>Ga0209705_10000040_pt1 | contig 60675 bp, 35 predicted proteins | sample PPLLaktember2015_5_FD_187262 | JGI IMG/M metagenome (GOLD analysis project Ga0209705, IMG submission 187262) | Freshwater sediment microbial communities from Prairie Pothole Lake near Jamestown, North Dakota, USA - PPLs Lake P8 Core (1) Depth... | ecosystem: Environmental > Aquatic > Freshwater... | reverse complement strand
GCATCGTTATCGGCCAAAAATCGTCCTCAACGTAGTTGAAACTACGCCTGCGGCGATTTTTGACCTCTGCCTCGCTGACGAAAATTTCGCTCGTTCTCGTGACAAAAGCAATTTTTAGAGGCTCCCTTTACTTTTTAGCCAGTTATCAATGCTTGCAGCGGCCTGTCGTCCGCTGTCAATCGCCCGGACAACCAATGATGCTCCATTGATTGTGTCGCCCGCAGCAAATACCGACGGTTCATTTGTTTGGCAGTTTTTTACTGCAACATTGCCAGACTTATCAAGTTTCAAGTCGAATTTTTTTACAAGACCGTCATGTGAAACATGAAGAAATCCTGTTGCCAGCAGCACTATATCGGCATCAAGAGAAAAATTGGTGTCAGGTAGTTCTTTGAATTTCCAGGCCCCATCTTTCTGAAACCACTCCACCTGACAACAATGCAATTGAGTGACGCGTGTTTCTACACCTGAGAACTTTTTAGTGCATACCGACCATTGCCGACTGCAGCCTTCTTCATGAGAAGTAGAGGTTCTCATAATTCGAGGCCACATAGGCCAGGGTGTGTCAGGCGGCCGAGCATCCGGTGGCTTTGGTAAGATTTCCAGTTGATGAATTTTTTTGGCTCCTTGTCTTCGAGCTGTCCCGACGCAGTCACTTCCGGTATCACCGCCGCCTATTACGACTACAACCCTGTTCTTCACCGTGACAATTGCTGATTCATCTATTTCTTCACTGGAGCACAGTTTGTTCTGTGCCTTCAGGTAATCCATAGCAAGCAGGATGTTTTCGTAACCTCTGCCAACTATGTTGAGATCCCGAGGCTGACCAGCACCCATTGCCAGACAGATACAATCAAATCTCTTTTTAAGGTATCGTGCGGAAATATCCTCTCCGACATTTACACCTGTTTGAAACTCGACACCTTCGGCTGTTAACTGCTCTAATCTGCGGTCGATGATGTTTTTGGCAAGTTTAAAGTCAGGGATGCCGTATCGCAGCAGTCCTCCAATTAGCCTATCTTTTTCAAAGACAATCACACTGTGTCCGGCTCGTGCCAATTGTTGAGCGGTTGCCAAACCAGCAGGCCCGGAGCCAATTACTGCAACCCGTTTCCCGGTTTTTTGTTTAGCGGGCAATGGTTTAATCCAGCCTTCTTTGAAACCGCGTTCAACGATTTGAAACTCAATGTGTCTAATCAAAACTGGTTCATCGTTAATAGAAAGTGTACATGCTGTCTCACAAGGAGCGGGGCATACTCGGCCTGTGATTTCAGGGAAATTGTTAGTCGAATGAAGCATCCTGCAGGCTTGCTCCCATTTGTCTTCATACACAAGTTCGTTTATATCAGGTATAGAATTTTTAAGCGGACAGCCTACACCATGACAAAACGGTATTCCGCAGTCCATGCACCTTGCTGTCTGCTGATGAATCTGCTCAGGAGTGAGCGGCAGGTCAAGTTCGGTGAAATCATGTATTCTTTCCTCGACCAGCCGATGACCGACTTCCTGGCGTTTATATTTTAAAAACCCTTTTACCTCGCCCATTGAAACACCTCTTCGGTTGCCGGTATTGTTTCAGTATCACGCTGCTGTGCGGCGCGCATCTTTTCGAGTGCCTTGCGGTAATCTATCGGGACAACCTTTACAAATTTCCCCACCATATCAGGCCACGCGCCCAGTAGGTATTGTGCACGTGTGCTGCCAGTCCACTTTAGATGCTGCTGGATCAAGTCGTGCAACAAATTTTTGTCTTCTTCTTTCCAAACACTTTCCAGCTCGACCATATCAAGGTTACACATCGTATCGAACAGTTGTACATCATCAAGCACGTAAGCAAGGCCGCCGCTCATACCTGCCGCAAAATTACAACCTGTTTTTCCAAGCACCACGACCAGGCCGCCTGTCATATATTCACAACAATGGTCCCCAACTCCCTCGACAACAGCGGTTACTCCGCTGTTTCGCACACAGAATCGCTCTCCCGCCATACCATTTATAAAAACTTCGCCTGATGTGGCACCGTAAAGTACGGTATTGCCTACAATGATATTTTCGTGACTGATAAACGGGGAACCGTCTGGTGTTTTGACAACAATTCTGCCACCGGAAAGACCTTTACCGAGATAATCATTACTTTCTCCGAGTAGCTTTAGTGTTACGCCTGGTGCAAGAAATGCACCGAAACTCTGTCCTGCGGAGCCTCGCAAGACAATTTGCAGCGTGTCATCAGGAAGACCTTTTTCGCCGTATTTCTGAATAATTTTATTACTTAGGATCGCTCCGATTGTCCGGTTTATATTTCGGACCGGCATTTCTATAATGGTTCGCTCCTGCCGCTCAATCGCTGGTCTGGCTTTTTCCAGAATTTGCCAATCAAGATGGTCACCGAGCTTGTCGGCTTGTGAATTAGTATGTTTCTTTCCATTTCCATTGCAGTTTTCAGGCTGATGAAAGATAGCAGAAAAATCCAGCCCCTTTGCCTTCCAGTGGTCGATTGCTCTGCAGGTTTGAAGCATATCTACTCTGCCAACCATCTCCTCAAGTTTCTTAAATCCGAGCTGTGCCATAATTTGGCGTACTTCTTCTGCAACAAAATACATAAATCGTTCAATATATTCCGGCTTGCCGGCAAAACGCTTCCTCAGTTCCGAATCTTGGGTGCCGATTCCGAAAGGACAGGCTCCTTCATGGCATTTACGCAATAATGTACAGCCGAGCGTTACCAGTGCAGCGGTACCGAAGCCGAATCTTTCTGCTCCTAATAAGGCCGCAATAACAACATCTCTACCTGTCTTGAGCTGGCCGTCTGTCTGAACCCTAATTCGGTCCCTCAGATTGTTCATTACCAGAACCTGTTGAGTCTCAGCTAAGCCCAACTCCCACGGACAGCCGGTATGTTTGATTGATGAGAGCGGACTTGCACCGGTACCTCCATCGTGGCCGCTGATAAGAACCTCATCGGCATTGCCTTTGGCAACACCGGCAGCGATTGTGCCGACTCCAACTTCAGCAACGAGCTTGACCGATACTTTCACTGCCGGATTGCCGCACTTGAGGTCGTATATCAACTGCGCCAGGTCCTCGATCGAGTATATATCGTGGTGTGGCGGCGGTGAAATAAGAGTTACACCTGGCGTTGAGTATCTCATTTTTGCGATTTCTTCTGTTACTTTGTGTCCTGGCAATTGACCGCCTTCGCCTGGTTTTGCCCCCTGAGCTATCTTTATCTGAAGTTCTTTTGCGTGAGCCAGATAATTAATTGTCACACCAAATCTTCCGCTGGCGACCTGTTTGATAGCACAATTCTTTGAATCGCCGTTAGCTTCGGGTAAATAGCGAGAAGGGTTTTCGCCGCCTTCACCGGTATTACTCATTGCTCCTATACGATTCATAGCAATAGCCAAGCATTCGTGTGCTTCTTTGCTGATTGAACCGTGGCTCATTGCACCGGTGCAGAATCTCTTGACTATTTCGCCGGCCGGCTCGACCTGATCAATCGGTATTGGTTTGCCGTCAACAAATTCAAAAAGTCCACGTAAAGTGTATAGTTTTTGAGCCTGCTGATTTACCGCATTTGCATAATCATCATAAGCCCGACTGTCTGCGTATTTGACTGCATGTTGCAATCGTGCTATCGTTGTCGGGTTCCAAAGATGCTCTTCCCCGTTATGTCTGAAATGATATTCACCACCAAAATCTAATTCAAGCAGCCCGCAGGGTCGCTGCTCGAAAGCGGTTTTATGACGAAAAACTGCTTCTTGTGCTATTTCTGTCAGACCAACTCCGCCGATCCGCGAACTTGTACCGGTAAAGTACTCATTTATGAAAGAACGATTCAACCCGATGGCCTCGAAAAGCTGAGCTCCTGTGTAGCTGCGTAAGGTTGAAATTCCCATTTTGCTCATTGTCTTTAGAATGCCTTTTTTAACCGCGGCAATATAGTTGTCCGCTATCTGTGAGGATTCCACATCTTTAAGAAGCCGGCCTTCTTGTTGAAGATAGTCGAGTGTTTCAAATGCTAAATATGGATTTATCGCATTAGCACCGAAGCCGCATAAAAGGCAAAAGTGCATCACTTCTCGCGGCTCACCACTTTCAACAATCAATCCAACTTCGCCGCGTAACCCACGATTAAGCAATCCATGATGAATCGCAGCCGTTGCCAGAAGCGATGGAATCGGAGCCGTTGTTTCTGAGACCCGGCGATCACTGATTATTATCAGCGAGGCTCCTTCCTCGATAGCCTGTTGGGTGGAATCGACCAGTTCGCTCAGTGCCTGTCGCAGACCACCAGTAATATCAGGAACACTAATATCAAATACCGACGAGACGCTAACTGCTTTAAGGTCTTGCCTTTTTGCGTTCAGCAACCGCTCAATATCTTCATTGGTCAGGATTGGATGTGGCAGTTTCAACTGTCGGCAGTGTTCAGGCGTTTCGGTAAGGATATTTGGTTTTTTGCCCACGAAATTCATCAGGCTCATAACCCGACCTTCACGCAAGGGGTCTATCGCTGGATTTGTAACCTGGGCAAAGAGCTGTTTGAAATAGTTAAACAGTAGTTTCGGCTTATCAGAAAGTACCGCCAAAGGTGTATCGTTACCCATAGACCCGACTGGTTCCTGGGCGTTTAAGGCCATCGGCAGCAAAATCATTTTCAACTCTTCACGGCAATAACCAAATAATCGCAGTCTCTGGGCTAATGTTTCTGTGTCAGTGTGCACCAGTTTCGGCACATCAAAAAAACCGTGGAGCTCTATTTTATTTTGATCCAGCCATCTTCTGTAAGGTTTCTGTCGGGCAATCTTGCTTTTTATCTCATTGTCGGAAATTATCCGCCCCTCGACCGTATCAACCAGGAACATGTGGCCGGGCTTGAGACGTCCTTTTCTTTGGATTTTTTCCGGAGGGAACTGTACGACGCCGGCTTCACTGGCCATAACAACCAAACCATCAGTCGTTGCCAGCCAGCGACAGGGTCTCAGGCCATTACGGTCGAGTGTTCCGCCAACAATACGACCATCGGTAAACACCATCGCTGCAGGACCATCCCACGGCTCCATTATAGAAGCATGATATTCATAGAATGCACGTTTGTCCGTGCTGATATGATAACTTGCACCGAACGCCTCCGGGATCATCATCATTATAGAATGTGGCATACTCCTGCCGGCACGAACCAGCAGTTCGAGTACATTATCAAAACAGGCAGAGTCGCTTGCCTCGGGAGTTAGAATTGGAAATACGTCACTGATGTTATCGCCGAATACTTCACTGGACATCTTCATCTGACGAGCCTGCGTCCAGTTTCGATTACCGCTGAGTGTGTTTATCTCTCCGTTATGAGCTATGCACCGCAGCGGCTGAGCCAGTTGCCAGCTTGGGAATGTATTAGTGCTGTACCGCTGATGGACGATGGCAAGGGCAGAAATCAGGCGTTCATCCGCGAGGTCGGGATAATAGGCAAACAATTGCCAAGCCATAAACATTCCCTTGTAACAGATGGTCCGACAGGACAACGATGACACATAGAAATCATTGCCTTCCTGACCAAATTGCTTCCTGACAAGCTTTTCTGCCCGTTTACGGGCCAGATATAATCGTAGTTCCAGCAGTTCATCTTCCAATCCTGCCCCATCCACAAATATTTGTCTTATAGCCGGTTCAGCCTCAAGAGCAATCTTGCCCAGGCAATCATTTGAAGTAGGCACATTGCGCCAACCCAATACTTTCATGCCATAGTGCCTGACTGAATCCTCAAGAACCTTGTTGCATTTGTTGTTCAGTTCCTGGTCCGGCGATCCGAATACCATGCCGACTCCATACTTAGGTGCCGACGGTAGGGAAAAACCTAAACTTTTGCACTCAGCAGTGAAAAACTCGTGAGGAATCTGAAAGAGAATCCCAGCCCCGTCACCTGTAATCTCATCGGCGCCGGCTGCTCCACGATGATGCAAATTGACCAGTATTTCTTTGCCGTACTCGATAATAGAATGGTTGCGTTCGCCGTTAATATTTACAACTGCACCAATCCCGCAGCCGTCGTGCTCGCGACGAGATTCGTATAAGCCCGTGTTTTTATTAGAACGCGTCATTTAACACCTAAGCATAGACTCAGTTATTTTTTAATAAAGAAAAATTGGATGAGAATCAGGGTTCTTCCCAAAGAAGGTAACATCCTCCACCTTTTCAATATATTTGCCTTTAGTCAATGCAAACAGAGTCCGCTCTATCCCAATGCCACCGCCAAAAGTGTCAGGAAAAACGGATTCCCCATTCTTATTTTTCTGTGCTATCGCCATCAAAAATGGGCCATAACCACCAAGTTCATTTATATTTTTCAGTTCGCCATCGACCAATTCAGGATGTACGGAGATTACCTTGTTGTCAATCAAACGTTCGATAATCGGTTCATAGAGCCATTCTCTTATAGCCCCTGATAATACTTCATAAGTATCACCATACTTACCTGTATCACGCTGAATAGACTGAGCACAGATGTCATAATTGTAAATCATATCTGAAGTAAAATTGGCAATGGGTATTTTAGAACCATCCGGCTTCAAATAAGGGTAGATAAGATCATAGTTTTCTCTCATAAGGCCTGTAACCCAGAAAAACTGCGAACCAGCTTCTCGTCCCAGTTTAGATTCAAAATCACGGGCACCATATTTCGCTACAGCTTCATCTTTTCTAAATCGTGGAAAAGGTGACTTCGGCACTTTGATGGCAACACCAAGGGCTTTAAAGTTTTCCTCATTTTTATCAGCTACAGCACTGATGGCGTGGATAACGAGTTCTTCGAAAAAGGTAAGTGCCCTTTCAGTATCGTCTTTGAGAACATCTTTTACCTTTTTGGTATTGTTCAGATACTCGTCGAGTGTAATACCACGGTTACGCCGTAGTTCGATATCCATTTGTGAAAAGTCTGCCAGATACTTGCCTCGCTGCAGACCTGTCGGACTCTCGATCTCCAGACGGATATTGGGTGAATCAACAAAAATGCCTTTCACCTTCGGGTTTAGACAGGCCAGGAACTTTGAGTATATCATCGAATGCGTTGCCTTGTAGGCATGGCCTTTGTAACTAATAGTGGGAACATGTTCCACATCATGGGCAAGCGGATCGGTCACCGGACTCATTGACACCCTTTCTAAGTTAAAAAGTCCGTAATCCGTGAGGAAATTGTGCATGGCGTTAACAAAAGTGGTTCTTATGGCTGATGCGTTATATAAGGCATCACCCTGCCACTTTGCCATATAATTCTGGCGGATATAATCACCCAATGTTTGGCCACTTTCTTTCAGTGCAGCCTGAAAACTGTAAAGACTTTGACCTATAGGTTCTTCTTTACTAATCATGTTTTTCTCCTAAGATAAAAATATAGTTCGATTTCATTCCGGGTCCTTAACTCATTATTTAAGAAACAACATTTCCGCATAAGTTGGCAACGGCCACAAATCTGCATCAACATTCATTTCAAGCTCATCGGCAAACCGCCTCAATTCACACATGGCGGGAATTATCTTGTCCCGGCAGAATTGAGCTTTATCTGAAACATCCTCTATTTTTGCACATTGTTCGACAACCGCTTCAAGGTCCTTGAGAGCTTTGTCAGTGGAACTGATCAGTCCAGACACCTTTTCAAGCATAGACCTCTGCGTTACAGCATCGATACCCGCTGAACCCGTAGCATTAATGGCATCTGCCAGGCAACCGGAATATTTGACAGTTGCGGGTAGAATCTGACGCTTGGCGATATTCAGCATTGTGAGGGCCTCGATGTTTATCTGCATGCTGTAGGCCTCAAACAAAATCTCTGTACGTGCATGCAATTCAGCCCTGCTTAATACTCCTTGTCTCTCGAAAACACCGACATTTTCCTCATTCATTATAGTAGTAAGTGAATCAAATGTTGAGCTAATGTTTGGTAATCCTCGTTTCTTGGCCTCGGCAACCCAATCATCGGTATAGTTGTTTCCGTTGAAGATTATGCGACTGTGATCATTAGCTATTTTTTGCAGAATCTTTTGCGCGCCGCTTTTTACATCCTTGGCTTTTTTCAACTCATCAGCAATCTCAGCTAAAACGTCTGCAACAATCGTATTGAACACAAAAGTCGGGCCCGCTGTTGATTGGGTTGAACCGACCATACGGAACTCAAATTTATTTCCGGTAAATGCAAACGGTGACGTTCGATTACGGTCTGTGCAGTCTTTGGGTAAGGGCGGCAAAGTGGAAACACCCAACTTTAGCTCACCGCCTTGTTTGGATGAGGTTGCGTCGCCATTGGCCAGTTGATTGAAGATATCAGTCAATTGTTCGCCAAGGGCTATCGAAACGATAGCCGGCGGTGCTTCATTAGCGCCAAGACGATGCTCGTTTCCGGTGTTAGCAACACTGGCCCGCAACAATTTTGCGTATTTGTCGATCGCACGCACAATGGCAAAAAGCATTACCAGAAACACCATATTGTCATGCGGAGTCTTGCCTGGATCAAGCAGATTAATGCCATCATCGGTCGCCATACTCCAGTTATTGTGTTTGCCTGATCCATTGATGCCGGCAAACGGTTTTTCATGCAGCAAACATACAAAATCATGACGATTCGCTACTTTTTGCAGCATCTCCATAGCCAACTGGTCATGGTCCGTAGCAACATTCACAGTAGTAAATACCGATGCCAGCTCATACTGGCTTGGTGCAACTTCATTATGTTGTGTCTTGGCAGAAACTCCCAGCTTCCAAAGCTCAACATTAACCTCATGCATAAATGAAGCCACTCGCTCATGAAGCGTTCCAAAATAATGATCATCCATTTCCTGGCCCCTTGGCGAAGCCGCACCAAAGAGAGTCCTGCCTGTCAAAATAAGGTCCAGACGCTTCTTATAGTATGACCGATCCACAAGAAAATATTCCTGCTCCGGCCCAAGCGTGGCCGTTACATGCTTTGAGGTTTTATTGCCAAGGACGGAAAGTATCCTGGTTGCCTGTTTGTCCAAAGCATCCATCGATCTCAATAATGGTGTTTTTTTATCAAGTGCCAGGCCGGTATATGAACAAAATGCACTTGGAATATAGAGCGTAATATTTTTCCCATCCTCTTTGATAAAGACCGGTGAAGTACAGTCCCATGCAGTGTAGCCACGAGCCTCAAAGGTCGCTCTCAAGCCGCCCGACGGAAACGATGAAGCGTCCGGTTCTCCCTGGTAAAGTTCTTTACCGCTGAACTCCATCATCGTTCTGCCATCAGATGTAGGCGAAATAAAAGAGTCATGCTTTTCTGCCGTAAGACCCGTCATCGGTTGAAACCAATGACAAAAATGCGTAGCACCTTTTTCAATGGCCCAGTCCTTCATCGCATTAGCAATCACGTTAGCCAATGCAGGATCAAGCGGCTCATGGCCCTCGATCGTTTTTCTTATAGACTGGTAAACGTCCCTTGGTAAACGTTCTCGCATCACCGAGTCATTAAAAACATTCGATCCAAACACTTCTGTTACTGCCTGACAATGTTTATCCATCTTGCTTCTCCTGATTTATTGTTGAGTATTTTTATTAACTGTTCTGCACCTAACCAATCGCTTCACTACCTCTTTCGCTTGTACGAATACGAACACATTCTTCCAATGGAAGAATAAAGATTTTCCCGTCACCTGTTTCGCCTGTCTGGGCACCTTTTGTAATGGCATCTATCGTCGGCTCGACAAAATTGTCATTAACCGCAATTTCAAGCCGAATCTTTCTTAAAAGATTGCCCGTCTCTTTCATCCCACGATAGATTTCGGTAACTCCCTTTTGTCTGCCGTGGCCAAGCACTTCATTGACCGTAATGAGATTAACCCCGGCCTTATAAAGCTCTTCTTTGACACATTCGAGCCTATGTGGTTGAATTATGGCGATTATTAACTTCATAAAAACATCCTCTCTTCATTATTCCAACATTGTATAAGCCCGTTCATTGTGCTGGGTAAGGTCGAGCCCGATCGCCTCTTCTTCTTCGGCAACCCGCACACCGACGAATATATCCACCAATTTGTAGATAATCAGCGTAACGATAAACGCATACATTACTGTCACAGCCACAGCGATAAGCTGTATCATAAATTGCCGGGCATTTCCAAAGAACAGGCCGTCTGCACCGGTAGCATTGATTGCCTTGGAAGCGAACAATCCTGTTGCTAAAGCTCCAAAGATACCACCTATACCGTGAATGCCAAAAGCATCCAGAGAATCATCGTAACCGAACTTGTGCTTTACAAACCCCACCGCAAGAAAACAAAATACGCTTACGAGCAGACCTATCGCTATCGCTGAACCTATCCCAACAAAACCTGCCGCAGGTGTAATAGCCACTAATCCTGCTACTGCACCGCTTATAGTACCGAGCATTGTGGGTTTGCCGTTAAATAACCAGTCCAGCAACGCCCAGCATATCGCCGATGCAGATGCGGCTGTGTTGGTTACAATGAAAGCGCTTGCTGCCAGGCCATTGGCACCCAAAGCACTCCCGGCATTAAACCCAAACCAGCCAAACCATAATAACGCGGCCCCCAGCACACTGAACGGCAGATTATGCGGTGCAGTCGGATGCTTTTCATAACACTTCCTTTTGCCGACTACTATCGCCGTTACTAACGCGGCAATACCAGCATTTATATGCACCACCGTTCCGCCGGCGAAATCCAGTGCCCCAAGGTCTTTCAGCCAGCCGCCGACTCCCCAGACCCAGTGAGCGATTGGATCATATACAAATGTTGCCCAGAGCATTATAAAAATCAGGAACGATGAAAACTTCATTCTTTCGGCGAATGCTCCAATAATCAGCGCGGGTGTTATTACAGCAAACATCGCCTGGAAAATCATAAATGCGTTATGTGGAATCGTGGCAGCATAAGCCGAATACGGCTCATAACCCACACCGTTTAATCCGAACCATTGCAATCCGCCCCAGAATCCTTTTCCTGGCCCAAAAGCAAGGCTATAACCAAATAACACCCATTGAATGCTCAGAACAGCCAAAGCTATGAAGCATTGCATAAGTACGCTGAGATAATTTTTGCGTCTTACCAAACCGCCATAAAAAAACGCCAGACCCGGCGTCATAAGCATCACAAGCGCAGCGGATATCAATACCCATGCAGTATCGCCTGTATCAACTTTTAGCGGCGTAGGATCAGTGATTGCAGTCTGCTGTAATTGTGTTGTAACAGATTCGCCAAAAACATTCGAGGCAGACAAACATAACACAATTAAAATAAAAGCCCATAGTTTGCTCATATAAAATTATCCTTCTTTCGTTTTACTGCATTGCGCGTTAAATTAAAAACTTCTGGAAATATTCACTCCTGCCCAGAGATTGTCGCTTTTGTTTGTTGCTGAGCGTACAGAATCGCTAAGCATAGTTGAATAATTTATATTCGGCTTGACCGTCCAGTTGCCAAAACAAATTGGCAAACCTGCCGTCAGAGTCAAATCGTTGAGGCCATCATCTTTGACAGTAGAAAAATAACCTTTATTATATGCGCCATTGCCATAACCAACACTCGCACCCAAAGCCAGCCCGCAGTAGCACTTCTTGCTCCATACGGCGACCTTTTCAAACATCTTACCGATGTCAAACTGATAGTAGCTACCCATGAACTCATCAACGTCGCGATAAATCTTAATTGAAGGAGTAAATGGCACATTGGTAAGACTAAGGCCAACATATACCTCGGTTGTGGCTGGTGATTCGGTGTGAGGAAACATGTAATGAATCGCACCCGCCGAACCGCTCAAACCGTCAATACCCGGGATAGCATGGGTATAGTCAAGTGTGTACTCTAATTCAGTGAAATTGCCACCATTATTGTTCACACTCGTCCAATCCTGGCTGCCCCAGATGGATCCTGTAAAACCATAATTGCCTAGAGAAACCAAAGGCTGAAAAACACCCTTATCATTGATGTTTTGACCTCGCCAGATGTATTTGCCAAAATAATCAGCCGTAATCTCAAAATCGACCTCTCCTGTGGCCGGGCCGACCAAACTGCTGCAGGCCAAAACAACAAAACCCACAATCAAACATCTACATCTCATCTTAAAAAATCCTTTACGTCCAGGCTTGACAATCATTGCACCATATAACGCAATCGCTATGCCAAAGAAGTAATTAAGCTGTAAGTCTTTATCATACATAGTGATACGTAGCTTTTCTGGTTATGGGGCAGTAGGCGTAAAGTGACAATTTTGTAACTAGCCGCAAAAGTATGACATATTTGTTCCTTGCTTTTGGATAAAAAACCTATATGTTCAGATTTATTTTCACAAAGGCCCCTTGTTCGCAAATTGCAATAACATCTTGAAATTGAAAGAGTTATGATGATTCGCTTTTTGCTTATGATTTTTATTATAAGAAATGTTTTGCGATGCTATCATGCTATGTTACAATTATGTCGTATTAGTAAATGACGAGGAATTTTGAAATGGCCGAGAAAACTACATTTTTGCAAGGTACTGCAACATATACCATAAGCCCCGCGCCACAGCTTGAAACCCTTTATAAGGTCAGTCAGATATTAGCTGCCGGCACACGCCAGCAGGAAGTCCTTGCCTCTCTTTTGGATATGCTGGACAAAGACCTTGGACTGGCCAGAGGTACAATTACGCTTCTTTCGTTGGATGGCAATGGAATTAAAATAGAAGCTGCTCACGATCTTTTGCAGGAGCAGAGCCGAAAAATTACATATCGGATCGGAGAAGGTGTAACAGGCAGGGTTATGCAGACCGGTAAGCCAATGATTGTGCCAAAAGTCTCCCAGGAGCCACTGTTTTTGAATCGCTTTGAAAGGTGGAATGTTACAAAGCAGGATTTGAGTTTTATTTGCGTTCCCATTTCAATTAACAATGACGTGATTGGAACGATCTCAGTTGATAGACCCTTTGAAGAAACAGCCTCCCTTGATGAGGAAATGAGGATACTAAGCATTGTGGCCAGTATGATAGCAAACGATTTAAGATCTCGCCGCGAAGCCAGAATTGAACGGCAGGCACTTGAAGATGAGAATGTGCGATTACGACATGAATTGGAAGACAGGTTCCGCCCAGAAAATATAATAGGCAATTCCAATGCTATGCGTGATGTGTATCGTCAAATTCGTCAGGTTGCGGTTTCCAACACAACGGTACTTATACGCGGCGAATCAGGCACAGGAAAAGAATTGGTTGCCCACGCCATCCATTTTTCCAGCCCAAGGAATGATGGGCCTTTTGTGAAGATTAATTGTGCCGCCCTGAACGAAAACCTGCTCGAAAGCGAGTTGTTCGGCCATGAAAAAGGAGCTTTTACCGGAGCTATACAAGCTCGTAAGGGTCGGCTCGAAGAAGCAAACAACGGCACCATATTTCTTGATGAAATAGGTGACTTTTCCTACGCTATTCAGGTAAAGCTGCTTCGTGTTCTTCAGGAAAAAGAATTCCAACGAGTTGGCAGTAATCGCACCTTAAAAACAAATGCCAGGATTATCACAGCTACAAACCGTGACTTAGAAAAAGCGGTAGATAAAGGTAGTTTCAGACAGGACCTTTATTATAGAATAAATGTGTTTCCAATCCTGCTGCCCCCATTACGTGACCGTAAGGATGACATCTTGCTGTTAGCTGATTTCTTTGCAGAGCAATACTCAAAAAAAATGGACAAAGACATTCGGCGAATCAGTACGCCGGCAATCAATATGATGGTTTCGTACCATTGGCCGGGGAATGTACGCGAGCTTGAAAACTGTATCGAAAGAGCTGTACTTCTAAGCAGTGACGGCGTTATCCACGGACATCACCTGCCCCCAACTTTGCAGACCTCGGATGCAACAGGTACGGTCGGCACCGGTTCGCTAAAGGAAAGAATCAATTTGTTTGAACGTGATCTGATTATAGATGCACTTAAACGCTGCAACAGCAATCTGGCAGCAACGGCCCGAGACCTAAAAACCACAGCAAGGATCATGCGATATAAAGTCAAAGAGTTAGGTATCGATTACAGAAGATACTATAAAAAGAAAGGTTGACTTATGACAGCTTGGGCAAGTACAGGCCTTAAAGGTTTGGATAAAATAATTTGCGATTTGAAAAAAGGTGACAACGTCGTTTGGCAGGTTGATAGTATAGAAGACTATAGTCACTTTGTTAGGCCATATATAAAAAAGGCCCTGGAGGATAAACGAAACATTATTTATATGAGGTTTGCCCAGCATAAACCCCTTATCGAAAATCAGCCGGGTGTGACAATATACCAGCTCGATGCAAAAGGCGGTTTCGAAAGTTTCTCTACACAGGTTCACGCCATAATCAGCCGGGAAGGTACTGAAGCCTATTATGTATTTGATTGCCTTTCGGACTTGCTAAGTGCCTGGGCAACGGATTTGATGGTTGGCAATTTCTTTATGGTTACCTGCCCTTACCTCTTCGAATTGGACACAATTGCTTACTTTGCCATATTGCGAAATTATCACTCTTTCCAGACGGTTGCTCGTATCCGCGAAACAACCCAACTATTGCTGGATGTTTATGATTTTGATGGAAACTTTTACGTCCATCCGTTAAAAGTATGGAAAAGATATCTGCCAACAATGTTTTTGCCTCATTTACAACGAGGCGAAGAATTTACACCTGTAATAAGCAGTATTGATGCAAGCAAACTTTTAAGCCACATTTCTCAAAAAAGCCCGAATGACTCAGCAAGATTTCTGGACCATTGGGACCGCCTGTTTATGAAGGCAGACAGCTTGACAAAATCGCCACCGGACTCAAAAGACGTCAAAGAACTGGTCCGAGAGCTTTGCAGAATAATGGTTGGCCGTGAAAAAAGAATTTCACAGCTTGCTCAAAACAGTTTTTCTCTTGAAGATTTGATAAATATTAAAAGCAGATTGATTGGCAGCGGCTTCATCGGCGGCAAGGCAGTCGGAATGTTGCTGGCCCAAAAAATCTTAGCTAACGATAAGTCTTTCGATTGGGATCAATGCCTGGAACCGCATGATTCATTTTATATTGGCTCAGATGTTTTCTACAGCTATATAGTCGAAAACGGCTGGTGGAAACTGTTTATGAAGCAGAAAACAAAAGAAGACTATTTTGACGTAGCGACTGAAATGAAGGAAAACCTGCTGCGAGGCAAGTTTCCTGATCAGGCTCGCGAGAGGTTCCAGGAAATAATAGAATATTTCGGCCAGTCTCCGATTATTGTTCGTTCAAGCAGTTTACTGGAAGATTCATTCGGCAATGCGTTTGCCGGAAAATATGAAAGCTTGTTCCTTGTAAATCAGGGAGACCCTCAACAGCGTTACTCTGAATTCGAAGAAGCTGTACAAAGAGTTTATGCAAGCACCATGGATGAAAGTGCACTTGCGTATCGTTTGCAGCGAGGGCTTGACCAGCACGACGAACAAATGGCTTTGCTCGTGCAACGGGTGTCAGGCTCCTATAAGAAAAGCTACTTTTTCCCCGACCTGGCCGGCGTAGGTGTTTCATATAATACTTTTGTCTGGAAGTCTGACCTTGACCCAAAAGCCGGTATGCTCAGACTCGTCTTTGGTCTGGGTACACGAGCGGTGGACCGGGTTGAGGATGATTACCCGCAAACAATAGCTTTGGACCAACCGCTATTACGGCCGTATGCTGATAGAGAAGACCAAAGCAGATTCTCACAGCATAATGCCGACCTTCTCGATACCAGCCAAAATTGTTTAAGGACTGTTAGCGTAACTGATCTGTTGAATGATGAACTCAATATGAAACTAGAGTTGATAGCAGAACCAGATCCACATACCGAACGTAAAATGAAAGAACTGGGTATCAAGAATCAGAGATATTGGCTTCTGACATTCAAAAAGCTTCTATCAAACACTAACTTCACAAAAATAATGCGAAAAATGCTAAAGACCCTGGAAAATTATTACCAATATCCTGTGGACATAGAATTCACGGTCAATTTTACAGATGACGATTCATTTAAAATTAATTTAGTCCAATGCAGACCTCTGCAAACCAAAGGTGTAAAAGCAAGTGTGCAACTTCCAGAAAACATTAAACCTGAAAAAATACTTTTTGCTTCAAAGGGCTATACTATGGGCGGCAGTATCTCTCAGCCAATTAAAAGAATTATTTATGTCGATCCACAAGCATACGTAGAGATGCCGGTTTCACAAAAATATAGTATCGCAAGGCTGATAGGAAAACTAAATAGCCAGATAGCCAATAGAGAAACTACTCCAACTATCCTGTTTGGGCCTGGCAGATGGGGCACAACCACACCAAGTTTAGGGGTCCCGGTTAATTTTGCTGAAATCAATAAGATAACAGTGCTTGCAGAAATAGCATACGCAGGGGGAAATCTGATGCCGGAACTTTCTTTTGGTACACATTTTTTTCAGAATTTGGTTGAAAGTGACATATTCTATGTGGCCATCTTCCCACAGAAAGAAAGCGTAGTCTTCAACAAAGCTAAGCTTGCAGAAATGCCCAATCTACTAACCGACTTTTTCCCAGAAGAACGCAGCTATGAGGATGTCGTCAAAGTATATGAAGTTGATTCCAGCCAACTTCAATTTATGTGTGAGGTAGTCTCCCAAAAAGTTATTTGTTTCTTTACATGAGCACAAGCATCATTTTTGTAACCATCGCTCTATTGGTAGTTGATTTACCGATTGACAAAGGCCCACGTAAAGTGGGAATGTAAGTATCATGTAGTTATTGCATTTTAAACCGCATTATCAGTATCAAAAACGCAGTTAATTGCATAAAATCGCGCTGTAGTATTAGCCATTGACATATTACGTGAGAAACTTTACCATAATGTAACCAGAGCACAGCGCGGGATCGTTCAAAGACTGCTGCAATGTTTGGAGAATAAGGGATACGTCGAGCGTAACCGCAGCTTGCCCATTTACTTTTAACAGCAATCGAATGTCTTGCATGCCCGGCTCTCCGCCCACCGGCAATCGCAAGCGAAATCGACAGTGGCGGATTCCTGGAAAGGAGATTCAAAATGATCGTATCAAATAATCCGAACAGATCGAACTCACGTTGGCTACAGGTATGTGTACTGCTGGGTACTGTTCTGGCACTTCCTTTCGGCGTAGCCATTGCCCAGGACTACGACGCCGTTGGCAGGCGGCTCAGGGCGGCGGTCCAGGCTGGAGAACTGACCGGTGAACAAGCCAGGGCCATGTTGGGAACACTCAGAAAAGCAGGCGACGCCGGGAAGGACCAAAGCTCGGACAGAGCAAAGGCATCTCTGATGAAAGTGCGCGAGGATCTCGGTGCTGCTGTCAAAGACGGCAAAATCAGCAGGGAAGTCGCAGCCAAGAAGTACAAGGCCGCTGAAAAGAGGATCAGGGAAAGAATGGCCGCCGGACAACGTCAGGATGATTCGAAATGCGTCAGCCGTAAGGATGGGGAAGGCATCAGGAAGCGAATCGAGGGCGCTGTCGAACGAGGTGATATGACACGCGAGGAAGCCGATGCCAAGTACCGGGAGATCAAAAAAAGAATTAGCCAAAAGAACAATCGCAATGAGGTAGATTGGGATGCCATCAAACGGCGTGTCGAGGGCGCCGTCGAACGAGGCGATATGACCCGCGAGGAAGCCGATGCCAAGTACCGGGAAATCAGGGAGAGAATGGCCTCCAGCGACAGAGGCGATGGCCTAAGGGCCAGGTATGCTGCCGTTGCCGAGGAAATTCGCGCTGCAGTTGAAGCCGGTGAGATAACTGAAGAACAAGGCAAAGCCAAACTTGAAGGTTTAAAGAAACGTTTAGCCCAGGAAGCCCGCTAGGCCCGGATACGTGAAAATTCAGGAAATCGCACGGAACAGGGAGCCAAAGGCGAAAGAACCCGGGGCGATCGGAGGCAGATATCGATGCCATTACCCCCCGAATCAAAACCACGGTGAGAGCGGGCAGGCTGTGTGACCAAAATTCTTATACCCAGTTGGGTATTATCTGCCCGATTCTTCCAACATTTTGCGAAGATAAGCGTTTTCCCGGCGGGTCGCTTCCAGGTCAAAAAGCAGATATTTTGTGCTCAACCGGAGGTAATCCAGCGATTCCTGCAGAGCCGAAACGTTCTCCTTGAGCTTGGCATGGTTTTGTTTGCTTTCGAGGGCGAGATCGACCAATCTCTGTTTTTGACTTTCAGGCAGATTGTCCATTTTTTTTATAAGGTCATCTAACTGTTCTCGGAATTTTCCTTCGTCCATTGCTTACTCCTGTTGGGCGGATGCCCTGGGATTTCGTAAAATTCTCTCATTCCACATAATACAGCAAATGTTATGCCTGCGACGGGCATCTCGCCCTGACCGCCGCCGACATTCTTAACTATAGAAAACCACCGCACTTACAACCTGATCGAACGCTCACAGAGACATTGTCTTTGGTGAATGGCTGTAACGAATGTTGCCTGAAATATACATCGGACGGTTCTATTAAAATGGCGGCGATCACATAAACGCTTTGACCAAAGCTTCTTATGGCTCATTTCCCTTCGATTGGGATCGTCTGCATTTGAACAGATACCTGTCGAAACGTTCATCAGAAATGCGGGAAATAAATTTCACTAACAGCCAGATAGACACCAGGGCAAAGAGCACTCTGCCAACCAGAATGCCCGAAATATGGCCGCCCAGCACCACCATCAGTAGTGTATCTTCGATAAGGCTGTGTGACAGACCCATCAGCGACATCGCGAAGAATATATCCTTTTTGTGAATGTTGCCCGATGCGGTCTCATGGATGATCAGTGCGCCTCCATAAGATATTCCCATTGTCATACCGATTACCGTAATGTTCGTAGCTCCGGCGCCGATGCCCAAAGGGCGAAGTATCGGACGTAAAAGTCGATCGAGCAGATCGGCAATCTTCAGCAGTTTCAATAGTTTCATCAGGACAAGTAAGCCGAAAATGATAAAAAAGATGAATATCAGGTTGACAATTTCTCCGCGTGCCCAGGCCCATAAAGAAAGTTGGTCTGCTTGTGGTTTCAATAGCAGTACATTGGCACTTTGCAAACAATCGCACCAGTTGTAGATGCCATTGAGCAACCAGCCGTATATCATTGCGCCTCCCAGTCGAAGCACAGCCATAACGACGATTCGGCAACCGCATTTTTGGGCGACACGCAACTCTATCGGCAGCGTATGAGCGATTAGCATCATGGACGTCAAGACAGTTACCTGGGCAACGGTCAACGGATTATCACCGGCCAGCGAGGCAAAGGCGACCATACCACCATACAAATTGGTGATCATCGTTGTAGCCCATACGATGCCCATGCTTCCCGGCAACCCCACCGTCTCCATGACGGGCGCCAACGCCCAGGCCACATACTTAACCGCACCAAATTCCTTCAGCAGTTTAACAATTATGATGATCGGAATCATAATCTTGAACAAAACCACACTGATCTTAAGTGATTCCTTAAGGAGTTGGTGACCCTTGGCGAGCAGGTTTTTCATCAGAGTCTTCCTAAAATCATATCATTTGACTGGAACACATGTTAGTCTCACTGATTATCGCCCGCAAGAGGTTATTTTGATTGCTCTGTAATAAAAGTCGCAGAACCGACGGTTTTTCGCAAGGACGTGTTTGAATTTCGGGCAGAAATCCATTAAACTAAAACCCGACGAAATGGTTCTTGGCCTGCTACGGCAATCCAATCATCAAAACGCACAACCTCGACCGGTTCGCCGGGCAGGGCATGCGTTTTACCGATTTGGCCATTGGTTTGCCACGCAGGTAAATGCGTTTGACGGCCTGGAGACGCCGGTGGCGTTTTTGGAATCGCAGGACAAATGGAACGATCCTGATACGCGACAAGTGTTTCGGAACACCTGGCCAATTGCGGGGCATGCAGGTGCGGGACACGAAACGAAGCCCAGAGCCGCGACCTTCCGTCCTGCAAGGGCGAAATAAAATTCCCGTTGCCATGCTCCACGCTTGCGTGGGTATGTTGATACCAACATAGCCCCAAATTCCGGGTGGCATGCTCAAGCTTTTTTGCTTGAGCATGTTTTGTAAACAACTCTCGTAGCCTGCCCCTTCGTCCCACGCGGATTTTTCTCCGGCAGGGTTGAACTTATAATAACTGATATTGTCCAAGCCGGAACTGACAAATTAAAATCATCCCGGCCATCCATGAGTCCGGATATGCGCTCCGACTTTTTTCAAGACTGTCACATCTTCTGAATGAATCGAACCATCCGCCAGGGGGCCTGTGTTTAAAAGCAAATTGCACTGCTGCTCAAATGCTGTTTTTAGCATTTCTAACACCGTTTCGGTTGATTTATGTTTTGCTTTTTCATTGTATCCCCATGCGCTATTCTGTAGCGTATCGCAAATTTCATTGTGCTTATCTTTATTTCTCTCCCAGGCTTTTTTCGCTATCTCGGCGGCCTTATCTCCGTATCGTTTTCGGATTTGTTCTTCCAGTGAACGCCCGCTGCGTTCCGGGGCCGCGAAGTCTTCTGTTCCTGTGATTCCTTGTTTGGCACTGATGAGGCACTGTGGTTGTAACTTGCGGATCGTGGCGTAAATCTGATCCATTGGGAAGAGATCAGGCCGGCCATAATAACCCATGAGTGGATCAAGCCAAATGCCGGCTATGGGTCCGTATTCGGTTAGCAAAGTCTGTATGTGACCGATGGCGTCATCGAGATACTTCTGGAAGTCTTCATCCTTCTCGAATTTATACTGCTGCGGTCTGGTTTTATACTCAGGGCGGGCAATGGAGTTAAAGTTTCTCGAATAAAAGTACGGATGATGCCAGTCAGCCAGCAGAGAGTAATAGAAAAAGCACCCAAGCCCTTTTTTGCGGCACTGTTCGGCTAGTTCGGCGCACAGGTCGCGCTTAGCTACGGCCATTGAATTCCAGCTACCACTGCCAGTATCGAATAGGCAAAAGCCGTCGTGATGTTTACTGGTCAGGTTTACGTACTTCATTCCGCCTTCGAGCGCCAGATCGGTGATAAAGTCGGCATCAAAGTTCTTTGCCGTAAACCGCTTGGTCAGCTTTTCGTATTTCTCTATGGGTATCTTTTGCCTGAACTGAACCCATGCACCGCTTGCGAGTATGGAGTAGAGTCCATAATGCATGAAGAGGCCGAATTTCGCGTTCCTGAACCATTCCAGGGCGGCCATACGCGGATCTGATTTGTAGAGTTCTTCATATCCCTTCAGGTAAGAGGGGATTTGCACTGTTGCCTTAGACAGGGCAGCACCTCCGGTCGAAGCACCGTCTGAAGTTTTTTGGGATGACATATTGCACCCCGGCAAACTTAATGCGGCGGCACCGGCTCCGAGATTTTTGAGAAACTGGCGTCTGTTCATTATTTTCCCTCGTTTTTCAATCAGCGTTCACTGACTTCGGTTACTTTCAATTTACCGCGGTGATAACATTTTCGTTATAGATACTTCCATCAACTCGGTGATGTCTAAAGGTAATCGTGGGCTTGTCATCAACTCTTTGGATTATTTCTTCAAGTCTTTTTTCCATCATCGCTGCTTTTTGGGGGTATTTTTCGATAATGTTATTTTTTTCGGCTATGTCATCTTTAAGGTTATAGAGTTCATTTTTGACGTTGGTTGGTTTCTTATTGTTCCTGGCTTTCGCCCCTGATTTGTTCATTACGAATTTCCATTGGCCTTTTCTAAGTGCGATAGCCCCTCTGATTTCTTCGATCATTTCTGTAAGACCTACTTTGTCCTCTCCGAGAAAGGCTTTGAGGATGTTTTGGCTGTCAGTCGCCTGATTTTTAGTCAGCTTAAAATCGAGTAGATCGGCAAATGATGCCAGCAGGTCTATCTGGCTTACCAGGGCATCGGATTTACCGGGCTTTATCTTCGCCGGCCAGCGAATAAGCAACGGCACACGGGTCCCACCTTCGTAAATCTGGTATTTACCGCCGCGGTAAGGGCCAGCAGCATAATGCCCCCGGTCATTGTCAGCGGTAGATGTTTTGACGGTTGTTCCATCATCGTAACCGTCATCGTAAACCGGCCCGTTATCGCTTGAGAAGATTACGATGGTATTGTCGGCAAGACGGTTTTCATCGAGTATCCTCATTATCTGGCCGGTTGACCAGTCGAACTGGACCATAGCATCGCCGCGGTAACCGAGTTGGCTTTTCCCGTGAAATCTCGGATGCGGAGTTCGAGGGCAGTGGATGTCGTGCGACGAAAAATACAAAAAGAAAGGCTTGTCTTTGTGAGACTTGATGTACTTTTCGGTTTGCTTTATGAATTCGTCGGCGATGGTTTCATCGTTCCACAAAGCCGCTTTGCCACCTACCATATATCCTATCCGGCCGATACCGTTGATTACGCTGCTGTTATGGCCATGGGAGCTTTTGTAGTATGTCATCGCTTCGGGATTACTTTTGCCGTCGGGATAGGTTGTGATGCGATTATTTTTTGGTTTTATGGGATTTTGGTTGTTTATGTAGATAGGATCATCGGGGTCGTAGTTTACGACGCGGTAGTTCTCAAGATATACGCATGGTACGCGATCGTTTGTCGAAGGCAGTATAAACGAGTAGTCAAATCCGACCTCGAGAGGCCCCGGCTTAACTTCTCCGTTCCAATCGGCGGGCACGTCTTTTTTACCAAGTCCAAGATGCCACTTGCCTATGATGGCAGTTGAGTATTCGGCTTTTTTAAAGAGCTTTGGCAAGGTAAGGATGTCTGTCGGTATGCAAAGCGGTGATTGCGGCGATAATATATTAACGCCTTTTCGAAAAGCGTGCATGCCGGTCAGCAGCGCAAAACGCGATGGGGAACATGTTGCCGCGGTACAGTGACCATCGGTAAACATAAGGCTCTGGCTTGCCAGGCGGTCGATGTTGGGGGTGGGAATCATTTTGGAACCGTACACACCCACATCACCGTACCCAACATCATCTCCGTAAATTATTACAACGTTCGGCTTGTCGGCCTTTGGCGATAAATCGACTGAACCTTTTCGAGATGACATATTGCAGCCCGGCACAGTTAATGCGGCGGCACCGGCTCCGAGATTTTTGAGGAACTGGCGTCTGTTCATTATTTTCCTTCGTTTTTCAATCAGCGTTTACTGATTTCGGTTACTTTCAATTTGCCGCGGTGATGACATCTTCGTTATAGATACTTCCATCGACTCCGTGATGTCTAAAGGTGATCGTGGGCTTGTCGTTAACTCTCTCAACGGTCACAGACAAAAATCCGCCCTTTATTTTCAGGTATTGATGCATGGACGACTTGTTCTTTTCGCTGAATCCGCCGGCATGTTTGTCTGTGGTGGGACCGCAGGAATACTCTTTGGCGCCCGTATCAGGATCGACCGATACGTATTGCCAATGCCGGTCTCCGCAAATAACGAACATGTTCTTCTGTTTTCCGATGAACTGGCGCAGTTGATCGCCCTCATACGTAAAACCCTTGTTGGCGTGGTTATCGTTTTTATTTCCACGGTCAGGGCCTACGATCGGGGTTGGGCTTATCAGAACACGAAATGTCGCATCCGATTTCTGCACCGTATCGAAGAACCATTTCTTTTGCCGCTCACCCCAGATCGTCTTGTCGGGTCCATCGGCCATGTTGTTAGGGCTTCTGAAATCTCTTCCCTCAACCAGCCATATCTGCAGATCTTTTCCCCAGCGTATGGTTCTGTAGGTCTTATCGCCCATCGGTACCTGCTCGCGAAAGATCGCAAGTCCGTCCTCCCACGTCAGCTCTCTGCCATAGCTCTGCCCCGGCCAGCAGTCGTCCCTGAGCGTATCGTGATCATCCTTAATAAAGTAACTGGCAATTTTGTTATGGAACATCCGCTGAAACGGCATCGAGTATATCCTGTTCCACTTAAATCTCGCAAGCTCAACGCTGTCGGCGTAAGGCCCGGGCCTATCGTAGTACTCGGTATCACCGGTGTGCACAAAAAAGTCCGGCTCAATCGCCAGCATCTGCGGATATATCTTATGGCCATTAACCGCATCGTCTCGTCGAGTATAGTCCTGTCCCGTAACGACCATAAAGCGAACCCTCGCCGGCTCAAACGCCTTCGGAGCCGTCCTGAACCCGCCCTCTACCTGGCATGTAGCCACCCCGTTTTGACTGCCCCGCCCCTGGGCTGTTATCAGATATTTCGTTCCGGGTAAAAGCCCTTCAAGTTTCGTTTGGTATGTAAAATCTTTATTCTGCAAAACCCATTGCCACGCAGTTGACTTTTTTTGTTTTTCGCTTCCAGCGGGCCAGTATGTAAACCGCATCTGACCTTTGTCGCCCGGCACAACCGCTTCCATTTTTTCAAAATCGTAAACATACTCCCCCCGATTCTTAGCGTCCCAGGGATTTTCGCGTTCAGGAAACGGCGTACCGCCGATATTGCGTTCGGGATGTTTTGTCAAGCGTGTCCAAACAATGGCCGAGGTCGAATCCACCTCGCCAATTTTGATACCATTGGCCATATAAACAATTTCTGTTTTTGTTTGACCGGACTCAACGCCCATGCATCCGCCAACAACCAGACTCATCATAACAATCGCAATTATAACTCTCATAACTTTCCTTTACGTGCGACTTTGCACTTTTTCTTGTGTGTTGCTTATGCGCAAAGCCAGAACAGGGCCTTTTGGGGCCAAGACCGATAATTTTATACGTTAGCGGAACATTTATCGAAAGCATCGATCTGTCTTTTCTCTGTTAATACGCTTATTTCCAGGTCATAGCTCCTGCTTTTTCCGGGACCAAGATAAATAAGTTGTTTGTTTTCGCGGGCCTGGGCCTGTCCGATGGGAGGATTGGTTCCCGGCTCGAGGCCGGTAACATATTCTCCCGGTCCCCAATGCTGCCAGTTAGCCAGCCAGGGCAGTTGGTTTTTCTTGAATTTTAGTGCGACTGCCAATCCCAATTTTTTATTATAGAGACCGGCGATACATGTACCCTTAGTATCTGGCTTGATATCGATAGCGGCACAAGCCTCACCGGTACCGCGGTGATCGTCGCGTGGTGCGGGAACTCTATGAAAATCATGCTTTGCGTTGAATATCTTTCTATCTTCGGGACGCATAGGCGAGCATTGTCCCTGCCAAATAATTCCCGTTCCTTCATCCACCAGCGGCCAGCCAAAATTACAGTGGTACAATATCATGTGCGGTGATTTGGTATTGCCACGATTGGTCACTTTATCGTGGATTCTAATAATGGACTCGCCGAGACGGCTGGATATGGTCCTTTTTAATTCCAGGTTCGGACCAAATACAGTCGATTCTTTAATGGTGGCGGTCATACTCATGTCCAATTTGCCTGAAATCGGGTCCGGCTGGATAATCGATTCAATCGTGGCCGGAAGATTACTGATGCGGCCATGTAATCCCCGCTGTCCATATTCATCTGTCTGCGGTCCTCCGATGTGTGTCAAACCACAGGTAGTCAATAGTCCTCCCATAAATGTTGAGAGCCATTCCAAAGATCGATGGGCATCCGGTCTAGGTGCTGATACTCCTGCATGGCTTAGCCAGGCAAGGCTGTGCTGATTATAAAAGGCTGCCGCTATATCCAGGGCCCGGTCAATTACCAGTTGGAAACGTAAGCCGGACCCCGTATTAACCCAGGCAATACGAACATTTCGCCCCAATCCATTATCTAAAACTGAAGTCTCAATCCCACCTATCTGGGCATAGTTGACAATTTTGTCCTGCCAGGGATATTTTTTCTTTTGGATTTTCATGGTCTATACCTTTCACAGTGCGCCTGGTAAACTACATTTCAAATCGATTATTTATTGTCGAAGTTTTGAATTTCTTTTACGTCCATTACAAAGATGCTTCTGCCATGTGTGCCGATGACGATTTCGCTGTCCCGTGGATGGATGACCAGGTCGTGAACGGGGGTTGTTGGCAGATTGTTGCATAGTGAGTGCCAGGTTTTTCCCTTGTCGAGCGACGCGTAAACGCCCAGGTCAGTGCCAACGTAAAGGATATTGCTGTTTATGGGGTCTTCTCTTATGACGTTTATCGACTCGGAAGGAAGATTGCCGGCAATGGATGTCCAGGTTTCGCCAAAATCGGTTGACATATAGAGGTATTTTTCAAAATCGTCGTCACGGTATCCAGTCAATGAAACGTACACTGTTGCTGATTCGTGTTGGGATGCCTCGAGACGGCTGACCCATTTGTCCGGCAGTGAGTTGTTGATTTTGGTCCAGGTTTCGCCCTCATCGTGCGTTACGTGAACGAGTCCGTCATCGGTGCCGACATAAATCAATCCCGGTTTGACAGGCGACTGGGAAATCATGGTTATTGTTCCGTATGGAACGTTGCCCTGTTTTTCCGGCGGTGGGCCGGTGGTCAGGTCAGGGCTTATACAGGTCCAGGTCTGGCCTCTGTCCGATGATTTGAACAGTTTGTTAGCGCCATAATAAATAACGTAAGAATTGTAATGCGAAAGGACAAAAGGAGTCATCCAGTTGCATCGCAGACGAGGCTGGTCCTGGCCGGCTCTGGGTCGGATGCGATTGTTAGAGCCGGTCAGCATATCTTTACGCTGCAGATCGCCGAACTGCTGTTCAAAATAGATGGTGTGATGTTGGGTTGGGTCGGCATAAGTAAAAAAACTGTCACCTCCGCCCCATTGGTCCAGGTAAACGTTTTTCCAATGGTCCTCCATGCCGTATTCGGTGAGCCAATCGCCAACGTTGTGATCGGACGTTCCGTAAAGAGCGGCATTGTCCTGGGTGCCTCCGTAAATGTTGTATGGGGTTTTCATGTCAACAGCGACGGCATAGAATTCGCTGATGGGTATGTTATTGATGTGGAGCCATGTTTTTCCCCTGTCATAGGAGCAGTACAAACCGCCATCGGTTCCCAGCAGCAGTCTGTCCGGGTTTGCAGGGTCGATCCACATAGCATGCTTGTCAAGGTGCATACACTTTATGTCGTGAGCCAGGAGGTGGACTATTGTTTCCCCAACAAACTCACAGGTCGCACCGCTATCGGTCGAATGAAGGAGTTTGGTGCCCAGAATGTATATCTCATTTTCGTTGTCCGGTGAGACTCTGACAATGCAGAAACCATAGTCGATGGCAGTTTCTAAGCGTTTTTCGTTGGCTTTGCGCCAGGTGGCGCCTTTGTCGTCGGAACGATATATTTCTCCTCCGATGCTTTTGTCGCTTTCCGGCAGTGGCGTCTGGTTTTCCAAAAGGACGTAAACTACATTGGGATTTGAAGGTGCGATGGCAATGCCGGAACGGCCTATATGCGGGCCGTCGGGAAGTCCGTCGGTTAATTTGTTCCAGGTTTTTCCGGCGTCGGTCGTTTTGTAAATGCCGCTTCCAGGGCCAGAGGCAATGTTGTTCCATGCTTTTCTGTCCCGCTCCCATGCGGCTGCGTACAGGGTATTGTTGTCGGACAGGTCCATTACTACGTCTATGACGGCGACTTTTTCGGAGATGTAAAGAATCTTCTGCCAAGTTTTTCCGCCGTCGGTGGTCTTGAACAGGCCCCTTTGCTGGTTATAAGTATAATTGTGACCTATCGCCGCTACGTACACGATATTCGCGTCCTGTGGGTCGATAAGGACCTTGCCGATATGGTGCGTGTCGCACAGGCCCATATTTTGCCAGGTTTTTCCGGCGTCGGTGGATTTGAAGACGCCTATCCCGGCATAAGAACTGCGGGCCATGAGCAGTTCGCCGGTTCCGACCCAGACGATGTCGGGATTGGTTTGGGCGATGGCTATGCTGCCGATGGCGAAGGTGGATTCATTTTCGAAGATCGGTTCCCATGTGGTGCCGTTGTTGAGAGTTTTCCAGATATTGCCGGCGCCGGCGCCTACGTAGATAGTAAAGGTATTGCCCGGTGGACAGGCGATGGTCTCGATTCTGCCACCTGTAAATGTGGGGCCTACGGCCCTCCAGGCTAAATGCCTGAAAATCGACTCATTCTTGAGTTTTACGTGGTGCTCCCATGATTTCATACGGCTGAGGGGGTCGGTGGCTTCGTTTTGATGGTCGCCATCGGCGGCATACGAAAACGATATGTTGAGATTGGTGACGGCAATACCCAGGCAAAATAAAAAGAAAATGCCCTTCTTCATGGAACAGTCCTTTCATGATCTTTGGAAGATCGAAATTGTCATTACGCCAGTCCACGACAATAACTGTCGATAAAATGGTAGAATTGCAAAATTGTAAGCGACATCATACCAATTGTCAATTGACACTTACCTGTTCGGCCGCTAAGATTGGACTCATGGTTGACAGACCGAAAAAACCTGTTTCTGCTGATGTTTTCGGCCAGGAACCCGGCAAAGGCAACCCGGATGAGCTGGTTTTATCTCGCCGGCAGGTCCGGGACTGTGACCGGGTGGCCATCGAGCGTTTCGAAATCAATGGCCTGGTGCTGATGGAAAACGCCGGGCGCGGGGCCGCTGAGGTCATCGTTTCCCTGCTGAAAGGCGCAGGCCAGTCCCGCGTTTGTATCGTTGCAGGTACAGGAAATAATGCAGGCGATGGTTTTGTCGTTGCCCGTCATTTAACTAATGTTGGTGTCGATGTTGACGTGGTAATATGCGGCTTGCGTGACAAGATCAAGGGCGATGCCCTTGCCAATCTGGTTATTATCGAACAGATGGCCGTGGCGATTGCTTATATCGAGCAACAGAGGCCGAATGAGATCATCCAATCGATTAAGGCCCATCTCGAAGGCAGGGGTGTTATTGTTGACGCGATGCTTGGTACCGGTGTTTCCGGAGCGCCGCGTGAACCGATCCGATCTGCCATACAGGCCATTCTGGATAACAGGTCTGGTAAGATTGTCGTAGCCCTGGATATTCCTTCCGGACTCGACTGCGACACCGGCGAACCGATGGGACCGACGATTCGAGCCGATCATACGGTTACTTTTGCCGCTATGAAGAAAGGGTTTCGCTCTCTCTCGGCCGCTCAATATACCGGTACGGTTACCGTCGCTTCTATCGGCATAAACACCTCGTTACTGTTGTGAAGGAGTACATAGTGGAATTTAAACAGGCGCAGTTAAAAAATGGATTGACGGTGATTTCCGAAGTGGTGGATTCGGCGCGGTCCGTGGCGGTGGGTTTTTTTGTCCGAACCGGATCACGTGATGAAAGAGCGGAAGTTTCCGGGGTGAGCCATTTTCTCGAACACATGCTTTTCAAAGGGACAGACAAACGTTCGTCGCTGGATGTCAATCTGGAGTTCGATCAGATGGGTGCAAAGTACAACGCGTTCACCTCGGAAGAAAATACGGTTTATTATGCCGCGGTATTGCCTGAATATCAGCGGCGTGTATTGGAGTTATGGGCGGACCTGATGCGTCCATCGCTGCGGAGCGACGATTTTGATATGGAAAAGGGAGTGATATGTGAAGAGATCGCGATGTATAAGGATTTGCCGCAATTCGATGTGCTGGATCGTTGTCGGCGGATGCACTTCGGAGAGCACCCCAGCGGTAATAGTGTTCTGGGGACAGTGGAAAGCATACAAAACCTGGAGCGCAGTGCGATGCGCGAGTATTTCGAGCGGCGCTACGCACCGGACAATATGGTACTGGCTGGGACCGGCAAGGTGGACTGGCAAGGTCTTCTCGATACGGTCCAAAAACTATGCAGCCGGTGGGAGCCTTCCAGTCCGAAGCGGCAGTTGAGCGATTTTCGTGGAACGGGCGAGATTAAAACTGTCTGTGATGAGAAGATAGTACGCGAACATGTCTGCCTGATAAGTGCGGCGCCGTCGGCGCAGGATGATCTGCGTTACGCCTGTGGCGTGCTGGCTAATATTATTGGAGACGATACCGGTTCCCGACTGTATTGGTCGCTGGTGGACACCGCCCTGTGCGATGAGGCGGACATGGAATATGATTCGCTGGACGGTACCGGTGCATTTTATACATATATTTCCTGCGATCCGGGTCAGGCTCAGAAGGTGATCCAAATTGCCAGAGACTGCCTGGCGCAGATTGGCCGCGAGGGCGTAACTGAAAAAGAGATGCGGGCCAGCAAGAACAAAATCGCCTCAGCGATAACACTTAACGGTGAGCTGCCGATGGGACGACTGATACCGCTGGGCTTCAACTGGGTCTATCGGCGGGAATATCTCCCCCTGGCAGACGAACTAAAGAGCATACAGGATGTCAGCCATGAGGATATCCGGCGGTTGGTGAAGGAATATCCGTTGGAGAACGTTACCGTTCTGGGACTTGGGCCGAGCGAAAAAATAGTATAACGATGACGTCGGCGTCAAAGATAGACTCAAAAGATGTTGGTCCGTAATTTCTTAAAAAAAATCTGGTTTTGGACCAGTCACATAGGTTCCCGTCATCCGCGTCATTATTCTCCGCGTCGTCGGCGGCGGACCGGGGCGGTGGTGCTGTTATTGTTATTGACGGCGATCATCGTGTTTGGCTGGTATCATCTGGCTGACCGGCGTATGCTGGCGTATGCGATCGAGGCCATAGGGCGGATTAGCGGAGGCGAGGTGGAACTGGACGAGGCGTCCCTGGTCGTGCTTCGCCAGATACGTATTAAGGGCGTGCGTATTTATCTGCCCGGCCGGGAACACATCCGGGCTAATCTGGTTTTTGCCGCTCAGGATGTAATTTTGCAGCATCGGCCCTGGAGCATTTTCGGCAAACGACTGCAGTTAAATCAAATAGTAGCTGATGGTGTTCGGCTCAATATATGGTACGACCTTGACAAAAGTATTATCAACCTTCAGTTGCTTTCGTTAGGACGGGAGGTTATCACCCCATTCCAAAAACCCCATATTATATTACGCCGTGGCGTAATAGAGTATCGTGAGATAGCCAGCGGTCGAATCGCTTCTGTTGCGAGGCAGGAGATACAAGGGCGTGTCGGTCCGGCTCGCAGCAATCCGGATATATACGAATTTGAGCTGCACAGTCTTGAGACTGGCGTCATTGGGAAATCATCGGTAAAAGGTACATACAACCAAAAGACCAGGCAACTGGCCACTGACGGCAGTTTTATACTGGAATTGGTTGATATAGCCTCTTTGCCGGGCCGTCTGGCTTATTGGCGCAACCTGTACGAAACTATTCAACCTGCCGGTCAGTTGCAAATCACCAGCACCTTCGAACCCAGCCGCGGACACAACTTGCGACTGAGTCTTGAGAACGGTCGATTGAATCTGCCTTTGTCCAGCAGTGGTTATTTGCTTCCTTTGAACAGCGTCATTGCTGAGATTGCTTGCAATAAAGACGAGATTACTATAGAAAAGATCAATGGGCGATTGGAAGATTCCTGTCAGCTTCAACTCAGCGGCGTCATAAGAGGATACTCGGACAATGCCCCATTTGATCTTGAATTCCAAACCCAAAATCTGGATATCCCCGTAGATCAATGGCAAGACCTTGTCATTGACGAGGCGGCGTTAATAGATGAATCAGCCACCGGGAAAGTTGTCGCGGGAACCGAAACCACTTTACAGACGGCCTTGAATGCTGTCTTAAAGGAGCTGCCCGACGCGGCGCAGCAATTCGTCGATCTGTACCGGCCCGTCGGGCCAATAGACTACCAACTGCGGATAAAACGCGCCGACGGAGCGTTACAAAAACCGGTTTGTCAGGGCAAAATAATATGCCACGACGGGGCCTTTGTCTATAAACATTTTCCCGCTTTTGTCTCTGGTGTGCAGGGTGAAATCGCCTTTGACCCCAACAGTGTAATCATCGGACCTCTATATTCCCGACAGGATAACCAGGAAATAGAAATTGAAGGTAAGTACCATGGTGAAGACGAGCAAAGCGAGTTCGATTTAACCGTAAATGCCAAAAACGCGCCTCTGAACAAAAATATATACAACGCTCTGACGCCAGGGCTTCAGCGTTTGTGGGACCGGTTCTCTCCCACGGGAACCGTCAATGCTTTTTATAAGACCGGATGGCGCCGCGGGCAGCAACCGGAGCCAAACCTTGGCATAGAGCTGATCGATGTAAACGCCGACTGGACCGCTATTGGAACCAGACTGACGGCAATGAGCGGTTGGGTAAATTGGAATCAAAAGCTAACCGCCTTTGAGATCAAACAAGGTGAAGTAGCTTCCGGCCGGTTCCAGTTGGAAGGTGAAATCAATAATCTGCAACGTTCCGATCAGGAATTTCAGTGTCAAGGTCAATTTCGTGATGTCCTGCTGGACGAAGAATTTGCCAATAACCTGCCCGATAAGATCGGCGGACTTTACCGGGGCCTTAACCTGACCGGTGAAATCGGCGGTCAAATACAACTCGATCTGAAAGCGGCCGACCATGAGCCGTCAGAAACCACACAGCCGTCCGGGCAAACCGAACCGACACTTGTGAAACCGTCATATCGAATCGATTTCAGTTTGAACGACGGTCAAATAAGATATGAAAAATTTCCCTATCAATTACACAATGTTCAGGCAGGTTGTGTTCTGACCGATCGTCAGTTACAGATCATCTCATTAACGGGCCGCAACGGCCGAAGTCAGGTCGAACTCAACGGCGCCGTCCGTGGTCCGAACGATTTTCAACTTTACCTCATCGCCAAACCTTTAGAGTTGACCGACCAACTGCATCAGGCGATGGACGACCGGAAAATTGATTTATGGGACAAGCTCGATCCTTCCGGACAGATCAACCTGACCATGCAGTTGCAACGCCAGCCTGACCGTGACCTAGATTATCAGGCGACAATAGAGCCTTTGAACAGCGGGTTTTGCCTGGCGAATTTTGCTTATCCATTTACCAACGTAACCGGCAAAGTTATTGCCGAGCCGAACTATGTTGCGATTGATCGGTTGCATAGTACGAACGAGCGAACCCAAATCGATATTACCGGCCGGCTTGACCGCATCGGCGGCGCCCGGAAATACAATTTGCACATCCAGGCGGACGACCTGCCGTTAGATGACAAACTCAAACACGGCCTGGGCGGGGGATTAGGCGGCGTTTGCCGACGCACCGGCCTGACCGGAGATGTCGATTGCGACCTGGAAGTGAACTATCATCAAGAACCCAACGAAAAAGGTATCTGGCAGTTTAATGGCGGAATCGGTCTGAAAAACGGGACCTGCCACTCACCACTTTCAACCACCAACATTACCGGGAACCTTCAGGGCACAGCTACCTACGACGAAGGCGCCCAGGACTTTCAATTATCAGCCGAGCTGGCCCGTGGCGATATGCAGGTTTTGGATCGAGATTTGACTGAAATGACCGCTAAGCTCGGCTATGACGGCAAAGAGAAACTGCTGAAGGTTACGGATATCAGCAGTGGTTTTTGCCAAGGCCGCATGGCGGGACATACTCAGATCGATATTGACCCCAACCATTGGGCTTACAAAGTGGACCTGCGTTTCCTGGAAGCTGATCTGAAAGAACTGCTCAATGTCGCCAAAGAACCGAACAAAAAATATCTCGATCTTCAGGGTCGATGCAAAGGCAGATTCATGCTGAACAAAGAGATTTCCAGCCTGATTCCGCGAGGCAGTCTGACCTTTGTCGTCGAAGAGGCCGTTATCGGCCAATTGCCTATTATTGCTCAACTATTGCATGTCATTAACTTTAAGCTGCCCAGGCATGGCGCCTTTAACCAGGCCCAAATATCAGGTGACATAGTCGGCGACAAGCTTTATTTCGAATCGATTCATCTGCAGGGTAGTGCTGTCTCGCTCACTGGAACCGGGCTTATGAGCGGACCTTTCTTCACCGCTGACCAAGACAGCGACCGCCGTCCTTCCGGCCTTACCGGCGGCATCCTGCAAAAATGTCCCCTGGAATTGATCTTTGTCGTCGATCCCCCGGATTATCTGGCCAATATCCCGATACTGTCAAGCTTTTGTCGCGCCATCCTTCCATCGCTGATGCAATTACGTGTTTCAGGTACCTTCGATGAGCCTGAAGTTGCCCCGATTGCCTTTCCCGATCTTGGCGATGCCTTTCGGCAGTTGGAGCCCACGCAGGATCAACTGAAATAGGACACTTTGACTACTCGTTATCTTGTTTTTGGACGCGGATTTCCACGGAACGAGCGTGGGCATCGAGACCCTCGGCGCGGGCCATAGCTATAGTTGCTTTTGCCCCGGTTTCCAATCCTTTTTTGCCATAGCTTATCAGACTCGAATGCTTGAGAAAGTCGTTTACATGCAAGGGACTAAAATACCGCGACGAGCCGCCTGTCGGCAACGTATGCGACGGACCGGCAAAGTAGTCACCGATTGCCACAGGACTATACTCGCCAACGAAAATAGCGCCGGCGTTTTCTATCCGCCCAGCGATGGTTTCGCTGTCTTTACATTGAATCTGCAGATGCTCGGCCGCGAATTCGTTGGCCAGGTCAATAGCTTCATCCATATCCCTGGTCACAACCGCCAGGCAAAACTGCTGCACACATTGGCGGGTTGCTTCTTTGCGGCTCAGTTCGGCCAATTGTTTGTCGAGCTGTTCGGCCACTTCCCGGCTGAGTTGCTCTGAGTCGGTTATCAGCAGGGCACTGCCCGGGGCGTGTTCGGCCTGACTGAGCATATCGGCGGCCAACCATTGGCCCCTGGCTGAATCGTCCGCGATGATCAGCACTTCGCTTGGCCCGGCGAAACTGTCAATATCCACCAGGCCGTAAACTTCTTTTTTCGCCAACTGTCCCCACCAACTGCTCGGCCCGACGATCTTATCCACCCTGCCGATGGTCTCGGTGCCAAATGCCAGTGCCGCTACGCCCTGGGCGCCGCTGACCCGATATACTTCCTTCACTCCAAGCTCCCAACATACCCCCAATATTGCCGGATGAATACTGTTATCGCAGTCGGGTCTAGGGGCGCTGATTACCGCGATCTGTTCGACCCCCGCCACCTGTGCCGGCACTACTGTCATAATCACCGTCGAAACCAGCGGGGCCGATGCGCCCGGCACACACACGCCCACCCGTTTCAATGGCCGGTATATCAACCCTAATCGCAAACCCTCCTTGTTCACATTCCAGGCGGGCATCCTAATTCCCCTGACCATAATTTCCTGTTGGTAGCTCCTTACGTTCACAATCGACTGTCGCAGTGCTGCCAGAAGCTCACTGTCAAGCTGTTGATGCGCCTGGGACAACTGCTCCTCGGAAATACGAAACTCGCTTGGGCTTAGTTCGACCTTATCATACGCCGCTGTCAGCTCGGCTACCGCCGCGTCTCTTCCCTGGCGGACTTTTTCCACGATATCGCGAACCTGCTCAAGACGCTGCTTATTCCCCAGCAATTCCCCCTCCAGGCTTAACTTTGCGCGTAAATTGCGCCAGCACCTATCGAATTTATCTCTTGGTTCTGTTTTTATTATGTTTAACACAGTCATATTCAGCTCCCAGGCACTACTTGGACAAAAAATACTTGCTAATTATATACAAACCCCGGCTGGTGGCAACGGAAAAGACCTGACGATTCATCCAACGGGTCACGTTACTACACCCTCAACCGCTACCATCCGGTTATCTTCAAGATGTTGTCAACCAGCCTGAGAAGGTCACAGGCCATACCACTGTTCAATTGCCATACGCATTTTCTGTACTGTCTGTGCAGTGGTAATGGCCATTTGGGCCTTTTTGCGTTGAGGATGACGTTTACAGTAATAGATGCAGAATTTGCGGAAATATGGAATGGCTTTCCTGGCCTGGTATAGCCCAAGGATCATCTCGAAATGCCGCAGTATAACTTGGCCCTGTTCGCTGAGACTGGGTGGCGGCGGTTTTGGCTGACCTGCGATCAAGGCCCGGGCTTCTCGAAATATCCAGGGATTGCCGATCGCTCCACGTGCTATGAGTACTCCATCGATGGTGTTTTCTGTCAGTCGCCGTGCTACATCCTCGGCGGTAAAGACATTACCGCTGCCTATGACGGTTATCCGGTCGAATCGCTGTTTTACCCGACCGATCATCTGCCAATCGACTCCCTGGCGGTATCTCTGCAAAACGGTTCTGCCGTGCACAACGAACCCATCGACGCCCGCGTCAGCCGCTTTTTCGCATATCCGCCAAAAATTATCCTGTGACTCGGTAGTGTTGTCATAGCCGATCCGCAATTTCATCGTAAGCGGACAGGTCACAACCTGGCGGACTTTCCGAACAATATCTGTCACAACATCGGGCCTGGTAAGCAGAAAACCGCCCCGTTGTTTATGGACGACCTTGGGAACCGGACAGGCGAAATTCAAATCGATCAGGTCATAGCCGAATTCCTGAAGACTTTTGGCGGCCCGGGCCATTATGGCTGGATCGCCCCCGAGCAATTGACCGCCCATAGGGTGTTCGCGATCATCCAAGCTGTTAAGAACGCCCGGATACAGAACTGACTTGTCGAGCACAAGCCCGCTGAACACCAGCGGCGCCCCATATTCCAGGGCTAGCGAGCACATGGCCTGGTCGCTATAACCGCTTAGAGCCGCCTGGAAAAATGGAACATCAAGACTAAGCTTGCCTAATTTTATCATATATAGCCATTATTATCGCCAAATTTATGATTTATTGGACCTACTTTACCCAATCAGCCGATTCTATGCAAGGAGTATGTCCGCAATCATTATAAAATTAAAGGATTTACGATGGACCGTGAGGAAACCAGCAGAAAAAGGCGAAAATTGACACCGGAAAGCAAACCGATAACCGAGGTCGCCCCTTCTTTTGACATTAACGGTGAGCTGCAAAATGCCATGCGATACCATCGATCAGGTCAGTTCCAACGGGCTAAGGAAATTTACAATAAAATACTAAAAATAAACCCACAGCACTGCGAGACGCTTCATCTGCTGGGTGTTATGGCTTATCAGTTTAAGAAGTACGAGATCGCGGCAGCCCTGATCGGCAAAGCCATTGAGATCGATCCCAACCAGGCGATTTATTATACTAATATGGGAAACACATTGAATGGACAGGACCAATTGGGCCGGGCGGTTACTTGCTATCAGAAGGCCCTGCAGCTCAATCCCAACCTCGTTGAAGCTCACTATAATCTGGGAAATACCCTGGACAGGCAAGGCAAGCTGGATGAAGCTATCGTCTGCTATCAGAAAGCCCTGCAGATAAATCCCAATTATGTCGAGGGCCACAACAACCTGGGAAATATACTGAACAAACAGGGCAAACTGGACCAGGCCATTGCCTGTTACCAAAAAGCCATCCAGCTCAATCCCAACTACACTAACGCATATAATAACCTTGGAGCCGCCCTGCATAAACAGGATAAATTGGACCAGGCCATCGCTTGTTATCAAAAGGCCCTGCAGATCGATCCCAACAATTCTAACTCGCATAACAATATGGGAGTATCGTTGTATGAACAGAGCAAACTGGATCAGGCCATTACATGCTATCAAAAGGCCCTGCAGTTCAATCCTGACAATGCCGATGCGCATAATAATCTGGGAATTCTGCTTAATGAGCAGAACAAACCGGACCAGGCCATCGCTTGCTATCAGAAGGTTCTGCAACTAAAGCCGGATTACGCCGACGCATACAATAATATGGGGTCTTCGCTAAGCGGTCAAGGCGAGTCTGACCAGGCAGTCGCCTGTTTTCAGAAGGCACTGCAGCTTAATCCCAACTGCGCCGGGGCACATAAAAATTTAGCGAACTGTAAAAAGTTTCACGAAGGCGACAAATCTTTCGAGATACTCGAGTCTTTAAAGGGAAAATACCCTTATTCGCTCAAGGAGAAGATGTCCATTCATTTTGCCCTGGGTAAGATGTATGCGGACATTGCTGATTATGAGAAATCATTTGAGAACTACCGCTCGGCCAACGAACTGCGCAAACAGCGTTACGGCCAGAACTTCGACCTTGACGATTGCGAAAGACATTTTCGGGAATGTATGGAGATATTCGATGAGGTTTTTTTTGCTTCCCGCAGGCATTTCGGCATCGATTCGGAGGTGCCGGTTTTTATTGTGGGTATGCCACGATCGGGTACTACGCTCGTGGAACAGATTCTGGCCAGTCACCGGCAAGTCTTCGGAGCGGGAGAGCTTAAGGAGGTGAGCCTGTTTTTCAGTAACTTTGCTGGGCAAAACCCGGGAAAAACATTCCGGCAGGTGATAGAATTACTCGACGATAGTGTCTGTGCAACTCTGGCTGGAGAGTATCTGGATCATATTTGCTCATTGTCCGAAGATGCCGTTCGCATTACCGACAAGATGCCCCACAACTTCAAAAATTTATGGTTTATCACTCTTCTGTTTCCTAAAGCAAGAGTCATTCATTGCCGGCGTGATCGGCTTGATACTTGTCTGTCGTGTTATTTTCAGGATTTCCGGGAGGTCCGGGGGTTCAAAAATGATTTGAGAGTTTTAGGGCTGTACTATCGCCTGTATGAGCAATTAATGGACCACTGGCAAAGGGTGTTGCCGATACCGATACTCGATGTGCAGTATGAAGAATTGGTTGGGGATCAGGAACAGGTCAGCCGAAAGATGGTGGAATTCTGTGGATTGGAATGGGATGACAACTGCCTGGAATTCCACAAAAACAAGCGTTTCGTAAGAACCAGCAGTACCATGCAGGTCAGGCAAAAAATATACAATACCTCCATAGGCAAATGGAAAAACTATGCGGGCTTTCTGGGGCCTCTCATGGAAGCGCTCGAATGCGAGAACAGGAGCATCTGTCAATGAGCAAGCCGAAGAAAAGAAAAAAGCTAAAACGATTGTCGAACAGAAAAAAAACGATCAATGTCCCCAGTTTTTTTGATGGCGACAAGGAATTGCAGGAGGCGCTGCAGTACCATCAATCGGGCCGATGCCAACAGGCTGAGGACGCGTATAAAAAAATACTGGAAGTAAACCCTGAGCATTCGAAGGCACTATATTTGCTTGGAATTCTCGCTTATCAGTCCAAAAAGTATGATCCAGCCGCTTGCCTGATCGGCAAGGCTATTCAAATCGATCCCCGGCAGCCCGTTTATTACAGCGATATGGGAGTTGTACTCAAAGAACAGGGCGACTTGGATCAGGCCATTGTTTATTTTCAAAAGGCTCTGCAGATCGATCCCGGCTACGCCAAGGCGTACAATAATATGGGGAATGCCCTCGATGCGCAGGGTAAGCCGGACGAGGCTGCCGAGTGTTATCGCCAGGCCCTGCAAATCGATCCATGCCTTCTTGAAGCGATCAACAACCTGGCAGCTATATTGAATGTGCAGAACCAGCCGGTTGAGGCTATCAGCTATTGTAAAGAGGCCTTGCGGATAAAACCCGATTGCGTTGAGGCATACAACAATATGGCAAATGCCTTGAATACACAGGGTAAATCGGACGAGGCCGTCGAGTGTTATCGCAAAGCCCTGCGTATCGAACCTGACAACGCCGATTCATGCAATAACCTCGGGGCTTTGCTGTGTGAACAAGACCAGGTGGACGAAGCCATCGCCTATTACCGAAAAGCCCTGCAGAGCAATCCCCGGCACGCTCAGGCACACTACAATCTGGCTAACGCATTAAGTAGCCAGGAGAAATTGGAGGAAGCTATTGCCTGTTATCACAAAACACTGCAGATTAACCCCAATCACACTGAGGCGTATAATAACATGGGCGTCTCGCTGCAGGGACTGGGCCGGTCGCAAGAAGCTATTACCTGTTTTGAGAAAACTGTCCAGCTCGATCCGGGGTATGCCGATGCCTATAGTAATCTGGGCGAATCGCTGAAAAAGACAGGTCATTCGAACGAGGCCATCGGCTATTTTCAGAAAAGCCTCCAACTCGATCCGGAAAACGTTGAAACTTACAAAAGATTGTCAGAATGTAAAAAATTTCAACCGGCAGATGAGGCTTTTGCCGTACTTGAATCTTTAAAGGGAAAAAAGCAGCACGCGACCAATGAAAATATGATAATTCATTTCGTGCTGGGTAAGATGTATGAGGATATTGCCGATTACGAAAAATCCTTCCACAACTACCATATCGGTAACGAACTGCGCAAACAGTGCAAGGAACATGGCTCCGACATCGACAACTATGAAGAAAATGTCTGGGATTTTGTGGAAGTATTCGATGAGGATTTCTTTGCCTCCCGCCGTCATTTCGGCATCGATTCCGAGGTGCCGATTTTTATCGTCGGTATGCCTCGCTCGGGAACCACCCTGGTCGAACAAATTCTTTCCAGCCACAACCAGGTCTTTGGGGCCGGAGAACTCAAAGACATCAGTACGCTCCTTTGCGATCTAATGAAACAAAATGAGGAAAAACCCTTTCACCAATTCGCAAAGACTCTCAGCCGGGACACCTCCATAAACCTTGCCCGGCAGTATCTCAATAACATCCGTTCATTATCCGAAGATGCCTGCCGAATCACCGACAAGATGCCCCAGAATTTTTCCCGTCTGTGGCTGATCACTCTTTTGTTTCCACATGCGAAGGTTATCCATACCCGCCGTAACCCGTTGGACACCTGCCTTTCGTGCTATTTCCACGATTTTACAGAAGGGCATGGCTATAAAAATGATTTACGCACTATGGGCCACTACTATCGGCTGTATGAACAGCTTATGGATCATTGGCACAAAGTGCTGCCGATATCGATACTCGATGTACAGTACGAGGAACTGGTCAGGGACCAGGAAGCAAACAGCCGAAAGATTGTGGAGTTTTGCGGGCTGGAATGGGACGACAACTGTCTTGAATTCCACAAAAATAAACGTTTGGTAAGAACCGCGAGTACTGTGCAGGTCAGAAAAAAAATGTATAGCACCTCCATGGGCAGATGGGAAAATTACACGAAATTCCTCGGACCTCTCAGGGAAGCTCTCGAAGGTAAAAAACAAGAACCACTCTTAACGAGCGACAGGACAAGCATAACAAAAAGACAAGAGCCGTTATCGAACTGCGAAAACAAAGAAACAAGCAGCGATCCTCCACCTGTTGACATTGACAGCGAACTACAAAAGGCTGTTCAATATCATCAGTCGGGTCAAATCCAACAGGCTCAGGATATTTATAATGAGATACTGAAGGTAAATCCCCGGAACCCGGACGCCCTGCATCTGCTTGGCATTATCGCTTATCAGCAAAAGAAATACGACAACGGGGCCGATCTGATCAATAAAGCCATTCAGATCAATCCCGGCCAATCGATCTACCATAGCAACCTGGGAAACGTGCTGCTCGATCAGGGCAAACCCGATGAAGCCGCCGCGTGTTATCAAAAGGCTCTCCAGATCAATCCCGACTATGCGGAAGCGTACAATAACCTGGCCAACGCCCTGAATATCCTGGGACGTCCGGATGAAGCCATAAACTGCTGCAAAAAGGCCCTGCAGTTGAGAAGCGATTACGCCCAGGCCCACAACAATTTAGCCAATTCCCTCGAAATGCAGGACAAACTGGATGAGGCCGCCGGTCACTATCGCAAAGCCATTCAGCTTAAAGACAATTACACCGAGGCATACAATAACCTCGGAGCCCTGCTGTATAAACAGGACAAACTGGATCAGGCCATCGCTTATTATCAAAAAGCTATCCAGCTCGACCCCAACAATCCCAAAATATACAATAACTTCGGAGCCGCGCTGTACAAACAGGGCCGGTCGGAACACGCCAAATTAGACCATGCCATTGCCTGCTACCAGAAAGCCCTGCAACTCGATCCCGATAACGCTGAAGTATATAACAACATGGGAGTTGCGTTGAACGAACAAGGCCGGTCGGATCAGGCCATCGCCTGTTACCAAAGAGCACTGGAGCTTAATCCCCTCAATAATGATGCATATAACAGCATGGGAATTTCGCTCAAACAATGTGGCGACTCGGACCAGGCTCTTATCTGTTTCCAAAAGGCGCTGCAGATCAAACCCGACTTCGCTGAAGCGTACAAAAATATGGTGGACTGTAAGAAATTCGCCAGGGGCGACGAAGCATTTGAAACGCTGGAATCGCTGAAAAAACAACCCCATTACTCCGATATGGAAAAAATGTTCATGCACTTCACCCTGGCGAAAATGTATGCGGATATCGCCGACTACGACCAGGCCTTCCATAATTATCAGGCCGGCAACGAACTACGCAAACACTGCAAAGGACAAGACGACAATATCGATAATTGTAAAAAACATTTTTACCAGTGTATGGAAATATTCGATAAGAATTTCTTTGCCGACCGTAGCCATTTTGGCATAGACTCGAACCTGCCGATTTTTATTGTGGGTATGCCCCGGTCCGGGACCACGCTTATTGAACAGATACTTTCCAGTCATCACCAGGTTTTCGGAGCTGGAGAGCTTAAAGACATAAGTCTGCTTTTCGACAGCTTTGTAAAACAAAACCACCGGAAGCCATTGGCCCAAATGGTAGAGTTGCTCGACGAAAACACATCCGCGGCACTCGCCCAACAGTATCTCGACCGTATTCGATCGTTATCCGAGAGCGCTGTTCATATTACCGATAAAATGCCCAACAACTTTGAAAGACTGTGGTTTATCACCCTTCTGTTCCCCCATGCCAAAATTATCCATGCCAGGCGAGACCCTCTTGACACCTGTTTGTCCTGCTATTTTCACGATTTTACCGACAAACACTACTACAAAAACGATTTGCAGACCTTGGGTCAATACTATCGACTGTACGAACAACTCATGAATCACTGGCACAAAGTATTACCCATCCCGATACTTGATGTGCATTACGAGGAACTGATCGAAAACCAGGAACACGTCAGCCGGGAGATCGTACAATTTTGTGGTCTGGACTGGGACGTCAACTGCCTCGAATTTCACCGCAACGAACGTTCGGTAAGAACAGCCAGCGCCGTACAGGTTAAACAAAAAATATATAAAACCTCGGCAGGCAAATGGAAAAACTACGAAAAACACCTTGGCCCGCTTGTCAAGGCTCTCGAAGATCACAAACAGCAACGTCCCCTGACGAAAAACAAAGCCCGTAAAACTGTAAAACGAATACCGCCTCCGGCCGGGGAAAAACCAGCCGAGGGCTCCTGTTCTTTTGAGATCGACAGCGAACTGAAAAAGGCCCTTCAGTATCAGCAGGCGGGCCAATTCGAACAGGCCGAAGATATCTACCGAAAAATACTGAAGGTCAACCCCAATCACCCTGAAGCACTGCATCTGCTGGGAATCATCGCCTATCAGTTCAAAAAATGTGATATTGCGGCCCCACTGATCAGCAAGGCTATTCGGATTGACCCCAACCAATCAGCTTATTATAGTAACATGGGACTTGTGTTGAAAGAACAGGGTAAGTTGGATGAGGCCGTTGCCTGTCTCCAAAAAGCCATCCAACTCGATCCCGACCATGCCAAAGCGTATAACAACATGGGAAATGTCTTGTATGAGCAACGCCGACCGGACAAAGCTGTTACTTGTTATCGCAAAGCCCTCCAACTCGATCCGAAAAACGCCGATGCCCTCAACAACCTTGGCGACGCCCTGGAAAAAGTAGGCAATTCGGACGAAGCCGTTACTTATTTTCACAAGGCCCTGCAGCTCTATCCGGAAAATATTGATGCATACAAAAGATTATCAAGCTGCAAAAAATCTCACCCGAAAGATAAAACTTTTGAAATCCTTGAATCGTTGAAGGAAAAAAAGAAAAATTCAATCAACGACTATATGACCATCCATTTCGTGTTGGGTAAAATGTACGACGATATCGGTGATTACGAAAAATCCTTCCACAATTACCAGATCGGCAACCAATTGCGCCAGCGATGTAAGGGGCAGGATTTCAACATCAGTAATTACGAAAAGGTAATCCTGAGATGCCTAAAAATCTTCGACAAGAACTTTTTTGCCGAACGCAGTCATTGCGGCGTTGATTCCGAGGAGCCGATTTTCATTGTCGGTATGCCCCGATCGGGCACCACGCTCGTGGAACAGATTTTGGCCAGTCATCCCCAGGTTTTCGGGGCGGGAGAGCTCCAGAACATCAGTATGCTGCTTAATGCCTTTGCCAGGCAAAACTCCGAAAAAACATTCGCCCAGATGGCGGCCTCACTCGATGAAAACATTTCCGTAAAGCTGGCCGGGCAGTACCTGCATTACGTTCGATCATTATCCGAAAATGCCACCCATATTACCGACAAAATGCCCCACAATTTTGAAAAGCTGTGGTTTATTAACCTTTTGTTTCCCAAGGCAAAAATCATCCATGTCTGTCGTAACCCTCTCGACACCTGCCTGTCATGTTACTTCCAGGATTTTGTCGATCCCCACGGATACAAAAATGACCTGCGAACCCTGGGACGGCACTACCGGTTGTACGAACGGCTTATGGACCACTGGCGGAAAGTATTACCAATACCAATACTCGATGTGCAGTACGAGGTGTTGGTTGAAGATCAGGAACAGGTCAGCCGTAATATTATAGAATTTTGCGGTCTGGAATGGGACAGTAACTGCCTCGAATTTCACAAGAACGAACGTTTCGTAGGGACCGTCAGTACCACACAAGTCAGGCAAAAAATCTATAATACCTCTGTCGGCAAATGGAAAAATTATGAAAAATTCCTGACTCCTCTTATGGAAGCACTCGAGGATGCGTACGAGCCTCAACCTGTATAAGGGCCGCCTTAAACATTTGCACTCATAACGATTGAGTTTTCCTGTCTTATTATGTATTTACCTATTCTGAAAACCCTCTATAATTGACCCTGCCATGATTCATCGTACCTGTTGGATATAACTTATGACAAGAAATAAAGTATTAACATTAATGATCATTGCAGGGACTTCGTTTGGCGGTGTGATTTCTGCCACAGATTGGCCTCAATGGCGTGGACCGTTTTCTAACGGTTCCAGCGACGAAAAGGGCCTGCCGGCAAAATGGACCAAAACAGAGAATATGGCTTGGGTCTGTCCGCTCCCGGGACCGGCGGCAGCTACTCCCATCATTTCTAACGGCAAGGTCTTTATCAGTTCAACCGACGAACAAAACAGCGACCTGCTTGGCTTGTGCATCGATGCCGGGAGCGGTAAGGAGCTTTGGCGAAAGAAATTGGCAGTCGCTTATTGTAAGGTTCCGCGTAACAACATGGCCAGTTCTTCGCCGGCGGCGGATGGTAAGCAGGTATATTTCTTGTTCGGCAGCGGCGATCTGGCGGCTCTGGACTACGAGGGAAAGGTCCTGTGGTCGCGCAATCTGCAAAAGGAATACGGCAATATCTCCATAAAATACGGTTACAGTTCCAGCCCTTTGCTTTACGAAGGCAGGCTTTATCTTCTTATTCAACGCCGTCACACCGCTTACCGCAGTCCCGAGAGTACAACGCTGGATTCGTTTTTGCTGGCGGTCGATACCAGGACCGGCGAAAATATCTGGAAACAACCGCGAAAAACCGATGCCCGGGACGAATCGTTCGATGCCTATAGTTCGCCGATAACTTTTGACAACAACAACCGCAGGGAAATTGTCACAATCGGGGGAGACTGTATCATCGGCCATGATCCGTCAGACGGCAGAGAACTTTGGCGATTTGACTATAACCCGATTAAACACGACAATTGGCGCCAAATTCCTATGCCCGTGCCGGGTGAGGAATTTGTTTATGGCGTCAGGTCCAGAGGCAATGGGATTTTTGCCGTCAAAGCCGGCGGCAAAGGAATCCTTTCCCAGGAACATATTGCCTGGACCTTCGATGGGCCTACACCCGATAGCGGCACACCGCTCTATTACGAGGGACATCTTTATGTCCTGGACGACATGGGCAACGGTTTATCGTGTCTGGAGGCAAAAACAGGACAGTTGAAATGGCACAACAAACTCGGCGGCAACGCTCCCTGGCGTGCATCTCTGACGGCGGCCGACGGTAAGATTTATTGTATGAACGAAACCGGCCTGGTAGTGATTTTGGAGGCCGACCCGAAAAAATTCAAGGTCATCTCCAGTATCGATTTTAATGAGAAACCTTCTCATGCCTCGATTGCCATCGCCGGTGGTCATTTATTTATCCGTACCGGTCGCAACTTGTATTGTGTGGGCAAATAAGACTCATTATTGCGAGAACTGCGGAACCGGGGTATCGGAAGGGATAACATCCAATTCCAGCAGAGTGTGAAAGGCGGAAAGCTGTTCGGCGTCTTTTTTGCTGGGTCCCCAGGCGCTGGCGAAGCGGCGTTTACCGATGACAACGCCGACCTCAAAACACTTACTGTGGTCAGGTCCTTTTTCGTCCAGCACTTCATAAACAGGAGTGCATTCCATCACCCGCTGGGCATGCTGCTGCAATATGCTCTTGTAGTTTTCCTGGGAATGACGGGCGTCGGCTTTTTCAAAAAGAGATTCAAACTGGCACAAAATAAATTCCCGGGCAGCCTCGTTGCCGCCGTCTATAAAAATGGCGCCAATAACAGCTTCCAGAGCACCGGCAGAACAGGAATTGGGTAATTCGCTTTGGAGGCCCATACCTTTGCCAACCTGAAGAAATTTCGACAAGTTTATCTTGTTGGCGATCCGGGCGCAGGTACGACGCGAAACAATCATGCTCTTGATTTTTGTCAGCTCGCCCTCAAGGTAATTGGGAAAACGTATGAACAACTCATGACAAACAACAGAACCCAGTATAGCATCACCCAGAAACTCCATGCGTTCATTACTCTCGACTCGGTCGCTTGTCGTGGAAGCATGCGTGATCGCTTCCCGCAACAAATCAAGGTTGTTAAACTTGTAACCAATAGCCTGCTGACACGAATCCAACATAGATTCCAAAGGAGCCATATTACTCTCACGAGAACCGCGAAGGCCGAGGAGGGAAAGGGCTTTTTTCTGCGCCGCACACCGGCAGACCAAGCCATTTCCGTCATTGGCCAACCATCCATAGTTAACAAAATACCAAACTGTCAGGAGGGCCGGACCCTCTAATTCGACCCGGTCCATTACTTGCCATTATAGCAAAACACACATCCTGTTGTCAAGACATTTGTCCTTAAATAGTAATATCGGCACAGAAAGAGGGGCGGAACAGGTAAAAAACAGAAGAGCTTAACTGACTGTGATTGCTAAAGTTAGGGCAATTACCGTAAGCGATGATCTGGGGTGTGCCCATTTGATATAAATTCCTTTCGATTTCGGTATGGCCCATCACGCACGCGGCAAGTTTATTGTTCTTGAAGTGACCAGCCCAATGCGGTTAGAATTAGCGGGGCATGCCAGTCGAATACGCGGCTCTGTGCTGTGTACGTGAGATTTGATATGTTCCGGTTATGGCTGGGACAGTATATTTGAGAAAGGTTGTTATGCGATCAATAGTGAAAATCATGTTGACGGTTTTGTTGGTTTTGGCAGCGGAAAACCGGCTCTGTGGAGATGGTAATACCAACCCGGTGGAAAAATCGACAGAAACCAATCTGCAGTCCGATGAACTCGACCAGCAGCGATACATTGATGTCGATCAGATCAAAAATGGGATGCGAGGTTATGGCTTGACCGTCTTCCATGGGACAAAGATCGAACGTTTTGATGTGGTAGTGGTATCGGTGGTTCGCAATATGACTCCTAAACAAAACATTATCCTGATACGCTGTGAAGATGATCGCTTTACCCTGGCCAAGGGAGTGCGAGGCATAAGCGGGTCACCGGTGTATTTTGACGGAAAATTGGCCGGTGCGATGTCGCTCGGCTGGACATTCGGAGAGGAACCGCTCTATGGAGTTACGCCCATTCGTCAAATGCTCCGGGTGAAGCGATCGGCCGGTCCCGGCGGAATGCAAAAAAATCCAAAACCCGTTTGTCTTGATCAGAAACTCTATAGCAATTTGATGCGGGATGTTCTGCTGGATTCTCGGCAAATTGAATGGTTGGCGCAGGAAGCGCACCTGGCGGAAACAACCAGTGATTATACAAGGCAGACAGGGACGGGACTGGTAACCCTGTCTCCGGCGATAAGCGTAGGCGGCTTTAATGAGCAGACCCTGCAAAAACTGCGAGAACAGATACCCGGCCTTGTTTTTATGGCCGGTCTGTCAGGGGGTCAGCAAAAAAGTCCGGACCACGAAGTGGTTTTGACGCCGGGCGCAACTCTTACCATACCTTTGATAACGGGAGATATGACCGGTGTGGTGCTGGGTACAGTAACGGAAGTTATCGGCCGGGAGGTGTATGGATTTGGTCACGGGTGGAACGGTGAAGGCGCCGCATCATGGCCGATGGGTACGGGATATATTCACACTATTGTCAACAGCAAAGAGATGTCTTTCAAACTGGGACAGGTGATCGATATCGTTGGGGCCATACAGGCCGATGAGACGACCGCGGTTTACGGCCAAACGGGGCAGACGGTTCCCTTAGTGGATGTGCGTATCGAGGTCGAATGGCACGATGGCACCGTAGAAGATTACGATGTACAGATAGCGCAAGACAGGCTTATGGACCCTATGCTGGCCTCGATGGTGGCAACAAATGCGATGATGCAAAGAGGTGATCTGCCTCGGGAACATACAATTAAATATCAGATTAAAATGGATTTTGATGGCGTGGAGACGATTTCGTATGAGAATGTTTCTTCCCAGAACAGTGTGGGGGATATAGTTGCGGATATGTTGTCGTCGCTATCGTTGCTTTTGGACAATCCCTGGCAGGAGGTAAAACTAGCCCGATTGGAAATGCAGGCGACAATCATCGACAAGTTCAACGTATGTCGGGTCAAATCGGCTCAATTGTCGAAACGGCTTTTTCAGCCGACGGATACTGTCGAAGCTACAGTGATGTTGGAACCGCTGTATGGAAAACCGATCAAAGTGGCCATCAGTATGCCCTTGCCGGAGGATATACCGGAAGGAACCTACGGACTCAACATAGGTTCTCATCAGGATTACCGCCAGGAACTACAAAAAGCACAACCACATCGATACACAGCGTTCGATATTGACGATGTTCAGCGTGTTTTGCAGAAAAGGCTCTCGATCAGGCGGGACGGGCTTTATATGAGCATAGCCATACCTGAAGCAGGCGTGGCGATAGAGGGTCGTGAGCTTCCCCGCCTGCCTGGCAGTAAGGCAATGATGTTGACCGACGATTTGCGCAAAACAATCGTGACTAAATTTAAGTCGCTGGTGACGGCCGAGATTAAAACCGATTATGTTGTGATGGGAAGCGAAAGTTTCGAGATCGAAGTCAGGAAAGAATAAGGGAGCCTCTAAAAATTGCTTTTGTCAATGGCTGCTGACGGTCGTTAGTTTATCGTGGGGGCGGAGCAGTTGGTAATTGTTGGCCGAGACCATCGCTTCAAGTTTGCGACAAAACTCCGTGTCCGGCAGGACGTTCTGATCAACCTGCATTATGATACGCAAGTTTTGTTTAGAGGTCACTTCCACATAAACAGGACAGCGGCCAGGATGAGAACGGCAAAGTGACTTGAACTGTTCCAACTCGCCCTGAGTCAGATTATCACTCGACAACTGCACATAAACGGCATGGGTCAGTTCCTCCTGGGCTCGGGTCATGTCATAAACTTCGTTAACGCGTATGGAAGGGTCTTCCCGACGAAAGTCCGCCGATCCTCGCAAAAACACCATGCGATCCGGCTGCACCAGGTTTTCGTACTGTGCTAAACTGTCTGGGAATATTACGCCCTCCACCGAGCCGTTCAGGTCTTCCAGCGTAAACATTGCCATTCGGGCGCCGCTGCCTTTGCCGTTTTTCGTCACGCAGTATCGTACCCTTGTGAGGATACCGCCAATAATCACTTCGCTGTTGGCCGGCATCTGACGTAACGTATGCGAATGAGCTGTACTGTAATAATGTATTTTCTCGGCAAACTCGGACAGCGGATGATCTGTTACATACAGTCCTAAAACTTCCTTCTCGTACTGCAGCAGCAGCGGTTGCGGCCAGGGTTGCACTTCCGGCAGCTTCACAGCTTCCCGTTTTACGTCTTCATCGCTGTCGAATGCGTCGAAAAAGCTCAACTGTCCCTGACGTCTATCCTGTTGGGCTTTGTTGCCTATCGAAATGGCATCTTCCAGCACCGCCCACATTTGAGCCCGGCTGCCGCCAAGGGAATCCATTGCGCCTGCTTTGATCATCGCTTCCATCGCTCCCTTGTTCACCGTACGATTATCGACACGTTCGCACAAATCAAATATAGTCTCGAATCGACCGTGTTCCCGGCGGGCGCGGATGATTTCCTCCACCGCTCGGCCGCCGACACCTTTGACCGCCTCAAGACCGAACCTTATACTTTCGCCTCGAGGTGTAGCAATCTCACAATGGTCCTGCTCGGCGGTTACTTTTTGGTCGGGTGATTTGTCGTCCTTATCATAAATGACGGTAAAATCTGAAAAACTCTCGTTAATATCCGGCGGCAGCACTTTAATCTGCATCTGACGGCACTCGTCGATATATTCGGCTACCTTGTCTTTTGACGCCATTTCGTAGGTCAGCACAGCGGCCATGAATTCCGTAGGATAATACGTCTTGAAGTAAGCGGTCTGAAACGCCAATATCGCGTACTGGGTGGAATGACTCTTGTTAAAACCATAACCGGCAAATTTCTGGATCAACTCGAAAAGCTCCTGGGCCTTGTCATGGGTGATTCCATTTTCGACGCATCCGTTAATAAAAGACTCGCTTTCCGATTTGATGATATTATGTTTTTTCTTGCTGATTGCCTTGATCAGTCGATATGCACGTCCCAGGGGCAGGCCGCCCAGGCCGTTGAGTATCTGCATGACCTGTTCCTGATAGACCATGATTCCGTATGTTTCCCTGAGCACCTTTTTCATTATCGGGTGGGGCACGGACCAGTTTTGGCCGTGTTTTCGACTGTTATAATCGGGGATCAATTTCATCGGACCGGGCCGGTAAAGGGCGTTAGCGGCAATCAAATCCTCGATGCAGTCCGGGCACATATTTTGCAACAGGTCGCGCATGCCGGACGATTCGAACTGAAATATACCTTTCGTACGGCCCTGGGCAAACAATTGCAGAACTTTCTTGTCGGTCAGATCAATTTTATCGGGATCAATATCAGCACCCTTACCCAGCTTGACCAGTTGCCGAGCACGTTCGATGGTGCTCAGCGTACGCAGACCCAGGAAATCCATTTTCAGCAGTCCGACTTTCTCAACGGTCGGTCCGTCGAACTGGGTGATGGTGTCGTTCGAATCTACTGCCTTGTATAAGGGTAAATAGTTGTCCAGCGGCTCATCGGCGATCACTACACCGGCGGCATGCACCGAGGCATGACGGGCCAGTCCTTCCAGACGTTTACCAATCTCGATCACTTCACGGATTTTATCGTCACGCTCGATCCATTCTTTTAGTTTCGGCTCCTGCTCCATCGCCTGTTCCAGGGTGATACCCAGGCTTTCGGGTATGAGCTTGGCCAGTTTATCCGCTTCGGACAGTGGCACGTTGAGCACACGAGCGACGTCGCGGATGACCGCACGTGCTTTCATGGTGCCGAAAGTGATGATCTGGGCTACGTAACCATATTTTTGCCGAACGTAATCTATCACCTTGCCCCGGCCGTCCTGACAAATATCAATATCAATATCGGGCATTTCATTGCGCTCGGGATCCATAAATCTCTCGAACAGCAACCCGTACTGGAGCGGATCGACGTTGGAGATTCCCAGAACGTAGCCCACCAGCGTACCGACGCCGCTGCCTCGCGGGTTTACCGGTATGCCTTGCTGACGGGCATAACGCACAAAATCCCAGACAATCAAAAAATAACTCGAAAAGTTCTTGCTCTCGATTACTTCCAGTTCGCGATACAGCCGCTCCTTAACCTCTTTTTTCATCCTGCCATATCGCTTCTTAATGCCTTCCAGGCAAAGCTCTTCGATGTACTGGTTCGCGTTCTTTTCGCCGGGAGGCTTGAACACCGGCGCATGTTGAGTATCGAAATCAAGCTCAACGTTACACTGCCGGGCGATAAGTTGAGTGTTATCGCACGCCTGGGGCCATCGACTGAACATGGTACGCATTTCCACATTGCTCTTAAGGTACAGCTCCGGCGGATACTCCATTCGATTGGTGTCGTATAGCGTTTTGCCGGTACTGATGCAGGTGAGCACCTCGTGAGCACGGTAATCATCGGCCTTCAGAAAGTGAACATCATTTGTCGCCACCAGCGGCGCGCCCACCTCATTGGCCAGATCTGCCAGCATCGGCGTAACGGCATTTTGATCGGGGCAGTGCCATTGAATTTCGATAAAAAACCGATCCGGGCCAAAAAGTTTCAGGTAATACTCAGCAAATTCGCGGGCGACTTTGGTATCGCCTCGCGACAGGGCCGTGGGAATCTCGCCGCCCATACAAGCAGATGTGCAGATCAAACCTTCGTTATATTGTTCCAGCACCTCCCGATCAATTCGCGGCCGGTAATAAAAACCTTCCTGATAACCGATACTGGCCAGTTTCAGCAGATTCCGATAGCCTTGATTGTTCTGTGCCAGCAAAAGCAGATGATAGCTGGCATCGGATATCCCCTTGGCATCGCGTTCGCTACGCGATCCGGGGGCTATGTATGCTTCGATACCAAGTATCGGCTTGATACCCGCGGCCAGGGCCGTACGGTAAAACGCCACTGCCCCAAACATATTACCGTGATCGGTAATGGCCAACGCCTCCATCCCCAGTTCTTTACAATAACGCACAAGTTTCTTGATGCCGGCGGCGCCGTCCAGCAGGCTGTATTCACTGTGTACGTGAAGATGAGTAAAACCGGACTCTTCCATAGTTAACTTTCGCAGTCTTTTTAACCCATATCTGTATTTTGATTAACGATTGAGTTTGTTCGTTCAGTGAATGTCATCACATAACATGCCATCGACTCAGAGTATCAGGTCCGGATTATTTGGCCCAAAATGTTTAAGCATCACAATTGGATCTGTTTTTGAAGGGTTGACGATATGGACGCCTTCCATGGCGGCCTGTTCACTAACAAAAAATTCATCACTTGTCAGTTGGCCATAACGTATGATAACGGGAGTATCAACATCCCATATCCCCATCTTGCCATGTCCCTGCATCATGATCATACCGTATGCGGCGCTGTCCTTAATGGTTACAGATCGTCCCGGAAGAACGGTCAGTTCTTTGGCACTAAGGGCCTCGGCTTTGTAACAAATCCAATTATCGATATATCCTTCGGCTTCCATTTCATCCACTGGCAGAACCGGTTTTTTACGCATGAAGCGATTCGTAACAAAATCAGGATCGACGTTCAAATCCCAGTCAATTACATCCAGCAAGTAGTCCACATCGCCTATTCTGTCTTCGGGTGTATCCTTCCAAAACAATTCTTTCGGAACAATCTGATCGCCGGCGAGCGATTGATACATCGAATAGACGTCGGAGTCTCTTTGCGGCTCGTATGTACAAAGGCTGCCCGGTGCGTGCAGAAGACCCGGCGGTACGTCCCAGCCCGTGCCCACTTCCAGGCGATAGGCGGGACAGAGGTTCGTGATCTTGTTGTCGCCCTTGTCAAAATCCTTCAGGCAGCGGAGCACCTGATCTTTGGTGGTTCCAGGATTCAAACCAAAAAAGGTGTGAGGAAAATCCCCGCCGTAGTTATTTACTTGGGGGGGAAAATAATAGGCCTCTGGTTTTCCAATCTTCCCGGTTAACTCGGCATGTTCGTTGCGATGATGGATATGAAGCGGCAGAGCGCCTTTATTGTCAAAAAACTTCGAATAAATCGGCCAACGGCCATGCTCCCGCCAGAGACGTTCGCCAATCAATGAATCTTGCAACTCATTAACTACGTCTCGCAATAAAATCTCCTGAGTCTCTGATCCATCCTCGAACACAACAAAGCTGAGTCCTTCGTTTGGACCGGTTAACGGACCATTATCAGCAGGGGTGGTCGAAGAAAACCATCGCTCGTTAATGCCGCCCCGTTCACCGCCCAGGGCATAGCAATCTTCATGGTGCATTTTAATCCTGCGCCCCGGAACGCAAAATGAACGCGACACCCAGTTGGGGGCGAGTCTCAAGATTCCTCTTCCCTGCTCCATAGCTCTTTCAGCCAGTGATTTTGTGGCCATGACATTGTTTCCTTGTAATTTAGAGATTATTCGAGAGTTTCCCATTGGCCGTTCTTTGCCGATGACAGTACCGCGTCGCAGACGTATTGAGTTTCGAGTGCATCTTTGAAGTCCGGGCATAACTTTTTGTCGGACTCCAAACCTTTCAAAAAATCAGCCAGCGCATTGATAAAAGTATGCTCATAACCGATGACGCACCCAGGCACCCACCAGCGGTCCATATATGGGTGTTCGAAGTCCGTGACAAGAATCGATCGCCACCCATGCAAACCCTCCTCATCATTATGGTCGAAATACCCCAGGCGATGAGCATCTTCCAGATCAAAACAAACCGATGCGTTTTCACCGTTTATCTCGAACGTGTTTTGGTTCTTTCTGCCGCGGGCATACCGCGTCGATTCGAATGTTCCAAGCGACCCGTTTTTAAATCGGGCCAGGAAGGCACAGGCATCGTCAATTTTTACGGGTTTCGTTTTACCTGGCTCGTCCTGCAGTTGGCGTTCTTTAATGAAAGTTTCCGTCATAGCGCATACGGACGAGAGTGGGCCATTGAGCCATATAGCGGTATCGATCGAATGAGCCAGCAGATCGCCGGTTACCCCACTGCCGGCCACGTCGATATCCAGCCTCCAGAGCGCAGCCCCTCCCTGAGGTACTTTAGGACTAATCGTCCAATCCTGTAGATATTTAGCGCGATAATGGAAAATTTTTCCCAAATTGCCTTTCTCAACGATCTGTCTGGCAAGTGCGATAGCGGGTACCCGACGGTAATTAAACCAGACCATATTCGCCACACCCGCCTTTTCGACCGCTTCAGTCATGGCTTCGCCCTCCTGTGCGTTCATCGCCAGGGGCTTCTCACAAAGTATCATTTTCCCAGCCGCCGCCGCCGCCAGGGCGATATCCAGATGGGTATTATTAGGGCTGGAGATGTCAATTGCATCGATATCATCCCGCCCAATGAGTTTACGCCAATCCGTTTCGTAGCTTTTCCATCCCCAATTGTCTGCAAAAGTTTTAAGCTTCTTCCCATTTCGGGCACAAGCCGCCTGGAGTACAGGCTCGTATCCGAGATCAAAAAACTGATTTACCTTGCGGTAGGCATTCGAATGGGCTCGGCCCATAAAACCGCATCCAATCAAACCGATCCTTAATTTATTCACCTTACATCTCCTAAACAAACTTTAGCCGGATTCAATTTATTAGACTCAGCCGTACTTTTCATTAAGGATGTCCACGGCCTTTTTGCATTTTTCCGTAACGGGCCAGGCATCGGGCCAGAAACACAGATCGATCGTCCACCAATTATGTCCCATATCATTTTTTGCCAATTCGGGCAGCAACTCGTCGAAATCGATTTTTCCCTCACCCATGGGGGCATGGGTTGACGTTTCCTGATCGTGCAGGGTTCCATCAGAGTCGATCAGGTGTATATGGTTGATCTTGCCGCGTAACTTTTGTGCCAGTTCCAGCACGCCGCCTGAAAGAATTTCCTTCTTTCCCCACTGGCGGGAACCCTCTACCGCCACCATATATCCATGACAGGTATCGAACATTATCCCAAAATTATCATTGTCAATTGCCTCGACAATGCGAATTATATCTGACGGTTTGTTGAAAGCAAAGCCCGGCTCGAATTCCCATGCCACACGGACACCTTTATCGGCAGCCTCAGATGTGCAAACCTTCCAGGTATTGACAACCCGCATAAGGGCGGTACTCGGGTTCACTTTCTCAAAGATGGTGGGCGGCTGTACTGTGTCAACACGAATCGCCGGTATGCCTAAATCCACGCAAAACTGCAGGTTCTTACGAAACGTCTCCAAATAAGCTGTATTATCTTCCGCGTCAATCAGGTGTTCACCCCATAGATTTGCAGCCAGGCCCGACCATTCGAGACCTAATTGGGCAATTTGCTTTTTGCACCTGTCACGTTGCTTTTTGTTAGTTAAATCGTCCGGATTCGGATGCGGTGGAAAACCGCCCAACTCAACGCCATCGAACCCCAACGACTTAACATTGCTGATTACCTCTTCCCATGGTATCGGATGATCTCGGTATGGCCCTATGGTGTACGCCCAGGTACCTATTGAAATCTTCTTCATAATGTTTCTCCTACATTAAAACCGTTCTTTAATTTCGTGATCTTACCATTCTAGCGAGCGACCAACGGGAACACTTTGCCATGACGTCAAAAAACACAATCTATCCTGCCTTGAGCCGAATATCAATCATTTTTTGGCCTTATTAAAGTGTATAGAAATTTGCGTTTAACTTACGTTTTCTCAATAAGTTAGCATAATACCATTGGTTTAACACAAGGAAGGCCAGCGGAAACTGGTAAATTTTAAGTGCGAAATCGCACTTTACTGACTTTTTTTGTAAGAACCCATTTTTTGGATGACTTTCCGTTCATCTATGGTACAGTAGCGGTAATTGATAAACTGGTTTGACGTTAAGGAAAGGCACAATCTAAATTGACAAATCTGGAAGGAGTAAAAAAATGTTAAAATTTTTCACCCACTCTGTAATCTTATCGATTTTGGTGTTTTTTGGCGGTTGCGGAAGAGATATTCAAAATCACCAGGCAGAATATCAGAAAATTTTCAATGGTAAAGACCTCGTCGGCTGGAAATCCAGTGGTGGAGCTAAATGGACTGTCCAACAGGACGGTATTGTCGGCACACAGGGAGATAACAACGCACCCGGTGATCTTTTTACTCAAGCCATTTATAAAGATTTTTCTCTCAAAGTAACGTATCGGGTGGAGTGGCCCTGCAATAGCGGAATCTGGTTTCGCTATCAGTCAGACAACAAAGCCTACCAGGCCGATATCTTAGAGTTTGCCAATCCACAATGTTATTCAGGCACTCTCTACTGCCCGGGAAAAATGTTCCTGGCCATGAATACGGACAAAACTATTGTAAATCAAAATGGTTGGAATAATATGGTCATTCGCGCCGAGGGCGATCACCTTCAGATTTGGCTCAACGATCACCAGGTCGCTGATGTACACGATAACACCACGGATGCAGGCCGTATCGGGTTTCAGGTCCACCCGGGACAGGAGTTCGGCCCCATGAAAATTGTCGTTCGTGAAATACTCATCAAAACCCTTTGAAACCGCGACTATTGACCTTTAGATAGTAACTAACCGAGCGTAATTGGATAAGTTTCAGCTAAATCAAATGGAGATTGACATGCCAAACAAAAACTTGACATCTACTCGCCGTGCGTTTTTGAAACGCACAGCGGTTTTAGCCGCGGCACCGTATATCGTTCCCGCATCGGTGTTTGGACGCGGAGGAAGGGTCGCTCCCAGCGAACGCATTATTCTGGGCGGCCTCGGCCTCGGCAGCCGGGGCACGCACGACATGCAATGGATGCTGCCGGAGTCGGATGTGCAATTTGTCGCTGTCTGCGATGCCCAGAAGGAACGTGCCGAGGCCGTCAAGCAAATCGTGGACACCCGCTACGGCAACCAGGATTGCGCAACATACCGTGACATGCGGGAATTCCTCGCCGAACGTACTGATATTGACGCCCTGTTAATCGCCACCGGAGACCGCTGGCATGCGCTCGCTTCCATTATGGCGATGCGCTCGGGCAAGGACGTCTATTCCGAAAAACCGTCATCCATGACCATCGCCGAGGGACAGGCTGTGGTCCAGACCGCCAAACGATACCGGCGCATTTATCAAACCGGCACCCAACGGCTCAGCGAGGGAAATTTCACATTTGCCAATGAGTTGCTCCGCACCGGTCGCCTCGGTAAAGTGAGCACTGTGCGTGCCCACATTGCCCCGTGGGATGCGGCGGAAATGAGCCACGAATGGCTGCCCGAAGAGTCCCAGCCTCCAAGGGATGAGGTGTACTGGGACGAGTGGCTGGGCCCGTGTCCCTGGCGGCCTTACAATTCCGCCTACACACGCGGTAGCTGGCGGGGCTACTACGATTTCCACACCAGTTGTATCGGAGAATGGGGCGCCCACACGTTTGCCCAGTGCCAGGTCGCGATTGACGCCGCTAATACCTCGGCAATCGAATACGAATACGTAAACAATCCCACCGGGGACGGTATGGTCACACGTTTTGCCAACGGTATAGAAATGATTCTGGAACGTGACATGGCAGAAAAAATCTGGCACGGTTCATGTGGTGTCCGCTATGAAGGCGCCGAAGGTTGGGTATCGACAGCCGACGGATATTCGAAACCGGAGGTTTCATCACCCGCACTGATGGACGACTTCAAGAAGCTGGTCGATAATTACGTGGCTCGCACACAACGTCCGATGAACCACGTTCGCAATTTCTTAGACTGTGTCAAAACACGCCACTCCACCGTGGCCAACTCGCAAGTGATGCACCGGTCCATGTCCACAGTGCACGCGGCCAATATATGTATGTGGCTCAAACGCAACTTACGCTACGATCCTGTCAAAGAAGAATTCATCGATGACCCTCAAGCCAATCGGCTGCGCTCGCGGGCGATGCGCGAGCCGTGGATTATCTAAAAACCGATTTCAATCGTAAAGGAATCTAAACTATGTCAAAGTCAAGAATAAGCTTTATACTGACCGTTACGCTGCTGTTCACCATCGCTATTCAATCGTTTGGGCAAACCGTCCCGCCGGCTACAAAGCAGCAAGAGGCTGAACTGATTGCCGTTCTGAAGTCGGACGCATCGCACAAAGAAAAGGCTGATGCCTGTCGTCAACTGGCCGTCATTGGCACTAAAGACGCTGTAGCGACGCTAGCCGCACTGCTCGATGACGAAAAACTCTCGCACATGGCACGCTACGGGCTTGAGACTATTCCAGACCCGGCCGTGGATGTCGCTTTGCGTACTGCAATGGCCAAACTCAAAGGTCAGCCGCTGATCGGTGTAATCGGCAGCCTCGGTGTGCGGCGCGACGCCGAGGCGGTCGAACCATTGGGAAAAATGCTGCAGGACCCCGAAGCACAAGTAGCTCAGGCCGCCGCGAGGGCACTGGGTAAAATCGGAAACCTGTCCGCGGCCAAATCGCTGCAAAACGCCTTGTTGAAAACGCCACCAGCCAATCAGCTCGACCTGTGCGAAGGCTTGTTCCGCTGCGCCGAGGCGATTGCAGACAAAGGACAAAGTAACGAGGCCGTCGCTATTTACGACCAATTGCTCGACACACCGGCTCCGCATCAGGTTCGTGACGGAGCTTTACGCGGCGCAATTCTCCTCCGGGGCAGGGACGGCCTGTCACTGCTGCGAAAATATTTAAGTAGCGATGACTTCATTATGTTCTCCTCAGCCGTCCATACAACACAGGAATTAGCCGATCCCGAAGTGACGCGGCTATTGACCGCACAACTGAACCAACTGACCGCCGACAATCAAATTCTTATCATTCAGGCACTTGGACAGCGCGGCGATACAGCGGCACTTCCGGCAATTATCGAAAAAACTAGGCGTGGAGATGTTGCCCTACGCGTAGAGGCTCTCAAAGCGTTGGGACGACTGGGTAATGCCTCGGTCGTTTCCACGTTATTCGAAGCTGCCGTTGACCCGCAACCAGAAGTGGCTGACACCGCAAAAACCACGCTCGCTGGGCTTACAAATCACAAAAACGTCGAGTCAGCGATTATTGCCATGATCGAAAAAGGTACGTCGAATGCTCGTCTTGTTGCCATCGACATCGTGGCACAGCAGCACACTTCAACAGCCAATCCGTACTTATTAAGGGCCGCCAGCGACCCAGACAAGCAGATTCGCGTTACCGCTATCAATGCTATGGGACAGACGGGTAAAACCGGGGAATTGACCGAACTGGTGGAAATCCTGGTCAATCGCAGGAATGAGGAGGAACTCACTGCCGCGGAAAACTCGATGAAAACTATTTGCAGCAATTCCACAGACAAGCAGGCCTGTACCGAAAAATTCCTTGAGGCCCTGCCTCGGACGAACGCGGACGCTAGGTGTGCCCTGTTACGGCTGCTGCGTGTCTCTGGCGGTGCTGATGCGCTCAATGCTATTCGCGCCGCAACCACGGATGCCAATGCGCAAATACAGGACACGGCAATCCGTACTTTGTGCAAATGGCCGACCGCGGATGCCGCACTCGATTTGCTCGAAATGGCCAAAAACTCAACGAATCCGTCTCACAAGATTACTGCCCTGCGAGGCTATATCAGGATGGTTCGAGATAGTGACTTTTCGACCGAGACCAAACTTGCAATGGCCAGGGAAGCTGACGGCCTGGTTCAGTTCGACGAAGATAAAAAACTTCTTATCGGGATGCTGGGGGAAATACCGGCGGTCGAGGCAATATCGATGGCAATGACGCACCTGGACAACTCACAAACCAGGGACGAGGCAAGCTTTGCAATCGTGGCGATCAGTGAAAAAATTGTTCTGCAAAAGCCCGACGAAGTTGCCGACGCCCTTAAAAAAGTGTTGCAGGTCACGGACAACAAAAACGTGACTGACCGCGCAAAGGCAATATTGGACAAGGTGACCAATTAGCCTGAATATTTCAGTTAACTTTCGCAGTTTTTTTGACCCAAATTCCATCCAACAGGGCCTGTTACGCAAAAATGGATTTTTTAATGCATTGGTGTTGCCGTCAAAAAGCAATATTGACGCCTGCGTCAAAAGTTTGCTCAGGCAGCGATGCTGAGTGTTGAAAATTTCTCGAATTCCCGGCAATGCAATAAAAAACGTCCTTTCATGTCCAC
>Ga0209705_10000038_pt1 | contig 61470 bp, 56 predicted proteins | sample PPLLaktember2015_5_FD_187262 | JGI IMG/M metagenome (GOLD analysis project Ga0209705, IMG submission 187262) | Freshwater sediment microbial communities from Prairie Pothole Lake near Jamestown, North Dakota, USA - PPLs Lake P8 Core (1) Depth... | ecosystem: Environmental > Aquatic > Freshwater... | reverse complement strand
GGTCGGGGACTCTGATGCGGCGCAGGGATCGGCTCATAGTCGGGAACCTGCGTTGTGCCGCGCGCGCACCAGCGCGCGCTCGCATACCAGCGCCTGCGCGGCGGGGACAGTGAAAAGCAGGAGGTCGCGGTTGCGCCTGAGCGCCTGGAGGAGCATGCGGATGGGTCTGGTCGTCGGGATCCGCGCGATTATCTCGGCCGCTGCCGATCGGTCAGTGGTCCGACAGCAGACGCCCGACCTGGCGCAGCAGCAGCCAGCCGAGCGCCAGCCAGGTCAGCACGATGACGCCCGCGGCAGCATAGCTCACCGGCTTCGCCTTGCGCGCCGCGAGCCAGCCGGCCGCTTGCACCCGGCTGTCTTCCAGCACTGCCGAGGGGATGAGCCTGAGGGCGAAGTAGACCGCCGCGGGCAGCAGGATCAGGTCGTCCAGGTAACCCAAAACAGGGATGAAATCCGGGATCAGATCGATCGGGCTGAGCGCATAGGCCACGATGAGCATCGCCAGCACCTTCGCGACCAGCGGCGTGCGGGGGTCGCGGTAGCAGAACCACAGAGCCAGGACGTCGCGCTTGAGTGCCGCGGCCCATCGACGTAACCGCCCGACCACCTCATCCGGCACGGGTCGCGTAGAGGTCGTGGTCGTCGGCCTGGTGCACGGTCACGCTGGCGAACTGCCCAGTCTCGAGACCCTGTCCGTCCTCGATGTAGACCAGCCCGTCGATCTCCGGGGCATCCGCGCCGCTGCGTGCCACCGCACCCTCTGCACTGACCTCGTCCACCAGAACGCTCAGGGTTTGGCCGATCTTGCGCTGGAGCTTGTGCGTGCTGATGCGCGCCTGCAGCCGCATGAAGCGCTCGCGACGCGCTTCCTTCACCTCTTCGGGAACCGGGTCGGGGAGCGCGTTCGCGCTTGCGCCTTCGACCGCGGAGTAGGCGAAGCAGCCCACCCGGTCGAGCTGGGCCTCCTCCAGGAACGCGAGCAGCTCCTCGAACTCGCGTTCGGTCTCGCCGGGGAAGCCGACGATGAAGCTGCTGCGAATAGTGATGCTGGGGCAGCTACGCCGCCATGCCTGGATGCGCGCCAGCGTGTTCTCGCTATCGGCCGGGCGCTTCATCAGCTTGAGGATGCGCGCGCTGGCGTGCTGGAAGGGCACGTCGAGGTACGGCAGCAGCCTGCCTTCCGCCATCAGCGGGATCAGCTCGTCGACATGGGGATAGGGATAGACGTAATGCAGCCGCACCCACACGCCCAACTCGGTGAGCTGGCGCACCAGCTCCGTCAGGCGGGTCTTCACCGGGCGGCCGTGCCAGAAGCCGGTCCGGTACTTAACGTCCACGCCATAAGCACTGGTGTCCTGCGATATCACCAGCAGCTCCTTGACGCCGGCCTGGACGAGGTTCTCCGCTTCTTGCAGCACTTCACCGACCGGCCGGCTGACCAGGGCGCCGCGCATCGACGGGATGATGCAGAAAGTGCATCGGTGGTTGCAGCCCTCGGCAACCTTCAGATACGCATAGTGTCTGGGTGTCAGCTTGATGCCCTGGGGGGGCACCAGGTCCACGAACGGATCGTGCGGCTTGGGCAGGTGCGCATGCACAGCGGCCATCACGTCCTCCGTCGCTTGCGGGCCCGTGACGGCGAGCACGTGCGGGTGGGCCTGCCGTACGACGTCGCCCTTCGCACCCAGGCAACCGGTCACGACAACGCGGCCGTTCTCGGCGAGCGCTTCGCCGATGGCATCGAGCGACTCCGCCACCGCCGTGTCGATGAAACCGCAGGTGTTCACTACTACGAGGTGCGCATCCTCATAGGTTGGGGAAATGATGTAGCCCTCGGCGCGCAGCCGCGTGAGGATGCGTTCCGAGTCCACCAGCGCCTTGGGACAGCCGAGCGATACGAACCCGACCGTCGGCGCGGGGGGGCGTCGCGACGTTGCCAAGCGCGTATCAGCCCTTGCGCTCGGAGCCTTCGCCGGCCTCGTCGCCCGTGGACTTGGCATCCTCCGTGGCGGGTGGGAAAGGGGCCGAGAAGTTGGGGAACTGGAACGCGCCGAACAGATTGCGCGCCTGCTTCTGCAGCTGCTGCTGCATCTCCAGGAAGGCCTGCGCGCTCTGCTCGAGGTAGCTGGTCATCAGGCCCTGGATGGCGGGACCCTGCATCTTGACGAACTGGCCCCAGGACTCCGAGTTGAGCATCGGGTTGTCGCTGAACTTGCCGAGCGACTGCTCCTGCAGCCGGCGCTGGATTTCCATGAAGGTTTGGATGTTCTTCTCCAGGTAGGTACCCATCATGCCCTGCATGGCATTGCCGTAGAACCGGATGATCTGGGACAGCATGTCGGAGGAGAACATCGGGACGCCGGAGCTTTCTTCCTCGAGGATGATCTGCAGCAGGATGCTGCGGGTCAGATCGTCGTTGGTCTTGGCGTCAACGACCTTGAATGGGATCTGCTCGAGCACCAGCTTCTTCACATCCGCCAAGGTGATGTAGCTGCTCGTGGCGGTGTCGTACAGCCGCCGGTTCGGATACTTTTTTATCAGTCGGATCTCTTCGCTCATGGGGTCTCCGGCTCCGCGTTTCGGCTTCAGGCCCGGGTTCTGTTGCGACGCTCTCCATGCTGCTGGCGCCTGTCTGTCGAACCCTTCTGATATGGAAGTTTAACCTATTGAAAAGTAGCCGCAATCAAATTCTGCTGCGACGCGCAAGCGGGGCCTTGACATGGCGACGCAGCATCGTTAACATTGGGGTTGTGCATTGCAGCATCTCTGGCCGGCCGAAAGCCAGCCATGGGGAGCGGAGCGGCTTGAAATCATCGGGATCGACCCGATATCTCGAACCAGCTGCAGTGTCGCAGCGAACAAAGCCACCTGGCAACGAAAGGCGCAGCAGCGGGGTGGCGCAGACAGAATTCCAGGCGGGCAGGGGAGCCCGCGCGATGGTCAAGTCTCCTCCCCCTTTGTATAAGGTTTCGCCTTATACCAAAGGTTCGCCCCGGTTCCTCGGAACCGGGGCTTTTTTTTGGTGCGCTGGTATTGCGGCCGACCGGGACGTCGCAGCAAGGTTGTGCTTGCTTCCGCGCCTTCAGAGCGCACAGGCACTCAACCCATGTGCAAACCGCCGTTGACCGAGAACTCCGCGCCAGTGGTGAATGCCGCGTCCTCGGTGGCCAGCCAGCCGACGATGGATCCGATCTCCTCGGCCTTACCGAGCCGCTTGACGGGGATGGTCTGGATGATCTTCTCGCGCACGTCTTCGCGCACCGCCATGACCATGTCGGTGGCGATGTAGCCCGGCGCGACCGTGTTCACGGTCACACCCTTGCTCGCTACTTCCTGCGCGAGCGACATGGTGAACCCGTGCATGCCGGCTTTGGCCGCCGTGTAGTTGGTCTGCCCGAACTGGCCCTTCTCCCCGTTCACCGACGAGATGTTGATGATGCGGCCCCAACCCTGGTCCAGCATGCCGTCGATGACCTGCTTGGTGACGTTGAACAGGCTGTTGAGGTTGGTGTCGATGACCATGCGCCAGTCCTCCAGCGTCATCTTGCGGAACACCCCGTCGCGGGTGATACCCGCGTTGTTCACCAGGATGTCGATGGTGCCGTGCTCGGCCTTGGACCTGTCGAAAGCCGCCTTGGTCGACTCCCAGTCCGCAACGTTTCCCACCGAGGCATAGAAGGTGTAGCCGGCCGCCTTCTGCTCGGCCAGCCACTTGGCGTGGTCGCGGGTGGGGCCGCACCCGGCGATGACCTTGTACCCCATGCTGTGGAACTTGCGGCAGATGGCCGTGCCGATACCGCCCATGCCTCCTGTGACGTATGCAGTCTTGCTCACCGATGCCTCCTCGTTTCAGTCGTTATGCAGGCGTTGCTCGCTGCCCAAAGCGGTTGCTGATCCCACCCTCAATCCTTGTCCAGCACGTAGCGCCCGGGTGCCGCCTCGATCGGCCGGTGCCGCTCGCTGCCGAGCTCCTGTGGCGCACGCACGCGGCGGCCGGCATGCTGCTGCAACCAGCTGCTCCAGTGCGGCCACCAGCTGCCCGGCTCCCGCCGGGCGGCAGCCACCCAGTCGCTGGCGCTGCGATCTACCGGACCTGTGTGCCAGAAGCTCCTGCGCCCAGGTTCCGGCGGGTTGACCACTCCCGCAATGTGCCCGCTCGCTCCGAGAACAAACTCGATTCTACCGCCAAGCAGGTGGGTCGCTGCGAAGGCCGATCTCCACGGCACGATGTGGTCCTCGCGGGTCGCGAGAACATAGGCGGGCGCCCGGATGCCACCGAGGTCCACCGGGCGGCCGAGCACGGTGAGCTTGCTGCTCGCGCGCAGGCTGTTCTCCAGGTACATGTTGCGCAGGTACCAGGCGTACAGAGGCCCCGGCAGGTTCGCGCTGTCGCCGTTCCAGAACAGCAGGTCGAACGCCGCCGGCGTCGCGCCCTTCAGGTAGTTGTCGACGTGAAACTGCCAGATCAGCTCGTTGGCGCGCAGACTGGCGAAGGCGTGTGCGAGCTGCCGGCCCGGCATGAGGCCGCCGTCGCGATACTGTTGTTCGCAGCGGGCTACGAACTCCTCATCGATATACACGCCGATCTCGCCTACGTCCGAGAAGTCCAGCATTGTGGCCAGCAGCGTGAGGCTGGCGATGCGCGCAGGCTGTGGCATGACCGCGAGCGTGGACGCGAGCAGCGTGCCGCCGACGCAGAACCCCAGCACGTTGAGCCGACGCGCGCCGGCGATCTCCAGCGCCGCCTTCAGCGGCGCCAGCACGCCTTGCCCGGCGTAGTCGTCCCAGGTCGCATGCTCCAACCCGGCCCCGGCGTTGCGCCACGACACCATGAAGACCTGATGGCCACGGTCCAGCGCGTAGCGCACGAAGGAATTCTCCGGCTGCAAATCCAGGATGTAATACTTGTTGATGAAGGGCGGTACGATCAGCAAGGGCCGCGCATGCACGGTGGGTGTGCGGGGCATGTACTGGAGGAGTTGCGCGACCGCGTTCTCGTAGACCACGGCCCCAGGCGTGATCGCGAGGTTGCGCCCGACCGCGAAGGCCCGCTCGTCGCTCATCAGCATGCGGCCACGTGCCGTGTCGGCCTGCAGATTGCGCAGCCCCGCGGCGAGGCTGGCGCCGCCGGTGCGGGCCGCGAGCTGGAGGACCTCGGGGTTGGTGGCGGGAAAGTTGGTGGGCGCAAGTGCGTCCAGATAGTGGCGCAGCGCGAAGGCCAGCCGCGGACCGATGGGAGGCGACAGCTGTGCCGCCTCCACCAGCTCCTGCAGCCAGCGTGCGTGGAGCAGGTAGGATTCCTTCAGCAGCCGGAAGTAAGGCAGCCGGCTCCACTCTGCGGCAGCGAACCGGCGGTCGGCCGGCGGCGCTTCGGCGGGCGGTTCGTGGGCTAGGGTGATCCTGGACCACAGCGCGAGCTGCTCCCGGTAGTAGCGCTGCTGGATCTCGGCCACGCGCTCCGGGTGAGCGACGAGCGCCCGCAGGAGCTCGGGCAGGCCCAGGCGCTCGGGTGGTGGCAAGCGGGTCAGGAAGTCCTCCACCTGGCGCTGCGCCGCGCGGGCGAGCTCCGCTGCCGGATCGGGTTTTACCATCGGTGGCTGCGCAACCAACTCAGCCGCGCCTGTTGAGCGCGCCGGGCTGCACTCACAGGAAACGTGCCGTGTAGATCATCGCCATCGGCTGGATTTATGTCGTGGGTATGCTCGCTCTGGGTGCCGGCAGCCCGAGTATCTTCCTTGGCGTGGGCCTGCTGCCAGTGCTCCTGCTCGCATACGTGGCCCGGCGCCTGCGTCACGGCAGCTCAGTGCGCATGCCCGGTGAGCGCACCCACGACGTAGATAGTCGCGATGCCCAAGCCGATCAGCAGGACCTGCTGTGCGGTGGCGCGCAGCTCGGGCCGGCGATGCAACCCGGGAATGAGATCGGCGACGGCGACATAGATCATGCTCGCCGCGACAAATCCCAGCAGTGACGGGATCCAGCCCTGCACGGCCAACAGCATCGCGTAGCCAAGCAGACCGCCGGCCAGCATCGCCAGGCTCGACACCAGGTTCACGACCAACGCCTGCCGCTGGCTGTAGCCCGAGTGCAGCAGGATCACGAAATCCCCCACCTCCGAGGGGATCTCGTGGGCAATGATGGCCAGCGCCGTGACGATTCCCAGCTGGACGTCGGCCAGGAATGCGGCTGCGATGAGCACCCCGTCCACGAAGTTGTGCACCGTGTCGCCGACCATGATCATCATGCCGCTGCGCCCGTGATCGTGCTCGTGGGTGTGCTCCAGTTCGCTGCGCGGCGTCTCCCCCCACTGCGGCGCGTGCTGGTGGCGCCACAGCACCAGCTTCTCCAGCAGAAAGAACACCAGAATGCCAGCCAGGATGGTGGCGCCGAGCGAGCGCGACGAGGTGACGCTCTCGAAGGCATGCGGCAGGATCTCAAGGAACACCGCTCCGAGCAACGCGCCGACGGCGTAACTGATCAGCATCGGCACCCGCGACGGATCGGCACGCAGGGCGACCGCGGCCGCCGCCGCGACACTGAGCACCCCGCCGAGCAGGCATGCGGCGACGATCCAGCCGAATGGGGTCATGTGCTGTGAGGGGATGCCGCCGGCCTGCGCTCAGGCAACGAGCCAGACCAGCGCGGCCTGGCGGCCCGTGCGCCCATCCCGGCGATGGGAAAAGAAGCGGGCGGGTTCACTGAACGCGCAGGCGGATCCACCGTACACCGCTTCCACGCCTGCGTGAGCCAGCCGCTGACGGGCCAGCCCGTAGAGGTCCGCCAGCCATTTCCGCGGCATGCCCGCCACGACCGGCCTGTCGCGGAAACATTGTGCGGCGCGCGGGTCCAGGCCGGTGAACGCTTCCAGCACGTCGGCCTGCACCTCGAAGGCCCGCGGCCCGATGGCCGGTCCGAGATACGCCATCAGCTGCGCGGGCGCACGGTCCATGGCCGCAACGGTGCGCTCCAGCACGCCCGCACTCAGGCCGCGCCAGCCGGCATGCGCCGCCGCGACCGTGCTGCCCGCCCGATCGCAGAGCAGCACCGGCAGGCAGTCGGCGACCATGACTGCGCACACCCTGCCCGGGCTGCGCGCGATGCATGCGTCGGCCTGCACGGCATCTGTGACCGTGCCGGCTTCCACCACGTTCGTCCCATGCATCTGCTGCAACCAGCACGGCTCGGCAGGGAGGTGCTGGCGTAGACGCCCGCGATTGGTGCCCACGGCCGCAGGATCGTCGCCGACGTGTGCGGCGAGGTTCATACTGTCGAAAGGAGCCGCGCTCGCGCCGCCGTTGCGCGTGGTGATCAGGCTGCGCACGCGCATCGGCGCCGGCCAGTCCGGCACGATCCAGTCAACCGGCAGGTGCATGCTCTTCCAGGGACGCGACCAATGCGGCGAAGTCGGGCGGTGCCGCCGACTCCCACGTCAGGCGCGCGGCGCTCACCGGGTGCGTGAGAGCTAACCGCGTGGCATGCAGTGCCTGGCGCGGGAAGGTGCGTGCGGGAGGCGGGACCGCGCGGCTGCCGCTACGTCCCAGATAGGTGGGATCCCCGAGGAGCGGGTGACCGATGGAGGCCAGGTGCACGCGGATCTGATGGGTGCGCCCGGTCTCCAGGCTGCACTCGAGCAGGCTCCAGCCTGCGCCTGCACACAGCACCCGGTAGTGGGTCACCGCGGGCTTGCCGGTCGCGACCACGGCCATGCGCGTACGCAGGACCGGATGGCGTCCCACCGGCGCCTCGACCTTTCCTGTGCGGGCCGGAACCCCCAGCACCACTGCGAGATAGTCGCGCTTGACGCTGCGTGCCTGCAACTGGCGCACCAAGCTGGTCTGCGCCTGCAGCGTCTTGGCCACGACCAGCAGCCCGCTGGTGTCCTTGTCGAGACGGTGCACGATACCTGCCCGTGCCACGCCAGCAAGCTCAGGCGCGTGATGTAGCAGAGCATTGAGCAGGGTTCGATCGCGGTTGCCGCTGCCGGGGTGAACAACCATTCCGGCCGGCTTGTCCAGCACCAGGATGGCGTCGTCCTCGAACACCACGGTGAGCGGCAGCGCCTGTGGCAGGTCGGCGTTGTCGGCAGGATTACGCTCCAGATGGATGTCGATGCGCTCGCCGCCCCAGACTTTGTGGCGTGGCTGGGCAGTCGCGCCGTCTACCAGAACACGCTCGCGTCGAATCCAGTCCTGCAGACGGCTGCGGGAATGATCCGGGAGCAGGCGCGCGAGGGCCTGGTCGAGTCTGAGGCCGGCCAGATTAGCCGGAACCTGCAAGGTGAGCGGGCGCGGCGGGTCGCCGGATGGGCGGGGAGGCGCTGGGCGCGTTGCGCTATAATCCACCGAGCGCGTGACGAGGGTCATGATGATTCGTAGTTTAGCGGGATTGGCCTGGGCGCTGCTACTCGTTGGCGGCGTGCAGTGGCTGACGGCATGCAAGTCCACGGGGGAGAGCGCTTACGACGAGACGCGTGACTGGTCGGCCGAGCGGCTGTACACGGAGGCGAAGGAAGAGCTCCTCGGCGGCGACTACAAGAAGGCCGTCAGTTACTACGAGAAGCTGGGGGCGCGCTATCCCTATGGCCGCTACGCGCAGCAGGCGCAGCTCGAGCTCGGCTATGCCTACTACCGCGACCAGGAACCCGCCAACGCGCTCGCTGCCGCGGACCGCTTCATCAAGCTCTACCCCGACCATCCCAACGTCGACTACGCCTACTACCTCAAGGGTCTGGTGAACTTCAACGAGGACCTGGGCCTGTTCGGCGACCTCGCCAACCAGGACATGAGCGAGCGCGATCCGCGCGGCGCGCGCGAGTCGTTCGAGGCCTACCGCGAGCTGGTGACGCGCTTCCCAAACAGCCGCTACGCCTCCGACGCCTATGCGCGCATGCGCTACCTGGTGAACTCGATGGCCAACAACGAGGTGCGTGTGGCGACCTACTACATGCACCGCCAAGCCTACATCGCCGCCGTCAACCGCGCCCAGTACGTCCTGACCACCTATCCGCAGACACCCGCGGTGGAGCAGGCGCTGGTGGTGATGGTTCAGGCCTACGACGCCATGGGCCTGAACGAGCTGCGCGACGACGCCGAGCGTACGCTCAAGCTCAACTTCCCGGATACCAAGTACTCCCTCGCGGGCCCGTACCGGAAGCGCTGGTACCAGTTCTGGTAGCGGTGCGAGGCGCGGCAGCCGTTGCGGCGGCTACGCAGCCTCGTAGCCTGCGGCCTCGATCGCCTGCTTGAGCACGGCAGCGGATGCCTGGGCCGGATCGAACTCCACCGTGGCCTCCGCGCGCTCGAGCGACACCTCCGCATGGCGCACACCGGGGACGCGATGCAGCACTTGCGTGACGCTGCGCACGCACCCCTGGCAGGTCATGCCGTTGACTCGTAGCGTGACTGTTTCCACCTGTTCTCCTCGTGCGCTCGATCCGGATCCTGTCTGCGTCCTGCAGTGGCTTCGGGTCAAGAATATGGCTTCCAGCGGTGCAGCAACAGGGAGTTGGTTACCACCGAGACCGACGACAAGGCCATGGCGGCCCCCGCGACCACCGGGTTGAGCAGACCCGCTGCCGCCAGCGGGATGCCTAGCACGTTATAGACGAAGGCGAAGAACAGGTTCTGACGGATCTTACGGACGCTCGCGCGTGACAGGGATACGGCGTCGGCCACGCCGCCCAGATCGTTGCGCATCAACGTCACGTCGGCGGCCTCGATGGCGACATCCGATCCCGCTCCAAAGGCGAAGCTGACGTCGGCCGCGGCAAGGGCCGGTGCGTCGTTGATGCCGTCGCCAGCCATCCCGACGATGCCCTGCCCGCGCAGGCCTTCGATCTCGGCTGCCTTGGCCTGCGGCAGCACGCCTGAGCGGAAGTTCGCGATGCCCACCTGAGCTGCGATATGCGCTGCCGTTGCGGCATTGTCGCCGGTCAGCATGACCACCTCTATCCCCTGCGCCTGCAGCCGTGCAACCGCCTCGCGCGACGTCGGGCGCAGACGGTCGGCGAGAGCGAGATATCCGACCACTCCCTGCGGGCCGGCCAGTGCTGCGACCGAGCTACCGGCCGCGCGCAGACGTTGCACCACTGCAGGATCGGAGGCGTCCCCTTGCTGCCCGATCCACTCGGGCGAGCCGAGCCGGTAGCACTTGCCGGCGATCTCACCGCTGACCCCCTTGCCCGGTTCCGCGCGGAAACCGGCCATGGCGCGCGGAGCCACACCGGCGCCCTGGGCGCGCGCGAGGACCGCACGAGCCAGGGGGTGCTCCGAGCCCTGCTCCAGGCTGGCGGCGAGCGCGAGCACCTCGCTTTCGTCTGATCCTGCTGCCGGCACCACTTCGACCACCTGCGGGCGTCCTTCCGTCAGTGTGCCGGTCTTGTCGACCACCAAGGTGCGGATCTGGCCCGCTCGTTCCAGCGCCGCCGCGTTGCGCACCAGCACGCCCGACTGCGCGCCGCGCCCGCTCCCAACCATGATCGCGGTGGGGGTAGCCAAGCCGAGCGCGCAAGGACAGGCGATGACCAGGACCGCGACTGCAGGAATCAGAGCGGCGGTGAACGCGCTGGTCGCCAACCACCACGCCGCGAAGGTGATCAGGGCCACGACCAGGACGGCCGGAACGAACAGGCCCGAGATCCGATCGGCCAGCCGCTGGATCGGCGCCTTGCTGCCCTGCGCTTCACCCACCAGCCGCACGATTTCCGCGAGCTGGGTGTGGCTGCCTACGCGCATGGCTCGGCAGCGCAGCCAGCCGTGTTGGTTCTGGGTCCCGGCGAACACCCTTGCACCCGGGCCTTTCTCGACCGGCAGGCTCTCGCCCGTCAGCATGCTTTCGTCCAGGGACGAGCTGCCCTCCAGCACCTCCCCGTCCACCGGCACGCGCTCGCCTGCGCGTAGCTGAAACACGTCCCCCAGGCGAACCTGGCTCACGTCCACCTCCTCAACGCCGCCGGCCCGCTCGACCCGGGCGTGCCGAGGCTGCAGGCGCAGCAACTGCTCGATCGCGGCGGAGGTGCGGCTCTTGGCGCGCGCTTCCAGCAGCTTGCCCATCAGCACCAGCGTGATGATGGCCGCGCTCGCCTCGAAGTACACGTGCTGGTCGTGCAAGCCGAACAGCGTCACCACCGCACTGAACAGGTAGGCCGCGCTGGTGCCCATCGCCACCAGCACGTCCATGTTGGCGCCACCGCCGCGCAGCGCATGCCATGCACCGACGTAGAACCGGCTGCCGATCCAGAACTGCACGGGTGTGGCCAGGAGGAGCTGGAGCCAGCGCGGGAGCATCTCGGTGTGCTGGCCGCCGAACATCCAGCCCATTTGCGCCACCAGCGGCACGGTGAGGGCGGCGGCGGTCCAGAACAACCGCCGCTGGTGCGCATAGTCGGCCGCACGCCGAGCCTGGTCGGCAGCGCGGCTCACTCCCGCTACCTCTTCTGCGCCGTAGCCCGCACGCTCGACCGCGGCGATCAACAGCTCTGGCGTTACGCTTCCGGGAACATAGCGGACACGAGCTCGCTCCGTGGCCAGATTCACGTTCGCCTGCACGCCCGGCAGCCGGTTGAGCGCCTTCTCGATGCGAGCGGCGCAGGCGGCGCAGGTCATGCCAGCCACCGAGAGCTCCACTGTCTGCTCCGGGATTGCATAGCCGGCATGCGCGACCGCCTCGGCGATGCTCTGCGGCGAGCTGCGGGAGGGATCGAAGCTGACATTCGCGCGCTCAGCGGCGAAGCTGACCTCTGCGCGCACGCCGGGGAGTCTGTTCAGCACCTTCTCGATGCGCGCTGCGCACGCCGCGCAGGTCATGCCCGAAACGGGCAGCTCGAGGTGCGCGTGGCCGGTGGGTGCAGGATCGGGATCGTTCATGCGCATAGCTGGAAAGGTCTATCCTCGAGCCCGGCCCCCGGCAGGGACGGCCGGTCTCGTCGGATTATGCTCCAGCATCGTATATGGGGCCGCGGGGGCGCGATGGAAGTGCCAGTCGTGGGTAGGGTTATCCGCGGCCGCGGCCTATTGCTTTCGCCGAAGCGGATCGGGCATGACATTGGTCTCAAGCTACGCACGCCCGTGCCGTTATCCTCTGGTGTCCGGAAGGTTGCTGGCCAAGCGCCTCTGGATGAGATGACGACGAGGCGACGGCAGAGTCTGGCCATGTCCTTGCAGGTGGCCCGGCTCTGCCGGACGGCCTGCTGCGCCGGTCGCAGACACCTCGGCTGCAGGAACTCACCGCTGCAGGTCGGGAAGCCCTCGGAACAGGTCCAGGGCCTCGGGGTTCGCCAGCGCTTCCCGGTTCTTCACCGGGCGTCCATGCACCACATTGCGCACGGCCAGCTCCACGATCTTGCCGCTCTTCGTGCGTGGGATGTCGGCGACCTGGATGATCTTGGCAGGGACGTGGCGGGGCGTGGTGTTGCTGCGGATCTGCAGCTTGATCTTCTTGACCAGCGCCTCGTCCAGTGTAACCCCCTCGCGCAGCCGCACGAACAGCACTACCCGTACGTCCCGTTCCCAGTCCTGACCGATTACCAGGCTCTCCACCACCTCGGGCAGCTGCTCCACCTGCCGGTAGATCTCGGCGGTGCCGATGCGCACGCCGCCCGGGTTGAGCACGGCATCGGAGCGGCCGTAGATGATGGCGCTGCCGCGGGGCGTGATCTCCATGTAGTCGCCGTGGCACCACACGCCGGGGAACTTGGCGAAGTAGGCGTCATGGTACTTGGCGCTGTCCGGATCGTTCCAAAAGCCCACGGGCATGGAGGGGAAGGGCGCCGAGCACACCAGCTCGCCCTTCCGCCCGACCACGGCCTTGCCCTCGTCGTCATACACTTCCACCTTCAGGCCGAAGCCGCGGCACTGGATCTCGCCCTTCCACACCGGCAGCCAGGGACTGCCCAGCACGAAGCACGACACGATATCGGTGCCGCCCGAGATGGAGGACAGCAGCAGGTCCCCTTTCACGCTGGCATACACGTACTCGAAGGATTCCGGCGACAGCGGTGAGCCGGTGGAAGTCATCGTGCGCAAGTCCGCGAGCCGGTGGGTCTGCTGCGGCCGCGCGTCGAGCTTGCTCAGTGCGTCGATATACTTCGCCGAGGTGCCGAAGACATTCATTCCCTCGGCGTCGGCCAGGTCGAACAGCACGCTGGCATTCGGGTAGAACGGCGACCCGTCGTAGAGCAGCAAGGTGGCGCCGCTGGCGAGACCCGACACCAGCCAGTTCCACATCATCCAGCCGCAGGTGGTGAAGTAGAACAACCGGTCCCCGCGCTTGAGGTCGGTGTGCAGCTGGTGCTCCTTCATGTGCTGCAGAAGCGTGCCGCCCGCGCCGTGCACGATGCACTTGGGAACGCCCGTGGTGCCCGAGGAGTAGAGGATGGCGAGGGGATGGTCGAAGGGCAGGCGCTCGAAGGCCATGTCGCGCGGACGGAAGGGCGCCAGGAAGTCGGCCAGGTGCGCCGCCTTGGGGATCGACCCGATCTGCGGCTCCGCCGCGATGTAGGGCACCACCACGACCTTCTCGAGCGCGGGCAGCTGGCGCGCGATCTCCTCGATCCGGCCGAGCGTGTCGATGGTCTTACCTGCGTAATAGTACCCGTCCACGCAAAGCAGCACTTTGGGCTGGATCTGGCCGAAGCGGTCGAGCACGCCGTGCACGCCGAAGTCCGGGGAGCACGATGACCAGATCGCGCCGATGCTGCTGGCGGCGAGCATGCCGATGGGCGCCTCGGGCATGTTCGGCAGGAACCCGGCGACGCGGTCGCCGGGTGTTACGCCCATCGCACGCAGGGCCTGGGCCAGCTGCGAGACCTGGTCGTACACCTCGGCGAACGTGAGCCTGCGGCGCACCTTGTTCTCACCCCAGAACACGATCGCGGTGTCGGCGTCGCGCCGGCGCAGCAGGTTCTCCGCGAAGTTGAGCCGGGCCTGCGGGAACCACCTCGCACCGGGCATGCGGTCGCCCTCGACGAGATACGGGGCGCTGCCCTTGTCGCCGATCACCTCCCCGAAGTCCCACATCGACTCCCAGAATTGCACCGGGTGGCGGATCGACCAGTCGTAGAGCGATGCGTGATCCGTCGCGCCGGCGGTCCAGCGCCGGTTCACCAGCGCCGCGAAGCGGGTCAGGTTGGCCTGCTGCATGCGCTCCGGCGAGGGCTGCCAGAGCGGGATGGGGGCTTCTCTCGTCATTCCGGGCTAACCCAAAAATACTCAACGCGAAGGCGTTGAGATGGTGCAGTAGCTACTCCGGACGCATCTGCGGGAACAGGATAACGTCGCGGATGCTCGGGCTGTCGGTGAGCAGCATGACCAGCCGGTCGATGCCCACGCCCTCGCCGGCGGTCGGGGGCAGGCCGTGCTCGAGCGCGCGCACATAGTCGGCATCGTAGAACATCGCCTCCTCATCGCCGGCGGCCTTGGCGTCGGCCTGCTGACGGAAGCGCTCAGCCTGGTCCTCCGGGTCGTTCAGCTCGGAGAAGCCGTTGGCCATCTCGCGGCCGGTGATGAACAGCTCGAAGCGGTCGGTCACCGCGGGGTTGGCGTCGTTGCGGCGGGCCAGCGGCGAGACGTCCGTCGGGTGGGCGATGATGAAGGTCGGCTGTACCAGCTTGGACTCGGTGGTCTGCTCGAACAGCTTGAGCTGCAGCAGCCCGACGCCATCGGTGGGAAACACCTCCACATCGAACGGGGCAAGCGCCACGCGCAGGTACTCGGGCTTCTCCAACTCATGCAGGGGATAGTGCGGGTTGTAGCGCGCAATCGCCTGTGCCATCGTCAGCCGGTCGAAGGGTCTGGACAGGTCGATACCCTCGCCCTGATAGGACAGGCTCGTGCTCCCCACCGCTTTCAGCGCGACCTCACGCAGCAGTTGCTCGGTCAGGTCCATCAGGTAGGTGTAGTCCTGATAGGCCTCGTAAAACTCGAGCATGGTGAACTCGGGGTTGTGGCGCGTCGAGATCCCCTCGTTGCGGAAGTTGCGATTGATCTCGAATACCTTCTCGAACCCGCCCACCACCAGGCGCTTCAGGTACAGCTCGGGCGCGATGCGCAGGTACAGCTGCATGTCCAGCGCATTGTGATGGGTGACGAACGGGCGCGCTGCCGCGCCCCCCGGCAACGGCTGCATCATCGGCGTCTCGACCTCGAGATAGCCGCGTGCAACAAAGAAATCGCGGATCGCCTGGATCGCCTTCGAGCGCACCGCGAACACCCGGCGGGTGTCCTCGTTGGTGATGAGATCGAGATAGCGCTGGCGGTACTTCTGCTCTTGGTCGCTCAGGCCGTGGAACTTCTCCGGCAGCGGCCGCAGCGACTTGGCGAGCAGGCGCAGCTGCGCGACCTTGATGGACAGTTCCCCGGTCTTGGTCCGGAACAACGTGCCCTCGGCACCCAGGATGTCGCCCAGGTCCCAGTGCTTGAACGCTTCGTAGGCAGCCTCGCCGAGCGCGTCGCGGGTGACGTAGAGCTGGATGCGCCCGGACATGTCCTGGATGGTGGCGAAGCTCGCCTTACCCATCACCCGCTTGAGCACCATGCGGCCCGCCACCGCCGCACGCATGGCTGCCGGCTCCAACTCCTCGTTGGTCTTGCCCGCGCAGGCCTCGTGCAGATCGCCGGCCAGGTGGGTGCGCCGGTAGTCGTTCGGGAAGGCGTTGCCCTCGCCCCGCAGCGCCCTGAGCTTGGCGCGCCGCTCGGCTACGATCTGGTTCTCTTCCGGAGCCTGAGTCTCGTCCCGCGGCAGTTTGGTGTCGTCGTCCATTCCTGGTTCAACTTCTCAACGCAAAGGCGCAAAGGACGCAAAGGGCGCAAAGAACTGCATGAAGGACGTGATCCGGTTCCCGCCGTGAGACGTTCCGGGCGTGACATGCGTACGGCATGCGAGCATCGCTTCCAGCATCAAGAATTCCTTTGCGGCCCTTGCGCTCTTTGCGTCTTTGCGTTGAGGTGTAGCGTCAAACGCCCTGCTTGAGGCTGGCCGTGATGAACTGATCGAGATCGCCATCCAACACCGCGCGCGTATTTCCGGTCTCCACGTTGGTGCGCAAGTCCTTAACGATGGACTGGTCGAGAATGTAGTTGCGGATCTGGTGGCCCCAGGCGATATCGGTCTTCGCGTCCTCGACCTTCTGCTTCTCGGCCTCGCGCTTGCGCAGCTCCGCCTCGTACAGGCGCGAGCGCAGCATCGCCATCGCCTCCGCGCGGTTGCGATGCTGCGAGCGGTCGCTCTGGCACTGCACCACGATGTTGGTCGGCAGATGGGTGATGCGCACGGCAGAGTCGGTGCGGTTCACATGCTGTCCGCCCGCGCCGCTGGCCCGGAAGGTATCCACCCGCAGGTCCGCCGGGTTGATCTCGATCTCGATGCTCTCGTCGACCTCCGGGTAGACGAACACGCTGGCGAAGGAGGTGTGCCTACGGGCATTGGCGTCGAAGGGCGACTTGCGCACCAGGCGGTGCACACCGGTCTCGGTGCGCAACCTGCCGTAGGCGTGATCCCCGCTCACTTTCAGTGACGCGCTCTTGATCCCGGCCACCTCGCCGGGCGATTCTTCCAGGACCTCGACAGTGAAGCCGCGCCGCTCGCAGAAGCGCAGGTACATGCGCTCGAGCATGGACGCCCAGTCCTGCGCCTCGGTCCCGCCGGTACCAGACTGGATGTCCAGGAAGCAGTTGCCGGGGTCGAGAGGGTTGGAGAACATCCGGCGGAACTCCAGGTCCGCGACGGCGGTCTCGATCTCCTTCACGTCCCGGGCGACCGACTCGAGAGTGGCTTCGTCGTCCTCGGCGCGCGCCATCTCGAGCAGCTCGCGGTTGTCCTTCAGCGCCAGTGCGACCCGCTCCAGCGTGCCGACAACACCTTCGAGGGACTTGCGCTCCTTGCCGATCTCCTGCGCACGCTTGGGATCCGACCACAAGGCCGGGTCTTCGGACAGGCGGGTTACCTCGTCCAGGCGGCTGCGCTTGCCCGGGTAGTCAAAGAAACCTCCGCAGCTCGGCGGCACGCTTGTCCAGATCGTCCAGCGCGTGCTCCACGGCGTTGATGCGTTCTGCGTCCATGATTGCGGGCACTCCCGCGCGGCGCACCGCGCGAAAAAAAAGCGTAATTCTAGCTCAGCTGGGGTCGTGCCGTGGACACTGCGAATCAGGGCGTGCCAGCCGCCGCTCGCGCGCGGGCGGCAGCGGGCTGCACGTGATCTAGGACCAGCTGCACGCTGCGAGTACCGTTCCATTCGTTGACGTCGAGTCGATAGACCGCGTCGATGGTGTCCGGGAGCGGTGCATCCTGCCCGAAGATCACCGCCTCGTGCGGCAGGCTGGCGGGCATAGCGGCCACCGGGGCCAGGCGCACTTTGAGGTGACGGCCGCCGATGGAGCGCTGTTCGGCAACGCGGAAACGCCCGCGGAAGCGTGGGGGTGGGAAGCCCTGTCCCCATACCCCGTCTGCGATCTGCTGCGCCAGGGGCAGGGCGATGTCCCGGCTGCCGAGCTCGCCGTCGGTTTCGATGCGCCGCTCGAGGTCATCGAGTGTGAGCAGCTGGTGCAGCGTCGCATCGAAGGCGGCGCGAAAGCTCGGGAACTGCTCTGCGCGGATCGACAGTCCGGCCGCGGCGGCATGCCCGCCGAAACGCAGCAGCAGGCCAGGATGACGCTTGTCCAGCAGATCCAGGGCATCGCGCAGATGCAGCCCCGGGATGGAACGGCCCGAGCCCCTAAGCTCGCCGTCTTTCGCTGGCGCAAAGGCGACTACCGGGCGGTGGAAGCGCTCGCGGATGCGGGCTGCGAGGATGCCGATCACGCCCTGATGCCAGTGCGGGTCGTACAGCGACAACCCCCAGGCCTCGCCGGGGTCGATGTCCTCCAGGTGCAGCAGGGCGGCTGCCTGCATGTCCGACTCGATACTGCGGCGTTCGCGGTTGAGCTCGTCCAGGCGCTGGGCGAGCTCCGCGGCACGACCGAGGTCCTCGGCCAGCAGGCACTCGATCCCCAGCGTCATGTCGGTGAGGCGCCCCGCAGCGTTGAGGCGCGGACCGGCGGTGAAGCCCAGCTCGTAGGTGGATGCGCGCGCGGGATCCCGCCCGGCAACGCGCAGCAGCGCCTGTATGCCTGGGCGGCTGCGGCCGGCGCGGATGCGCGCGAGGCCTTGCTGCACCAGCACGCGGTTGTTGTCGTCCAACCGCACGACGTCGGCCACGGTGCCGAGCGCGACCAAGTCCAGCAGCCCGGCCAGGTTCGGCTCCGCGCGGCCGGCGAAGGCGCCGCGTCGGCGCAGCTCCCCTCGCAGCGCCAGCAGCACATAAAACATGACGCCAACGCCGGCCAGATGCTTGCTCGCGAAACCGCACCCCGGCTGGTTGGGATCGACGATGCAGGCAGCCTCGGGGAGCCGCTCGCCAGGCAGGTGATGGTCGGTCACGATGACCTGCATGCCCAGCCGGTTCGCCTCGGCGACTCCTTCCACGGAGGCGATCCCGTTGTCCACCGTGACCAGGATGTCGGGATGGCGCTCGGCGGCGAGTCGCACGATCTCCGGCGTAAGCCCGTAACCGAAGTCGAATCGGTTGGGCACCAGATAGTCGGCGACTGCGCCAAACGCGCGCAGTCCAAGCACCCCGACTGCGCTGGCCGTCGCGCCGTCGCAGTCGTAGTCCCCGACGATCAGCAGCCGGTTTCCCTGGGCGATGGCATCGGCGAGCAGGGACGCGGCCTGCGCCAGGTTGCGCATGCCGTCGGGCGGCAGAAGATGGCCAAGGGAGGGCTCAAGCTGGTCGATGGTGCGCACGCCGCGCGCCGCATACACGCGGGCCAGCACTGGATGAAGGCCGGCGCGCACCAGGGCAGCGCATACGTCATCCTGGTAAGCCCGGTCGACGATCTCACCCATGGAGGAGACCGCTGCTTTGGCGCCAGACCTTCCACAGGTCGCCGGGTCTAACCGAGAAGCGCAGGGCCTGCCCCTGATGGTGCGTGGCCAGCGTCAGGTTGCGCAGGCGTCGGGCGGTCAGCGCTGCGAGGAGCGGCGCGAACCACGAACGCTCTAGGGCTTGCGCACGCGCACTGCGTTCCGAGCCCGGTTCGGCGGTCGAGCCTGCGAGAGCATCGAGCAGGATCCAGTGTTCGCCGGGCTGCGCCTGCACGAGCCACTCCGCGGCGCCTGCCGGTGGCGCGTGAGCCGGAAGGCCGCTCGCCCGCGCCAACCCGCGCAGCAGCGGATCCTCGGCCCACACGCAGGTTGCCGCTACGGTAGCCGGCTCCACCAGTCGGCCAGCCCCCCAGATCCAGAGGGTATTGACTGCGGCCTCGCCGCGGCCCTCGCGCGCCGCGTTCACCGGATGATCGTGCAGCAGCATCTGGATCTCGTTGAACCAGCCGTGCAGCATCAGCGCGTCGGCACCCTGCGGGAGAAACGCATCGATGCTGCGTCCCACGGCCACGCAAGGTGGCGTGGTGCGAGCGCGCAGGTCCTGCCGCAGGCGCAGGTACCAACGGTGTGGCTGCGGGGCACAGAAGGCCAGGCCTGCGTGTGCGAAATGCCGGTTCACCGTGGCCAGCAGTGCTTCGCTCTCCTGCGTCGACAGCAGCAGCCGGCGCGGGTCTGCCAGCACGAGGCTGGTCCGCTGCGCGAGCAGGTGAACCGGTTCGGCGAGCAGCCAGGTGTCTGCGCCCGGATCCGTTTCGTCCCCCAGAAGCGAGAATGGCGCTGCGGGCCAGTCCTGCTGGCGCTCCACACCGAAGCTGGCGAGCAGCAGCGCCGGCAGGTGGTCACAGGAAGAGGCGCTTTTCTCGGCTCGGGCGAGGAGCCGTTGCAGTGCCGGCAGGTGCGGCAGCGCGGCCCTCCACGCATCCAGCGGCTCGGGGACGAGGGCAGGGACCAGGAGTTGAAGCGTAAGCGGCGGCGCCGATGACATGGAGGTGCGTCGGATTGCGCCGAGTCTAGCACGCGATTCGCCGCAACCCCGGGGATGTGGCACACTCGCGCCTTTGTCCGCGGCCCCCGCACAACATTTTGCGTCCCTACGAGCTACTCGTCGGCCTGCGCTACACCCGCGCGAAGCGCCGCAACCACTTCATCTCCTTCATCTCCATTGCTTCCATGGTCGGCATCGCGCTCGGCGTCACGGCGCTGATCGTGGTGCTGTCGGTGATGAACGGCTTCCAGCAGGAGCTGCGCACCCGCATCCTCGGTGTCGCGTCGCACGTGCAAGTCCAGGGCTTCGACAGCGGTCTGGCCGACTGGCAACAGGTCGCGCGCGAAGCGTCCACCAATCCGGCCGTCGTGGCCGCAGCACCCTATGTGAACCAGCAGGGTCTGCTGGCCAACGGGCCGAGCGTGCAGGGCGCGCTGGTGCGCGGCATTCTGCCGCAGGAGGAGGAGCGCGTGGCCGATATCGGCGAGCACATGAAGGCGGGGCGGCTGGAGGATCTGCAGCCCGGCCGCTTCGGGATCGTGCTCGGGTCCGAGCTGGCGTTCGCGGTGGGCGCACGCCTGGGCGAGAAGGTGGTGCTCATCTCGCCCCAGGGGCAGGTGACGCCTGCGGGCATCCTCCCGCGCATCAAGCAGTTCACCGTGGTCGGAATCTTCGAAGTCGGCATGTACGAATACGATGCCGGGCTCGCGCTCATCCACCTGGAGGACGCCCAGCGCCTGTATCGGCTGGGCGACCGCGTGTCGGGCGTGCGGCTCAAGCTGAGCGACATGTTCGACGCGCCCGGCGTGGCCCGAGCGCTCACCCGCAGCCTGAGCGCCGACGTGCTGGTGACGGACTGGACGCGCAGCCACGCCAACTTCTTCCGCGCAGTGCAGATCGAGAAGCGCGTGATGTTCATCATCCTCACGCTGATCGTGGCGGTGGCGGCCTTCAACCTGGTGTCGTCCCTGGTCATGACGGTCACGGACAAGCAGGCCGACATTGCGATCCTGCGCACGCTCGGGGCCACGCCCGGCTCGATCATGAAGATCTTCGTGATCCAGGGCTCGCTCATCGGCACCGTCGGCACCCTGATCGGCGCCGTCGCCGGCGTGATCGTGGCACTCAACATCGAGACCATCGTGCCGGCTATCGAGGGCGCCTTCAACGTCCAGTTCCTGGCCAAGGACGTGTACTACATCAGCGATCTGCCGTCCCAGCTGCAATGGGCCGACGTGATCACGATCTGCGCCGTGTCGCTGGTGCTGAGCTTCGCGGCGACGCTCTATCCGAGCTATCGCGCGGCTCGCGTCAATCCGGCGGAGGCGCTGCGCTATGAGTGAAGTGCCGGTCATCGCCTGCCGCGGGCTGAAGAAGGTGTTCGTGCAGGGGCCCTACCGGGTGGAGGTCCTGCTCGGAGTCGATCTCACGGTCGGCCGCGGGGAGAGCGTGGCCATTGTCGGAGCGTCGGGTTCCGGCAAGAGCACGCTGCTGCACCTGCTCGGCGGCCTCGACCAGCCCACGGCTGGCGAGGTGCAGATCCTCGGCCGCGACACCGCGCGGCTTGCGGAGAGCGAGAAGGGGCACATCCGCAACGCCTCGCTGGGCTTCGTATACCAGTTCCATCACCTGCTGCCGGAGTTCACTGCGCAGGAGAACGTCGCCATGCCGCTGCTCATCCGCCGCCTGACGACGCTGGAGGCCACACAGCGTTCTGCCGACATGCTCCACCGGGTCGGGTTGTCGCATCGGCTGACCCATACGCCAGGCGAGTTGTCGGGCGGCGAGCGCCAGCGCGCGGCGCTGGCCCGTGCGCTGGTCACCCATCCGGCTTGCCTGCTGGCCGACGAGCCCACCGGCAACCTCGACCGGCATACCGCAGAGGGGGTGCTGGATCTCATCCTGGAGCTGAACCGGACGCTGGGCACCAGCCTGATCATCGTGACGCACGACATGGGCATCGCCGGGCGCATGGACCGCGTCATGCGGTTGGAGGATGGGGTGCTGGTGAACGCCTAGTACCGGGGGTGCTACCCTGGGGCGCTTCTTCCGCCTGTCAGTACTCCACAGGGATCGGATCGAGGCTGCGCCAGAGATACCAGGTCGCTACCGACCGCCAAGGCGTCCAGGGCCGGGCGATGCGCAGCAGCCGCCTCTCGGTCAGGGCACGGCCGCGGTTGTAGTGCAGGCTCACGGCGCGCTGCAAGCCGAGGTCCCCGAGCGGGAGGACATCCGGGCGCAGCAGATAGAAGATCAGGAACATCTCTGCCGTCCAGCGCCCCACGCCCTTGATCTGCGTAAGCTCGGCGATGACCGCCTCATCGTCCAGGCGTGGCCAACGCTCCGGGGTCAGGCGTCCATCCTGGAAGCGCCGCGCAAGATCGCCCAGGTAGGCAGCTTTCTGGCGCGACAGCCCCAGCCCGCGCAGATGCTCTTCCGACAGGCTGGCTACACGCTGGGGGGTGACGTCACCCAGCGCGTCACACAGCCGCTGCCACACGCCCGCCGCCGCCTCGACCGAGATCTGTTGGCCCACGATGGAGCGGGCGAGCGCGCAGAAGGGATCGCTGCGGCGGCGCAGCCGAGCGGCCGGAGCGCCGGCGATGAGTGCTGCCATCACCGGATCGCATGCGGCAAGCTCGCCGGCCGCCTGCAGCCAGTAGCGCGGGCTCATGCCTTCGGCGGGACCCTCGGGGGGTGGGGTCCGGCCCGGCCGAGCGCGCGCTTGCGCCAGGCCGCCAGCACAGACAGGCGCCATGCCCCCAGCACGGCAAGATAGCCGGTCGCGGCCAGAATGCTCGCGAGCAGCAGCAGGCCTACGGCAAGAGGCTTGCCCATGGCGGTCGTCCAGTCGACCAGCATGGGGAGCCACTCGCGCAGGTTGAACAGCGACAGCTCGAGCTGCGAAGGGGGGAGTGCTGCAGCGTCGTGCCCCATCACCAGAGCGCCGAGCTTGTACGCCGCGAAGTAAAGCGGGACGATGGTGAACGGGTTGGTGTACAAGGTCATCACCAGTGCAACCGGCAGATTGACCCGCACGATGACGCTGAGCAGCGCAGCGCTGAGCATCTGCAGCGGTCCGGGTACGAGGCCGCAGAACAGCCCGACGGCAACGCCGCCGGCCACGGACCGGCGATTCAGGTGCCACAGGTTGTGGTGGTGCAGCGCCGAACCGAAGAAGGCGATATAGCGGTTCCGTCGGACCGATTCGTGGCTGGGGAGGAACTTCTGGAAGCGCTTGTGCAACATCTTGGCGGGAAAGGCGAGCCGCCAAGAATTCTACTGCAATCCGTCCGCGACCCGCGGGCAGCGCTGCCTCGGTCCGCCCGATGCCGCTGAGCTTCCTCGCGTTCGCGGCCGGCGTGGGGCTGTTGCAGTGGCAGTCGGATCTCCCCGGCCTGCTGTGGTGCTATGCCCTGCCGCTACTGGTGTTTGCTGGCGCGCTCCTGGTGCGCTCGGGGTCGCCTGCCCAGCGGGCCACCTTGCCGCTGTTCTTCCTGGCCGGAGGGTTCCTCTGGGCGAATCTGGCGGCGCACGTGCGTCTGGCCGACGCGCTGCCTGCGCAGTGGGAGGGGCGCGACGTCCAACTGACCGGCGTAGTGGCCGAGCTCCCCCGGAAGGGCGAGCGAGGCACACGGGCGCGCTTCGACGTTGAAGCCGTCCACACCCCGCTCGCGCGCGTGCCGCGGCACATCTCGCTCACGTGGTATCGGGGGCCCGGCCAGCCGATCCCGGAACTGCACGCCGGACAACGCTGGCAGCTCACCGCACGGCTGCGCCGCCCGCATGGCACGGCCAACCCTCATGGGTTCGACTCCGAGGTGTGGATGCTGGAGCGCAACCTGCGCGCGGTCGGCTATCTGCGCACGGCAGATTCACCGGTGCTGCTCGATCGGGTCGTTCACCGGCCCGGCTACTGGATCGAGCTGCTGCGAGAGCGGATCCGCACCCGCATCCTGGCGGCCTTGCCCGGTGATCCGGCGGCCGGCATCCTGGTCGCGCTGGCTATCGGCGACCAGCCGGCGATCGCGACGCAGCAGTGGTCTGTGTTCACCCGCACGGGGGTCAATCACCTGATGAGCATCTCCGGGCTGCACATCACCATGGTGTCGGGACTGGTCTTCGGCGTGGTGGCCTGGGGCTGGCGACGCATTCCCCACGCGGCCTCGCGCCTCCCGGCACACAAGGCGGCCGCGATGGCCGGCCTGTGCGCGGCCCTGCTCTATGCGCTGCTGTCCGGGTTCGGGGTTCCGGCCCAGCGTACGGTTTATATGCTTGCGGTGGTCGCGGCGGCGCTGCTCATGGGCCGCGCGACGTCCGCGGCTGTCGTCCTGTCCACCGCGCTGTTCGTGGTGCTGCTGCTGGACCCGTGGGCCATCCTCTCCGCCGGGTTCTGGCTCTCCTTCGGCGCGGTCGCACTGATTCTGTACGTGGGGCAGGGCCGCCTGCGGCGTTCCGGCTGGCTGCTGACCTGGGCGCGTGTGCAATGGACGGTCACGCTGGGATTGATCCCGCTGTTGCTCGCGCTGTTCCAGCAGGTGTCGATCGTATCGCCGGTCGCCAACGCAGTCGCGATCCCAGTGGTGAGCCTGGGGGTCGTACCGTTGACGCTGCTGGGACTGGCCGTGCCTACCGACCTGCTGCTGGTGCTGGCCGGCAGGCTCATGGCTGCGTGCCACTCGTTCCTGCAGGGACTCAGCACACTGCCCGAAGCGGTGTGGCAGCAGGCCGCGCCGCCTGGGTGGACGCTGCTTGTTGCCCTGATCGGTGTGCTCTGGTTGCTGGCACCGCGCGGCTATCCAGCCCGCTGGCTGGGTGTGGTTGCTCTGTTGCCGCTGGTCAGCGTGACCGGGCCGCGCCCCGCACCCGGCAACGTCTGGCTGGACGTGCTGGATGTAGGGCAGGGGCTCGCTGCAGTAGTGCGCACGGCCAACCACACGCTAGTGTACGACACCGGCCCGGCTTCCTCGGGCGACGCTGATAGCGGCAGCAGGATCGTCGTGCCCTATCTGCGCGGGGAAGGCGTGTCCCGTCTGGACGGCCTGATCGTCAGCCACGACGACGCTGATCACAGCGGCGGCACGCTCTCGGTGCTGCAGGCGTTGCCGGTGGCCTGGGTCGGCTCGTCGCTCGACCCGGGGCACCCGCAGCTTGCGCTGGCTGCGCGGCGCATGCGTTGCTTCGCCGGTCAACATTGGGAATGGGATGGAGTACGCTTCGAGATGCTGCATCCGGCCTGGGACGGCTATAATGCTCGGGCGACCCGGGACAACGATCGCAGTTGCGTGCTGCGCGTGGTGGCCGCGGGCGGCAGCCTTCTGCTGACCGCCGACATCGAGCAACGATCCGAGACGCAGTTGCTCGCGCGGGCCTCTGGGCCCCTGGTCTCGGAGGTGCTCCTGGTCCCCCACCACGGCAGCGCCACGTCTTCCAGTCATGCCTTCCTCAGCCAGATCCGCCCGCGCATTGCTGTCGTTCCGGTCGGGTACCGCAACCGGTTCGGCCATCCTGTGGAGCCCGTCCTGGCACGCTACGCCGAACTGGGGGCGATCGTGCATCGCACTGACCGTGACGGCGCGCTGCTGATGCGGATCGAGACTGGTGTTGCGGTCCACGCCTGGCGCGCGCTGCGGCGCCGCTACTGGCAGGAGCGCCGTTAAATGACCATCCAGGTCCGCGAAGCGGTGATCGACGCCGAGCCGTCCGAATGGCTGGCCGGGGTCGGCCGGCGTCTAACCTCCGGCGAGCAGACCCTGGTCGCGCACGCCTTGGCGCTGGCATCGGAGCGATATGCAGACCGTCTCTGCCGGGATGGCGAGCCGCTGCTCGGCCACTGGCGCGAGGTCGCCAGCATCCTCTCGGATCTGGACATGGAAGGCGAGTCGCTCGCCGCGGCATTGCTGGCTGGGATGCCGGACATCGCGGCGGATTGGTCCAAGGTCGTCGGCGAGCGCGTGTCCGCTCAGGTCGCAGCGCTGGTCGAAGGGGTGGCGCGCATGGTGCAGATCCAGGGGCTGCGGGCCAAAGTCGCGGGCGGCAGCCGGCCGGCCGAGCGCGCCGGCCAGCTCGAGGCGCTGCGCAAGATGCTGCTCGCCATGGTCCAGGACGCGCGTGTGGTGCTGATCAAGCTGGCCGACCAGACCCAGACCTTGCGCTTCCTGGCGGGGCGCGGCGAACCTGCGGCGCGTGACAGCGCCGCGCGGGACACCTTCGACTTGTTCGCGCCGCTCGCCAACCGACTCGGTGTGTGGCAGCTCAAGTGGGAGCTGGAGGACCTGGCGCTGCGCTGCTCGGAGCCCGAAACCTACAAGGCGATCGCGCGCGAGTTGCACGAGAAGCGGCCCGACCGTGAGGCCTATATCGCGGCTGTCATACAGCGTTTGCAGCACGAGCTGGCTGCCGGTGGCATTCGCGCCGAAGTGACCGGCCGGCCCAAGCACATCTACAGCATCTACAGCAAGCTCAGACGCAAGGACCTCACGCTCACGGAGCTGTTCGACGTCCGCGGCGTGCGCGTGCTGGTGGACGACGTCAAGGACTGCTATGCCGCGCTGGGTCTGGTGCACAGCCTCTGGACGCCTTTGCCCAAGGAGTTCGACGACTACATCGCCAAGCCGAAGCCGAACCACTATCGGTCGCTGCATACCGCCGTGGTCGGCCCTGACGGAAAGGTGCTCGAGGTGCAGATCCGGACCCACGAGATGCACCAGCAGAACGAGTATGGCGTAGCGGCGCACTGGCGCTACAAGGAAGCCGGCGCAACCGTGCGCAACGATGCCGTGCGTGGACGCGGCGATGGCCGGCGCAGCGCGGCTAGCTTCGAGGAGCGCATCGGCTGGCTGCGGCAGATCCTGGATTGGCGAGACGGCCTGGCGGACGTGGCGGACCTCGCCGAGTATTTCCGTACCGGCCTGTTCGAGGACACCGTCTATGTGCTGACGCCGCAGGGGCGGGTCATCGACCTGCCGCAGGGTGCTACCCCCGTGGATTTCGCCTATCACGTGCACACCGACCTCGGTAACCGCTGCCGCGGCGCTCGCGTGGACGGCGAAATGGTGCCGCTCAGCTTTCGCCTCTCCAATGGCCAGACCGTCGAGATCCTGGCGGCCAAGAGCGGAGGTCCGAGCCGGGACTGGCTGAATCCCGAGCTGGGCTTTGTCCACAGCTCCAGAGCGCGCGCCAAGGTGCGACAGTGGTTCAACAGCCAGAACCTGGAAGCCGCCATCGCTCAGGGCAGGCAGATCGTGGAGCGCGTCCTGCAGCGCGCGGGGATGACTGCGCTCGGGTTGGACAAGCTCGCTGCCCAGTTGCAGTTCGACAAGGTGGAGGACCTGCTCGCCGCAGTCGGCCGCAACGAGCTGACCGCGCGACAGATCCAGGCCGTGCTGCAGGAGCCCGCACCGACGCCGGCGGCCGAACCGGCGCCGGCCAAGCCCGCGCCAGTGCCTCAGACCAAGGGCGATATCCTGGTGGTCGGCGTCGACAAGCTCCTCACGGTGCTCGCCCGCTGCTGCAAGCCAGCTCCGCCCGATCCCATTATCGGCTTCGTCACGCGGGGTCGGGGGGTTACGGTGCACCGTCCATCCTGCCCCAATGTCGTGCGCTTGGCTGCCGAGCGGCTGATCGAAGCGCAGTGGGGCGCGCAGGCCGTCCATGGCGCCTTTCCAGTGGACGTGGAGGTCGACGGCGGAAGCCAGCCCGAGCTGATGCGCGATGTGTTGGACATCTTCGCCCGCGAGCAAGTGCGGATCCTGGCGGCCCGCTCGCATGCCCGGGATGCACGCGCCAGGCTCTATTTCACCCTGGAGATCGGCGACCTGACCCAGTTGCGGCGCCTGCTGGCACTGGTCGGGGAACTGCCGGGCGTGACCCAGGCACGGCGCGCCTGAGCCGGCAAGCCCTAAAGTTCGCCCCGGCCGACACCGTTATGAAGGCAACGGTGGTACCACGCCAACATGAAGACCTCCAGCGCACAGCACACTGCGGTTGACACCGAGCCGGTTTCGTTGCGGATCAATCTCCTCGCACTGAACCTGGCCATCGAGCTGGCCCGGGCGAGCGCCGTCGGCCGCACGTTCAAGGCGCCGGCCGAAGCAATGCGCGAGCTCTGCGAGCTGCTCGACGATGATGCAGACCAGCTCGGCGGCGGAGAGGGGTTGCGGCGAGCGGTCGAGGAACTGGAGCGCGTGCTCCGGCAGGCTGGTGAGACCGCGCAGCGCGGTCCAGCGGCGCACGGCGACACACGTACCGAGGCAGCCAACGCGCGCTGAGCGCATCTACCGGCCCGCGTGGCACCCGATACAACCACCAAGAAACTCCACCGTCCCACCATGAAGGCCGCACTACAACCGCCCGGGCGCCATGGTGCCCGTGGACAACTGCGACTGCGTAGCAGGCTCCGGTGACCGTCGACCTGCGCCAGCTTCTGGACGTTTTCTACGACGAGGCCGCCGAGCACCTGACCGACCTCGAGGCGGCGCTGCTGGCCCTCGACACGCGGGTGCCGGACCCCGCGGGCCTCGAGCTTATGTACCGCGCGGCGCGCTCCGCCAAGGCCAGCAGTATCACCCTGGGACTGGCGGATGTCGCCGAGCTCGTCGACCAGTTGGAGCGCCTGCTCGATCGCATGCGGCGCCAGCAGCTCGTGGTGAACGCGGAGGTGCGCGACGCCGGGGTGGAGGCGAGCGCCGTCCTCAGGGCATTGCTTGCGGCGCATCGCGGCACGGGAGCGGTGGAAACCGCCTCCGCAGAGCGTGCACGCCGGCGCCTGCAGGCGGTGGCCGGTCGACACAGAGTTACCGCGACTTCGCCCGGGCCAGCGCGGACCGCGGCGCGCTCGGAACCAGCCGATCCGACGATCTTGCCGGCCGGCTGGCGCGGGCAAGGACGACGCGGGCCTGGCCGGGCAAACGACCGCGTGTGGCCGGCCGGGACGGCGGTGGACGCCGCCACGACGGGACGGCACCAGGAGCCCTCGGCCAGACCCGGCGCGGGGCAACGCAAGAAACCCTGACACGGTGCGCGGGGCCAACCTGCGCGTTCATTTTCCTGCGGCCGGCTCGGATACCGGCCAGCACGCCGACGCGAGGACACGAGCATGCAGGCCCAGATCGAGATCGCGGAAGGCAAGGCGACGATCGGCTTGAACGGGCGATTCGATTTCAGCGCACATCGGGCGTTCCGGGAGGCCTACGCGGCGGCCCTCGAATCCGCGCAGGTGCGCGAGCTGGAAGTCGACCTGGCCGAGGTGGACTACCTGGACAGCTCGGGCCTGGGCATGTTGCTCATGCTGCGCGAGAAGGCGCAGGCCGCCAACAAGACAGTGTCGCTGCGTAATTGCCGGGGCGCGGCGCGCCAGGTCCTCGACATCGCCAACTTCGCCAAGCTTTTCACCATCAAATGACGGCAGGGTGTGCCGGCCGGGGACGGCGTTTGAGTCCGCAGCCGGCTTCGGCTACAATCCTGGCCTTGCAGGCGCGTAGCTCAGCTGGTTAGAGCATCACCTTGACATGGTGGGGGTCGTTGGTTCGAGTCCAATCGCGCCTACCAGCCTTCCATAGAGCAGACGAGAGAATGGGTTTTCGAACTTGCACGACCGGCGTCCTCGAGCCCGAGTGTTGAACCCTTCCCGCGTGTGCGAAAAAGTGCGGTTCAACCGCACTTTTTTTTTGAATGAGCCGGTAGAACCATGCCTGACATCCGACTCCCCGACGGCTCCGTCAGATCCTTCCCCCAGCCGGTGAGCGTGGCCGAGGTGGCCGCGAGCATCGGCTCGGGCCTGGCCCGCGCTGCGCTGGCCGGCAAGGTCAACGGCCAGCTGGTCGATCTGAGCCACCGCATCGATTCGGACGCCGCGCTGGCCATTGTTACGGACAAGGACGCCGAGGGGCTCGATCTCCTGCGCCACTCCACAGCGCATCTGCTGGCGCATGCGGTGAAGGAGCTGTTCCCCGACGCCCAGGTCACGATCGGCCCGGTCATCGAGGACGGCTTCTATTACGACTTCTCTTACAAGCGCCCGTTTACGCCAGAAGACCTCGCGGCCATCGAGAAACGTATGGGCGAGATCGCGAAGCGCGACCTCAAGGTCGAGCGCCGGGTGTGGGACCGCTCGCAGGCGATCCAGTTCTTCAAGGACCAGGGCGAGCACTACAAGGCCCAGATCATCGAGAGCATTCCGGGCGACGAGGCCATCAGCCTGTACCAGCAGGACAACTTCGTCGACCTGTGCCGCGGGCCGCATGTGCCGTCCACCGGCAAGCTCAAGGTGTTCAAGCTCATGAAGGTTGCCGGCGCCTACTGGCGGGGCGATTCGCACAACGAGATGCTGCAGCGGATCTACGGCACGGCCTGGGCCAGGAAGGAAGACCTGGACGCCTACCTGCACCGCCTGGAAGAGGCGGAGAAGCGGGACCACCGCAAGCTCGGCAAGCAGCTCGACTTGTTCCACTTGCAGGACGAAGCGCCCGGGATGGTGTTCTGGCATCCCAACGGATGGATCATCTGGCAGCAGGTCGAGCAGTACATGCGCCGCATGCTGGCGCGCCACGGCTATCAGGAAGTGCGCACGCCACAGGTCATGGATCGGACGCTGTGGGAACGCTCCGGGCACTGGGAGAACTACCGGGACCTCATGTTCACCACGGAGTCCGAGAAGCGCGACTACGCGGTGAAACCGATGAACTGCCCTGGTCACGTCCAGATCTTCAACCAGGGCATCAAGAGCTACCGAGATCTGCCGCTGCGCCTGGCCGAGTTCGGCTCCTGCCATCGGAACGAGCCATCGGGGGCGCTGCACGGGATCATGCGGGTGCGCGGGTTCGTGCAGGACGATGCCCACATTTTCTGCACGGAAGAGCAGGTCCAGTCCGAGGCGGCCGCCTTCATCGACCTGCTGCGCCGGGTCTACCGGGACTTCGGCTTCGAGGAGATCCTCATCAAGCTCGCCACGCGTCCCGTCAAGCGCATCGGCGCCGAGGACAGCTGGGACCGCGCCGAGGCTGCCCTGGGACAGGCCCTGGACGACAAGGGGCTGGAGTGGCAGCTGTCCCCAGGTGAGGGGGCCTTCTACGGCCCCAAGATCGAGTTCTCGCTGAAGGACTCGATCGGCCGGGTCTGGCAGTGCGGCACGCTGCAGCTGGATTTCGCCCTACCGGGCCGCTTGGGGGCCGAGTACGCGGCCGAGGACAACAGCCGGCGGACGCCGGTCATGCTGCACCGGGCCATCCTGGGATCGCTGGAGCGGTTCATCGGCATTCTCATCGAGCACCATGCCGGGGCCATGCCACTGTGGCTTGCGCCTGTGCAGGCAGCGGTGCTGAATATCTCCGAGGGGCAACTCACCTATGCCGCTGACGTGGCCGAGCGCCTGCGGGGGGGCGGAGTGCGTGTCATAGCGGACTTGAGAAACGAGAAAATTACCTATAAAATCCGCGAACATAGTCTTCAGAAGCTGCCCTACCAGCTGATTGTCGGCGACAAGGAAGTGGCAGCAGGTGCCGTGGCCGTGCGGACTCGGGGAGGCGGCGACCTTGGGCAGATACCGTTGCAAGCCCTGATCGAACGCCTGCAGGCGCAAGCAGCGCCTCCCGACAGTGCGGCCTGAATTTTTTGATGGAGGTGTGACTTATCGCTCAGGATCGGGATACGCGGATAAACGAAGAGATCACCACGCCGGAGGTCCGGTTGGTCGGACTGAAAGGCGAGCAGATCGGTATCGTGAGTCTGGCGGCCGCCAACAAGATGGCGGAGGAAGCAGAGGTGGACTTGGTGGAGATCGCGCCCACGGCCAAGCCTCCAGTATGTCGCTTGATGGACTATGGCAAGTTCAAATACCAGGAAGCCAAGAAGCGGCACGAAGCGAAGCTCAAGCAGAAGCAGATCCAGGTCAAGGAGGTTAAGTTTCGGCCCGGCACCGACGAGGGCGATTACCAGATCAAGGTCCGCAACCTGATCCGGTTCCTCGAAGAGGGCGACAAAGCAAAAGTCACCTTGCGGTTTCGGGGCCGGGAGATGGCCCATCAGGAGTTCGGCGTGAAGTTGCTGGAGCGTGTGCGTACGGATCTCGACCCCTACGCCGTGGTCGAGCAGATGCCGAGAATGGAAGGCCGGCAGATGGTCATGATGCTTGGACCGAAGAAGAAACCGGCGTAGTAGCAGTTCCCGGCGCGAGCCGGATGAAAACAAGTGATGCCGTGGTCGTCGAAGCGCCTGCGCAGCGGGCCACCCGGTTTCATGCATAAGGAGTTCGACATGCCCAAGGTCAAGACCAAGAGCGGGGCGGCCAAGCGCTTCCGTGCGCTCGCTGGCGGCGGCATCAAGCGCAGCCGGGCCAATCTGCGTCACATCCTCACCAAGAAGACCACCAAGCGCAAGCGCCATCTGCGCGGCACCACGCTCGTGAATGCTTCCGACAAGCGCGCCGTCAAGGCGATGCTGCCCTACTCGTAAAGGAGGACGACCATGCCGAGAGTCAAGCGTGGGGTGACGGCGCACGCGCGCCACAAGAAGGTCCTCGATCAGGCGAAGGGTTTCCGCGGCCGCCGGAAAAACGTGTTCCGGGTCGCCAACCAGGCGGTGATGAAGGCGGGGCAGTACGCTTACCGCGACCGGCGCGTCAAGAAGCGCGAGTTCCGCGCCCTGTGGATCGCGCGAATCAATGCGGCGGCGCGCGAGTTCGGGCTGTCCTACAGCGCTTTCATGAACGGACTGAAGAAAGCGTCCATCGAGCTGGATCGCAAGGTCCTCGCCGACCTTGCCGTGTTCGATCGCCCGGCCTTCGAGAAGATCGCCGCTCAGGCGAAAGCCAGCCTCGGCGCCTGAGACACGGCAGCAGCGCAATCTGAGGAGGCTTCCCCGCCTCCTTTTTTGTTGGTGACGCAAATCGAGCCGATGCATCCCACACCCGAGGAACTCGACCGCCTGGTCGGCGAGGCCCGCGCCGCTTTCCAGGCGGCCGGCTCGCCGGCTGAGCTGGAGCAGGTCAAAGCGCGCTATCTCGGCAAGGCCGGCGCGCTGACCGAGTTGCTCAAGGGGCTCGGGCGCCTGTCGGCCGAAGCCCGCCCGCGCGCGGGCAGCCTGATCAACGAGGCTAAGCAGGCGATCGAAGCGGCATTGGCGCACAGCCGCGAAGCGCTCAAGGGACGCGAGGTGGAGGTGCGTCTGGCCCAGGAGGCACTGGACGTGACGCTGCCGGGGCGCACTCGCGGGGCAGGCAGCATCCATCCGATCATCCGCACCTGGCAGCGCATCGAGGAGATCTTCCGCTCCATCGGGTTCGACGTCGCAGACGGCCCGGAGATCGAGACCGACTGGTACAACTTCACGGCGCTGAACCAGCCTGAGAATCATCCCGCCCGTTCGATGCACGACACCTTCTACGTCGAGGGCGGGCTGCTGCTGCGCACGCACTCCAGTCCCATGCAGGTGCGTTACGCGCGCCAGCACCGCCCGCCGCTCAAGGTTATCGCACCGGGCCGGACTTACCGCGTAGACAGCGACGCCACCCACTCGCCGATGTTTCATCAGGTCGAAGGGCTGTGGATCGACGAGGACATCAGCTTCGCCGATCTCAAGGGCGTCTACACCGATTTCCTGCAACAGTTCTTCGAGACCGACCAGTTGCAGGTGCGCTTCCGCCCGTCCTTCTTTCCGTTCACCGAGCCCTCTGCCGAGATCGACATGGCCTTCGCATCCGGGCCGCTGAAGGGCCGCTGGTTGGAGATCTCCGGCGCGGGCCAGGTGCATCCGAACGTGGTGCGCAACTTCGGCCTCGACGCGGAGCGCTGGATCGGCTTTGCATTCGGCAGCGGCCTGGAGCGTCTGACCATGTTGCGCTATGGCATCGATGATCTGCGCCTGTTCTTCGATGGCGATTTGCGCTTCCTGAGCCAGTTCGCCTGAGCGCTACCTCGGACAGTATCCTATGCAGTTCCCCGAAAGCTGGCTGCGCTCGATGGTCAACCCGGCGTTGACCACCGAAGAGCTTGCCCATCTGTTGACCATGTCCGGCCTCGAGGTCGAGCACTGCGAGCCGGTTGCGCCGGCTTTCTCCGGCGTGGTGGTGGGTGAGGTGCGTGCAGTCGCGCCGCATCCCCATGCCGATCGGCTCAGGGTGTGCCAGGTCGACGTCGGCGCCAACAGCCTGCTGACCATCGTCTGCGGCGCGCCCAACGTTACCCTCGGCATGAAAGTACCCTGCGCGCTCGTTGGAGGACGGCTGCCGGGCGTCTCGCCGCAGGAGCCCGTGATCATCCGCGCTGCCGCGATGCGCGGGGTGGACAGCCAGGGGATGCTGTGCTCGGCGCGCGAGCTGGGGCTGTCGGAGGACCACAGCGGGCTGCTCGCGCTGGCGCCGGACGCCCCCGTAGGCCGCGACGTGCGCGACTGGCTGCAGCTCGACGACCATGTGTTCATCATCAAGCTCACCCCTAACCGGGCCGACTGTCTGTCGGTGCTGGGCGTGGCGCGCGAAGTGGCCGCGCTCGCCCGCAGCGCGCTGTGTGCGCCGCGCATCGAACCTGTTCCGCCGACCATCGATGCGACGTTCCCCGTGCGCATTTCCGACCCGGCAGGCTGCGGGCGCTTCACTGGCCGGGTCATCCGTGACGTCGATGCGCGGGCGACCACACCCGACTGGATGCGGCAGCGCCTGGAGCGTGCCGGACAACGCTGCATCTCGCCGCTGGTGGATGTGACCAACTACGTGATGCTCGAGCTGGGGCGTCCGCTGCACGTGTACGACCTCGCCAAGTTGAGCGGCGCCATCGACGTGCGCTTCGGTCGCAAGGACGAGCGGCTCAAACTGCTCAACGAGCAGATCGTGGAGCTCGATGGCAACGTGCTGGCCATCACCGACGGCTCCGGCCCGATCGGACTCGCCGGCATCATGGGCGGGGACAGCACGAAGGCGGATGCGGACACCCGCGACGTGTTCCTCGAAGCGGCGTTCTTCTATCCCGACGCCATCGCGGGGCGTGCGCGCCGCTACAACTTCGTGAGCGACGCCTCGCATCGCTTCGAGCGGGGGGTGGACTTCGACAACAACGTCGCCGGCATCGAGCGCGCCACGCGCCTGATCCTGGAGATGTGCGGCGGCAAGCCGGGGCCGGTGGTGGACACGCTGGCCCGGTTGCCGGAACGCCCGCCCGTTCGCATGCGGGTGGGGCGCGCGCGACGTGTAATCGGCGTGGATGTCCCCACGCCCGAGATGGGCGACATCTTTGCGCGCCTGGGCCTGCCGGCGGCGCTGGACGAGCTGGGTGCCGAGGCGGCCTTCACGGTGACGCCTCCCTCGTATCGCTTCGACATCGCCGTCGAGGAGGACCTGATCGAGGAGATCGCCCGCGTCCATGGCTTCGAGCGGATTCCCGCCGAGCCGCCGCGTGCCCGTGCTGCCATGCGCAGCCAGCGGGAAGGGCACCGGTCCCTGCACGGCCTGCGGGCGGCGCTCGCCTCCAGCGGGTACCAGGAGGTGATCAACTTCAGCTTCGTCGAACCGGCCTGGGAAGCCGACCTGGCAGGCTGTGCCCATCCGATCCGCCTTCTCAACCCGATCGCCAGCCAGCTCTCCGTCATGCGCACCAGCCTCATGGCCGGCCTGGTGGACAACGTCCGCTACAACGTCAACCGCAGGGCGACGCGGGTGCGTGCGTTCGAAGTCGGCCGGGTGTTCCTGCGCCAGCCCGGGGTGCCAGAGGAAGCGCTCGAGGTGGCGGGCCTGCGGCAGCCGATGCGGATAGGGGCAGCAGCGTTTGGGCCGGCGGTCCCGGAGCAGTGGGGCGTCGCGACGCGTGCTGTGGAGTTCTACGACGTCAAAGGCGACCTAGAGGAGTTGCTCGCCCCCTTGGTCGCCCGCTTCGAGCCGGCCACGCATCCCGCGCTGCACCCCGGTCGCTGTGCGCGGGTGGTCCTCGACGGCCAGCCCATCGGGTGGGTCGGCGAGCTGCACCCCAAGTGGCAGCAAAAGTACGAGCTGCCGGGCGCGGTGGTCCTGTTCGAAGTGGATGCCGCCCCGCTGCAGCGAGTGCCGGTTCCGGCGTATTCGGAGGTGTCCCGGTTCCCGCCGGTTATCCGGGATATCTCCGTGACGGTCCTGGAGGGGATTCGGGTGCAGGATGTGCTTGCGGATCTGATGGCGCATCGCCCGCCGTCGGTGGAGGCCGTCCGGTTGTTCGATCATTACCGCGGCGCGGGCATCGAAAGTGGGAAAAAAAGTCTTGCTTTCCGAGTGTTATTGCAAGATACTCAAAAAACCATGACGGATGCCGAGGTCGACGCCGCAGTGCAACAGGTGCGTCAGCGACTGCAGGAGAGGTTCGGTGGAGAGTTCCGTCAGTAGCAGCCAGCTTAGAGCGCTGCCCGTCGAGGTATGCCCATGACTCTGACCAAAGCCGATCTCGCCGACCTGCTGTTCGAGAAGGTTGGCCTGAACAAGCGCGAAGCCAAGGACATGGTCGAGTGCTTCTTCGAGGAGGTGCGCCGGGCCCTCGAGGCGGGTGAGGGCGTCAAGCTCTCCGGCTTCGGCAACTTTCAGCTGCGCGACAAGCCCCAGCGTCCGGGGCGCAACCCCAAGACCGGTGAAGAGATCCCGATCACGGCGCGTCGGGTGGTCACCTTCCATGCCAGCCAGAAGCTGAAGGCAATGGTGGACAAGAACTACGATGGACGAGAGCTCGAGCCCAGCGAACAGCAAGGCTAGCCTGCCGCCGATTCCCGCCAAGCGCTACTTCACCATCGGCGAGGTGAGCGAGCTGTGCGGCGTCAAGCCGCACGTCCTGCGCTACTGGGAGCAGGAGTTCACCCAGCTCAAGCCGGTCAAACGGCGCGGCAACCGCCGCTACTACCAGCATCACGAGGTGCTGCTGATCCGCCGCATCCGCCAGCTCCTGTATGACGAGGGCTTCACGATCAGTGGGGCACGCCACCGCCTGGATCAGGGTGCCGGTGAGACGTCCGCGAAGACCGCGGGTGAGCCGAAAATGAGCGCCACGTCACTGCGCAGCGAGATCAAGAACGTACTCGACTCGCTGGGTTAGCCGTACGCGGTCGTCGCCGCAGGCATCTCTGATATACTCCTGCGCAAGTCGGGGCGTAGCGCAGCCTGGTAGCGTACCTGCATGGGGTGCAGGTGGTCGCTGGTTCGAATCCAGTCGCCCCGACCAAACTTCTCCCGCGCGACCTTCGCCCGATTCCTGCACACCGTGCGGGGGTCATCACGGCCCATTGCCCGAATGCGCATTCTCCTGAGCAACGACGACGGCTACTTCGCGCCGGGTCTGGCTGTGCTTGCGGAAGCCCTGTCCAAGGTCGCGGAGGTCATCGTGGTGGCACCCGAGCGGGATCGCAGCGGCGCCAGCAACTCGCTGACCCTCGATCGTCCGCTCATGGTGCGCAAGTCTCACCTGGGCTTCCTCTACGTGAACGGCACGCCGACGGACTGCGTGCATCTGGCTGTCACGGGGCTGCTCGATCAGCTGCCCGACATGGTGGTCTCCGGCATCAACCACGGGGCCAACATGGGCGACGACACCATCTACTCCGGGACTGTGGCTGCCGCGACCGAGGGCTTTCTGCTCGGCATCCCTGCGATCGCGATGTCGTTGGCGAAGCAAGCCAGCGGCAACTACGCCGCCGCCGCGCGCGTGGCCGTAGATCTGGTCTCCCACTTTCAGCGTGAAGCAGTGCGGCAGCCGATGCTGTTGAACGTGAACGTGCCGGACCTGCCCTATGAGCGGCTGGCCGGTCGCAGGGTGACGCGCCTGGGCCGGCGCCATAAGGCCGAGCGCGTCGTGCAGTCGATCAATCCGCGCGGTGACACAGTCTACTGGATCGGGGCGGCCGGCGACGCTGCCGATGCGGGCGAAGGCACAGATTTTCACGCCGTGGCAAGCGGGTACGTGTCGATCACGCCGCTGCAAATCGATCTCACGCAATATGGTCAGCTCGACCTGGTGCGCGGCTGGCTGGGCGCGCAACCCGCTCCGGCCTCCGTCGCGGAGGCAGCCGGCGACTAGCCGGCCCTGCGCCAGGGCGCGGCACGTGATGAACCGGCATTCCGGCATCGGGATGACCTCGCAGCGCACGCGGCTGCGCATGGTGGAGCGGCTGCGCGATCAGGGCATACGCGACGAGGCCGTGCTCGCCGCGATGGCAGAGGTGCCACGCCACATCTTCGTCGACGAGGCCCTAGCGCACCGGGCCTACGAGGACATCGCCCTTCCCATCGGCTTCGGTCAAACCATCTCTAACCCCTGGGTGGTCGCGCGAATGCTGGAGCTGGTGCGGGCCGGCCAGCCTCTAGGCAAGGTCCTGGAGATCGGCACCGGCTGCGGCTATCAGGCCGCGCTGCTGTCGCGGCTGGCGCGCGAGGTCTTCTCGATCGAACGGCTCTCGCCCCTGCTGATGAGAGCACGCGTCAAGCTGCGCGAGCTGAACGTCAACAACGTGCGCCTGAAGCACGCCGACGGCGCCTTGGGGCTGAAGGATGCCGCTCCCTTCGACGGAATCATCATGGCGGCCGCCGCGCCCGCGGTGCCCGACGCGCTGCTCGAGCAGCTTGCCCCGGCCGGCCGGATGGTGTTGCCGGTGGGCACGCGCGAGCAGCACCTCGTGCTGATCGAGCGCAGCGCCCAAGGCTTCTCTCAGACTGCGCTGGATCCGGTGCGATTCGTTCCGCTCTTGCCCGGGGCGGCCCGCTGATGCGCACCCGTCCCCGCACTGGGAACGTGTCGCGGGGCCGGGCGAGGGCAGGCCTGGTCTTGCTGACGCTGCTGCCACTGGGCTGCGGCGGGCCGCGCGTTGGCGCCCCGGTCGAAGTGCGGTCGGTCCGCGATGAGCCGCCCGTGAGCACCACAGCCGGCCCCGGCGTGGGCGGGCGGGCAGCGCTGCCGAGCGAACCTCGCGAGCGGGGCGACTGGCGGCCCGAGTCCTACACGGTACGCAGGGGCGACACGCTCTACAGCATCGCCCTGGACCACGGACTGGACTACCGCGAGCTGGCGTCCTGGAACGAGCTCGCCGATCCGAACGTGATCCGGGTCGACCAGACGCTGCGGCTGCATGCCCCGCCAGGATGGCGGCCGCCGCCCGAACCGGCGCCCGCTCCGGAAGTTGTGTCCCAGGCTATGACGCCACCACCGGACGTCGAGGCGAGGGCGCTCACCCCGTCGCCCGACGTCGAGGCAAAGGCTCTCACCCCTGCGCCCGACATTCCGGCGCAACCGCTGGCGCCGCTCGTCGTCAAGAGCGGACCCAAAGCGGTCAAGCTGCCTTATTCGGAGGAGTCACTGGCGTTGCTGCGCGGGGAGCCAGTGAAGCCGGCGGTGGCGTCGCCCCCGCCCCGGGCCGACAGCAACGCCGTGGCCGCGGCGAAACCGGTGCCGGCAGCACCGGCAAAACCACCCACGCCTGCACCCGCCACTCCCGCCAGCAAGCCCGAGCCCGCCCCGAGTGCTTCAGGGCCGGTCTCCGACTCTGGCTGGATCTGGCCGACCAAAGGGCCCGTGCTGCATGCTTTCAATCAGGGATCCAACCCGAAGGGCGTGGCCATCGGCGGTGAGCTCGGGCAGGCGATCTTCGCAGGTGCGGCGGGCAAAGTGGTATACAGCGGCAGCGGGTTGCGCGGCTACGGCAAGTTGATCATCATCAAGCACAGCGACACGTACCTGAGCGTTTACGCCCACAACCGGGCGTTGCTGGTGAAGGAGGGGCAGCGGGTGGTCAGGGGGCAGAAGATCGCGGAGATGGGCGACTCGGATTCCCAGCGAGTGTCCCTGCACTTCGAGATCCGCCGCCTCGGCAAGCCGGTGGATCCGCTCCAGTATCTTCCGGGGGGAGGAGCGTGATGACGCGCGACATCGAAGCGGGCACGGCTGAGGAGGCGGACGAACCCCTTCCTGCGGAGGAGGAGGCGGCGGAAGAGGATTACGCCAGCGCAGACCTCCTGTCGGACGCGACGCAGATCTACTTCAACGAGATCGGGCACAGCGAGCTGCTCAGCGCCGAGCAGGAGCTGCATTTCGCCCGGCTGGCGCGTGCCGGCGACTTTTCCGCCCGCCAGAAGATGATCGAGCACAACCTGCGGCTGGTGGTCAACATCGCCAAGCACTACACCAACCGCGGGCTGGCGCTGCTGGACCTGATCGAGGAAGGCAACCTGGGGCTGATCCACGCCATTGAAAAATTCGATCCAGAGAGGGGGTTCCGCTTCTCGACCTACGCGACCTGGTGGATCCGTCAGAACATCGAGCGCGCGATCATGTACCAGTCGCGCACCATCCGCCTGCCGGTGCACGTAATCAAGGAGCTGAACACGGTGCTGCGCGCTCGCCGGCATCTGGAAACCCACTCGGATCGCGAGCCCACTGCGGGGGACGTCGCGCACCTGATCGAGTGCCGGCTGGAGGACGTGAGACGGCTGCTGGCGCTGAACGAGCGCATGGGCTCGCTCGATGCACCACTGGAGATCGACCCGCTGCTGTCGGTCGGCGAGTCGCTCGCCGACGAGAGCAGCCCGCCACCCGACGTGCAACTCGCACACCTGGAGATCGAGGAGCGGATGCGGGATTGGCTCGACCAGCTTTCCGACCGGCAGCGCAGCGTAATAGAGCGCCGCTATGGGCTCAACGGCTCGGAGATCCAGACCTTGGAGCAGCTGGCCAAGGACCTGAAGCTGACGCGGGAGCGCGTGCGCCAGATCCAGCTCGAGGCGCTCTCCAGCCTGCGGCGGATGCTGCGCAGGGACGGGCTGTCGAAGGACGTCCTGCTCTGACTGCTGCTGCAAGGACCGCAGAAGCGAAAAGGCGCAAAGGTGGCGCAAAAGGGATCGCCACGCAGAACCACCAACGAGTGAGAGGGGCAGCCCCCAAACCGAAGCACGTCTTGGCTTTGCGCAGCTCTTCGCGTCTTTGCGCCTTTGCGGTGATGGGTTAGCCTTAGATGCGGAACGCGCGCACCAGTCTGCACAGCGTTTGCAGCTCGGCCGTTTCAGCATGCCCGTAGCGCAGATCGACGTAGAGCTGGGTGATGGCGAGGACTTTGCCCGCAATCGCCGGCCGCTGTGCAACTACGCGCTGCGCAAAGTCGCGCGGGCCTTCGGATGCGGCCCGGATCAGCCCTCCTCTGGCGAGCTCGCGGCAGAATCGGCGATAGGCGCGCTGCACAGGGTCCGCCATCGCGCCTCGCAGCCGCCGCAGGATCAGAATTCCCAGAACCAGCAGCACGGCGCCGGCGGCCCCCATCAGCAGCAACACCAACGTCTGCCAGCTCGGTTTGCCCAGACCCAGGCGCTCCATCAGGTGCAACTGTCGGTCCGGCGTGTAGCCGAGCACCCACTGATTCCACGAGTTGGTGATGGCATCCAGGGTGAATCGCATCTGCTTGATGAAGCGGAAGTCGCCTCGCACCGCGAGCGGCAGCGGCTCACCCTGCGGTACTGCTGCCGCCAGGCCGACTTCGATGCGGGCCGGTGACACCGCCGCCGTGGGGTCGACGCGCAGCCAACCCTGTCCATCGAGCCACACCTCTGCCCACGCATGGGCCTCGGACTGGCGCACGATCAGGTAATCGGCCAGCGGGTTCATTTCCCCACCCTGATAGCCCGTCACGACGCGGGCCGGGATACCAGCCGCGCGCATGAGGAAAACGAACGCCGAAGCATAGTGCTCGCAGAATCCGCGGCGGGTGTCGAACAGGAATTCGTCCACGGGGTTGCGCCCAAGCTCGGGTGGAACCAGAGTGTAGAAGAACAGCTGAGTGCGGAACATGTTCAGCGCCCTGTTCACGACCTCAGCACTGCTCCCCGATTGCGCGCGCAGTTCGCGGCCCAGCTCTTCTGCGCGCGGATTGGATCCGCGCGGAAGCCGCAGGGCGCGGCGCAGCTGTGCGGGCGGCTCCTCGTGCTCGATCCGGTTGCCGAGCCGCGAGGTCATTTCGTAGCGCTGACGCACGCGCACAGGCCGCCGGCTGAGCAGCTGGTAATCCGAGGTCAGGGCCGCCTCGGGAGGAACCATGTCGGGAAGGTCTATCGCGAACAGCCAGCGCATGTGATGCGGCTCGAGCGTGACGGCGTACTGCACTGCCTCCGAGCGTTGGCTGCGGACGTGCTCCAGGCTAGGCGCCACGCTACCCATGGTCCATGTGCGTCCGTCGAAGTCCCACAGGACCGGACCGCGCCAGTACATGTCGGCCGTCTTCGGCGGCGGGGTGCGGAACTCCACGCGGAACGCCACCTCATCGGATAGGCCGAGGTTGGCGAGGTCGCCCGGAGTCATGTTGTCGCTCAGACCGGTCACGCCCGCCGACGTTGCCTGCGGCAAGCCAAACACCGGCCCTTGGATGCGAGGAAAGAACAGGAACAGCGCCAGCATCAGCGGGACGGCCTGAGCCATCAGCACGCCGGCAGTCCGGACGGCCTGCTCGGGCGCCACTCGGCGCCGCGGATCCTGGAGGCTCACCATGGTGGCGGTGAGCCAGGCCATCACGACCGCCATGAACACGGCCGTCGGGATGGTCTGGGAGTACAGGAAATTGGTGATGATCAGGAAGTAGCCGAGGCAGATGACCACGGTCGCATCGCGCAGCGTGCGCAGCTCCAGGCACTTCAGCGCCATCATCGATGCGAGCAGGGCCACTGACGCGTCCCGCCGCAGGAACGGAAGGTAGGTAGCGATCACACCCGCCGTGATCACAATCGCCAGGATGATGAGCAGCCAGCGCGGCGGCAGGCGCCGGTCGCGCCAAGCCAGCCACGCGCGCCAGCCCAGCAGCGCGGCCACCAGCACGCTCACCCACGTCGGCAGGCGCATGGCATGCGGCGCGGCGACCAGCACCAATCCGGCGATCAGAGCCAGGATGCTGCCTTTACGTAGCGGTTGCGGATCCATCACCCGAGAAAGAAGCTGCCTGCAGGCGGGTTACGGTGCACGGAACAGCGCGAGAGCAGTCAGGCAGCGCTCCCGATGAGCCGGCCCAACGTCGGGCGCAATGCGCACGCCCGGCACCTCCAACCCGAAGGCAACACCCAGTTGCGCCGCATCCAGCACCCAGCGGGTCAGCCTGGACAGGCGCGCCTCCAGCCGCATGTCTGCCGGCAAGGCCGACCAGGCCAGCCACAGCTCGCCGGCCTCCAGCCCGCTGAACTGCTTGGTCATGACGGGCTGGCCGCGGGCGACCGCCTTCCAGGCCACCTGGCGCAGCGAGTCGCCCGGTGCATAACGCCGCAGCCCGACGAAATCGTCCTGGCCGCGGCCCGATTGCACCCCCTCGCCCTCTCCGCCTTGTGGTTGCGGCAGCGGCACCACACCGGTCTCCGGCTTGGGGTAGACGAGGCAGCTCATCTCCAGCTCGATATAGGACCAGGCATGGAACAGCCCCAGCGGATACGTGCTGAACACCCGCAGCCTCGGCAACCGCATGCGGCCGCGCTGGTGCGCTGGGAGCCGGACGTCGCAGCGCGTTTGCCCGTGGGGTGCGGGATCGCACCAGGCGGGATTCGCTTCGGCTGGAATCGCGTCCACAGGGAGCAGGGCCACTGCCATGCGGGGCAGCGCGGTTGGGTTGTCGAGCAGCATGGGAAAAACCGCCTCCTCGCCGGCGAACACGGGATCCGCCCGACCGGGACGGAACTCCAGATGCGCGAGGTTGCGGAAGGTGTGCAGCATCGAGACGATGGCCATCCCCGCGAGCAGAAACGTGAGGATGTAGCCCAGGCCGAGGTTGTAGTTGATGCAGCCCATGAGCATCAGCAGCAAGGTCATCCCCAGCAGCAGGCCGCCGCTGGAAGGCAGGATGTAGATGCGCCCCTGGGTGAGGCGCACCGGCGGGGTGTCGGGGGTGCGCCGCCGCAACAACCAGTCGGCGATGTGGTCGCGCAGCGCGGTCATGTCCGGCCGTTGGTGCGCGCAGGGGCGCTAACAGGCTGTTGAAAAAGCCACCTCGCGAGCACCCGCGGGCTTTTTGCGGGGCGCAGGCGCGCAACAACTGCCTGATCGAGCGTAAGCAGACATTGGTTCGGCGGCAAGAATGCAGTATTGGCCTGGTTTGTCCGACATTGGGTCAGGGGATTGCGACCTGGCTGAGGAGACGGCGCACAGCGTCGTCGGCATCCGCTGTGCGCTGCCCGCCCGAGGGCTGCAGACGATGCGCGACGACGCTGGGCAGCACCGCCTGCACGTCCTCCGGAATGACGAAGTTGCGACCATCCAGCAGCGCCCAGGCTCTGGCCGCGTGCAGCACGTTCAGCCCGGCGCGGGGGCTCAAACCGCTAGCGAAGTCGGGCGATTGCCTGCTCTGGGCAAGGATAGCCTGCAGGTAATCGAGCAGCGCCGGCGCTACGTGCAGTGACCGCGCCGCCTGCTGCAGGGTGAGCAACTGGTCCGGTGTTAGACACGGCGGCAAGGAGGCGACCAGGTCGCGCCGATCGCTGCCCTCGAGCAGCCGGCGTTCGGCCTGCGCATCGGGATAGCCGAGCCGGATGCACATGAGAAAGCGGTCGAGCTGGGACTCGGGCAACGGGAAGGTGCCGACCTGGTGCGACGGGTTCTGCGTCGCCATGACGAAGAACGGTTGCGGCAAGGCGCGCGTCTCACCTTCGGTGGTGACCTGTCGCTCCTCCATTGCCTCGAGCAGCGCGCTTTGCGCCTTTGGCGTGGCCCGGTTGACCTCGTCGGCGAGAATCATCTGGGCGAAGATGGGGCCGGGATGGAACCGGAACCCGCCGTGCTGACTGTCGAATATCGACACGCCGATGATGTCGGCGGGCAGCAGGTCACTGGTGAACTGGATGCGCTGGAACTGCATCCCCAGGGAGCGCGCGATGGCATGGGCGAGAGTGGTCTTCCCTACACCGGGCAGATCTTCGATCAGCAGGTGGCCCCTGGCCAGCAGACAGGCCAGGGTCAGCCGGATCTGGCGTTCCTTGCCGAGGATGATCCCGGCAACCTGGTCCAGGGCCAGGTGCAAGGCCTGTGCGGCGCGTTCGAGCGTCGGGTCGGAGCCTGACGTCGCGGTGTCCGCCGGTTTGAAGCTGCGCAGTCCGCGCTCGGCCTTGAGTAGTCGCTCCGCGAGGCTGTCCCGGTGCATCTGCTCTGTATCCTCTGTACGTTGACTTGGCTGAACGCTTGCGCCCTGGCTCAGCAGAGCTGCTTGACGACGAGGCGCATGCGCGGGTCGTCGGGTGCGGTGCGGATGGCGAATCCGAGTGCGGTCATCAGCGCCAGCATCCGGTGGTTGGTCGCCAAAACCAGCCCTTCGATGCGCTGGAGCCCGCAGGCACGCACGGCTTCCAACAGCGCCTGCATGAGCAGCGTGCCCAGGCCCTTGCCCTGGAACGCATCCGCCACCACGATGGCGAACTCGCCTCGCTGCCTGTCCGGCCCACGCACGCAGCGCGCCACGCCGATCTGCACGGGTTCACTGGCTGCTTCCGCGTCACCCTGTGAACCGGTCAGGGCCACCAGCGCAATCTCGCGGTCGGGGTCCGGGTGGGTAAAGTGGTCCAGCATCTCCGGGCTGAGCTCACGCAGCGTGTTCATGAACCGGAGGTAGCGCGACTCGGGCGACAGCGCGCGGACGAAGGCCTGCTCACGCGCCGCGTCCCCGGGCCCGATCGGCCGGATGAGCACGGGCGTACCATCCCGAAGCAGTCCGCGGCGGGTGAATGCCGGTGCCGCGTGCGCAGCCCGGGAGGACAGAGCTGGAGCGTCGTCGCCCATTGGGCGCAGGGGTGGATGTGGGGATCGCCGGTGCCGAGTGAGCTTAGCATGTTCTTTCGGGCAGGCTGGTGAGACGAGGCCCGCGCGGTGCCCGCGGCCGGAGCAACCCAGCCCGAAATGCAGGAACCATGCCATTCTCCGGGAACCACCCCGCGCCGTTTACGCCGGTGCGGCGGCCGCTTACCATGCGGGCTTGTGATCGAGCGGACCTATGCACACAGCTCTGATTCGCCACCGAGATTGCCTGCTGCACGACATGGGGCAGCATCACCCCGAATGCCCGGACCGCCTCCATGCCGTCGAGGACCAGCTCATTGCATCCGGTCTCAGTGGCTACCTGATGGAGTGCGAGGCGCCCGTGGTTACCCGGGAGCAGCTTGCGCGCGTCCATGCGGTGGATTATCTCGATGCGCTCGAGGCCAGTGTTCCCGCCCGCGGGCTGGTGCATCTGGACCCCGACACCGCCATGAACCCGCACTCGCTCGATGCTGCGCGGCGTGCGGCCGGAGCTGTGGTGCATGCGACCGATGTGGTCCTGCGCGGAGAGGCACGCAACGCATTCTGCTGCGTGCGGCCCCCCGGACATCACGCCGAACGCAGCCGCGCCATGGGATTCTGCTTCTTCAACAACGTGGCGGTTGGCGCGGCCCACGCGCTGGAGCAGTATGGGCTGACGCGCGTAGTGGTGGCCGATTTCGATGTGCACCACGGTAACGGGACGGAGGATATTTTTCGCGACGACCCGCGCGTCCTGATGGTATCGACCTTTCAGCATCCGTTCTATCCCTACAGCGGCGTCGAGGGGCGTTCCGAACGCATGGTCAACATTCCGCTCCCGGCCTACACCAACGGGCAGGGCTTCCGCGAGGCGGTGCAGACCTGGTGGCTGCCTGCTCTGGAGCGGTTCCAGCCCGAGATGGTGTTCATCTCCGCCGGCTTCGACGCGCATCGCGAAGACGACATGGCTTCCCTCGGATTGGTCGAGGCGGACTACGCCTGGGTCACCGAGCAGCTCAAGAACGTGGCGGACCGCCATGCGCAGGGCCGCATTGTTTCCGTGCTGGAGGGCGGCTACGCTTTGAGCGCCCTCGGCCGCAGCGCGGTCGCGCACCTGCGCGTGCTCGCAGACCTGTAGGCGCCGTCGTATCAGCGAACCAGACAGGCCCGGAGACAGAGGGAGAACCGAGGCTTATCGACCCGGCACCGGCAGCGTGCCTGTGTACCGGGAAGGGGATCGACGTGTCTCCTGGGTCAACGACCTCTTCAGCCCCTCCGGAGCGCGAAGCCGATGGTCAGCACGGTCGGCGTCGCCGCCTTCGCTATCCGTCCTCGCGGCCCCGGTTGTCGCCCGGGCGGACGACCAGTGCCGCCGCCACGCGACGATCCTCGGCGACGAGGACGTTGTACGTGCGGCAGGCGGCTGCGGTGTCCATCACCTCCAGGCCGATGCCCGCATCGCGCAAAGGCTGGCTCAAGCGCGGGTGCGGAAACTGCAGGGCGTCGCCGGTGCCCAGGAGCAGGACCTCCACGGGGAGCGCCGCAAGCCGCACAAACACCTCTTCGGTGAGCGCATCCGTGCCGCTAATATCCCAGGCGAGCACCTGGTCGGCAGTCACCAGGATGCTGGATCGGTGCCGCACGCCGTTGATCACGACGTATCCTGGGCCGTAGCCGGTGAACAGGTTGCGACCGTCGGGGCGCGTGAGATGGAACTTCATGTCCGAGTTCTTCCGCCGCCAGGCGGGCACGATTTGCCGCCGGTCGGCCGGTCCGCTAACATTCTACCTTTTTCCATCAGGGATTTACCGACTCCATGGAGCAGTTCTCGCGCATCAAGCGCCTGCCGCCTTACGTCTTCAACATCACCGGCGAGCTCAAGGCAGCGGCTCGCAAGCGGGGGGAGGACGTGATCGACTTCGGCATGGGCAATCCGGACCAGCCCACGCCGCGCCATATCGTCGACAAGATGATCGAGACGGCGCAGCGCGGCGACACCCATCGCTACTCTGTGTCCAAGGGCATCCTGCGGCTGCGCAAGGCGATCTGCAACTGGTACCAGAGGCGCTACACGGTGGAGCTGGATCCGGAGCGTGAGGCCATCGTCACCATCGGCTCGAAGGAAGGCATCGCGCACCTGGCGCTCGCCACGCTGGACGCCGGCGACATCGTGCTCGTGCCCAACCCCAGCTACCCCATCCACATCTACGGGCCGGTGATCTCCGGGGCCGACATCCGCCACGTGCGCATGCTGCCGGGGGTCGATTTCTTCGATGAGCTGACTCAGGCGCTCAAGGACAGCTATCCCAAGCCCAAGATGCTGATCCTGAACTTCCCGAGCAACCCCACGACCCAGTGCGTGGAGCTGGAGTTCTTCGAACGGATCGTGGCGATTGCCCGGGAGTACGGCCTCTTCGTGGTGCACGACCTCGCCTACGCTGACATCGTGTTCGACGGCTACCGGGCGCCCTCGATCCTGCAGGTTCCGGGAGCCAAGGATGTGGCAGTGGAGTTCTTCACGCTGTCCAAGAGCTACAACATGGCGGGCTGGCGCGTGGGGTTCATGGTCGGCAACCGCGATCTCGTGGGGGCGCTCGCGCGCATCAAGAGCTACCACGACTACGGCACCTTCACGCCGATCCAGGTCGCCTCCATTCTCGCGCTGGAAGGACCGCAGGAGTGTGTCGAGCAGATCCGCCAGACCTATCAGCGGCGGCGCGATGTGTTGTGCGCCGGCTTGCATGCACTTGGCTGGGAGGTCGCGATCCCGAAGGCGTCGATGTACATCTGGGCGCCGATTCCTGAGACTTATGGCAGCCTCGGCTCGCTGGAGTTCGCCAAGAAGCTTCTGGCCGATGCCAAAGTTGCGGTGTCGCCGGGGATCGGCTTCGGCCAGTACGGCGACGACCACGTGCGCTTCTCGCTGATCGAGAATGAGGCCAGGACACGCCAGGCGCTGCGCGGGATCAAGGAGATGTTCCGCAAGGACGGCGTGAGCCAGGCGCCGGCGACGCGGCTCGTCTCCGCCCCGGTCTGACCCGCCAGCTCGCGCCATGGAGATCGTTCGCATCACCGACGACGAGTGCAGGGTGGTGGAGCCGGAGCTGCTCGCCGTGGCTGAGGCCGTGCATAGACAGCTTCGCCCCGACCTGCCGGCGGACTACCCGGGCCGGATGAAGCGCATCTTCGAGACGGGCGGCGAGATGTGCGTCGCCCTGATCGGGGACGCCGTGGTCGGCGTCGCGGTGTTCCGATCGTTCGAGAACACGCATGCGGGCAGGCGCTTCTACGTCGACGATCTGGTGACCGACGAGGCCTATCGCTCCAGCGGGGTGGGGCATGCACTTCTCGGTTTTCTGGAGCGGCTCGCGCGTGCCCGTGGCGGCGACAGCATCGACCTCGACTCGGGCACGCACCGCACGCGCGCCCACCGGTTCTACTTCCGCGAGGGCTACGTGATTCCCGCCTTCGTGTTCAGAAAGAAGCTCCCATGAGACCGATCCACGTCGGACTGCTGGGCATCGGCACCGTCGGTGGCGGAACCTTCCGGGTGCTGAATCGCAACCAGAGCGAGATCACGCGGCGTGCCGGGCGCGGCATCCAGATCACGGTCGTCGCAGACAAGGACCTGACGCGCGCGCGGTCCATTGTCGGGGATGCTGCGAGAGTGATCGACGACGCCTTTGCAGTGGTGCGCGATCCCGATATCGACATCGTCGTCGAGCTGATCGGTGGCTACACGGTGGCCAAGGACCTGATACTCGCCGCCATCGAGCACGGCAAGCACGTTGTGACGGCCAACAAGGCGCTGCTGGCCACGCACGGCAACGAGATCTTTGCCGCGGCCCGTCGCAAAGGGGTGATGGTGGCCTTCGAAGCCGCGGTGGCGGGCGGGATCCCCATCATCAAGGCTTTGCGGGAAGGGCTCACCGCCAACCGCATCGAGTGGATCGCCGGCATCATCAACGGCACCAGCAACTTCATCCTGTCGGAGATGCGCGAGAAGGGCGCGAGCTTCGACGAGGTGCTCAAGGACGCTCAGCGCCTGGGCTACGCTGAAGCCGATCCGACCTTGGACATCGAAGGCATCGACGCCGCGCACAAGCTCACCATCCTCTCGGCGATCAGCTTCGGCATCCCGATGCAGTTCAACCGCGCCTACACCGAGGGCATTTCGAAGCTGACGCGGCAGGACATCCGCTATGCGGAGGAGCTGGGCTATCGCATCAAGCTGCTGGGCATCACGCGGCGCACGCCAAAGGGTATCGAGCTGCGCGTGCATCCCACGCTGATTCCGGCGCGCCGGCTCATTGCCAGCGTCGAGGGCGTGATGAACGCCATCCTGGTGAAGGGCGATGCGGTAGGGCAGACCATGTACTACGGCGCAGGGGCGGGCTCGGAGCCCACGGCCTCGGCAGTGGTTGCTGACCTGGTCGACGTCACCCGGCTGCATACCGCCGACCCCGAGAACCGGGTGCCGCACCTCGCGTTCCAGCCCGATCAGCTGTCGGACACGCCGATCCTGCCCATGGAGGAAGTGGAAACCGCCTACTACCTGCGGCTGCGTGTCTTGGACCGGCCGGGGGTGCTCGCGGATATCACGCGCATCCTTGCCGATCTGTCCATCTCCATCGATGCGATGCTGCAGAAGGAGCCTGGCGAAGGCGAGGAGCAGGTCGATATCATCATGCTCACCCATCGCACCATCGAGCGCAACGTGAACGCAGCGATCGTGCGGATCGAAGGGCTGCCTTCCAACCTGGGCGCCGTCACGCGGATCCGCCTGGAAGAGCTGGCGGCCTGATGCGCTACATCAGCACCCGGGGCGGCATGCCGCCCCAGCCGTTCTGCGCGATCCTGCTGGAAGGGCTGGCGCCCGACGGCGGGCTGGTGGTGCCCGAGCGTTATCCACAGGTCGCGCCGGACGAACTGACGCGCTGGCGAGAACTTCCCTATGCGGCGCTGGCCTTCGAGGTCATCCGTCGCTACACGGACGACATCCCAGCGGCAGACCTCAAGCCCCTGCTCGAGCGGACCTACACAGCCGCGACGTTCGGCACGCCGGAGGTCACGCCGGTCAAGACGCTGGAGCCCGGTTTGCATCTGCTGGCGTTGTCCAACGGTCCGACGCTGGCGTTCAAGGATCTGGCTATGCAGTTCCTTGGCCAAGTCTTCGAGTACGTCCTCGCCCGGACCGGGACCGAGCTCAACATACTGGGCGCCACGTCGGGAGACACCGGCTCCGCGGCCGAGTACGCCCTGCGCGGGAAGCGTCGCATGCGCGTGTTCATGCTCTCGCCCTACGGAAAGATGAGCCCGTTCCAGACCGCGCAGATGTACTCGCTGCAAGACCCGAACATTTTCAACATTGGCGTGCGCGGCGTGTTCGACGAATGCCAGGACATCGTCAAAGCCGTCAGCAACGACGCGGCCTTCAAGGCGCGCTATCGCATCGGCGCAGTCAACTCGATCAACTGGGGCCGCATCGTGGCCCAGGTGGTGTACTACTTCAAAGGCTATCTGGCAGTCACGCGCAAGGTGGGCGACCCGGTGTCCTTCGCGGTGCCCTCCGGCAACTTCGGCAACATCTTTGCCGGCTACATCGCCCGGCGAATGGGGCTGCCGATTCACAAGCTGATCCTCGCGACCAACGAGAACGACGTGCTCGATGAGTTCTTCCAAACCGGCCGTTACCGCGTGCGCACTGGCGCCGAGGTGCAGCAGACCTCCAGCCCGTCGATGGACATCTCCAAGGCCTCCAACTTCGAGCGCTATATCTTCGACCTGGTGGGGCGGGATCCCGCCAAGGTCGTCGAGCTGTGGCGCAAGGTGGATGTCGAAGGCGGCTTCGATCTGTCTGGGTCCGGGTTCGCCGAGAGCATCGCGGCGACCGGCTTCGTCTCGGGCTGTTCTGCGCACGCGGACCGGCTCGAGACGATCCGTCGCGTCTCCCGGGACTATGATGTCATCATCGACACGCACACCGCCGATGGCCTCAAAGTGGGATTGGACCATCGGGAGGCGGGCATCCCGCTGGTGTGCCTTGAGACGGCGCTGCCGGCGAAGTTCGCCGCCACCATACGCGAGGCACTCGGACGCGATCCCGAGGTCCCGGCCGGCTTCGAAAGCCTGGAACGCATGCCGCAGCGAGTCGAGATCATCGACCCGAGCGCCGAAGCGGTGAAGGCCTTCATCGCCCGCCACTGCCACGCCTGAGGAGCTGGGTTCGGATGGCACAAGGATTCGACGACGCGCGCAAATTCTGGGATGAGCGCTTCAGCGCCCCTGAATACATCTTCGGCACCGAGCCGAATGTGTTCCTGACCACCCAGGCCGGGTTGTTCACGGCCGGCCAACGGGTCCTGGAGATCGCCTGCGGAGAGGGCCGCAACAGCGTCTGGCTTGCTCGGCAGGGCTGCGACGTGCTGGGCATTGACATCTCCCCGTTGGCGCTCAAGAAGGCCCAGCGACTGGCCGAAAACCAGAATGTGCGCGCGCAGTTCCGGCAGGCCGACGTGCGCGAATGGGAGTGGAGCCCCGCGGCATTCGATGTCGTGGTCTGCATCTTCATCCAGTTCGCCGCGCCGGCCGAGCGCAGCCGACTGTTCGAGGGGTTCAAGGCCACGCTCAGGCCCGGCGGCGTGCTTGTCCTGCAGGGCTATACCCCCAGACAGGTGGAGTACAAGACTGGTGGTCCGCCCGACGCGGCGCACATGTACACCCGTGAGATGCTGGAGCAGGCTTTCGCGGAGCTGCAGATCCTGCATCTGCGGGAGCACGAGGACACACTGGCGGAGGGCACCAAGCATGTAGGCCGCTCCGCGCTGATCGACCTGGTGGCGCGCAAGCCGGACTGATCCGGTCGGCGCCCCGCGCCACCGTTCAGGAGATAGCCATGGACGGTGCGATGGGCGTCGTGACCTACGGCCTGGGCACGCTGCTGGGCCTCGTGCTCGTCGTCGTGCTGACGTTCTGGTTCATCCAGGATGTGACCCAGAAGAAGCACACCATCCTGCGCAACTTCCCGGTCATCGGCCGGCTGCGCTATCTGTTCGAGCGGCAAGGCGAGTACTTCCGTCAATACTTCTTCGCCAACGATCGCGAAGAGATGCCCTTCAACCGTGCGGTGCGCTCCTGGGTGTACCGCTTGGCCAAGGACGAGGGCGGGACCATCGGTTTCGGCTCCACCAACAACATGAGCGAGCCGGGCAACATCATCTTCGTCAACGCCGGCTTTCCCGTACTGGAAGAGGAACTCGTGCCTACGCCGCCGCTGACCATCGGCCAGGGGTTCTGCCGTGAACCCTTCACAGCCCGCTCGCTGGTCAACATCAGCGGGATGAGCTACGGCGCGATCTCCGCGCCGGCTGTGCGCGCGCTGTCGCGTGGGGCCAGGGAAGCAGGCTGCTGGATGGATACCGGCGAGGGCGGGCTCTCGCCCTACCACCGCGAGGGCGGCTGCGACGTCATCATGCAGATCGGCACCGCCAAGTACGGTGTGCGCGACGGTGCCGGGAATCTCAGCATGGACCGGATCAGGGAGATTGCGTCGCATGTGCGGGCCTTCGAGATCAAGCTCTCCCAGGGCGCCAAGCCCGGCAAGGGCGGGGTGCTGCCGGGCGCGAAGGTCACAGCGGAGATCGCCGGCATTCGCGGCATCCCGCCGCATCAGGACTCCATCAGTCCCAACCGCCACCGCGACATCGCCGATGCCGACCAGCTGCTCGACCAGATCGCCCGGCTGCGCGATGCGACCGGCAAGCCCGTGGGCGTGAAGACCGCTATCGGCGGATGGGAGTTCGTGCAGGAGCTGTGCGACGCCGTGCACCGCCGCGGCCTCGCGATGGCCCCGGACTTCCTGGTGATCGACGGCGGAGAAGGCGGCACCGGCGCGGCCCCGCAGGCCCTGATGGACCACATGGCGCTACCGATTGCCGAGGCCCTTCCCCGCGTGGTGGACGGGTTGATCGAGTGGGGGCTGCGCGACCGGATCAGGGTGGTGGCTTCGGGAAAGCTGGTCACCTCGGCCAAGGTGGCGTGGGCGCTCTGTGCCGGGGCGGATTTCATCAACACTGCGCGTGGTTTCATGTTCGCCCTCGGCTGCATCCAGGCGCTGCGCTGTCATACCAATACCTGCCCGACGGGAATCACCACCCACAACCGGCGCCTGCAGCGTGGCCTGGTGGTTGAGGAGAAGTACCTGCGCGTGGCGAACTACGTGCGCAACATGAACAAGGAGATCGACATGATCGCGCACTCCTGTGGACTGAAGCATGCGCGCGAGCTCCGCCGCGAGCATGTGCGCATCGTTCGCAGTGCCTACGAGAGCGTGGCGCTCAACACGCTGTGTCCCTATCCGGAGCCACGCCGGGCTGGCGAGCTGAGAGCCGGGGATCGCTTTCCGAGCCGTGGCAGCGCGGCGTCCAGGCGAAAGCCCAAGTCTCGCGCCTTTCTCACCAATCCGGGCTAGTCAACTGGTCGCTTGACGGTGACCGCGCCGCGGATCTGACCCGGCGTGTAGCCACGCGCCCTGTCATGCGGATAGTCGCTGTCCAGCATCTGCTTAACGGCGGGGGCGAGCGTGTCCTCGGTACCATGGCAGGTCAGGCAGAGTGGCTGCACCGGGATCGCCTTCATGTAGCGGAAGTAGCGGCCCTGCGGCTCCGATACGGTTTCCCAGTGCTCCAGGCTCTGCGGGTCCTCGCCCGCGGCGCGCCGATCGAAGCCGGCCAGCACCTTCTGTTCCCAGGCATCCGGGGTGCCGAGCAAGGGATTGCGGGTCTTCAGGCTGACGCGGGCAATGCGCGCGCCCGACTGCCGCGACAGGTTGCCCGCGATCTGGGGCGCCATGTCCCGGCACACCCGGATGGCGCTCTCGGGACCGCCACGCGTCAGCTCTTTCTTCAGCTCCGCGCTCAGCTGCTGGACCAGCTCCGCCGATGCGGCACGGCTGGCTGCGAGCAGGTCCTCGGTACTCTGGGCGCCAGCCGGCGTCGCCAGCCAGCCAACAGCGAAAATGACTGCGGAAATGCTTCTCATCGTGTGCCTGCTCCGATTTGCTAGTGTGGCCGGGACTTCGCGATCACCTCTCCGCCGTCTGGCTGTCGCGGATCAGCCTCATTGGCGCAGCAGCGCTTGGGACTGTGCCAGCCTGCGCGCTTTGGCGCAACGGGCAAGCCATTGAAATCGGCTGGCAAGGCCGCATCTGCCCCGACAGATCCGAGACCGGGGGGAGCACTATGCGCTTCGACAAGTTCACCACCAAGTTCCAGCAGGCCTTCGCCGACGCCCAGAGCCTGGCCATCGGGAAGGACAACCCGTACATCGAGCCGGTCCACCTGCTGCTGGCCCTGATGGACCAGCAGGACGGCGGCACCAGCGCGCTGCTTGCCAAGGCTGGCGTCAATGTGCAGCCGCTGCGCGAGGCGCTGAAGGCTGCCCTCGACCGGCTCCCCAAGGTCGAAGGTCACGGGGGCGAGGTGAACCTCTCCCGGGAACTGTCGAATCTTCTGAACCTTACCGACAAGGAAGCGCAGAAGCGTGGCGACCAGTTCATCGCTTCCGAGCTGTTCCTGCTTGCCCTACTCGAGGACAAGGGCGAGGCCGGTCGTCTGTTCAAGCAGCATGGTGCATCCAAGCCGCACATGGAGCGGGCAATCGAATCGATCCGCGGCGGCCAGAACGTCGGCAGCCAGGAGGCCGAAGGCCAGCGCGAGGCCCTGGCCAAGTACACACTCGATCTGACCGAGCGTGCCCGGCAGGGTAAGCTGGACCCGGTCATCGGCCGCGACGACGAGATCCGCCGCACGATCCAGATCCTGCAGCGGCGTACGAAGAACAACCCTGTGCTGATCGGCGAGCCAGGAGTTGGCAAGACCGCCATCGTCGAGGGACTGGCGCAGCGGATCGTCAACGGTGAGGTTCCCGAGACGCTCAAGGACAAGCGCGTACTGGTCCTGGACATGGCTGCACTGCTCGCCGGCGCCAAGTACCGGGGTGAGTTCGAGGAGCGGCTCAAGGCCGTCCTGAAGGATATCGCCCAGGACGAAGGGCGCACCATCGTGTTCATCGACGAGATCCACACGATGGTCGGCGCCGGCAAAGCCGAAGGGGCGATCGATGCAGGCAACATGCTCAAGCCGGCGCTCGCCCGCGGGGAGCTGCACTGCATCGGCGCAACGACGCTCGATGAGTATCGCAAGTACATCGAGAAGGATGCGGCACTGGAGCGGCGCTTCCAGAAGGTCCTCGTCGACGAGCCCTCGGTCGAGGACACGATTGCCATCCTGCGCGGGTTGCAGGAGAAGTACGAGGTGCACCACGGCGTCGAGATTACCGACCCTGCGATCGTGGCGGCGGCCGAGCTGTCGCATCGCTATATCACCGACCGTTTCCTTCCCGACAAGGCCATCGACCTGATCGACGAGGCCGCCGCGCGCATCAAGATGGAGATCGACTCCAAGCCGGAGGAGATGGACAAGCTCGAGCGGCGGATGATCCAGCTCAAGATCGAGCGCGAGGCGGTGAAAAAGGAGAAGGACGAAGCGTCGCGCAAGCGCCTGACTCTCATCGAGGAGGAGATCGCCAAGCTGGAGCGCGAGTACGCCGACCTCGAGGAGATCTGGAAGGCGGAGAAGGCCCAGGTGCAAGGCTCCCAGCACATCAAGGAGGAGCTCGAGCGTCTCAAGCTCGAGATGGAAGCGGCCAAGCGTAAGGGCGATTGGCAGCAGGTGTCGGAGCTGCAATACGGGCGCATCCCACAGCTGGAGGCACAGCTGAAGAAAGCCGAGACCTCGGGCGCGCAGCCGCAGAAGCACACCCTGCTGCGTACCCAGGTCGGCGCGGAAGAGATCGCTGAAGTGGTCTCGCGGGCCACCGGGATTCCGGTCTCGAAGATGATGCAGGGCGAGCGCGAGAAGCTACTGCAGATGGAGCAGAAGCTGCACCAGCGGGTCGTCGGCCAGGACGAGGCCGTGCGCCTCGTGTCGGACGCCATCCGCCGGTCCCGTGCCGGTCTGTCGGACCCGAATCGTCCCTACGGCTCGTTCCTGTTCCTGGGGCCGACGGGCGTGGGCAAGACGGAGCTGTGCAAGGCGCTCGCCGCCTTCCTGTTCGATTCCGAGGAGCACCTGATCCGGATCGACATGTCCGAGTTCATGGAGAAGCACTCGGTCGCCCGCCTGATCGGTGCGCCACCGGGATACGTCGGCTACGAGGAGGGTGGCTATCTGACCGAAGCCATCCGCCGCAAGCCCTACTCGGTGATCCTGCTCGACGAGGTGGAGAAGGCTCACACCGACGTGTTCAACGTCCTGCTCCAGGTGCTGGACGACGGTCGCATGACAGACGGCCAGGGCCGCACGGTGGACTTCAAGAACACGGTCATCGTCATGACCTCCAACCTGGGCTCGCAGATGATCCAGCAGATGGCCGGCGACGATTATCAGGTCATCAAGCTGGCCGTGATGGCCGAGGTCAAGACGTATTTCCGGCCGGAGTTCATCAACCGGATCGACGAGGTGGTCGTGTTCCACGCCTTGGACGAGAAGCACATCAAGTCCATCGCCAGAATCCAGCTTGCCCACCTGGAGAAGCGGTTGGCCGCGTTGGATCTGAAGCTCGAGGTGAGCGATGCGGTTCTGAGCGAGCTGGCCAGCGTCGGCTTCGACCCGGTGTACGGTGCACGGCCCCTGAAACGGGCAATCCAGTCGAACATCGAGAACCCGCTCGCCAAGGAGATCCTGGAAGGGCGCTTCGCGCCCAAAGATTCAGTACTGGTGGAGCTGAAGGATGGGCGCGTGGTGTTTACCCGGCGCCCGGCCGAGGAAGCCAAGGCGGCTTGACGCGGAGGGCGGATGCCCGATGCCCGTCGGAGCCTGGCGCCAGTATGAGAAATGCGGGCTAGCGGGGGCTAGCGGCCGAGCCCCTCGGCCCAAGCCATGGCGTCGAGCTGGGCCCGATTGACGGCATCTGCTTCCAAGCCCAGGCTCAGCGTGAGATCGTCCGCGCGCGCGGCGTTGCCGGGCCCCTCCAGGCGCTCGAGGAGCTCGACCAACTCGAGTATCGGGCCAAACGGCCCGGCGTGGTGATACAGCGCGTCCGTCACGGACTCGGGCAGCGCCACCTGCTCGGTGATCTTTTCCAGCGGCAGGGCCAGGATCACATGCAGCAATGAGAAGGCGCCGGCGAGGAAAAGATTGTCGCGCTCCTGGGCGTCGAACAGCGCATGCCCGAGCAGCTCGGCGAGACGGCCGCGCGTCACCGCTGTCGTGACCAGCGCGGCGCATCCCTGTTGGCGCGCCGCTGTCACCAGCAGCAGGGCGAGCCATTTGTACAGGTTCTGGTAGCCAAGCACCGCCACCGCGTGCTTGAACGACTGGATCTCGCATGACAGCCCGAAGCCCACACTGTTGATGTAGCGCAACAGCTTGAAGGAGAGCGCGGCGTCGCGCTTGAGCGCCTCCTCGATCTTCGTCACCGGTGCATCGTCCTGGGTTAGCTTCATCAGCCCGACGATGGTGTTGTAGGTGGGGCTCGCTGTCTGCGCATCGGAGCCCGAACCTTCGAGGAAGAAGTAGCCCTGAAACAGGTCGCAGCCAGCCTGAACGGCGGCGTCGAAGGCGCTGCGTGTGTGAATGCCGTTGGCGATCTGCTTGCCCGGATGCCGCCGCAGGCTGCTGGCGAGCTTGTTCAGCGAACCGTAGCTTTGGCCCGCGTCCAGGCGCAGGTACCCGGCGAGGTCCAACAGGTCGGGGGGCGGCCGGGAACCCGGCGAGCAGTCTACACAAAGCCCGAATCCGGCCGCCCTCCATCTGCGCGCGAGCCCGACTGAGTCCTCCAAGGCGTCCTCGGCACGCAGCGACACGACGAAGCGACCAGCCGAGCCACCCTCGGCGCGCTCCACCTCGACCTGCGTACACTCTGCCAGTGCGAAGCGGTGGGGCATGCGCGCGAAGAACCCGTCTTCCCTGTTTGCGCCGACGACCAGCGCGGCCATCCCGCCGGTCGGTGCATGCTCGCCATGGTTGGAGATCAACGCCAGGTCGTAGCCCACCGGCTCCTGGACACGGGTGACGATGGGCTGCCGGCGCAGCAGGACTGTGTCGTTCATCGGCTTGGAAGGTGCGGGGCCCACGGACCAGGGTGGATCGACCACGTGGTTCAGCACGTGCAGATCGCCCCGAGCACGGGGTCCGCTGCTTGGAGCGTCGGGGGAGCGGGTCTACCTGCCCAGTCAGCGCAGTATTTCGGCAGCGGCAGGGCAAACATTAATCCGCTCCGGGAAACGGACGGTTCGCCATGCAATCGGATACGGAAACAGCCAGTTCGCGCCGCTCTTTGCGGCCGGAGTGGCAGCCCCGGCATGCCGGCTGGATTACCCAGAGAGGTTTGGCCCATAATCGCCCTGCGCACACGTCCGCCGGCAGGCAAGCGTCTCCTACCTACGACAGCTTAATGACCTACGAGACCATCACAGATCAAGGCCTGATCGAACCGATTGCCAGGCTCTACGGGGAGCCGTTTGCCGAGATCCCCCCGGACCTGTTCATCCCTCCGGATGCGCTGCGGGTGATCCTGGAGGCCTTCGAAGGGCCGCTGGATCTGCTGCTGTACCTGATCCGTAAGCACAACCTGGACGTGCTCGACATCCCGATGGCCCAGCTTACGGCCCAGTACATGGGCTATGTCGAGATGATGCGGGCGCATCAGCTCGAGCTGGCGGCCGAGTATCTCCTGATGGCGGCGCTGCTGATCGAGATCAAGTCGCGCATGCTGCTCCCGCGCCCAGCTAAGGTGGAAGCGGAAGAGCTCGACCCGCGCGCCGCGCTTGTGCGCCGGCTGCTCGAATACGAGCAGATGAAGAAGGCTTCCCGCAAGCTCGACGAGATGCCGCAGGTCGGGCGCGACTACTCCCTGGTCAGTGTGTGGATCGACAAAGTGGTGGTGGAGCGGCTGCCCGAGGTGAATCCTGAGGATCTCCGCAACGCGTGGCTGGCGCTCGTCGCGCGTGCCAAAGCAGCCCGCCACCACCGGGTTACCCGCGAGCAGCTGTCGGTCCGGGAGCGAATGAGCACGGTGCTGCGCCGGCTGCAGGGTTCCGGTTTCATGGAGTTCAGTCAGCTGTTCAACCCACTCCGAGGCATCGCGGACCTGGTTGTAACGTTCCTCGCCCTGCTGGAACTGGCCCGCGAGAGCCTGGTGCAGATTACCCAGCAGGGCAGCTTTGCCCCGATTTACGTGCGACTCAATACAGGAACCGTGGATGGATGATCTGGAGCAGGCCAAGACGATACTGGAAACCACACTGCTGACGGCTCAGGAACCGCTCCCGGTGGCGGAACTGTGCAAGGTGTTCGACGGTGAGATCGGTGCGGATACGGTTCGGCGGCTGTTGGAGGACCTGCGCGCCAGCTGGCAAGGAAAAGGCGTCGAGCTGGTCAGCGTGTCCAGCGGATGGCGCTTCCAGGCCAAACCGGAGTTCCAGCGTTACCTGGATCGTCTCAACCCGCAAAAGCCACCCAAGTATTCGCGGGCGGTGCTCGAAACGCTCGCAATCATTGCCTACCGGCAGCCCGTCACGCGCGGGGACATCGAAGATATCCGCGGCGTATCGGTTTCGCCCGGCGTGCTCAAGGCGCTCGAAGGCAGAGGCTGGATAGACGTGGTCGGGCACCGGGAGGTCCCCGGGCGGCCGGCGCTCTATTCCACGACCCGGGCGTTTCTCGATGACCTCGGGCTGCGCTCTCTGGACGAGCTTCCGTCACTGGACGATCTGGGCAGCCTCGTCGAGGCGGCAGAGCAGCCGTCGCTGGACATCGTCACGAGCGAAGCGGGCCAAGAGCTGCGTGTGGGCAGCGCCGCCGCGAGTCCGGGTGAGGAAGGCCAGGCGGAAGGCTTGCATACGCAGGAATCGAGTCCGGTAATCGGTTGATGTACTGATCCTTCCCACCTCGTGCGCTCGATCCTGGTCGTCAATCCAAAGGGCGGTGCCGGCAAGACCACTGTGGCCACCAACCTGGCCGGTGCATTGGCGGGCGCGCAGCGCGAGGTCCTGCTCTGGGATCTCGACCGGCAACAGTCCGCCCTGACCTGGCTCGCGATGCGACCCGCCCATCTGCCGCGGATCGTGCGCCTGGACCGCCGCGAGGACGAACCCGGACGGATCCAGTCCAAGCCCCACTGGCTGGTCATCGATTCGCCGGCTGGCCTGCACGGCAAGAGCCTCTCGCATGCCCTGAAGCACGCGGAGAAGGTGCTGGTTCCCGTGCAGCCGTCGGTTTTCGATATGGCAGCCACCAGCGCCTTCCTGCAGATCCTCATGGAGGAGAAGGTAGTGCGCAGGAGCAAGGCGTTCGTTGGCGTGCTGGGCGTCCGGGTAGATCCCAGAACCAAGGCGGCTGCGACCTTGGAGGCATTTCTCGGCCAGTTCGACCTGCCGGTGCTGACCTATCTGCGGGACAGCCAGCTCTACGCGAACGCGGCATTCAACGGATTGACCATCTTCGATCTTGCCCCGTCCTTGGCGGCGCGGGAGCAGGAGCACTGGCAGCCTGTCCTGGAGTGGGTGCGTCGGGACGCAGGCGGATAGGGCGCTCCCGCCCAAAGTTGACGATTCCCCCCTCGACTTGCTAACATTCCGCTCTTGCAGCTTCGGGCGCGGGGTGGAGCAGTCTGGCAGCTCGTCGGGCTCATAACCCGAAGGTCGTAGGTTCAAATCCTGCCCCCGCAACCATCGTTCTTTAACAATCTACAGCCGATAGGTGTGAGTGCTTCGGGTCGAGGCGCGGAGCCTGGTTTGCTCTGCCGCGAGGCGGGGATGGAGCTGGGCGAAGGTTGACGAGATGAAGTGCTCGCACG
>Ga0209705_10000036_pt1 | contig 61801 bp, 57 predicted proteins | sample PPLLaktember2015_5_FD_187262 | JGI IMG/M metagenome (GOLD analysis project Ga0209705, IMG submission 187262) | Freshwater sediment microbial communities from Prairie Pothole Lake near Jamestown, North Dakota, USA - PPLs Lake P8 Core (1) Depth... | ecosystem: Environmental > Aquatic > Freshwater... | reverse complement strand
AAGGCAACGGCCCCCGATGCAAGCATCCTCTCGAAAAGCGCTTGTGCCTCCTTGCGCGCCACCGACGCCGCATCGCTGTCGTCGAACCTCACGACCGAATCTCCAGACGAATCGAGGATACGAAGAGTTTTCACGAAGCTCCTCCCTTTCAGTCAGGCCACATATCCAGTGCCGCGGGATGCGCCTTGTTGCCCGGAGCCTGCTGCAATGGCAGTCTCTTCTGAGCTGACTTCTGCTGATGAGCGCAGCGAGACCGCCGTCCGGCCTGCTACGGCGACCCATTGCGTGGGGCGGCTTGCATGGGCCAGTCACACTGGCGTGCGTGGCCCCACTCCACGGCCTGTCATAGCACGCCGAGAGCAAGATGCGTTCGCGCCCGTCAGATCAATCAGTTACGAGTGCGGTGCCGGTGTCAGTGTAAACTCCACCGACGACGTGGCAAGGTCTGGTGCAGCCCCCGCCCGAACCGCGCTGCGGCTCGCCCGCTGCGCTCGCCATGCGGTGCTACTGCTTCGCCAGATGCCCGTCAAGCCGATGCGCCAGTGCGAGAATGCCGGCTAATCGACGATGGCCTGGTACACGACGTCGCGGAACAGCACGCGATAGTGCTGCCGGTGCTCCGGCGCCTGGAACATGATCACCGGCACGAGTTGCTCCTTCGGATCGACGAAGAAGAACGTGCCGGCGTAGCCGCCCCAGAAGAACTCGCCCGGTGTCCCCATCCACTCCGACTGGCCCTGCTCCAGGCGCACGCCGAACCCCAGCCCGAAGCCATGGCCCCACCCGGGCAGAAAGTTGCCGCGTGCGATACCGCTGCCCAGCACGTGGTCGGAGGCCATGTAGCGCAACGTCACGGGACTCAAGACCCGCACGCCGTCCAGCTCGCCGCCGTTGGCGAGCATTTGCGCGAAGCGCAGGTAGTCGGCCGCTGTGGTGACCAGGCCGTGTCCGCCCGGGAAAAGAGTCGCGGGCTTTGTGAAGTCGTAGAGCGCTTCAGGCAACCAGTTCTTCTCCGTGCCCGGGGCCGGCTGTGCGAAGCGGGCCAGCTTGTCGGCCGGGACGTGCCAGGCAGTGTCGATCATCTTCAGCGGCTTGAGAACCCGCTCGGCAACGAAAACGTCCAGCGCCTGTCCGGAAGCGACCTCGACCACGCGCCCAAGCACGTCGGTGGAGTGGCCGTACTCCCATATCGTCCCCGGTTCGTAGCGCAAAGGAATCTTCGCCAGCGCCTTGCAGAATGCATCCAGGTTCGGCTGCGTCCACAGGTTGGCTTCGTCGTAGAGCTTGCGCAGCTGCGTACTCTTGGGCAGGAACACGCCATAGGTCAGTCCCGACGTGTGCCGCAACAGATCTTGCACCGTTATCTGGCGCTTGGCAGGAATGGTGTGGAAGCTGTTCGCGCCGGTGGCCGGATCGAAGCTCTCCACCGCCACGGTCATGCTCTTGAACTCGGTCAGGTACTTGGAGATGGGCTCATGCGGTCCGAGCCGTCCTTCTTCCACCAGCGTCATGGCGGCCACACTCACGATGGGCTTGGTCATGGAATAAGCGCGAAAGATCGAGTCCGGCGCCATCTGCACGCTGTTGGCCTTGTCTTGCATGCCGACGGCATGCTGGTAGACGAGCTTTCCCTTGCGCGCGATCATCACCACCGCCCCGGGCAGGTCGCCGGAATCGACTGCGCGCTGCAACAGCTCCGTCATGCGCTCCAGGCGCGGCGTGGACATGCCGACGTCTTCCGGCTTGGCTTCGGGCAGCGGCGCGGTCCAGGCGGTGAGTGCCGCGCATGCAGATAGCGCGACCGCAAGGGTGGCCAGAGCTCTCCTCATTGATGGTCTCCTCGATCGTGGTCGTTTCCAGGACGCCAATGCTGACGCCTGCGCGTCATCGCGTCAACGCGCACTACCGCCCGCGACGGAACCGCGGAGGCGCAGAGGCGCAGAAGATTCGCAGAGAAAGACGACAAGCGGGTTCAGCGATGAAGGTGCGACTGTTCACGGTCTGGAGGACAGCCGAAAGTCGGGCGTGCCCGTATTGGCTCCGAGGACACGCGCTTCAACGCCTCTGCGCGTCCTCTGCGTCTCCGCGCCTCTGCGGCTCAGGTGTGGTTGATCTAGCGGCGCCATGGCACTTTTCTTGCACTCCCGGTAGGGCTATGAGCGTAACGAGCATCGACACCCTGTTCCTTCGCGTCATGCGCCAGGTCGAGCTGTTCAAGCAGCTCGGGCGCGACGACCTGAGCGCCCTGCTGCGGCAGGCCTCCAAGTCCGCGTTCGCGGCGGGCGAAGTAGTGTACGAAGAGGGATCCGAAGGACAGTGCATGTATGTGGTCGTGCAAGGCCGCTTCGAAGTCTATCGGCATGCCAACGGAGGACGCATGCACCTCGCCGACGTCCTCCCGGGCGAGCACTTCGGCGAGATTGCTCTGCTCGGCAACGGCGTGCGCAGTGCCAGTGTAGCGGCGGTGGCCGACAGCGTGGTGCTGCGGTTGCAGAGACAAGCGCTGTTCGAGCGACCGCAGATTGCGGTCCAGCTTCTGCGCAACATGGCCAAGATGCTCGCCTCGCGGCTCACCGATGCCGACGACGAGATCATCCTGCACCGGAGCAAGGCGCTGCAGGCCGAAGCCGAGGCCAGGGCGCAGGCGGAGCGAGAGGCCGCCGCAAGCAACCGAAAAGGCCCGCAGCGCCGGTTCTTCGGGTAGGCGAACGGCAGGACTCCGGACGCAGGCCGTAGCAACCGCGTCTCGCCCATCCGATGTCTGCGCTGTCAGGAGCAGAGATCCCTCTCATCTGCTCTCGAGCCATCTCTTGGCTCGCGGGGCTGGCTCCGTCCTGCGTCCTCCGTCCACGTCCTGTTGTTTTTTGGCACCGTTCTTGCGACCTGCGTGACGTCTGTCCTGGCTGTCGCTCCCGGGAGGGCCGATGTCTCAATCCGGAGACGCGCTGCGCGGGCTGCTCGTGAGCCTGCTCGTAGTGCGTCGCTGCTCTTTGTAATATCCGCCGGCGCCAGCATCGCGTTCCTTATATCAACACGTCCGCAGCCCAGGAGTGAGATCGCATGGAAAAGCACGCACGTAATCCGAGCGCCGAACCCGAGCCGGTAGCGTCGCCGCAGGCGCGCCCCCGGCTGGTGTTGGTGAGCAACCGCGCGGACGCAACCGAGCCCGCCGCGCAGCGCCGGGCCGCCGCCAGCGCTGCCGAACAGCTTCTGAGCGTAGAGCTGCCGCCGCGGCCGGGCGTGCTGGTGGAGCTCGGCGCCGAGATGCAGAAGACAGAGCCGGACTTCGACCGCGTGAGCGAGCTGGTGACTGCCGATGTCGGCCTCGGCGCCGCAGTCGTCAAGACCGCGAACTCGCCGTACATCGGCCTCGGGCGGCGCGTGACATCGGTGCAGCAGGCCATCTACTACCTCGGGCTGGCCGAGGTGTCTGTGATCATCAGCGGGCTGTTGCTGCGCCGCGCGTTCCCCTCGGCGGACCCGAACATGGAGCGGGTATGGGAGGCATCCGCGCGACGCGCGGCGCTCATGGGCCGTCTCGGGCGCGAACATCGGGGACTGCCGCGCGATCGCGTGCATACCTGCGGCCTGTTCGAGAACTGCGGCATGGCGGTGCTGCTGATTTACGCGCCCGGCTATTCACGCAGCTTTGCGCAGATCGATGCCGCACCCAACCCGCAGGAGCTGGAACGGACGCAGTATGGACTCGACCACACGGTGATCGGCGAAGCGCTGGTCCGGACCTGGGGGCTCTCGGACGAGGTCGCGCTGGCCGTCCGCTATCACCACGACATGCGGCGGTTCGACACGTTGGACCTGCCGGCGGAGAGCCGGACGCTGATCGCACTATCGGCCGCGGTGGGCGAGATGCTTGCCCGCAGTTCGGGGCGCACGCGCGAGGAATGGGCCGCAGAGTCCGGCGCGGTGGCCGCGGTGCTCGGTTGGACGCCTCAGGATCTGGAAAAACGCATCGTCGCGCTGCTGGCGTAGCCCACTGCCTGTACAGCCACCGGCGTGAACCGCAGAGGTAGGAGGAAGACCCAACAAAAAGCCCCGCGGAGCGGGGCTTTGTCACCAGGAGTGGGCCGCGGCGACTACGCCGGGACGACGTCTTGCTGCGCAGGTGTGGGTGCAGCTTCCTTGGGTGGCTGGCTCGCCTGCTTGCGCCGTTGCTCTTCTTCCTTCCGTTGCCTGGCTTCCTCTTCCAGCTTGGCCCAGTAGAGATACTCGAACTCGAAACACATGGCGTCTCTCCTCGATGCTGTGACAACTGGGAGCGAATCTTGTGTTTGGACGAATGCTACTCCCCGGATCTGCCGTCCGCAATCTCTTCTCGTGCTGCGGTGCGCAAAGAAATCTGAGGGTCAATCCGAGGGTGCTGGCGGCGGTTCTGCGGTCGAGGCTTCGGGCTCGGTGGACACCCACTCCTGCAGCAGCCGGTAGCCCACGGCCAGCAGCAACGGGCCGAGGAACACGCCGATGATTCCGAAGGCAAGCGCACCGCCCAGAACGCCCAACAGAGTGAGGATGAAGGGCAGGCGGCTGCCGCGGCTGATCAGGTAGGGCTTGATGATGTTGTCGATGCCGCTGATGACGAAGAAGCCCCACAACGCCATGAACACCGCCCAGCCGATCGAGCCCTGATATACGAGCCACGCCGTCGCGCCGCCCCAGACCAGCGGCGGACCGACCGGGACCACTGAGAGAAAGAAGGTCAGCATGCCCCACAGCAGCGACCCTGGAACACGCGCGATCCACAGCCCGATCGCTGCGAGTATTCCCTGCGCGAGGGCGGTGCCGAGAATTCCATAGACGACACTGCGGATCGTGCCCCCCGCCACCGCGGTGAGTCTTGCCGCGCGCGATCCGGCGATGCGTTGGAGTGCCCGGGTGTAGGCCTGGGCGGCTGCGTCGCCGTCGCGGTAGAAAAAGAAGGCGAGCACGACGCTCAGCACGAGATAGGCAAGGCCCTGGCCGATCTTCAGCCCGCCGCTCAGCAGCCAGGACCTGAAGGGATCCACCAGGCGGCGGATCTCCTCGCCAAGCTTGACCCTGTTATGCGCCAGACCGGCCCAGTATGCCTCCACGCTCTCGCCGATCAGCGGCAACTGCGCAACCCACGGAGGCGGATCGGGCGGTCCGCCCTCGAGCCATCCGCGGATGGCTTCGATGACCGGCGCAACGCTGTCCCCGAGGCTCACCCCGAGGATGGTGACCGGCAGAACCACGACGAGCGTGAGCAGCCCGGTCATGGCCGAGGCGGCGTAGGTGCTGTTGCCGCGCAAAACGCGCCGGATGGCCTCGAATACCGGCCACGTCGAGTACGTGAGCACGATGGCCCAGAGCACCGACGATACGAACGGGCGGAGCACCAGCAGCATCCCAACGACGAGAGCGGCCAGGGCGAACAGGCCCACCATTCGGTCGAAGCGGCGTTGGTAGGGGGTCATCTGCGGGGCACCCGGGAGGTCGGTGCCCCATTGTAGTGAAAGCGCGCGCGCTCGGGACGCAAGAGATTGGCCTCAACCCTGAACACCCAACGCAGAGGCGCAGAGGACGCAGAGGACGCAGAGTGCCGCAGAGAAGAACGAAAGAACGTTGGAGCTGGCGATCAACCACGGAAGTGGGGGCGTGGGACAGCGTGGGGTCGTGGCCCATCCGCCGGATGTCGAGTCAGGCCAACGCTGCCAGTGGAAACTCGAAGGGCTTTCCTCTGCGGCTCTCTGCGTCCTCCGCGCCTCCGCGTTGAGATGTGGGCGTTGAGTGGCCTACTCAGCCGGAAGCGGCCCCGGCAGATCGAAGCGCTGGCGGGTAGTGCAATAGCGCGTCCCAAACAGCCGCCCCACCGGGCGATAAGCGGCCTCCGACACGCGCTTGGTGGCGGGGTCGATCATCCCGTCACGGGCGTGCATGTGCACCACCTCTCCGAGGACGATATCGCGCACGGGACCGACCTCGATGCGACGGAACAGGCGGCACTCGAAGCTTGCCGGCGCCTCTGCGATGCGCGGGTGCTGCACGACACGGCAGCGGGCGGGAGTGAAGCCAGCGGCATCGAACTCGCTTTCCTCCTCGGCGTACTCGGAGGACGAGATATGCATCCCGTTTGCGATGCCTTCGTCGACCAGGTTAACCACGAACTCCCCCGTGCGCAGGATGTTTGCCAGGGAGTGCTTGCGAACTCCGTCGGAGCGCAGGTTGAAGCTCAGCACCACCAGCATCGGGTCCTCGCACACCGCGTTGAAGTACGAGTAGGGCGCGCAGTTGGCGACGCCATTCTGGCTGCGGGTGGAGACCAGTGCGATGGGGCGCGGAAAGACCAGCGCGGTGAGCAGCTTGTAGCGCTCCTGCAGCGCCAGACCGGCAACTTCGAGCTCCATGGTCAGGGTGCAATGCGCGTGTAGACCGTGCGTGTGCGTGTGTCCAGGTATTGCAGCGCGGTGTCGAAGTACTTTTTGAAGTGAGGCGTCTGCTGGTGGACCTGGAAGGCGGCCTCGCTGTCGTAGACCTCGTAGAACAGGATTTTCGTCGCGTCCTGCGGATCGACCACCACGTCGAACTGTCTGCAGCCAGGCTCCGTCTCGCGGGTGGCCTTGGCGTTTTCCAGGGCCGGCGGCATGAACTTGTCCACCGCGCCGGGTTTGATCTGCAGGTGCACCACCAGTACAAATGCGCTCACTTGTCCTCCTTAATGGCCGTGTTGTTGCCCAAGTCAACCAGATCGACTACCACTCACCACGCAGACACGAAGGCACGAAGAAATACGCAGAAGAAGTGTTCGGGGTCGCTCAGCGCACCCTCGACAGGCGGTGCCAGACTCACCGCTCGGTATACGGACGCGTTGCCTCGAAAGTATTGGCTTTCTTCGTGTCTTCGTGGTGAGAGGTAGAGCCCTAGCCGGGCCAGATGGCATTACCCGCGGCGACGAAGCACCGCCGCGAGGATCTCGATCATCGCATCGATCTCCTCCCGCGTGACATTGAGCGCGGGCATGAAGCGCAGCGAATCGGGCCGCGGCGAGTTGATCAGCAGCCCCGCTTCGCGCGCTAGCGTGACGAGATCGCCGCCGATGGGCTGCCCCAGGTCCAGCGCGAGCAGCAGGCCGCGGCCGCGGACGGATCCCAGTCTGTGCGCAGAGGACAGCGTCTCCAGCTTGCTTGCAAGATAAGCCCCAACGCTCGTGACGGACTCGAGGAACGCGGGCTTCGACACCTCCTCCAGCACCGCCAGCCCTGCGGCGCACATCAACGGGTTGCCGTTGTAGGTGCCGCCCTGGTCGCCGTGCTCGAAACAGCAGACCGCCGCCTTGGCGAGCAGCGCCGCCAGCGGTACGCCACCGCCGATGCCTTTACCCAGGGTCATGATGTCCGGCTCGATGCCGGCGTGCTCGTAACCCCACAGCTTGCCGGTGCGACCCATGCCAGTCTGCACCTCGTCCACGATCAGAAGAAGCCCGCGGTCCACGGTCAGCTTGCGCAAATCGCGCAGGAACGCGTCCGTGGCCGGCAGCACGCCCGCCTCGCCCTGGATCGGCTCGAGCATCACGGCAACGGTCTTGTCGGTGATGAGGCGCTCGACCGACGCGAGATCGTTGAGCTGGGCTTTCGGAAAGCCGGGGACCTTCGGCTCGAACAGCGCTTCGAACTGCGGCTTGCCCGAGGCCGACATGGTCGCCAGCGTGCGGCCATGGAAGGCGCCCTGGAACGTGACGATCTCGTAGGCGCCTCTGCGATGCTTGGCGCCGAACTTGCGCGCCAGCTTGATTGCCCCCTCGTTGGCCTCCGCCCCGGTGTTGGCAAAGAACACCTGATCGAAGCAGCTGCGCTGGGTAAGCGCTTGCGCCAGCCGGATGCTGGGCGCGTTGTAGAAGGCCGGGCTGGGGGTGATGAGCAGCTTCGCCTGCTGCGCCAGCGACTCCGCCAGCACGCGCGGGGAGTGGCCGAGGCAGTTCACCGCCCACCCCTGCACGAAGTCCAGATACTTGCGCCCCTCATGGTCCCACAGCCAGGAGCCTTCGCCCCGCACGAACACGATGTCGGGCCGGGCGGTGATCTCCATCAGCACGCCGACCGGGTAGTCCTTCGGATTCATTCTCGATCTCCCTTGGAATGCAAAAAAGGCCACAGGATTGCCTGTGGCCTTCGGGTCCAACGTACGCTGCCTGTCAGCGGTTCAGCGTCGTCGGCGGGGGCACGGCATCCTGCGCATCGTATCAAATCGACGTCGCAGGGCCGTGGCGGGATTGGTCGCATTCATGGCGGAAGCATGCCGGCCCGCATGGCGCCTGTCAATGCCACAGCGCAGGTTGCCGGTGATTGGCTCCTCACCCCTCGCGCCTCACTCCTCATGCATCTTAGTACTTGTACTTCACCGAGCACCCGTAAGGGGCCGCCGCCGGCACCGCGACTGCCTTGCCGGCAATGCTCTCGTCCAGCGCGGCCGCCACGTAGTTCCTGGCGCCCTGCACGTCGGCGACGCGGAAGGTGGGTTTGTCGTCGATTCCGCCCGCGTAAACGACCTTGCCCTGCGGGTCGACCACCCACATGTGCGGGGTGGTGCGCGCGCCGTAGGCTTGTCCGACCTTGCCCTCGGGGTCGAGCATCAGCGCGGCCGAGTTGATCTTCCACTCCTTCACGATCTGCTGCGAGCGTGCCGGGTCCCGGTAGTTGCTGCTCTCCGGCGTGGTGGAGTTGATGGTGAGCCACACCACGCCCTTCTCGCCGTACTTCTTCTGCAACCCTTGCATGTTGCTGCTCTCGTAGTGCTTCTGCACGAACGGGCACTCCGAGTTGAACCACTCCAGCACCACGTACTTACCCTTGAAGTCGGATAGCGAGTGCTTCTTGCCCTGGATGTCCGTGAGCGTGAAGTCGGGTGCAGCCTGGCCGGCGGCAACGGCGGCCAGCGCCACGGGTGCGGCGAGCCCAACAGCTGCGGCAATTGCGGATGCGGCGAACGTCTTCATCATGGCGACTCCTTTTTCGCGAGAGAGGATCTGGCGGGTTCGGAACTGATGGCGTAACGGGGCGCCGCGCGCGGCGCGGCCCTCTGCAGGGCGTCGAGCACGACGCTGCGCGTTAGGACCTCAGGCAGCAGGAGAGGTTCGCGCTGCGCCGGGGAATACAGCGCGTAGACGGGGACGCCGATGCGGTTCAGGCGTGCCAGTGCCGCGGTGATCGCGCCGTCCCGGTTGGTCCAGTCGGCACGTAGCCGAGTCACCCCCAGCTCCACGAAGCGCTGCTCGACGTCCGCGGCGGTGAGCACCAGCCGTTTGTTGACCTGGCAGGTGACGCACCAGGCAGCGGTGAAGTCCACGAAGACGGGCTTGCCGGCCGCGAGCGCGGAGCTGACCGCACCTTCGGACCAGGGTTGCCAGGCCCCCCCAACGCGCGCCTCGGAGCGCGGGCCGGGCTGGCCCTGCGGCCACGCCAAGACGAGCGCGCCGCCCATCAGAATGAGTGCAGCCACCCGGACGGTCATCCGCGCGCTGCGGCCGGCATGCGCCCAGTGCCCCACCGCCCAGAGTGCTGCCGCGACCACCACCAGCGCCGCCAGGAGCTTCGCCGCGCCGTCGATACCGGCCTGCTGCCCTAGGACCCAGACCAGCCAGACCACCGTCGCATAGAGCGGAAACGCGAGGGCCTGCCTGAGCGTCTCCATCCACCGGCCCGGACGCGGCAGGCGCCGGATGAGTGCGGGGACGAAGCAGAGCACCAGGTACGGCAACGCCATGCCCAGCGCGAGCGCCGTGAACACCAGCATCGCGGAGAGCGCCGGCTGCACCAGGGCGAAGCCGAGCGCTGCGCCCATGAACGGGGCGGTGCAGGGGCTGGCAACGAGCGCGGCGAGCAGCCCGGACAGCAGCGCGTCGGCATGCTCGTTCTTGGCTCTGATCCCGCCAGCGAGCGCCTGTACCCCAGTGCCGATCTGGAACACGCCGCTGAGGTTGAGTCCCAACACGAAGAACAGCAGCGCCAGTCCAGCGACGATCATGGAAGACTGGAGCTGATAGCCCCAGCCCAGATCGGCGCCGCCGGCGCGCAGCGCCAGCAGCAGTCCGGCGATGGCCCAGAACGACAGAACCACACCGAGCGCGAACAACACACCATGCGTGCGCAGCTTTGCGGGGTGACCGTGCGCCTGCTGCGCGACTCCCAGTACCTTGATGGCCAGGACCGGGAACACGCAAGGCATCAGGTTGAGGATCAGCCCGCCGGCGAAGGCCAGCAGGAGGGCCGTGGGAAACCCGAGGCCTGCCTGCGCCGCCGCAGCGGGTGCGGGCCCTGGACTGAATGGCACGTCGATCTCCACCGCTCTCGCCGCGCCGAAGCCGGGATCGGCTACCAGCACGCCGGCCAGCCCATTCAGTTCGCCGATGGGCTGCGGGGAGACCGTCATCCGCAGTTCGTAGCCCTTGTCCAGCCGGGCGAACGTCTGCCTCACGGCGTTGGCGATCACGCCTTCGCGTTCGGGGAAGAACGCCAGGCCATGCAGATGCGGGGCGCCGGCGGCTTCAGGGGCGACCCGCAACAACAGGGTATCGCCGTCCCGGTACGCCGTCGCCTGCCAGCCTGCGAGCGGCAGGGGCGCGGCGCTGCGCGCCTTCGCGAAAGCCTCTGTCCAGCGCGGGTCGGGATCACCCGGCGTCGACGACACTGTCAGGCTGAGGGAGAAATCGGCGCTGGCAGGGATGCAGATCTCCTTGCACACCAGCCAGTCCGCTTTCGCGTGGATTGGTACCTGCGCGCCCGGTTTCGCATCGGACGGCACCTGGATCTCGGTGAGGTGCATGACCTCGCCCTCGTAGCCGTAGCTCGTGAGCGGCGGCACGTCGATGCGGCGGGGCGCCGGCCACTCCATTGGCCCGGCCGAAAACCCCTGCGGCAAGGTCCAGGCGATGCTGGTGGGCATGCCGGCGTCGCCGGGGTTCTTCCAGTAGACATGCCAGCCCTCCTCCAGCCGCAAGTGCAGCCCGACGGTAAGGGGCCGGCCGGGCGTCACGGCCGCGCGCTCGGGCACCAGCTCGGCCTGCGAATGCGGCTGCTGGACGGGCGCCGCCCATGCCGGGAGGGCCAGGACGAGGACGAAAGCAGCGATTGTTATACGCATAGGGCTGGAGCGATCTACGAACCTAGGATACGCCTGGATGCGTTTGGTTCATGGGAAAAAACTCTCACCGCCAAGGACGCACAGGACGCCAAGGAAGATCAGGAGCAAGGTGGGGAAGGCCTCGGCGACCTCGAGGCAACGGTGATGGGGAAACAAACCCGCGGTGCCAGCTGCTCCCCCGCGAAAAGACGCTTCTTCACGCATCCGGTAGTGCTTGCCTACGCGCCGGGCGAACTCTTCTGACAAGGAGCTCTTGACGTTCCTTGGCGTCCTGTGCGTCCTTGGCGGTGAGGCTCTTCGCATTAGAGCGACAGCACGAAAGCGACCAGCGCCTCGCGCTCATCCCGCGGCAGGCGAATGAACGCATCGCGCGAGCGCTGCGCCTCGCCGCCATGCCACAGAATCGCTTCCTCGACCGAGCGTGCCCGTCCGTCGTGCAGCAGGAAGGCGTTGCCGTTCACGCGCTCGCTCAGCCCCAACCCCCACAGCGGCGGCGTGCGCCAGTCCCGCGGCCCCGCCGCGAAGTCGGGCCGATCGTCGGCCAGCCCTTCGCCCATGTCGTGTAGCAGCAGATCGGTGTAAGGGCGGATAGTCTGGTGTGCCAGCTGAGGCAGTTCAGGAGACTCGGCGGTAACGAGCGTGGGAACGTGGCAGACGGCGCACTGCAACCGCTCGAACAGGCGCTCACCGCGCTGCGTCTGCGGATCGTCCACACCACGACGCGCCGGCACCGCGAGTGCCCGCACGTAGAACACCAATGCGTCGAGTTGTCGGGCGTCGAGCTCTGGGCCTTGGCCAGGCGGCATGGCGCGACATTCGCGTTGCGCAGCGGTGCAATTCTGCTCGGGGAACAGCATCGAGGTCACGCCGAGGTCGGCGAGGAACGCAGACGCGATGTGCTGCCGCAGGTTGGGCTGAGTGGCCTTGTGCCCGAAGCGGCCTAGCACCGTGCGCCTCTCGGCGAAGTCCCATACATGGTTCGGTCTGCCTGCAAATCCCGCGGCTTGCTGCGCCCTGGCGATGGCGAGAAGCGCCTCCTCGGGTACCGCCTCGAGCAGGCCCAGACCGAACACCGGCGGCGCCACGCGCAGGGAGCGCATGACGTGCGGCGAGATCGACCCGGAGCTGAGCTCGCGAAACTCGACGACCGGCGACCGCAGAGCGACGGTCCCGCCGCCGGCCAGGCTGACGGTCGATTCGCGCCAACGCAGGTAAGCTTCACCCTCTCCGGGCACCTTGCCCAGCACGCCCTGGAATTGCAGCTGATCGCCGTAGGTCGGCTCGGGGAGGGGGCCGCCATGGGCATCCTCGCCGGAGATGCTGAGCCGAACCAGCATCGAGCGCATCGGCTCGTCCGCCGTCAGGGGCGGGCGGCCACGTCCGTTGTTGAAGTGGCAATCGGTGCACACTTCGGCATTGGACAGCGGCCCGCGGCCCCACAGCCCGAACGGCGACGGCGCGACCACCCAGCGCTGGGCGAAGCCCTCGCGTCCCTCCTCGAAGCGCTGCAGTTGCTCGCGGCCGAGTGTGGGGTCGGGACGCGAGTAGGCGTCCTGGTCGGTGTACGCTCGCGTGAAGTCGCCGCCTGAGCGGGACGCCGCGGGCAGCAGAACCGGATCCGCGAGCGCAGCCGCCGCGAGGGCGGCAGCGCAAAGCAATACGGCAGGACGGAGCATGGGGTGAACGTTATAGACCCTCACAAAATTGTACTTCCCGGAGAGCACGAATGAACTTCAGCAGGTTTCGCATCAAGCCGGGCGCCAAGGTGGATCTCGCCAAGCGCGACCCGGCCGACAAGAGCGTGGTTCCGAGCAACAAAGCGGAGCGCCTGGCCAGGCTCGCCGAGCTGGCGCCGCGGATCGACGCCTTGCAGGACATGCTCTATGCCGAGCGCAAGCACAAGGTGCTGATCGTCCTGCAGGGAATGGACACGGCCGGCAAGGACGGCACCATCCGCCACGTCTTCAGTGCGGTCGATCCGCTCGGCGTGCGCGCGATCAGCTTCCGTGCGCCGGTGGGCGAGGAGCTCGAGCATGATTTTCTCTGGCGCGTCCACCGCCAGGTGCCGCGCCTGGGGGAGATGGCGATCTTCAACCGCAGCCACTACGAAGACGTGCTCGTCGTGCGCGTGCACAAGTGGATCGACATGGACGAGTGCAGGCGCCGCTACCAGCATATCAACGGCTTCGAGCGCACACTGGTGGAAAACGGCATGACAATCCTGAAGTTTTTCCTGCACATCTCCCGGGACGAGCAGCGGCAGCGCCTGCAGGAGCGGGTGGACAATCCCGACAAGCACTGGAAGTTCAACCCGGGCGATCTCAAAGAGCGCCGCTCCTGGGACGACTACATGAAAGCCTACGAGGATGCGCTCGAGGCCACCTCGACCGACTGGGCCAACTGGTACGTCGTCCCTGCCGACTCGAAATCTACCCGCAATCTGATCGTGTCCTCGATTCTCATCGAGCAGCTCGAGGCGCTGAAGATGAAGTATCCCAGGCCCGCCGACGACTACTCCGGGATCGTGGTGGAGTGAGGCTCGCAAGCCATCCGGTTGCCGGCAGTTCGCAGGCAATCAGGAGGGGGCTTGACCTTCCCACGATGGTAAGGTTCAGCATGGGCGCTCCTTTTCGCTAACCGAGGAGGCGATCATGCAACCTGCAGTACATCACCATCATGATGGGCATGAGCATCATCAAGGGCACCCCGGCGGGGGTGCATCCTTGAGCAAGATCGCGCTCATGGCCACACTCCACTGTCTGACCGGTTGTGCGATCGGAGAGGTCGCGGGGATGGTCATCGGGACGGCGCTGGGCTGGGGCAACGGGCCGACAATCGCCTTCGCCGTCGTGCTCGCGTTTCTCTCCGGCTATGCGCTGACCATGCTGCCCCTGTTGAAATCCAGACTGGGTTTGCGGGCCGCGTCCCGGATCGCCCTGGCGGCCGACACCGCCTCGATCGCCATCATGGAGGTCGTGGACAATGCCGTGATGCTGGCCATTCCCGGCGCGATGGATGCAGGCCTCGGTTCTCTCCTGTTCTGGGGAAGTCTTGCCCTGGCGCTTGCGGTCGCCGGGGTGGTGGCGTATCCGATCAATCGCTGGCTGATCGCACGGGGGCGCGGGCACGCCCTCGCGCACGCATCTCATTGAGGGGGACAACATGAACATCGGGCAGGCGGCGCGCGCGTCCGGCGTGTCGGCGAAGATGATCCGGCACTACGAGGCGACAGGCCTGATCCAGAAGGCGGGGCGAACCCAATCGGGATATCGCAGCTATCAAGAGCCGGACGTGCACCTGCTGCGCTTCGTGCGGCGCGCGCGGTCAGCGGGGTTCGACACCCCGCAGATCCGCAGGCTGCTCTCGCTCTGGCGCGACCGCGACCGCCCCGCGCGCGAGGTCAAGAAGCTGGCGGCAGCACATCTCGCCGATCTCCAGGTTCGGATCGCGGAGCTTCAGGCGATCGCGGGCACACTGGCCCATCTGGTCGATCACTGTCGTGGAGACGAGCGGCCGCACTGTCCCATTCTCGATTCGCTTGCGAGCCAGGAGCCAGCGGGGATGCCCAAGTCCCGCCGTGCTCGCGCCGTGCCCCGGCCGCGCGGGCCACGATCGTCGTCCTCCTGAATCGGCGCCGGCGGGCCTGGTGCTGGCTTCGATTTCGGCCGGCTCTGTCGCGACCAGGACGGCGACGCGATCGCGTCGAGACAACCGGTTGGAGATCGCATGGGACTCGATATCGTGATGATCGGCGCCAAGTCCTTGGCCGAGTCGGCCAACGAGGATCTGCCGCTTGCATTGACGGTGAGCTATCTGGTCCGCAACATTCCCGACGCAGCAACGGTGGATATCGGCGAGCCAGACCCGGTCCTCGCGGACGGACACCGTATCGGCAGATATTCCGCTCTGCATGTTCTGCGGGGGCTGGCCGTCGCGTATGAGGACCTTGGCATTAAGGTGCAGACGCTCTCGGAGGACGATCTCGAGTCGGCGATCGCGATGACTTCTATGCGCGAGCAGGATGCCCCGACCCGATTCCGGCATCTGATCGATCACTCGGATGCCGAGGGCTACTACGTGCCGATGGAGATCGGGGCGCCCATGGGCATCGAGTATCAGCCGCCCGCGGACGAGCTGGACGCCGAAGACAGTGTGGAAAGCGTCTCGATCGGATCGAGCCTCGCGCTTCTGCGCGAGCTGAACGAGCTGCAGACAGTCCTGGGGCTCGACGGCGACATGGGCGAGCTGGGAGAGGAAGCGTTCGAGCGTCGCGTGTCGGAACACCGCTGGCCCACCGCCGCACACGTCTGGGGTGTGCTGCGCTGGTACGCACGGGAGTCGGCCGGCAAGAGGCTCTTCATCCTCTTCTGCTAACCCGCATTCAAGGGCATCGGCATACGGGCTTCGTGATCGGCAGCGCGCGCATGGGACCGTCCTTCAAGCTCTTCTCGCTCCTGGTCTTGGGTGTCGTGTGCCTGCTCATGGCGGGCTACTCGCTGATCGGTGTGCTGCAAGCCGCCATGCTCTTCACGGGAGAGCGGGCCTTGCGCAACTATCAGGTGTGGGGATCGGCCACCGTCCTGTTCCTTGCATTCGCCATCGCCTGTTTCGTGTGGGCCTGGCGGCTGGTGCGGCAGCAGCGCGCGGCCGTGGCGCAGTACCAGGCGGCCCGGCGGTCGTACTCGTCGCAGTCCTCGTCTCCTGCCAACACCCGCTCCGAGCCGGGCGACTGAGCCCGCTTGGAGCGCGCACGTTTCCGACTGCGCCGCGCGCGGACTGATACCATCCCGCGCGGTGCCGGGGAGCCGGCCGCGGCGAACAGAGGGATGCTTGAAGCTCAATCGGATGGCGTCGACCGACGACTTGCGTGCGGCCGCCCACAGGCGGATGCCCCGGTTTGCTTTCGACTACTTCGACGGCGCGGCCGAGGGCGAGGCGGCGATGGCGCGCAATCGCGCCGCGTTTGACGCATGCGTGCTCACACCTCGCGTCCTGCGCGACGTGTCGGTGCGCGATACCTCTGTAGAGCTGTTCGGCAGGCGCTATGCAGCACCCCTGGGCATCGCGCCGACCGGGCTGGCGAATCTGGCTCGGGCCGGGGCCGACATCATGCTGGCGCGGGCCGCAAGTGCGCTGAACCTGCCCTTCGTGTTGAGCACCGCCGCCACGATCACCATCGAACAGGTTGCGGCAGCGGCGCCGGATCACATGTGGTTCCAGCTCTACATGCCCAAGGACCGGGGTGTGGGGCACGACTTCATCCGGCGCGCGCTGGACAGCGGCGTCAAGGTGCTCATGGTCACTCTGGACATTCCCGTCCCCGGCCGCCGCAACCGCGACGTGCGCAACGGGTTCGCGCTGCCCCTGCGCTGGGATCTGCCGATGATCCTCGACCTGCTGCGCCATCCCGCCTGGTCGCTCGACATGCTGGTGAACGGCGCACCGCGGCTCGCGAACTGGGAGAAGTACACCGCGGCCGCAGCCTCCGCCGGGTCCCTGGCCGCGATGCAGGCCAACCAGATCGACGCGGCATTCGGCGTGCGCGACCTCGAGGCGGTGCGCGACCGCTGGCCGCACACGCTCGTGGTCAAGGGCGTGATGCACCCCGACGATGCCCGCGAGGTCCAGTCGCTGGGCGTTAACGGCATCGTCGTTTCGAATCATGGCGGACGTCAACTCGACGCTGCGCCAGCCACTCTCGACGTTCTGCCGGCCATCCGCGATGCGGTGGGCTCGTCCCTGTCGGTCATGCTCGATGGGGGCATCCGCTATGGCAGCGACATCGCCAAGGCGCTGGCGCGCGGTGCCGACTTCTGCTTCGTGGCGCGACCCACGCTCTATGGTGTGGCGGCGGCCGGGCAGGCGGGTGCGGAGTACGCACTCAGACTGCTGATCGAGGGGCTGTCGCGGACGATGGCACTGACGGGGGAGACATCGCTGTCGGCGACTGCCAGGCAGTGACGCGCCTGGTAGTGTCCGTCGTCGTCCTCGCGAAGGCGGGGATCCAGACGTGCGTGAGACGTGACTAGGGTTCAAGCTTGCCGTTCTCGCGGAAGCGGGAACCCAGGCTCCTCATAGCGCTGGGCGCTTGTCCGCCCACGGCCGCGCCCGCTCGAAGGCGCGGGCGGACTGCAGCACTAGCAGGTCCTTGAAACGCCCTGCCACGATCTGCAGACCTACCGGTAACCCTGCCGGGGTGAACCCGCACGGACAAGTCGCAGCCGGAAGCCACGTGAGGTTGAAGGGATAGCTGAATCCCGCCCAGCGCAGCCAGTCCCACTCATGCTGCTCCCAGTGCGGTGGGATGAGGTACTCCGCAGGGAAGGCGGCCACCGACAGCGACGGCGTCAGCAGCAGGTCGTAACGCTTGAAGAAGGCGTGGACCTTGTCGTAATAGGCCAGCCGCTCGCCCTGCGCGCGGCAGTAGTCCGCGGCGCTGTAGGTCATGCCGTGGCGCGTGATCGCGACTAGCCCGGGGTCCATGCGGTCGGCCCACTCGTCCACCAGATGGCCAAGCATGGCGGCATAGTTCGACGCGAAGTGGCAGTGCTCCATGTCGATGGGATCGCCCCAACCCGGGTCGATCTCCTCCACGACGCAGCCCAGCTCCTGAAAAGCAAGTGCCGCACGCCTCACGGGTCCGGAAACCTCCGCGTCCACCTTGAGATAGCCGAGATCGGGGCTGTACGCGACCTTGAGGCCGGCGATCCCGTCATCCAGGTGCGCGAGGAAATCGTCCGGGGGCGCCTCGAGGCTGCTCATGTCGCGATCGTCGGGCCCGGCCATGGCCTGCAGCATCAGGGCGGCATCCGCCACGCTGCGGGTGAGTGGGCCGACGTGCGAGATCAGCCCGTTGTTCGGCATCGGGTGATAGGGCGCCCGTCCGAACGAAGGTTTCAGGCCGAATACCCCACAGAACGCCGCCGGCATGCGGACCGAGCCGGCGCCGTCCGAGCCCTGGTGAAGCGCAGCGATGCCGGCAGCGGCGCACGCTGCAGCGCCGGCGCTAGAGCCACCTGCGTTGTAGCCATGCTTCCAGGGGTTGTGGGTAATGCCAGTGACCGGGCTGTCGCCGTTGCCCTTCCAGCCCAGCTCGGGGACGGTGGTCTTGCCGATGGAGATCCCGCCCGCCGCACGCAGGCGCTCGACATGGACATGGTCGAACGTCGGGATGCGGTCGCGGAACAGGTTCGAGCCCCCCATGGTGCGCACGCCTCTGGTGAAGGCGAGATCCTTGATCGTGATCGGTACACCGTGCAGGCGGGGAAGGTCGTCGCCGCGCATGACGGCCAGCTCGGCGGCGCGGGCCTGCTCCATTGCTGTCTCGTAAGTCGGCGTGCAGATGGCATTGAGGCGTGGGTTCAATGCCTCGGCCCGGTCGATGGCTGCGCATATCACCTCGACCGGCGAGACGGCCTTACTGCGGATCATGCGCGCCAGCTCGGTGGCGGGGGTGTAGGAAAGATCTTCTTGATTCATTTTCTGGCTCTGTGCGGATTGGGTCGGCACCCGCATTCTACGTGGCGTTCTCGATAGGAGGGCCGAAGCGACGGCGGTGGAAACGGCTGGTGGATCGTAGCAATGAGCTCCAGAGTACACCCCCTCTCCCCCCGCGGGAGAGACTAGGGTGAGGGGCGGGTGAGGGGTACTCCGAATCAGGTTGCAGTCCATCAGACGGCATTGCGCTTGCTTCTGCCTGACCGTCGGACGCTTCACTTCCATCGGCAGGAGTGCACGCATGCAAGGCACCGAGATTCCCGGCCCCTACCTGGATACGCCCCACGGTCGGCTGTATCGCCCACTTGGGCAGTGGTGGCAGATCGGGGTTCTGATCGCGGCCTTCTTCGGCGGCCCGGCGGTCGGCTGGGTCGTCGGGCAGGTTCCCGGCGACCTCTCGGAGACAGCGCGCACGGTGCTCTACGTGCCGTATGTCGCAATCTTCTTTCTGGGCTACGCGGCCTGGGTTGCGAGGCTGAACGCCATCGCTTTCGACACCATCGGCCGGTCGCTGTTGAAGGCGCTGTTCCTGCTCATCGTACGCAAGCACAAGCCCAAGTCGGCAGAGGATGTGCTGCCGTCGAAGGAGAAGCTGCTGGAAATGGCGGTGCGCGCGCAGAAAGCGGGCGCATCGTTCGGGCCTGCGAGCTGGCCCGTGGCGCTGCTCGCGGGCCTGATCGCGACGATGTTCGACAGCGCGACTGGTGCCCCCACGCTATTCCTGCTCGTCGCCCTCACCTGCCTCGCTTGGGGTTACTTCCTCGCCAGGCTCGGGCGGCGGAGCTGGCTGCCGTTCATGGAAGAGGGCTGAGCGACTCGACGCCCCGGCCAGAAGGGCACGAGGAAGCACCCCGGGCAATACGGAGACCGACTGCTGTTCGCTCGCTATCGCGACAACCCGAAGACCAAAACACGGCTGACGACTGTCGAGTTGATTGTCGATGAGCGCCCGGCCCGCCTTGGATCTGCCAAGACCCTATGGGGCCTGGAGGGGGATCGCCTGAGCGGCAAGTGCCGAGTGTCAGGTGATCGTGGGGCGGGCTAGCGCAGCTCGATCACGATCTTCGCGCCTTCCGCCGGTAACGTGAACTTGGCCTCGTCCCAGGTCGGAGAGCGGTCCTTCGGTCTGGGGTCATTCGAGATGCCCCACGGCTCGGTCGGATCGCGGACTACGGTCGCGTCCAGCCTGCCGTTGCCATTGCGGTCCTGATACACGCCGACTGCGTAGTCTCCCGGCTCGAGGTCCGGGAACGTAAGGCGCAGCGTTCTTGCGCTCGGCGTTATCGAGAGCTTGTCGACCGGAGGCCGGGGAAATTGATCTTCGTCGGTGAATACCCCGGCGCTGATCTCGCCGTTCGGAGCGACTATCGCGCGGACTTCGAGGTCCAGCGTGAAGTCCTCCTCGCGATCGAAGACCGCCGCGTGGACTTCGCCTCCGCGCGGCCTGACGCCGCGCACCTCCACCTCGAGGTCCGCGGCACAGGCTGCTCCCGCGGGCGATGCGAGCGATACGACGAGGGCCGACCAGCAAAGGGCCACTGACACCGCACACCGACGCGCGGCACTTGAGGAGGCGATGATGGTGTTCATGATTGGATCGAGAAGTAGAGCAAACTCAGAACGAGCCGTAGCTGCGTCCGGAGTACCCGGCGGCGTGCGTGCGATGGGTGTTGTTCGGCCCCGGCTCCCAGGTGAGCTCGCCTGTGACGTCCTCGTGCCTGCGCAGGCATTTCCATTCGAAGCTCGTGTCGGATGGCAGCGCCGCGACCACGGCACTCCAAACCGGAGCGGATGGTCCAGGTCCGTTGTGATTGGGGGGTGGATTCACGCCATCGACGTAGTCGTAGTAAATGTTGGGATCGAGCTTCACGGCCTTCGCGGGATCCCAGCGCCCGAGCGCAGCGATGCTGCCGGCGACGTAGATGCTCTCGCCCAGTGAGGTGAAGGCACGGTCGCACACGAAGGTCACCGAAGCCGTGGGCGGCACCGCGCGCAGCTCGAAGCTGAACGTCTTCACGGTGCCGTAGACGTCGAGCGGTCCGGACTTGGCGAGGATCACGTTCGCGCCCGCATTGAACCAGCCGCTGCTCGCCGCGGCGAAAGCGCTCGCCGAGCCGCGCTGCGTCAGCTGCTGCCCGTTGAGTCGCACCGCTGCCGCCGCTGCATTCTCCATCACGAGTCGGACGACGTTGGTCCGCACGTTGCTCGCCCCGGCGAACGGTAAACGTCCGTTGACATCCTGCGCCTTGTCGATGGTGACGGTCACCGTGGCGCTCGGCCCCGGCCATTGGCTGATGTCGGTCGTGCGGTACTGGTAGACCGGCCGGCCGCCCGGATCGTAGCGCAGCGTCTCACCGTCGTCTTCGTAGAAGGTGAAGCGGGTCGGCTCCGGCCCGGCGTAGACCGCCACGACAAGCTCGTTGCGCACGGCGCCGTCGGTATGATGGCCGAAAGCGTCCTGGGTGTTGTCGTCCACGTGCATCTGCGGCAGGATCGCGCCGGCACGCGCGAAAGCCGGCAGGCGCAAGAGGCCGTTGCGGTACACCGGGACGTTGCTCAAAGTCTGCCCGCTGCTGTGGATCCATTCGTTGCTGTAGTAGTCCACCCAAGTACCGGCCGGCAGGTACACGTCGCGTTCGTACTCGCCGTGGCGCGCGACGACGCCGACCAGCAGATCTTTGCCGATGAGCTTTTCGTGCCCCATTCTGCGCACGGCCGGATCGTTCTGGTAGTAGAACACCGGCGGCGCGACCAGCGGCTCTCCGAATAGATAGGCGCGGTACGCCAACGAGTAATAGTACGGAATGAGCTCGTAGCGCTGGCGAAGGTTAGCAAGGTTGCTGAGCTTCTTGCCCACGCGATCTGGCGCGGTTTGATAGGGCGGCTGCACCGCGATGAACTCGTTGTCCGTGTGCGGGCGCACGGGCACGTCGAACCAGGCGCCGTTGGCGAACCATTGCGTGTACAGCTCCGCTTCATAACCGCGGTAGCGGCCTTTCTTGTCGTTATAGGGCAGCGCCTCGCGCCGGAAACCGCCGATGTCCGCGCCGTAGTAATCGATACCCGAGAACGCCATGTGCAGCTGCGCATTGGCGTGGGTGGCGAGCGCGCGCAGGCTGGAGGGGATGTCGCCGGACCACATTGCCGCGCCGAAGCGCTGAGTGCCGGCGGCACCCGAGCGCGTGACGATGAACGGGCGCCGATTGCTGCGCCCTTCGAGATCGGGTTCGCCCTGATGGGCGACATAGCCGTCCCAGATGGATTTGTTCCACAACAGGTTGTAGAGATTGTGAATGTCGCTGTGCTCGTTCTTGCGGCCCGAGGCGGTGATTTCGACGCCGTCGTAACAGGCTTCGCGGCGAAAGGACTCGGGTTCGCCCAGATCGGTCCAGTGCGCGACGACGCCTTTGCGCACCAGGTTGGGAAAGCGCCGGTGGTCGTGGATCCAGGCGCCGGCGGCGGGATCGGACCAGTCGATCATGTGCCCTGCACCCCAAAAGCCTTGCACGTCGGACACGGGAGTGCTCTGCCGATCCGACGCGCATACGCCACCGGTGCGCGCGTATGCGGTCAGCTGCGGCGGCATCTGCGAAAACGTCTCGGTGCTGTCGGCGAGATAGGATTCTTCGATGACGGTCAGACCGATGTTCTCCCTCGCATATCGCGCGATATGCCCGCCTGGATCAGGAAAGAAATACGGGTTGCCGTCGTCGGGGTCTTCGTCCCAATCGAGCCGCCCCATGCGACTGCGGGCCGGATCGTTGAGCTTGACGCCGCCGAACCAGTTCAGATCGAGCACGAAGCCGTCCACCGGGAATCCCTCGCTGCGCAGGCCGTCCTTGAGGGCATCGATCTGATCCCAGTTGTCGTATCCGAACTCCGAAACCCACAGCCCGAACGCCTTGCGCGGCGGCACCGGCGGCCGGCCGGTGAGCTCGAGGTAATCGGCGCGCAGGTCCGGCAGGTCGGGGCCGGCCATGAAGTAGTACCGCACCTGATCGCCGAACATGCGGACCTGCCACCAGAACGCGTTGAAGTCCCATTTCTGTTTGTAGACGTTGTCCAGGAACAGGGCATAGTTCAGGTTGGCCTTGCCCAGCGCGTACATCACCGGGATCTGCACGTTGCCCACCGCGCCGCCCTCGAACCCCGCAAAGCCGTTGCCCAGGTCGCCTTGGCCTTCGCGCACCCCCAGGCTGGTCCAGTCGCCGTCGGCCGAGCCCGGGACGGTGAACTGCTGACCCAGGCCGTACACATGGCTGGTCGAGGCGGGATCGACGTTGATGCCCTTGAAGGGCTGAGCGAGATCCGCCGGACAGACGGTGGTGAGATACGCATCGCCTCGCGCCTTGTCCTCGAAGCGCACGCACAGATTGTCGGCATCGATCTTGAGGCGGATCTGCGCGGTCTCCAGCGTATCGCCGAGGTCGGAGAAGGCGGACGGACCGCCGTAGTCGGTCTTGAGGACCATGGGCGAGGTGTACAGGCGCTCACCGCTTGCTGGTCCTTCGCCGACAGCGGACAGCTCGACGTGGACGAGGTCGTCGTCCAGTAGCTCAACGATCAGATAAGCCGTAGGGGCAGTGAACTTCTTGCGCTGGACATCCGCGAAGGCCGCCTGGGCAACGGTCAGCGACAGAACCAAGGCGAGGGTCAGCGAGCGCCGCATGGTCGCCTCCGTGTATGTGAGCCTCGGTTCGCTGTGGGGGGTGCGACTCGGTTGCCAGTGTACGCCGTCTGCACCCGACATCAATACCACAGCGCTCCGCGCTGGCCATCGTCGCGGCGATGCTTCGGCCGGCGCTTCTCACGCCGGCCTCCACCAAGCCTCCCTCGCTCCGGTACCGCTCAGTGCCGGCGCTCAGAAGGAGCGGGGCAGCCCCAGGATGTGCTCCGCCACGTAGGACAGGATCAGGTTCGTCGAGATCGGCGCCACCTGGTAGAGCCGCGTTTCGCGAAACTTGCGCTCGACGTCGTACTCGGCAGCAAAGCCGAACCCGCCATGGAACTGGAGGCAGGCATTCGCGGCCTCCCAGGATGCCTTGGCGGCGAGGTATTTGGCCATGTTCGCCTCTGCGCCGCAGGGGAGATGACGGTCGAACAGTTCGCACGCCTTCCAGCGCATCAGGTTGGCGGCTTCGACTTCGATGTAGGCTTCCGCGATCGGAAACTGCACGCCCTGGTTCTGCCCGATCGGACGGCCGAAGACGTTGCGATCCTTCGCGTACCTGGTGACCCGGTCCACGAACCAATAGCCGTCGCCGATGCACTCTGCGGCGATCAGCGTGCGCTCGGCGTTCAAGCCGTCCAGGATGTACTTGAAGCCTTTGCCTTCCTCACCGATCAGATTCTCCGCCGGGATTTCGAGATTGTCGAAGAACAGCTCGTTGGTCTCGTGGTTGACCATGTTGGCGATCGGACGCACGGTGAGGCCGTTGCCCACGGCCTCGCGCAGGTCGACGATGAAGATCGACATGCCTTCCGACTTCCTAGTCACCTCCGCGAGCGGCGTCGTGCGGGCCAACAGGATCATCAGATCCGAGTGCTGTACCCGCGAGATCCAGACCTTCTGTCCATTGATGACGTAGCGATCGCCTTTCTTCACCGCCATCGTCTTGATACGCGTGGTGTCGGTGCCCGTGGTCGGCTCCGTCACGCCCATCGACTGCAAGCGCAGCTCCCCGCTGGCGATCTTGGGTAGGTAGTGTCGCTTCTGCGCCTCCGACCCGTGCCGCAGCAGCGTCCCCATGTTGTACATCTGCCCGTGGCAGGCGCCGGAGTTGCCGCCCGAGCGGTTGATCTCCTCCATGATCACCGAGGCCTCGGTGAGGCCGAGCCCCGATCCGCCGTACTCCTGCGGGATCATCGCAGCCAGCCAGCCGGCCTTGGTCAGCGCATCGACGAGGGCTTCGGGATAGCCGCGCGCCTCGTCGATCTTGCGGTGATACTCGTCCGGGAACTGCGCGCACAGCGCCCGCACGCCATCGCGAATGTCCTTAAATCTGTCCGCGGTCGAGTGATCCATGCATTTCTCCGATTCGGTCGCAGGCCCGCACGTTCTTTACGCCGGCCGGCGACCCGTGCCCGGCTGCCTTCTCGGCCGGCGGCACCGCGTCCTCCAGATCGACGATGACGGCATCCGCGCCAGCCGCGCAGGCCTTGTCGAAGCGGTCGGGCCCGTTGCCCGGCACGTAAAGATAGGAGCGTGCGACCGCCCGGCTCATATCAGGCCCCCCGCTCATATAACACCCTGGCTGCGCAGCCTGGCGATAGCGGCCTGGTCGTAGCCGAGTTCGCCGAGGATGGCTCCGGTATGCTGGCCGATGGAGGGAATGGGGTCCATGCGCGGGTCGAAGCTTTCGGGCACGCCCGGCGGCAGCAACGCCTTGATCCTCCCGACCGGCGTGTCGACTTCCACCCAACGGTTGCGCGCGCGCAGCTGCGCGTGATCCCAGACTTCGTGCATATCGTTCATCCGGGCGTTGCCGATCTGGGCGGCGTCGAGACGCTCGACGATTTGCTCCGCGGTGAACGCCGATAGCGCCTCGACGATGATCGCATAGAGCTCTTTGCGGGCCGTCGAGCGGCGCGGCCCGGAGGAGAAGCGCGGATCGGCCTTGAGCTCGGGGCGTTCCAGCACCTTGTCGCAGAACACAGCCCACTCGCGCTCGTTCTGCAGCCCGAGCATCACCACCTTGCCGTCACCGGCGGGAAAGGGGCCGTACGGGTAGATGGTCGCGTGCGACGCACCGGCCCGTACAGGCGGCTCGGCTCCATCGTAGGTGTAATACAGCGGGAAGCTCATCCACTCGACCATGCTCTCCAGCATGGAGACGTCGATGCGGCAACCCGTGCCGGTGCGGCCGCGTTGGATCAGGGCGGCAAGGATGTTCGTGAAGGCGTACATGCCGGAAGCGATGTCCACGATGGAGCAACCGGCCTTGGAGGGCGTCTCCGGCGTGCCGGTCACCGAGAGCAAACCCGACTCGCTCTGGATCAGCAGGTCGTAGGCCTTCTTGTCCCGGTATGGCCCGTCCGCGCCGTAGCCCGAGATATCGCACACGATCAGGCGCGGATAGGTATCCTTCAACGCTTCATAGGAGAACCCCATGCGTGCCGCCGCGCCCGGGGCCAGGTTCTGCAGCAGCACGTCCGCCTTCTCCAGCAGCTTGTGGACGATCCTGCGCGCCTCCTCCTGCTTGAGATCCAGGGTTAGGCTTTCCTTGGAGCGGTTGGTCCACACAAAGTGGGACGACATGCCATGCACACGGTCGTCGTAGGCGCGGGCCGGATCGCCCACCTCGGGACGCTCGATCTTGATGATCCGCGCGCCGAGGTCGGCGAGCTGGCGGGTGCAAAACGGTCCGGCGATCACATGTTCGAGCGCGACGACGGTGATGCCTTCGAGCGGACGCATGGTTGCTTCTCTTCGATTCGAATCCGGATGTGAGGTGAGGGCGGGTGACTCAGCCAAAAGGACGGGGCGCTCGTGCCGTAGTACCACTCAGAGCCTGCAACAAAATCGAGCTTCTGCAGTAGTGAAGGGCTCCCTCTCCCTTGATGGGAGAGGCAACAGACAAAAAGCTCCCTCTTCCGCGAGGGGAGGGGGGATCCTAGCGCTGCGCGCCCTGATTCTTTCACAGCCTCTCAGTGGAGGAGAGGACCTCCCCAGACCAGTATCATGCGCAATCCGACCCCATCCGGCCAGTCGAAAATCGGCAACGCACCCCTCGCAAATGGCGAAGGCCAGGCAGGCCCGTGCCGGCATCCAGGCGGGTTCACACAGGGCGCAGCACCCGACGCCAACCTGCTACCATCGGGGCGCAGCAGTTCGTTGAACCGCGCCCTCCCAACTTGCGCCCGGGCGACCATCATCAGAGGTGTGTGCATGACCCAGCACGACAGCAGGCAGTCCGACGACGCGGTGGAGGCCGCCGCGCGCTGGCTGGCGGATTTCGAAGCTGCCCTGCAGCGGCGCGATCCGGCGGCGGCGGCCGCGCTGTTCCTCCCCGGCGGCCATTGGCGCGACATCATCGCTTTTACCTGGCACATAGCGACGGTCAGCAGCGTCGACCGGATTCGCGGGGCGTTGACGGACACGCTGGCCAGAACTCAGCCGAAACGCTTTCGCGTCGACCCTGAGCGCACGCCGCCACGCTGGGTCAGCCGGGCGGGCACCGATTGCATCGAGGCGCTCTTCGCTTTCGAAACCGCAGTCGGCCGCGGCAGTGGCGTGCTGCGGCTGGTCCCGGACCCGCGTGCGCCGGGCGGGCTGTGCGCGTGGACGCTCTCCACCTCCCTCGAGGAGTTGGCGGGCTACGAGGAGCGCATCGGCGATCGCCGCCCCACCGGTCCGTCGGACTACCGCGACTTCGGCGCTGAGAACTGGCTGGATAGGCGGCGCAAAGCCGTGGCGTATGCGGACCGCGACCCCGCCGTGCTCATCGTCGGCGGCGGCCAGGCCGGCCTCGCACTGGCGGCGCGTCTGACGCAGCTCGAGGTCGACACGCTCGTCGTGGACCGTCACGCGCGCATCGGCGACAACTGGCGCAACCGCTATCACTCGCTCACGCTGCATAACGAAGTCTTCGTGAATCATTTGCCGTACATGCCGTTTCCGGCGAGCTGGCCGGTGTACATCGCCAAGGACAAGCTCGCCAACTGGCTCGAAGGCTACGTCGAGGCGATGGAACTGAACTGCTGGACGGGTACGGAGCTCCTCAGCGGTGCCTACGACGACAACGCGGGGTGCTGGACTGTGAAGCTGCGGCGCTCGGACGGCACGCAGCGCGTCATGCGCCCCCGCCACCTGGTGCTTGCGGTGGGTGCGAGCCCGATCCCGCATGTGCCGCCGCTTCCCGGCCTGGATTCGTTCGCGGGGACCGTCATGCACTCGGAGGGCTATGTCAGCGGCGCCGCGTGGCGTGGCCGCAAGGCCCTGGTGCTGGGGACCGGCACCAGCGGGCACGACGTGGCGCAGGACCTGCAATCGTGCGGCGCGCACGTCACGTTGATCCAGCGCAGCCCGACGTACGTCGTGAGCCTCAAGCAGGCGCAGAAGGTCTACTCGATCTACACCGACGGCACGCCGTTCGAGGATTGCGACCTGCTGGCCACCTCCATGCCGTTCCCCGTGCTGCTGCGCTCGTATCAGCTCTCTACGGCGGACATGCGGCGCCACGACGAGAAGCTGCTGCAAGGGCTGGAGGCCGCGGGCTTCAAGCTCGATTTCCAGGAGAACGACGCCGGCTTCCAGCTCCGGTACCACGAGCGCGGCGGCGGTTATTACTTTAACGTCGGCTGCTCCGATCTGATCATACGGGGCGAGGTAGGCCTTATCCAGTTCAGCGACATGGAGCGCTTCGTGCCCGAAGGCGCACGCCTGCGTGACGGCACCACGGTGCCGGCGGAACTGTTGGTGCTGGCCACCGGGTACAAGAGCCAGCAGGAAGTCGCACGCCGGCTGCTCGGGGACGAGGTCGCGGGCCGCATCGGCCAGGTCTGGGGCTTCGATGCCGGCGGTGAGCTACGCAACATGTGGAAGCGCACGGCGCAGAAGGGCCTCTGGTTCACGGCCGGCAGTCTCGCGCTGTGCCGGATTTTCTCGAAGTACCTGGCCCTGCAGATCAAAGCCTGCGAGGTGGGGCTCATGCCAGTGGAGCTCCCCGAGCGGTATGCAGCGAAGAAAGACGTTTCTCGCGTGGCAAGCGCGGCCTGAGGCAAGCCGGCCGGCTTCCTACAAAGCCAGGTAACGGCTCTTCACCGCCTCGTCGTGGCGCAGCGCCTCGATTGTGTCGTGATACACGATCTGGCCCTTGTCGATCACCGTCGCGTGGCTGGCAATGCCCAGGCAAAAGTGCATGTTCTGCTCCGCGAGCAGCACCGTGACCCCCATGTCCCGCAGCTTGCGCAGCAGCTCGCCAATGCGCTCGACGATGACCGGAGCCAGGCCTTCACTGGGTTCGTCGAGCAGCAGCACCATCGGGTTGCCCATCAGCGTGCGTGCGATGGTCAGCATCTGCTGCTCGCCGCCCGAGAGGTTGCCGCCCATGCGGTTCTTCAACGGCGCTAGCAGCGGAAACATCTCGTACACGCGCGCCGGGTTCCAGTAGTCCTGGCCGTCCGGACCCTTCTTGGCGGCGATGAGCAGATTGTCCTCGACCGTGTGCTCGGGAAAAACCTGCCGGTCCTCCGGCACGAAGCCGACCCCTGCGCGCGCGACGACATGGGGCTTCACGCCGTGCAGCGGCTTTCCGCGTACCCGAACGATGCCGCGAACCGGGGGCGCGATGCCCGCGATCGCCTTGAGCGTGGTGGACTTGCCGGCACCGTTGCGCCCCAGCAGGGCCAGGGTCTGACCTTCGGCCACAGTGAGGCTCACGCCGAACAGGATCTGGCTCGTGCCGTAGAAGACGTCGATGCCCTCGGCCGCGACCAGCTCTCGACCGCTCATTCCGGCTGCGCCTCGAAATGGGCGCCCAGGTAGGCCTCGATGACCTTCGGATGCCGGCGCACCTCGTCCGGCGTGCCTTCGGCGAGTACCGTGCCGTAGCTCAGCACGCGCACGGTCTGGGCATAGCGGAAGACGATGTCCATATCGTGCTCGATGAAGATCAGCGTCATACCCTTGCGCTCCCACAGCTCGTGCACGGTCGCGATCATCTGCCAGCGCTCCTCCGGTCCCATGCCCGCAGTCGGCTCGTCGAGGAGCAGCACGCGCGGCTCGAGCGCGAGCGCCAACGCGATGTCGAGCAGCTTCTGGTCGCCGTGCGAGAGATTGCCCGACCGCGTGCGCGCCCGCGCAGACAGCTTGACCAGCTCCATCACCTCGTCGGCCCGCGATTGCGCCTCCCTCAGCGGAAAGCGCCGCCCGAGCCTGGCATGCCAGTGCCGATGCGCGTGCACCGCGCCGAGGATCGCCTCGCGCACCGTCAGCGTCGGAAAGATGCTCGCGATCTGGAACGCGCGTCCCATGCCTCTGCGCACGATCTCCGGCGCGGGCAGTCCCCCGATGTCCTCGCCCTCGAGCAGGACCCTGCCGCTGTCGGGCCGGAACGCGCCGGTGATGAGGTTGAAGAACGTCGTCTTTCCGGCGCCGTTGGGGCCGATGATGGCGGTGAGCGACCCAGCCTCGAAGCTCAGGCTCACCCCGTTCATCGCGCTCACGCCACCGAACGACTTGCGCAGTTCCTCGACCCGCAGCACGTCAATCCCTTCCGGCCACGGTCGCCGCGCGCGGCTCGCTCTGCGCAGCCGAGGCTCGCCGCGCCCAAAGGTCCAGCGCGGACCCGAGCAGGCCTTTGCGCAGGCCGAGCGCGAAGAACAGGATGACGATGCCCAGCACCAGACCGAAGTACTCGGTGAACCGCGTCACCGTATCGCTCAGCAGCAGCAGGACCACCGCACCGACCAGGGGCCCGAGGAACACGCTCATCCCGCCCAGCAGGATCATGAACACGGCTTCGCCCGAGATCGTCCAGTAGGCGAAGTCCGGGTAGGCGCTCGAGACGAACAGGCTCATGAGCGTGCCGCCCACTCCCCCGAAGATGCCGGCGACCACGAACGCCAGCAGCCGGATGCGCCATACCTGGATGCCGAGGAAGCCGGTGCGCTGCGCGTTGTCGCGGATCATGCGCAAGGTATAGCCGAACGGCGACTGCACGAAGTGATACATCAGATACAACGACAGCACCAGCACCACGCAGCAGAACAGGTAGAGATGATGCGGGTCGTCCAGACGGATGCCCAGGAACGGCGGGCGCGGGACGCCACCTGTCAACCCCTGATCGCCCCCGGTCAGCGAGGTCCAGGCGATGATGAGGCTGTGCAGCAGCATCTGGAAGGCGAGCGTCAGGAACGAGAAGTAAATCTCCCGCAGGCGGATGCAGATCGCGCCGATGACCGTGGCCACGGCGCCGTTGATCAGAACCGTCAGCGCGAACGCCGTCGGAATCGATACCCCGGCCTTCTGCATTAGCAGCGCGAAGCTGTAGGCTCCCAGTCCGTAGAACAGGCCGTGACCGAACGACACCATGCCGCCGTAGCCCACCAGCAGGTTGAGCGACGTGGCGAAGACCGCAAAGGCGGACAGGCGGATGACGAAGTCCGAGAAGGCCTTCCCGGGGAACACCAGCGGCAGCGCAGCCAGCACGAGCAGCGCGCCGGCGGCGATGAGCGCGTCCCGTCGGATCGACGATCGTCCCATCGCTCAGCGTTCCTTGCCGAACAGGCCGCTCGGCTTGACGATCAGGATGAGGGTCATGAACAGGAACATCAGCCCCTCGGTGAACAGCGGAAAGCCGATCGTTCCGAAGCTGCGCACCAGGCCGATCAGCAGCGCCCCGACCAGCGCGCCGGGCACCGAGCCCATCCCACCGACCACGGTCACGATGAACGATTCGATCAGGATCGAGAACCCCATGCCGGCGACCAGCGAGCGCACCGGCACCGCGAGCGCGCCCGCGAGGCCGGCGAGCATGCCGCCGAGCGCGAACACGCCGCCGAACACCAGCGCCGTGTTGATTCCCAGGGCGGAGGTCATCGTGGGGTTGATCGCGGCGGCACGGACGATCTTGCCGATTCGCGTCCGGGCGATCAGATACCCGAGAGCGGCGGCTACCAGCAGGGTGACGACGATCAGGAACAGATAGAACACTGGCAGCACGCCGCCGGCGAGCACGAACGGTGGCCGCTGGAAGGTGGGGGGCATGCCCATCGCCAGGAACTCCGCGCCCCAGATGATCTTTACCGCGTCGTCGAGGATGAGGATGAAGCCGTAGCAGACCAGCAGCTGCAGCAGCACGTCGGACCCATACACCCGGCTCATGAACAAGCGCTCGAACACGAGCGCGAACAGACCGACTCCGAGCGTCGCGCCCACCACGGCGAGCGCGTAGTTGCCGGACAGGTTGTAGACGGTATAGGCGAAATAGGCGCCCAGCATGTACAGGGAGCCGTGCATGAAGTTGATCACCTTCAGCGTGCCGAAGATCAGCGACAGCCCGGCCGCAACCAGGAACAGCAGCATGCCGCTGATGAGGCCACCTGTGGCCTGCGTGACGACGCACGAGGCAGACCCGAAGCACGATAGAAGCGCCTGAAAATCCAAGGAGACCCCTTGCAGCGGACGCAGTGGTAAGCGGCCGCCGCAGGTCCGGCGCCGCGCTATGGGCTAACTAGTGGGGCCGCTTACGCGTACCCCATCTTCTTCTTCCACTCTGCCTCGTGCTCGAGGATGGTCTTCCAGTCGCCGGGGGTCACGTTGGGGACGTACGGCTCCTTGGGGATGGTGGTGCCCCAGCCCAGCGCGTAACCGATGGTGGTCTGGTCCTCCGCCCGCATCGTGACGGTGCCGTCCGCTCCGAACGGCGACTTGATCTTCATTCCGCGCAACGCATCGGCCAGCTTGGCCGAGTCGGTCGAGTTGGTCTTCTGCATCGCCGCGAACAGGAAGCTCATCGCCAGCGCGTTCTCCCAGGACCAGTTGGTCGGATAGTCGCCGTGCTTAGCCTTGTAGGTGTCCGCCCAGGCGGCATTCTCGGCGCCGGTCGGGAAGGTCTTCAGGTAGCGCGTAGCTGAGTGGATCCCCGCGGGAAGGTTCTTCACCGCGGTGAGGGTGGTGTAGTCGGCCATGTTGATCGCGAACAGGTTGGTCTGCGTGAACAGACCGTAGATGCTGGCCTGGTCGACGAACGACACCAGGTCGCCGGCCCACAGGGCCGAGTAGAGGGCCTGGGGCTTGGTCTGCAGGATCTTGGTGATGTTCTCGGTGTAGTCGGCCTGGAACAGCTTGGGCCAGGCTTCGCCCACCACCTGGATCTCCGGGTGGAAGCGCTCGAGGTATTCGAGGAACAGCGACGTGTTGTCGCGCCCGTAGGCGTAGTCCGGCGAGCAGCTCATCCAGGTCTTCAGTCCCTTCGCCTTGGCGACGTTGCCGGCGTAGGCTGCGCTGACGATCGCATCGTGGATGCCCTGGCGCGCGGTGCGGAAGGCGGTGGGCACGCGGATCTTCGGATCCGCCGACAGCGACGAGGTCTCGGAGTTGGTGTGGATGCACAGGACCTTGAGCTCGCGGATGACTTCCTGGACTGCGAAGGCACCCGCAGAGGACTCTGCGCTCACGATGATCTCGCAGCCCTCGCTGTTGATGAGGTGGCGCGTGTTGTTCGCCGCCTCGTCGGGCTTGCCCTTCGAGTCGCGCGTGATGAGCTCGATCTTGCGGCCGCCCAACCCTCCGGCGGCGTTGAACTTCTCGATCTGCATCGCCAGCGCGTTGCGCGACGAGATCCCGAGTTGCGCGACGCGGCCGGACAGGATGGTGGGAACGCCGATCCTGATGGGCTTGTTCTGCGCGCGTGAGACGAAGGGGAAACCCAGTCCCGCGGCCGCGGTGAGCGCACCCGCGGCTTTGATGAATCGGCGGCGTTTCCCCAGCCCTGCGGCGTTGTCAGACATGATCTCCTCCATTGTTATCGTGTCAATCGTTGGCGCTGCGTGTCGGCACCCTCCGGTCGACACTGATCAGGCCAGCCTTTCCGCCGGGCCAAGGGCCGCAAAGTTCCGGGGGCCGCAGAGTCCAAGGGGGCGCAGCGTTCCAGGCAGCATAAACCAATTAGCTTGGGGAAATCCCGTCCCGGCGGGAATCCCAAATCCGTCAACGCAGGCTTCGCAGAAGGCGAAGACTCGCCGTCAGCTGTGCGGCGCTTCCGCCTGCCGCTTCAGATGGTCGACCAGCTTCCTGGCGATGGCCGGCAGCGCCTCATAGTCGCGAACACAGACGAACATGCGCCGTTTCGCCCAGGGGTCGCTCAGCCGGACCAATCGAAGCTGCATGGCGGAGACGAATGGCCGCGCGGCGCCCTCTGGCATGATCCCGATGCCAAACCCAGCCTCGATCATCTTGCACAAGGCGGCAAAGCTGTGGACCTGGATGCGCGCACGCAGCGGCTTGCGCGCGACTGCCGCCTGGTCGATCAGCAGGCGCGTAGTGGCGGTCGCGCTCTCCAGCGTCACGAAATCGCTGTCCAGCAACGCCGAGAACACGACGCTGCGGCTGCGCAGCGGGTGCTTCTTCGGCACCACCGCGACCAGCTTGTCGGCCTTGTAGTCGAGCCATTCCAGCCCATCCATCGGCGTGCCTTCCATGATCACCCCGATGTCCGTCGTGCCCTCACGCAACGCTTGCACGATCTCGCCGCTGAAGCGCTCTTCCATCGCGATGACCACCTCCGGCGCCAGGGTCGCGAAGCTCGCCAGATCCGCCGGGAGAACCTGGGAAATGGCGGACGCGCTCGCCTGGATGCGTACGTGCCCCTTGCGCCCGGACGAATATTCGGACAGCTCCGCTTTCAACTGATCGACCTGGCTCAGGATCTGCCGGGCGCGATGCAGCACGACCCGGCCGGCGGGGGTCAGCTCCGCGCCTCGGGCCGTGCGGTTCAGTAATTTCACTCCGTACTGGTGCTCGAGCAGGCTGATGCGACGGCTCGCAGCAGCCAGAGCGGTATGGCTGGCTTCTGCCGCCTTCGTGATGCTCCGCGTTTCTGCCACGCGGACGAACAGGGCCAGGGAGACCAGATCGGGCAGCATAGGCTCAGATCGCGGACGAGCAAATGGTCGACGCAGGCTGCGAGCGACACTGCCTCGTAGAGTCGAGACGTATCACGATCCTCTCCTCGGACATAAACCGTATCACGTCCCCATCGCTGGACGGAAGCCCTTCCCGCGGGCTAGCGGAAGCGAAACGCGACCGTCGGCGCGCGTCCCGCGATGATGTCCGCGATCGCCCGCCCCGAGCCCGCGCATAGCGTCCAGCCCAGCGTGCCGTGACCAGCGTTGATGAACAGGTTGGGGTAGCGTGTAGCTCCGATGACGGGAACGTTGCCGGGCGTCGCAGGCCGCAACCCGGCCCAGCGCTCCGCCCGGTCGAAATCCACCGCATCCGGGAACAGCACCTTGGCTCGCTCGATGAGGGCATTGCAGCGAACCGCGCTGATGCCGGTGTCGTAGCCGTTCAGCTCGGCGGTGCCGGCGACGCGCAGACGTTCGCCCAGCCTGGAGATGGCGAGCTTGTGCCCCTCGTCGGTCAGGCACACGCTGGGTGCGCGATCGGCTCGCACGACCGGGGCGGTGATGGAGTAGCCCTTGACGGGATAGATCGGCACCCGGATGCCCAGCGGTTCGAGCAGGAAGGGCGTCCAGGTGCCCAGGCACACGAGCACTGCGTCGGCGCGCAGCACGTCCGAGGCGCCGCCCTGCGGGCGCACTTGCACGCCCGTCACCTTGCCCTCGTGTCCCTCCAGGCGCTCGATCGCGACGCCATAAAGGAACTGCACGCCCCGCTGTGCGCAGATCTCCGCGAGATTGCGCGTGAAGAGGTGGGCATCTCCCGATTCGTCCGACGGCGCATAGGTTCCGCCGACTGGTGTGACCTTGCCGTGCCCGAGCGCTGGCTCGATCTCCAGGCACTGCCGCGCGCTCTTCACCTGCACGTCCAGCCCGCCCTGACGGATCAGCTCGGCGCGCCGCTTGGCGCCTTCGAACTCGTGCGGGTCGTAGTAGATCTGCAGGAGCCCGCGCTCGAGGTGGTCGTAGCGCACGCCGGTCTTCTCACGCAGCAGCTTGAGCTGCGCTCCGCTGTAGACCGCCAGACGCAGGATCTGCACGGTGTTGTCGCGGGTGCGGCCGGGCAGGCACTCGTACAGGAACTGCGCTGCCCACTTCCACTGTCGCAGGCTGGCCATCGGACGATACAGCAAGGGCGCCTGTTCATCGCCCAGCCACTTGAGGATCTTCGCCGGCGCTCCCGGGTTCGACCAAGGCTCGGCCTGGCTCACCGAAACCTGTCCGCCGTTGGCGAAGCTCGTCTCCAGCCCCGCGCCGGGTTGGCGATCGATGACCGTGACCTCGTGGCCGTCCTCGGCCAGATACCAGGCGCTGGTCACGCCGACCACGCCCGCACCCAGAACCATCACTTTCATGTTCACGCCTGCTGGCTGACAAACCCGCTAGCCTCGCATCATCCGGCTTCCGGCGCAACCGGTGCTGCACGCGACGGCTGCTCGATCGCGCAGCCGCCGGTTCCGGCCTTCGGGCACAATGGGTCGATGAAGCTTCGTTTGCTTGCTTCGATCTGGGGCTTCGCCGAGGCAACCCTGTTCTTCGTCGTGCCCGATGTGCTGCTTACCGCGATCGCAGTGCGCGACCTGCGCGCCGCGTTGGTGGCCTGCTTCCTCACGTTGCTGGGTGCGTTGGCCGGCGGCACGCTGATGTACCTCTGGGCAGCACGGGATCATGCTGCTGCGGCCGCCGTGGTGGAGAAAGTGCCGGCTATCAGCCGCGGTTCGATGGCCCGCGTGACGCAGCAGCTGCGTGAGCAAGGCGCTGCCGCCACAATCGTTGGTGCTTTCACCGGTGTGCCTTACAAGATCTACGCCGTGGAGGCGCACGCGGCGGGGATCACCCTGGAGGCCTTCGCCGCGCTCTCAGTACCGGCGCGGCTGGGCCGGTTCATGCTCGTCACGCTCCTCGCAGGGCTGACCTCGCGCCTGCTCGCGCCGAAGATGTCGCTGCGGTTGCGCTACCTTGCGCTCGCCTTGCTCTGGGTCGGCTTCTATGCAGCCTACTGGAGCAGCTTCCCCGGGTGAGGGGTCTCAGGTCAGGCGGAACTCCAGCACGCCCAGCGGCTCCACCGCACAGCGCAGGTTGTCGCCAGATTTGAGCCAGGTGCGCTTGCCTTCAGGCATGCCGGCAATCACGCCCTCTGGCGTACCCGTGAAGATGATGTCACCGGGCATCAGCGTCATGTGCTGTGAGATGTAGCTCACGATCTGCGCGCAGCTGAAGACCATGTCCGCGGTGTTCGACGCCTGCCGCCGCTGCCCGTTGACCTCGCACCATAGGTCGAGCTTCTGCGGGTCGGGCACCAGCCCGGCACCCACGATCCAGGGACCGAGCGGCGCGAAGCCGTCGCAGCTTTTCCCGAGCATGAACTGCGAGGTCTTGCGCTGCAGGTCGCGGGCGGAGAAGTCGTTGCCGGTGGCATAGCCGAACACGTGCCCGAGTGCGTCCGCCTCGCTCACCTCGTGCGCCTTCTTACCCATGACGACGACCAGCTCCACCTCGTAGTCGAACTGGTTCGCGACCTTGGCCGGCAGCGCGAGCTTGCCGCGGTGGCCCATCAGCGTGTTGTTGTATTTGTTGAACAGCATCGGCGTAGCGGGTACCTGTGGACCGGTCTCGGCCGCGTGCTTGCGGTAGTTCAGTCCGACGCAGATGATCTTCTCCGGGTGCATGACCGGCGGCCCGAACTCGACCTGGTCCTCGGGGAAGAAATGGCGGCGCGCCCATTGCGCGCCGCGCGCCTTCAGCACGACGGTGCTCACGAGCTGCCCGCCGCCTTCGCGCAGCATCTCGTCCAGCGAGTGGGGCACGTCGTAATTGAGCGTTTCCGCTGCACCGTGCACGTCCAGCACACCGAGATCGGTCTTGACCGCGAGAGCCAGATTGCCGCCACGTCTGATATGACCCACCATCAACCGAGACGGCAGGTCCGCATCTTCCGTGCGCGGCTTGTCCTTCTCGTGCGCGGCGCGCGCTGCCCCGGTCGATGTCACCGACACCGTCGCCGCGGCGGCGGTCGCGCCGATGTCCTGCAGAAACTTCCTGCGGCTCTCCCGCATGGTTACTCCCTTTTCCAAGTAACAATCCCCCCTCACTCCCGCCCTCTCCCGCGAGGGAAGAGGGGGTTTCTTGCCGACCACCTGCCGGCGCGCCGGCTCAGTTGCTCTGTCGCAAACCCCACGTGGGTCCGCCCGCCGTATGGGCTACTGGCAAACCATCCGCTTCACCGGCAGCCCGCCGCCCGGGTAGGTGGTGGTCCGGTCGAACACCACGTCGCAGCGGCCCGTGCCGGGTGGCAGCGCGGTGTTGATCTGGGCCGTGGTTCGCTCGTAGCTGCACAGCAGATAGTGGCTGCGCGGGCTGTCGCGCAGGAGCCAGGACAGGATCAGCTCCTTCCCGGTCTGGCGGCGACGGTCGTACTTGAGGCTGACGCGGTTGGACGGCGGCCCGTCGAACAGGGTGACGCCCGACAAGCGCGGTGGCGTATCGCTGTAGCTTACCGACCAGCCCGAGGGCACCTCTGCGCGCTGCTGCACGCTGAGCTGGTCCGGGCAACTGACCTCTGCACGGGCGCTCGCCAGCGCTCCGGCCAGCAGCAAAGGCGCGGCGAGGCAGCGCCACGGACCGGGCCCCGCGAGGACCTTCAGGCAGCGACTCAAGGACAAGGCGGCAGGACCGTTAATATCTCGTGGCATGGTTGTTGCGAAAACCATGTCTGAAGACCGGGCAGGCGACCGGAAGCACCGCACCACTCCTTGGTTCATGCCCGGCAGCCCGACTCGGGCTGTCCAAACTCCGCGCGCAGGACGAATGTGCGCTTCTCGTTCAGATTATACGTCCGCGCGGGCCCTGACCCGAACGCGAGTCTGCTGGGATGAACCTGAATCGTCAACGTGCCCGGTCGCGGGCGCACCTCGTGGCCCTGGTTCTGCTGCTCGCGTGCACAGCAGGGGCGGGGGCGCTCAGGGGCGAAATCCCGACGCCTGCCGGCCTCGAGGGCTCGGAAGCTCCGATGCTGTGCGCGGGGCTTGCCGCGCTGGGCCTGGGCCGGCGCAGCCGCCGGCCGCGCAACGGTGCACGCCCGGGGCGCGCCGAGCGCCGCTTCCGCGCCTTGGTCGATCTGTCACCCGACGCCATCCTGATGCACTCGGGCGGAAAGCTCGTCTATGCCAACCGTGCCGCTATGGAGCTGTTGCGTGCCGATCGCGCCGAGCGGATTGTCGGCCTCGCGCCGGCCGAGCTGGTAGCACCCGACTGCCGCGAGCTGGCGCAGGCACGCTTGCAGCGCCTGCTCCGCGGCAAGAGCGTCCCGCCCACCGAGATGCGCTGGCTGCGCTTCGACGGCACCGCCGTCGAGGTCGAAGTCAGCGCCTCCCTCCTGGTCGCCGAAGGAAGCATCTCGATCCAGGTGTTCGTGCGCGATATCACCGAGCGCAAGCAGGCGCAGCGCCACATCCTTCGGCTGACGGACTTGTATTCGGCGCTCAGCCGGACCAGTCAAGCTGTGGCACGGCTGCGCGACCGCGACGCGCTGTTTGCCGAGGTCTGCAGCATCGCCGCGGAGCTCGGGCACCTCTCTGCTACCTGGATCGGCCTGATCGACGCTGGTGGCGAACATCTGGTGCCGGCAGCCTCCAGCGGGGCAGGCGCGCAGTACGCGCGCAGCATCGAGGTGCCGCTGGACCCGCAGCGGCCCGCCGGCAACGGCCCGATCGCGGTGGCGCTCCGGGAGGACCGCATCTACGTGTGCAACGACCTGGACGCCGATCCGCGGACGATGCCCTGGCGCAGTGTGGCGCAGGGGTTCGGCTTTCGCTCGGTGGCCGTGTTCCCGCTGCGGCAGAGCGGCAGGCCGGTCGGCGCCATCATGCACTACGCCAACGAGACCGGCTTCTTCGACGGCCAGCTCACCGAGCTGCTCAGCCGGATGGCGAGCGAGATCTCGGTCGCGCTGGAGCGCTTCGCTTCCGAGGCCGCGCTGCGGGACAAGCAGCGCCAGATGGAAATTCTGCTGAGCAACCTTCCCGGCATGGTGTACCGCTGCCGTGACGATGCAGACTGGACGCTGGAGTTCGTCAGCGAGGGTTGCCTGGAGCTCACGGGATACCGCCCGGAGGAGCTGATGCTCTCGCGTACCGTCACCTTCGAGGGCATCACCCATGCTGAGGACAGGGCACGTGTGCGCGACGAGATCCACCGCGCCCTGCGCACGGGCGGCCGCTTCGCGCTGGAGTACCGCATCCGCACACGCGACGGCCGCGAGAAGTGGGTCCAGGAGAAGGGGCTGGGGACGTATTCGCCCGACGGCGAGCTTCTCGGCCTGGAGGGATTCGTCTCCGACATCACCGAGATCAAGACGTATCGCGAGCGGCTGGAGCACCAGGCCACTCACGACACCTTGACCGGGCTGGCCAACCGGCACCTGCTCAACGAGCGCGTGCTGCAGGCGATGGCACACGTCAAGCGTCAGGGCGGCGTGCTGGCGGTTGTGTTCCTGGATCTGGACCAGTTCAAGTTCGTCAACGACACGCTCGGCCACACCGCGGGCGATGCTCTGCTCAAGCAAGCCGCCGAGCGGCTGCGCGGGTGCGTGCGCGAAGGGGACACGGTAGCGCGGCTGGGTGGCGACGAGTTCGTGCTGCTGCTGGCCGAGCAACCAGACGCGCAGGCGGTGAGCCATGCAGTGGAGCGGGTTCTCAGCATCATGGCGCAGCCCTACCCGGTGCTCGGCAAGGAGTTTGCCACGACCTGCAGCATCGGCGTGAGCCTGTTCCCGCAAGATGGCGACGATGTCGAGACCATGCTCAAGCATGCCGACGCTGCCATGTACCGGGCCAAGGCCATGGGCCGCAACGGCTTCCATTTCTTCACTGCGGAGATCAACGCCGCTCTGAGCGAGCGGCTCTCGCTCGAGCGCGACCTGCGCCGGGCCATCCAGGCCAACGAGTTCCAGCTCCACTACCAGCCCAAGGTCGCACTGCGCAGCGGCATGTTGATCGGCGCCGAAGCCCTGGTGCGTTGGGCGCACCCGGAGCAGGGCATGCTCTCGCCGGTGCGCTTCATCCCGCTTGCCGAGGAAACCGGACTCATCCTGCCGCTGGGCGAGTGGATCCTGCGCCAGGCATGCGTGCAGGCGCGCGCCTGGCTCGACGCCGGCCTCGAGCTCAAGCTGATCTCGGTGAACATCTCGGCGCGCCAGTTCCACCAGCACGATCTGGTGCAGCGCATAGCCGACATCATGAGCGCCACCGGCCTGCCGCCGGCATGCCTGGAGCTGGAGCTCACCGAGAGCATGATGATGGCGGACGCGGAAGAGGACGTCTCACGGCTCAACGCACTCAAGGCGCTGGGTGTGCAGCTCTCGGTCGACGACTTCGGCACAGGATACTCCAGCCTGAGCTATCTCAAGCGCTTCCCGGTCGATCGCCTCAAGATCGACAAGTCCTTCGTGCGCGACATCGTGACCGACCCGGGCGACGCCGCAATTGCGCAGGCGGTGATCCGGCTGGGCCAGATCCTAGGCCTGGTGGTGACGGCCGAAGGGGTGGAAACCGACGAGCAGCTCGAGTTCCTGCGCCGTCACGGCTGCGACGAGGCGCAGGGCTACTACTTCAGTCCGCCGTTGCCGCCGGACGCGTTCGTGGAGCTGTGGCGGCGCGGGCTGCTCGCGCCCAAGGGGTGGGCCGCGCCGGTGGAGTTCCCGGCGGTGGTCTGAGGCCACCGGCGATTGTAGGACGTGGGACGTATGAGGTAGCGAAAAGCGCAGTACGCCGCTTTTCCTCTAGGTCCTACGTCCAGCCAGGTCTTTATCGCCGTCGCACGCGAAAGCAGCTCCCGCCACATGACTTTGGGGTCCATGTTCAGGACGGTGTCGCTATCGGCAGGCAGGACATACCAGCCGCCGCGTGCGATCTCGCCTTCGAGCTGCACGGGCGCCCAGCCGGCGTAACCGAGGAAGTATCGCTGCACGCCGTCCTGCGGCGAGTCGAGCAAGCTGTCCAGCACCTCGCCGTTGTTGCTCAGGAAGAGGTCGTCGAAGACGGGGAATACGCCTTCCGCAGAAGCGCTGCCGCGGAACAGGAACATCAGCCCGGTGGTTCGCACCGGCCCGCCGAAATACAGCGCCTCACTGCGTTCCCGCAGCCGCGGCTGGTCCGGAAACACCTCCTTGAGGGTGAGCGGAGTCGGGCGGTTCAGGATCACCCCCAACGGCCCACCGCCGATGGGAAACAGCACCAGTACCACGGTCTGCGCGAAATTGGGGTCGAGGAGGTCGGGCGTGGCCACGAGCAGTACCGGTTCACGCTCGACTTGCTGCGCCCAGCCCAGGCTCTGCCACAGAACAGGCAGGAGCACAGCCAGCGAGAGCAGGACACGGCGCACGAGGACCTCGCGTGATGTCGACCCCAAGACTATACCCCGGGCATGGCGCGGACTCTACACCCAGCGCGGAGACGCAGAAGACGCGGAGAAAACCTCCAGGAGTGCGACGTCGCTGAGCCGGATCCTCGAGGGCGATCTCAGTCCGTCGCGCACCCGGTCAGCAAAGCTCACTGCTCCGCGTGACCCTGGAATCCCTCTCGCCCTCGTTTTCCTCTGCGTTCTCTGCGTCTGTGTGTTGGGGCTAGGGGGTAGCAGCGCTAGCGCAACCTGATCTTCCGCCAGGCACCCGACTGCCACCGCAGCCACATCACCGCGCCGAGCGCGGCTGTGTAGAACAGAAGCGCGCTCCACCCGCCTACGGTGCCCAGGCCGAACTGCGGCAGGAAGTGCACCCAGCCTTGTCCCGGCGCGAAGCTCAGCATGTGGGTAAGCGGGACGAAGCCGAGCCACGACACCAGCACGACGAGCAGCGTGGGCACGCGCACGTCGCCGGCGCCGCGCAGGGCGAACCCGGCGCTGAGGTTGACGCCGTCGAAGACCTGATACGCCGCGCCGATCCACAGCAGCATCGCCGCGGTCCCCACCACGGCGCCGGCGTTGGGGTCGGTGGGCGTGACGAAAAGCGGCAGCAGCCACGGGCCGGCGAGTGCCAGCACCAGGCTCACCAGTCCCATGTAGGCGACGTTGAGCTTGATCGCTGAGTTGCCCATCTTATGCGCCCAGTCGCGATCGCCGGCGCCGATGGACTGTCCCACCAGCGTGGTCCCGGCTATGGCGATGCCCACCGCCGGCATGTAGGCGAGCGAGGTCATCATCATCACGATCTGCGTCGCCGCACCTGCGACCGTGCCGAGCCCCGCCTGCATCAGCTGGAACAGCGCGAGCCCCAGAAGATCGGCTGCCGGCAGCAGTCCCATGGGCACGCCCAGCGTGAGCGCTCTGACCATCGCCCTGCGGCGCGGGTGCCAGCAATGCTGCGACCGATACTCCCCACGCACCGAGCGGCTCAGGAACACCGCCAGTCCGAGGGCGAATCCGATCGCCTGGGCCGCGGTGGTGGCCCAGGCCACGCCTGCTATGCCCAGGCCCAGCTCGAAGATGAAGATCTGGTTGAGCACCGCGTTGGCGACCGCGACGCAGATCATCATGACCAGCGTCACGCTGGTGCGTCCGATGCCGTTGAAGAAGCTCGATACGGTCCACAGTGCCACACCGGCTACCGCCCCGCCCATGCGCGGGCCCCAGAACTCCATCGCGAGCGTGTGCACCTGCGGCGCCAGCCCGAACGGTGCGAGCATCGGGCCGCCTGCCAGCGCCACAGCGATGAACAGCGGCGCCATGAGAGCCACCACCCACAGGCCGCTCCAGGTGATGCGCGCGGCGGATTCCCGTTCGCCCGCACCGTACGCCTGCGCCACCAGCGTCTGCACCGCCATGGCCACGCCGCCGAAGATCAGCACGAAGACGATGACGAACCAGTACACCGCCCCCACCCCCGCGGTCGCGTGAGTGGAAATGCGGCCGAGAAACCAGGTGTCGGTGAGGTTGAGGATCGCTTGCAGGCTGCTGTTCAGGAACAACGGTGCGGCCAGAGCGACCATGGCCCGGTAGTCCACGCGGCGGCGTCCGTCCGCGTCATGGCGCAGCGCCGGCAACGGGCGAGGCAAGGGCTGTGCGGCTGCGGCGGCTTGGTCCATGCGAGGCTGCCGGCGCGTGGCCGGCGGAGGGGCGGGCGACTATAGCAGAACGGCACAGACGTGTCGTTCGCGCGCACAGCCGCGAACCTGGGTCGAGCACGCGCTTGCTATTATCCCGGGATGGAAGCTCACGAGCACGTCCCTTATCTGCGCGAGATCGTGGTGTTCCTGATCGCCGCCGGCGTGATCGTGCCGCTGTTCCACCGCCTGCGTGTCAGTCCGGTGCTCGGTTTTCTGGGCGCGGGGGCGATGCTGGGTCCGTACGGCCTGGGGCTGTTCGCACAGGACATCGGTCTTCTGCGCTACGCCGTCATCGACGACATCGACGGCGTCAGGGGCCTGGCGTCTCTCGGGGTGATCTTTCTGCTGTTCATGATCGGGCTGGAGCTTTCCGTGGAGCGGTTGTGGGCGCTACGGCGGCTGGTGTTCGGCCTGGGGACGTTGCAGGTCGTGATCACTGCGGCCGTGATCGGGGCAATTGCCTGGGGATTCGGCAATAGCCCACAGGCCTCGATCATCTTCGGCTCGTGCCTGGCGCTGTCCTCGACTGCCATCGTCATGCAGCTCCTGACCGAGCGGCGCCAGGTCGCAACGACACTGGGCCGCACGAGCTTCGCCGTACTGCTTCTGCAGGATCTGGCCGTGGTGCCGATCCTGTTCCTGCTCGGCATGCTGGGCGCCCGCCTTGACGGCGACGTCGGCGTCGCGCTGCTGGTCTCCGTCGGCAAGGCGCTGGGCGCGATCGTGCTGATCCTGATGATCGGACGGTTGGTGCTGCGGCCGCTGTTCCGGCTGGTGACCGCCGCGCGCAGCCCGGAGCTGTTCGTCGCTGCGACGCTGCTCACTATCATCGGGACTGCTGCAGTGACGGGGGCCGTGGGCCTTTCCATGGCGCTGGGCGCGTTCCTCGCTGGGTTGCTGTTGGCCGAAACGGAGTTCCGTCACGAGATCGAAGTCGATATCGAGCCGTTCAAGGGTCTCCTGCTCGGCCTGTTCTTCATGTCGGTGGGGATGGCGATCGACTTCCGGGCGGTGGCACAGGAGCCGCTCTGGCTGGCGGCTTCGGTGATCGGTCTGTTCCTGACCAAGTCAGTTATCACCACCGGCCTGTGTCTCGCGTTCGGGGTTCCCCGGCATACCGCCGCAGAGGCCGGTCTGCTCCTCGGCCAGGCCGGCGAGTTCGCGTTCGTGGTGGTGGGGATCGCCACGATGCGCGGGCTGGTGGCCGAGGATGCCGCGCAGTTCATGCTCATTGTCGCCGGCCTGACGATGGCGATCACGCCCGGGGTGGCGCATCTGGCACGTCGACTCGCCGGCTTCATCGAGCAGCGCACGCACGTCGGCGGAGCCGGCGGGAGCCCAGAGATCGAAGGCCTCGAGGGGCACGTGATCATCGCCGGGTTCGGACGTGTGGGGCAGATGCTCGGGCGCATCTTCGACGCTCAGAACCTGCCCTACGTTGCGCTGGATCTCGACGGTCCGGCGGTCGGTGCACAGCGTGCCGCGGGGCTGCCGGTGTTCTACGGCGACGCCAGCCGTGCCGACATCCTGCGCCGCGCTCACGTCGAGTCTGCACAGGCCCTGGTCATCACCATGGACAGCCCGCTGGCTGCCTCGCACACGGTGGAGGCAGTGCGCAGGCAATGGCCCTGGCTGCCGGTCTTCGCGCGGGCGCGGGATGCAGTCCACGCGAAAACGTTGCTGCAGGCCGGCGCTACCGGTGTTGTGCCGGAGACCGTCGAGTCCAGCCTCCAGCTTGCAGCGCGTGTGCTGGAAGGCGTGGGTACGCCAGCGGAGGCGGTGAATGCTGTGGTCAGCCAGCAGCGCGAACTGGAGCTCGGCGAGTTGGAGACCAGGCGCAGCGCTTCGTCACCGGGATGACGCAGCCACCCTGGCAGCACGCCCCATCGAGGTCGGCGACGAGAATCGCTTCTTGGCGCTACCTCGGTTGCGCAGCCCCTGCCACCATCTTCAACAGGTCGTCGGCCTGCCGATTATGTACCGACTGCGTGAGCAGAATGTCGGGTGGGAGCACCGGCTTGCCGTAGTAGCCCCGGTTCCAGTCATCCGCCGTCTTCACCACACTACCCTCGAAATTGAGACCGCCGTAGAGGCCTTTCGAGCGGCTGAAGGAAATGAAGTCCTCCTCGACGCTCGCCTTGGTTCCCGCCCCGACGGGGCCGGCGGCAACGCTCGCGTCCCCGCCCATCTTGAAACTGGTTGCGAGCAGGGAGTTGGCTCCCTTCTCGGACATCACCATGACCACCACCTCGGCCACTTCCACCCCGATCTGGAAGCCCACGCTCGCGGTCGATACATTGTAGAAGGCAGGTCCGACCCATTTGCCCGCCTTGGCGTCGCGCGCGACGTAGACGGCACGCCCGCCCGAACCGCCGAAGATGAACCCTGCCTTCACGACTTTGGGCACGATGATGAGGCCATGCACACGGTGGAGGTTCTCCTGAAGCCAGGACATGTTCGGGTCGCGCAGGAAATTGGCCAGCGTCGCCTCAGCCATGATGACGTGCTCTTCCTGCGCGCTTGCTGCATTTGCGGGCGATACGGCAAGGGGCAGATGAGTAAGGGCGAGGGCCAGCGCGGATGCCCGCGTACACGTCAGAGTGATGTTCACTGTCAGTCTCCTCATTTTGTGATGTGGGATATCCATGGGTCTGGGGCTGCAATCTCCCGCCGTGCACAATACTACTGCGGCTATCCCGCCATGTGGAGCCGGCTCGCGCCAACGTCTGAAAGTGCTCCGAGCGGTGGTGTTCACACGAGTTGGTGCGAAGCTGATGCCGCTTTCTCGCGAAACCCGATGGACCACGATGACTGAAAGCCGCGCTCGCTGGCAGGCGCTCAAGCTTGTTTCCGGCGGACAGACCGGTGTGGACCGCTGCGCCCTGGACTGGGCGCTCGATCACGGCCTCCGCTGCGGCGGTTGGTGCCCGCGCGGTCGGCGGGCCGAGCACGGTCCGCTGGATCCGCGCTATCCGCTCACCGAAACACCGTCGGCCGAGTACCGTCAGCGGACAGACTGGAACGTGCGCGACAGCGACGCCACTGTGATCTTTTCGCTCTCCAAGCGCCTGTCCGGGGGGTCGCGTGAGACGCGTGAGTGCGCCAGGCGCCGGCGCAAGCCTTGCCTGCACTTGCATCCCCACGTGGATGCGCCCAGCCTGCTGCGCGCATTCCTGGACGCGCACCGCCCGCATGTGCTCAACGTTGCGGGGCCGCGCGCGTCCAAGGAGCCGCGAGTCGGTGCGTTCGTGCGCGAGGTTCTCGACGAAGTGCTGGCGCCACCACCCAAGGCGCGCCTGTGAGATGTCCCCCAGCTCATGCAGTCGGGTGTCCGGCACATCGGCTCACCCGCATCGTCGCTTGCCTTGCGGCTGCGGTGTCGATGTCGCTGCCAGAGCTTGGGCCGAGCTTCGGGCGCAGCGCGCGGCGTCGGTTGACTGTAGGAGTAAACTTGGCCGCGAGCGTCAACGAAGAGAGGACTCCATGTACCGCAGCGCGGTTGCGTTTCTATTGCTGACGTGCCTCGCGGCCAGCGTCCATGCCGCCTGCCCGGACGATATCCAGGTCGCCGCCTTTGTGTCCGACTACCGCGACCTGCAGGTAAGCCGGGGCTTCGGTCCCGACCTGACCATGCAGGATGCCCTGTGCGCACAGTCGAAGGTCGTGCGACGACTGAGTGAATCGCTCGGGCCCGTCGCAGGGTACAAAGCGGGGCTGACCAATCCCGCCGTGCAGGTGCGCTTCGGCGTGGATCACCCGGTGCGCGGCTTCCTGCTGCGCGACATGCTGGTGAGAAGCGGGGCACAGCTGCCGGCGAAGTTCGGCGCCCGCCCGCTATGGGAGGCCGACCTCATCGTGGAGGTGGAGGATCCTGCGGGGCTGCTGCGCGCGCGCACGGCCCGCGAGGCGGCGGAGAGCGTGTCCTTCGTCGTGCCGTTCATGGAGCTGCCGGATCTGCTGCTCGACTCGAAGGAGACGCTCAACGGCCCTGCGCTGGTGGCGATCAATGTGGGTGCGCGCATGGGCGCACTCGGCGCTCCCATCCCGATGCAGACCAGTGACGAGTTCATCGACGCGCTGGCGAACATGACGGTCGTGCTGATCGAGGACGGGCGCGAGCTCGCCCGCGGTCCCGGCTCGGCGATCATGGGTCACCCGCTCAGCTCCGCCATGTGGCTCGCGCACGACCTCGAGCGCTCCGGTGTGGGCCTGAAGGCAGGGGACCTGCTCAGCCTTGGCGCCTTCCTGCCGTTCCAGCCCACCAAGCCGGGCACGACCGTTACCGTGCAGTACCTTGGGCTGCCCGGCGACCCGAGTGTAACGGTCAGCTTCAAATAGGGGGAAACTAAGCATGCGTTGGGAATCCGGCAGAAGGAGCGGGAACGTCGAGGACCGCCGCGGCATGCGTGTATGGCCGGGCTTGGCCGGGGGCGGCCTCGGCGCAATCGTGATCATCGTCCTGGCGCTGGTCTTCGGCGTCGATCCCAGGCTGCTGATTCAGGGCATGGGTACGCAAAGCAACACCCAGACGCCTGCGCCGCAGTCCGACCAGACCGGTCCCGACCCCATGAAGGAGTTCATCTCCGTGGTGCTGGCGGACACGGAGGACACCTGGGGCGCGTTGTTCCAGCAGGTCGGCGCGCAATATCAGGAGCCGACACTGGTGCTGTTTTCCGGCGCGGTGCAGTCGGCCTGCGGGTTCGCCCAGGCTGCGGTCGGCCCGTTCTATTGCCCGACGGATCGCAAGCTGTACATCGACCTGGACTTCTACGGCGACCTGCGCGAGCGCTTCGGGGCCCCAGGCGACTTTGCGCAGGCTTATGTCATCGCCCACGAGATCGGGCACCACGTGCAGAACCTGCTCGGCATCGCAGACAAGGTGCGCGGCGCCCAACAGCGCGTCTCACAGCCAGAGGGCAACGAGCTCTCGGTGCGGATGGAACTGCAGGCAGACTGCCTGGCGGGGATCTGGGCGCACCACGCAGACCGCTCGCGCCAGATCCTGGAGGAAGGCGACGTGGAGGAGGCGCTGAATGCAGCGAGCCAGATCGGCGACGACCGCATGCAGATGCGCGCCCAGGGCTACGTTTCTCCCGATTCCTTCACTCACGGCAGCGCGGAGCAGCGTGCACGCTGGTTTCGGCACGGGCTGGAGACCGGGGATCTGGAGGGCTGCAATACGTTCCAGGCGGCGCGGCTCTGAGCGGACGCCGTCCGGTGGCTTCGTGATCGGTCAGATCGGCTAAGCTTGGCCGCATGCGAACCCAGAAAGCTCCGACCGCACCAACGGTCACCCCACTGGACCGCCGGTTCCTGATTGCCTGGCAGGGACGCACGATCGGCGAGCACCAGGTCGCCTTCCGCGAGCGCGAGGACGAACTCGAGGCTCTGACCCGGGTGGCTCTGACGGTCAAGCTCGGGTTCATCACGCTATACGATCTGGATCACGAGAGCGAGGAGCGCTGGTGCCGCGGCAAGTTGACGCGGCTATCGGCGACCACGCGGGAGAACGGGGGCGCGCCGCTTCGACTGCGGGGCGCAGCCGGTGACTCCGGCTTCCGGTTGGAGGCGCCCGGCGAAGCCCTGCTGCCGGACGAGATATTCACTAGCGACAGCCTGTGGAACCGGGCCATCCTCACCCAGCGCAGGATCCTCGACGCGCACAGCGGCAGTCTGCTGGACCTGACCACCGAACCCCGGTCGGCCGGGCAGATGACGCTCGCCGGCGCTGCCGTGCCCGTGCGGGAGCATGCCTTCGCAACGCCTCGCCTGCGCGGCAGTCTGTGGTACGACGGTGACGGTCACTGGGTGGCTGGCCACTTCGACCTGCGCGGCGAGATGATCGAATACCGCCTGGCGGAATGACCGGCCAAGTCTGCTGACAGGATGCTGTCAGCAGTCCCTGCCTATGCTGTGTCTCGTGCGATCCCGCACGATATCCAGTGAAAGGAGTGGCAAAGATGGCCGGATCCGAGATGTCCAAGCAGAACATGGCGGTGTGGTTCGAGCTTCCCGTCCGCGACTTCGCACGCGCGAAGCGCTTCTATGAGACCGTGTTCTCGGTGCAGCTCACCGACGAGCGCATGGGCGACTACGTCATGGCGCTGTTCCCCCACGCCGGACAGGCGGTTTCAGGGTGCGTCATCAGCGGCCCCGGCTATGCTCCCGCAGCCGATGGCGCCGTCGTCTATCTCAACGCCGGACAGGACCTGGCGGTCCCCCTGGCGCGCGTCGAGGCGGCAGGCGGCAAGGTCGCATTGCCAAAGACTTTTCTGAGCGAGGAGGTGGGCTACTACGCGCACTTCATCGACAGCGAAGGCAACCGCGTGGGCATGCATTCGCTGCACTGAGCCTTCCGACCCCATGCGCCGTGCCGACCGACTGTTCCAGATCATCGAACTGCTGCGCGGCCGGCGCCTCACCACCGCGCGCCACCTGGCGCAACGGCTGGAGGTTTCCGAGCGCACGATCTACCGCGACGTGCGCGACCTCGTGCTGTCCGGCGTTCCTATCGAGGGCGAAGCCGGCGTGGGTTATGCGCTGCGCAAGGGCTTCGACCTGCCGCCCCTGATGTTCGACCGTGCGGAGCTGGAAGCCCTGGTGCTCGGCGCGCGCTTCGTGCAAGCCTGGGGCGGCACTGCGCTGTCGGAGGCGGCCCGCCGCTCCCTGGTGAAGATCGAGGCAGTGCTGCCGGCGGATCGGAGAAAGGAGATCCGCCGGTCGCGCCTGTTCGCGCTCGACTTCAACGTGCCGGCCCAGGTGACCAGCACCATGGACTGCGTGCGCGATGCGATCAATTAGCGGCGGGTCCTGCGCTTCGACTACAGACGCCAGGATGGCGAGACCTCGACCCGGGAAGTGCGGCCGCTCGCGCTGTACTTCTGGGGTGCGGTGTGGACGCTGGCGGCGTGGTGCGAGCTGCGGCGGGACTTTCGCAACTTCCGCGTCGATCGCATCTCGAAGGCCCTGGCTTCGGACAGAGGGTTTGCCGATGAGCCGGGCAAGACGCTGGACGACTTCCTGCGCGGGATCAACCAGGAATAGCCGGCACCCTCCGCAACGCTCAGGCGAGCGTATCGAGCAGGCCGCCCAACCGCGGTTCCTGATCGGGCTCGGCACCGAGCAGCTGGATGATGCTGAACAGGGATGCGAGGCTGGCCGACAGGACCGCGCGTTCGGCGGGCGAGGCGCCGGCGAGCAGGGGCAGCAGCGCGTCCGGTGGCAGCGGCGAGGTCAAGCTGAGCTCGGCCGCGAACAGAGGCTGGAGCCCCGATGTCAGCGTCGAGAGATCGACGCGGTCGACGGTATTCACCAGGTTTCGGAACAGCGCCTGCTCCAGCGCGGAAGCGAATTCCCCGGGCCGTGCCGCGCCGGCCAGTGCAACGGGCGAGGTCGGCGGACCGCTGAGCGAAGTCTCCAGCACCGCGGTGAAGGCCTGGGCTGGCGTGAGCAGGCGCGGCGACAGCGCGACCTGGATGAAGTTGGTCGCGTTGGAGACCGGTCCGATCGGAGAGACGGCCATACGCGCTCAGGCCAGCAGCAGCCCGACACCCTTTCTCGCCGGCAGCAGGACCAGTCGCTGCAGCCCCGCGGGCAGGTCGAGTGGCTTGAGCAGCATCTTCAAGCTCATGTCGATCGGGAAGTGGCGGCGCAGGATGCGCTTCAGGTCGGCCTGGAACGCATCGTAGTGGTGGCGCTCGAAGCTGCGGTCCGGATACCGCGCGGCGAAGGCGTGGCGGTAGGCGATCAGCCCGTCGTCGTTCGCCACCTCCAGCACCCGCCGCATGATCGCCCGCAGGATCCTGATGCGTCCGACCTGCTCGCGTGCGCGGTACTCTTCGAAAAACCGCCAGAAGTGGCTGTAGTGCCGCACTTCGTCGCTCTTGATGTGCCCGGTTATCGTCTTGAGCACAGGCTCGTCGGTATACTCGTGGACCGTCCGGTAGAACGTGGCCGTGGCCATCTCGACCACGCAGCGGGCCGCCAGCTCGAGCGCCTGCGTCGGCTCGAACTCGTCCAGTGTGCAGCGCGCCCCATAGTCGGCATAGAACGCGGTGTTGGCGCCTTCCCAGTCGAACTCCGGCCACACCGCCTGCACGTAGGCACGCAGCGCCCGGCCGTGCTGGACCTCTTCCTGCTCCCAGTGACCGTTGAGCCATTCGAGCACCGCGTTGTCGGCGGTGTAGTAGGCCGACAGGTTGCGCGTGTACAGCGCCGACGCGATCTCGACGAAAGACGAGGTTGCAAGCAGAAAGAACAGGGTCTCGTCACCGCGGACCCGTTCCCGGTCGATGGCGCTCAGATCGATGTCGTCGAGCCGCCAGGGCAGAGGCGGCGCGGGAGCGCGGGGCGGGGCGTATGACTCGGGCATCCGGCGACAGCGATTTTCGTTTCGGTCCGGCCAGGCTGAAGAGAAGTGACAGCCTGATTCTAGAGCAAAGCGTGCCGGTCGAGCTCCGCACGCAGGCCGGCCGGGCTTTCGAAGTGGTGTGTACGGAATCCGAGCGCCTTGGCGGCCTCGACGTTGCCGGCGGAGTCGTCGATGTAGAGCGTGCGTTTCGGCTCGAGACCGGCGCGACGGATGGCGAGCTCGAAGATGCGCCGGTCGGGCTTGGCGAGCTTGACCTCGCCGGAGACCACGATATCTTCGAACCAGCCCAGGAACGCGAAGCGCTGGCGTGCGATCGGAAAGGTTTCGGCGGACCAGTTCGTGAGCGCCAGCAAGCGGTGACCGCGCTCGCGCAGCGCGGCCAGCACCTCGACCGTCTCGGGGATCTGGTCGCGCAGCATCTGCGGCCAGCCGGTATGCCACAGGGCGATGCGCTCGGCGTGCTCGGGGAACAGGCGCTGGCGTTCGGCCACCGCCTCGGCAAACGGCCGGCCGGCGTCCATCTCGAGGTTCCATTCGGGCGGGCAAACACGCGCCAGGAAGTCCTCCATGGCTGCGTCGTCTCCGCCGAACAACGGCCGATACAGGTAGCGCGGGTTCCAGTCGATGAGAACACCGCCCAGGTCGAATAGAATCGTGTCGAACACAATCGGGCTCACGGGTTCGGACGCATGCGCGTCGGCGGTGGGATTGTACGGCTTCCCGGGGCATTGAAGATCGAAGCGACCGAATCACTGGGCGAGCCGCACGGACCGCCCCGCCAGGTTCTGCACGTGGACATGGACGCCTTCTTCGCGGCGGTGGAGTTGCTGCGCCGTCCGGAGCTGAAGGGCCGGCCGCTGGTGATCGGTGCAACAGGAGACCCGACCCGCCGCGGGGTGGTCTCTACCGCCTCATACGAGGCGCGGAAGTTCGGCGTGCATTCGGCTATGCCGCTGCGCACCGCACATAAGCTGTGCCCCGATTGCATTTTTCTGCCGGTGGACTATGCCGAGTACAGCCGCATGTCGCGCATTGTCAAGGACATTCTGCGTCGCTTCTCGCCGCTGACGCAGGATGTTGGCATCGACGAGGCGTATCTCGAGGTTACCGGCAGCGACCGGCCGGCAGACGCGATCGCGCGCGACATCAAGCGCTGCGTACGGGAGGAAACGGGGCTCAGCTGCTCGATCGGCGTGGCACCCAACAAGAGGCTGGCGAAGATCGCGTCCGACATGAACAAGCCCGACGGGCTCACGGTGATTGGCGCGGGCGACCTCGAAGCGAAGATCTGGCCGCTGGGCGTGCGCAAAGTGCCGGGCATCGGTCCCAAGACGGAGGAGCGGCTCGCAGGTATGGGCATCCACACCATCGGCGAGCTGGCAGCCCTGCCGCTGGACGAGCTGATGGCGCGGTTCGGGCAGTCCTATGGTCTATTTCTGTACCAGGCCTCGCACGGCATCGACGACCGGCCGTTGGTGACCCACTGGGAGCCCAAGCAGCGCAGCCGCGAGCGCACCTTTCAACAGGACACGGCCGACTGGCAGACGATCGCGCGGCGCCTGGCCGAGCTGTCGCGCGGCGTGGCGGAGGATCTCAAGGACGACGGCTACCTCGCCCGCACCGTCGGCATCAAAATCCGCTTCGCGGACTTCGAGACGCACACGCGCGACAAGACGCTGCCGGCACCGACTCGCGACCCTCTGCTGATCCGCAAGGCCGTCTTCGAATGCCTCGGCCGCGTCAAGCTGGACCGGCGCGTTCGGCTCCTGGGCGTGCGCGTGGGCGAACTGGAGCGCAGCTAACGCGCCGAAAGGCGACCGCAGGGCGTCGAGGTGTGGCGGTCAGACATCCGGGCGCTTCCGCAGCCCTGTGTTCGACCGCCTGTTAGGACGCGGCGCGCCGGAGTGGCGCAGTAGGGTAAAACCGGGGACGGCGCCTGCGGGATGCGGCGCCAAGAGGGGGCGTTGGATCAGGAGGCGTTGTTCCCGACGCGGATGCGACGCGGCTGGCTGCTGCCCTTGATTTCGTCCACCAGCTTGTTCACGACCTGCTCGATGTCGGGAAGCTCCCGCAGCTCCAGCACCCGCTCCAGAAAACCAAGCTCGTGGGTAAGGCCGGCACGAGTGATCATGAACTCGTGTATGTCTTGGGTGCAGCAGTAGTCTACGGTCGCGTCCGCCAGCTGCTCGCTCAGGCGCTCCAGGATCGTGCAGGCTTTCAGGTCGATGTCTGCGCTCATTGTCTGCCTCGCTTCACAAACCCTTTACATATGGCGCACTTGCGCCATCCTTGCCCCGTTGGTCAGCAGGTTTCGTTCCAGTGACAGAGGCGGGCCGTGTGGCCGAGGTGTTTGCAAACTGGGGCTGGGCGCGCTCACCGGGCATCCGCGCCCAGCCCCTGCTGCGGCGGGGCGGCGGGTCCGCTGCGCGGCACGACGCACCCGCGCAGCATTGCGCGACTCGCCTGCAGGCCGGGGACGGGCGGACTTCACAATAGGCCAAGTATGCGTGGCGTCCACTGGCGCCCAGGGGCAGCGTGCGACCACATGGTAGACGCGGTGCGAGCGCGTGATCGGCGCGCGGGCTAGTGCTGCGACACACTAATTACCACGAAGGCACGAAGAAAACCGGAGCCAGGGGCTATGAGGGCTTCCGGCGCTCGCCAGCTCTAACATACGATGTTCCGCTACTGATGTGTCTCGGTACTAGAGCGCGCCGAACGCCTTGCCGGTGTCTGTGAGCCGATCGCCCGCCATCGCATACCCAGCCTGGCGCTCAGCCAGCTCCATCAGCAGCAGCGGTGTGGCGCGGAACGTGGTCGGGTCGAAGAAGTCCAGGTAGGCGAACAGGTAGCGAGGCTGTGAAGCCACCACTGCCTCGATGTTCCCGGTATGGGCGGCATGGACGAGCACGCGCAAGAAGTCGATGTCGAGCGGCGCCCAGAAGCTGTAAACGTCTCGCGCCGTGATCCCCGGCTGCGGCAGTGCGCCGGCAGCCTCCTCCGCGCCAGCCTTGTAGAGCCAGGCGTCGCCGATCAGGAGGCGCTTGCCGGGATCGATCGCGCGGATCCGCTCCGGCCAGCTCAGCAAACGCGGCAGAAGCTTCTCCTTCGGTGTGGCCAGCCGATCCACGCGCAGGTCGATGTAGTCCAGCCCGGGGACGGCGGCGAAAGCATCGACCAGCTCGGCGCTGGCCGACAGTGCCAGGCCGCCGCCCAGCGCGGGCGCGAAGTCTCCCAGATCCGCTTTCATATCCGCATTCGCTTTGCGCAGGAAGGTGCGCCAATCGCGCGCGGTGAGCTTGAGCCCCGCCGTGTCGCGGAGCGGGTCCGCCACCAGGGTGAGGTAGTCGGGTTGCAGCGCCAGCGCGATGCTCTTTGCCTCTTCGTAACGCTCGAGGAAGAAGCGCTGCTTGCCCATGCGCACGTAGTAGCGGCGTGCGACGATGCTGCCATCGGTCGGCGCCAGTGCGCGGCTGCGCACCAGCAGCTTCAGTCCGCGCAACCGCACCGCGTTGGCGAGATTGGCGTAGCGCTCGAGGACCGGGCGCGAATCCTGGAACTGCGGGGAGATCAGTGGATAGCACACCTCCAGCGTCACGAGTTGTGCGCCGGCCCGCGCTAGGGCGTCCAGCTCTCGCAGTGCACGCTCCCGCCGCGTCTCGTCGAGGAGTGTGGGCACGGGCTCGCAGCCGGCAGCTGTCCACGCGGCGCCGCGCAGGACAGGCCGGTCGCTGCCCGTTCCCGGGACTGTGGCTGCGAACTGGGCGAGCTGTCCACCGAGCTGGCGATAAAGCGCCTGATGCTTCTTCGGGATGACCGCGCTCTGTGCGCCGGCCAGACCCGTGCTCAGCGGCAACGCCACGGCCGCCAGGACGATCAAGGCAGAGCAGTTCACCGCGGGGGACGCAGAGGACGCGGAGGCGCGACAACGGGCTTCTGCATCGGATCGGGCTCACCCCGATGAAGAGCGGATCGGTCTAGGCAATACATCAATTCACCCCGCATCCTCTGCGTCCTCCGCGGTTCATCTTCGGCTTCCAGGATGTGAATCTACGCTGCATGCCGGTCTCAGAACGTCTCGGTCCAGGGGCGGACCTCGGCTTCCCAGGTCCACGCGCTGCGATGCTGCCGATGCAGGTGGAGGAAGGTCTGCGCAATGGCGTCGGGCGCGAGATAGCGGTCGCTGGCGCGCTCCTCGTCGGTCTTGGCGTAGCTCGACGCAATGCCCCCGTCGATGACCGCGTGCGCGACATGGATTCCCTTGGGGGCGAGCTCCCTGGCCATGGATTGCGCCAGGCCCCGCAACGCGAACTTGCCCATGGCGAAGGAGGCCGATTGCGGGAAGCCTTTCACGCTCGCTGTGGCGCCAGTAAACAGGATGGTGCCCGAGCCCCGCGGCAGCATGCGCCGGGCGGCCTGCTGACCGACCAGGAACCCACCGAAGGCGCTGACCGCGAGCGCGTCCATCACACGTGCCGGGTCCAACGACTCGATCGGCCCGCGCACACGCGCACTGGCGTTATACACCACTACCGTGGGCTCGCCCGGGTCGCGCGAGACGGCATCGAACAGCGATTCGACCTGCGCCGGGTCGGCAGCGTCACAGGGATAGGCCCGGGCCCCGGTCTGCCCGCACAACTCGGCGAGCTTGTCGACCCGGCGCGCGGCCAGTGCCACCTGCATCCCCTCTCGCGCGAACAGCCGCGCCAGTGACCCCGACAGGCCGCTGCCAGCGCCCACAATCAGTGCGATTTCTACTGCCATATGCTTCCGAGCCCTCCTGCGAGACCGCTATTGAACCACGGAGACACGGTGGACACGGAGGACTTCGAAGAGAACGGACCAATGGTGCCACGGGAAGCTGGGACGGCACGCTTCGGTTCTTGCGCGGTAGCGTACCTGCGCACTTGCTGTTGGGCCCGTTAGGCCAACGGTGCGTGGGATGCGCCGACCTATCTCGATCCTAGCGCTTATCGCTTTTCCTCCGTGTCCACCGCGTCCTCCGTGGTTCATGCCTTGGAAGTACACTACAGCCGCGGCGTGCCGCCGTGCGCGTAGCCCTTCTCGCGCTGGCTCTGGCACTGGATGCAGCGCTTGGCGGTGGGATAGGCCATCAGCCGCTCGAAGCCGATGTCCGTTCCGCAATCGATGCATCGCCCGTAGGTGCCGGCCTCCATCCGTTGGCGGCTGGCTTCGATGTCCCGGATCTCGTGGACCTGGCGGTCGATGATGGCCGCGTTCAGGTCCGCGAGGACATCCGCCACCGCCTCGTCCGCCGAGTCTGTTACACGCCCCGCGAGGTCGATGTAGTGCTGTTCGCCCGACTGCTCGAGCTCGGTGCGCACCTCCTCGATCAGCAGCGCATAGCGCTCGTCGAGCGCCTTCCGCAGGCGCCGGGTCTGTTCCTGGGTCAGTGCCGCCATGTGATCTCCTTGTTGTTGATCTCGAACGATTACAAGAACAACTTAGTCTACCGCTACGCTCGCGGCATGATCTCGATCAAGCCCGCGCCACCCGGCGACGCCGCCGGACGACAGCCCGGCGCCGGCCACCCGGCACGTCTTTCGCTATTCGCGATTCGCGAATAGACTGTACTCCCCGGCCGGCCTGAACGGGAGGGATCGCGGAGGCCCTCCCTCCTCATCCGGTCTGGCGAGGGTGCAGCCCCACGCCAAGGAGCCGATACGTCAGCCGTGAGCCTCAAGCCCCAGGACGTCTTCGTCCTGCTCAAGATCGTTGCGCTGGAGCGTGCGCCTTGGTCCTACAGCCAGCTCGCCTACGAGCTGGGAATGTCGGCCTCGGAGGTGCATGCCGCCGTCAAGCGTGCCCTGGAGGCGTCGCTAATGAAGCTCGACGACGGTTGGGGCTACGCGGACGCCGATGCCCTGGGGGAGTTTCTGGTGCACGGGCTGAAATATGTGTTCACGCCGGTGCGCGGCGGGATGACGCTGGGGATGCCCACCGCCGAGGCCGCGCCGCCGCTGAGCGGGATACTGCCGCAATCGGAAGAGCCCCCCCCGGTGTGGCCTGATCCGGATGGGGAGGTGCGCGGCACCGAGTTCTCGCCGCTCTACAAGTCGGTGCCGCAAGCGGCACGGCGCGACCCGAAGCTTTACGAGCTGCTCGCGCTGGTGGATGCCATTCGAGCCGGGGGCGGCAACGTGCAGGACCTCGCGGTGCGCGAGCTGCAGGCCAGGCTCGGACGCGAGGGCGGACAGGTTCAGAAACGGCGGGCCGCAGCGGCGGCAGTCAAACGCAGTCAATGAGGTAAACCATGGCACGCAAGGCAGCCGAGTATACGGCGGAAGATATCGAGATCCTGGAGGATCTCTCGCCCATCCTGCACCGCCCGGGGATGTACACCGATCCGGTCAACCCCAACCACGCCCTGGTCGAGATCATCGATAACGCCGCCGACGAAGGCCTGGCGGGCTTCGCCGGTAACGTCGCGGTGACACTGTTCGAGGACGGCTCGGCCGAGGTCGTCGACGACGGCCGCGGCATCCCGGTCGACATCCACCCGAAGAAGAAGGTCCCGGCGGTGCAAGTCATCTTCACGACCTTGCACTCCGGAGGAAAGTTCCGCAAGACCGACAAGGATGCGGCCTACCGGATCGCCGGCGGCCTGCACGGTGTGGGTATCTGCGTCAGCAATGCGCTGTCGAAGCGGCTAGAGGTCGAAGTCAAGCGCGATGGTGCCCAGTACCGCATCGTGTTCGCCGACAACGGCAAGGTCAAGGAGCCGCTCAAGAAGACCGGCAGCGCCGGGCCGAAGGACACCGGCACCCGCGTGCGCTTCTGGCCGGATCCGAAATACTTCGATTCGCCCCAGATCGTCGCTGCCGACATTGCGGCGCTGCTGCGGGCCAAGGCCATGCTCCTGCCCGGCGTGAAGTTCACCCTCGGCGTGGAGAAGAAGGGCAAGATCGAGCGGCAGACCTGGCACTTCCCCGAGGGCATCCAGGGCTACTTCCGCACCGCCATCGCCGGCCAGGAGCCGGTGGCCACACACTTCCACGGCGAGCGCTACATCACCGCGCAGTCCGAAGGCGACAGCTTCGCCGAAGGCGAGGGCGCCATGTGGGCGGTGGCCTGGACTCCGGACGGTGAGCTGGTCACCGAGAGCTACGTCAACATGATTCCCACCCGGCACGGCGGCACGCACGTGGCCGGGCTGCGCGAGGCTGTGTACAACGCCATCAAGAACTTCATCGACCTCCACGCCATGGGCCAGCGCGGCTTGAAGGTGGTTCCCGAGGACGTGTGGTCGCGCGCCAACTTCGTGCTGGCGGTGAAGATGCTCGATCCCCAGTTCAAGGGGCAGGTGAAGAACGAGCTGATCTCGCGCGATGCGGTCAAGCTGGTGGCGCAGATGGTGCGCGACCCCTTCGAGCTGTGGCTCAACCAGCACGTGGACGAGGGCAAGCGCATCGCGGAGCTCGTCATCAGCCAGGCAGCCGCGCGCACCCGCGCAGCGCAGAAAGTGGAGCGGCGCAAAGCCTCCGGCGTGGCGGTGCTGCCGGGCAAGCTGACCGATTGTGCATCGGACGACCCGGACCGCAACGAGCTGTTCATCGTCGAGGGCGACTCCGCCGGAGGGTCGGCGAAGCAGGCACGGGACAAGGAGTTCCAGGCCGTGCTGCCGCTGAAGGGCAAGCCCAAGAACACCTGGCAGGACAGCCCCGAGACCCTGTACGCCAACAAGGAGATCGAGGCCATCGCGCTCGCCATCGGCGTCGATCACCACAAGCTGGGCGACAGCGTGGACCTGTCGGGCCTGCGCTACAAGAAAATCATCATTCTGGCGGATGCTGACGTGGACGGCGCTCACATCCAGGTGCTGCTCCTGACGCTGTTCTTCCGCCACTTTCCGAAGCTGATCGAGCACGGCTATGTGTTCGTCGCACAGCCGCCGCTGTTCCGCATCGACGTGCCCGCGCACGGCAAGAACAAGCCGGCGCGCAAGCTCTACGCCTTGGACGAGCAGGAGCTCGCCATCCTGCAGGAGAAACTGGTCGATGAGGGTGTGCGAGAGGGCAGCTGGACGGTGAGCCGCTTCAAGGGCCTGGGCGAGATGAACGCCGAGCAGCTCTGGGAGACCACCCTCAACCCCGATACGCGCCGCGTGCTGCCGGTCTCGCTGGAGGACGGTGTGGACATCTCGCGCGACATCTTCAACATGATGATGGCGCGCGAGAACGCCTCCCAGCGGCGCGAGTGGATGGAGACGTTCGGGAATCTGGTGGAGGCGGACATTACCTGACGGCGTGAGGAGTGAGGAGTCAGGAGTGAGGGGCGAGGCACGAAGGCGCCTTAGGCCCCCTCTCCCTTGACGGGAGAGGGCAGGGGTGAAGGTGACGGCAGATGGGCAGGCGCGCGAGGCGCGTTTTGCGGCCCTCTCCCTTGACGGGAGAGGGCCGAGGTGAGGTGACAGCATATGGACAGCAAAAAACGCTCAGACCATACCACCGGTGATCTGTTCGGCACCGGCGAGGACACGGCAGTAGCCGAGAAGGATCGCCCGGCGGCGAATCGCGGTGAGCCGCGCAAGCCGGAGAGGCAGGCCACACAGCCGGTGGCAGGTGGCGCCGGCGGGGGCAACCTACCGCCGCACTTCGCGCCGATGCAGGGCGAGTTCGGCGATTCGCTGCCGCTGGGACGGTATGCGTCGTTGCAGTATCTGCAGTACGCCATCGCCACGGTGAAGGACCGCGCGCTGCCGCGCGTGGGCGACGGCCAGAAGCCGGTGCAGGGCCGCATCCTCTACACCATGTGGGACAACGGCACGCGCGCGGGCACCAAGCGCACGAAGTCGGCAGCTGTGGTCGGTGACGTGCTCGGGAAGTACCATCCGCACGGCGACGCTTCCGTGTACGACGCGTTGGTGCGCCTGGCGCAGGACTTCACGCTGCGCTATCCGTTGGTGGACGGCGAGGGCAACTTCGGCTCGCGCGACGGAGACGAAGCGGCGGCGTACCGATACACCGAAGCGCGTCTGACCAAGTTCGCCGAGGTGCTGCTGTCCGAGCTGGATCAGGGCACGGTGGACTTCGTACCGAACTACGACGGTACGCGCGAGGAGCCGGTCGTGCTGCCTGCGCGCCTGCCAGTGGTGCTGCTGAACGGCGCTTCGGGCATCGCAGTGGGGATGGCCACCGAGATCCCCAGCCACAACCTGAACGAGGTTGCGCAGGCCGCCATCGCCATGGTGCGCGATCCCGAGCTCTCCATCGCCGGGATCATGAAGCACGTCAAAGGCCCCGACTTCCCGGGCGGCGCACAGATCATCACGCCGCGCGCGGAGCTGAAGGAGGCCTACACCAGCGGGCGCGGCTCGGTGCGGGTGCGGGCACGCTGGAGCATCGAGCGGCTGGCGCGCGGCCAGTGGCAGCTGGTGGTGTACGAGCTGCCCCCGGGCGTTTCGACGAAGAAGGTCCTGGAGGAGGTCGACGCCAGCACCAACCCTCAGCCCAAGGCCGGGAAGAAGTCGCTCACGCCAGAGCAGACGCGCGAGAAGCAGCTGGTGTTGTCGATGCTGGACAAGGCGCGCGACGAGAGCGACCGGCAGCATCCGGTGCGGCTGGTGTTCGAGCCCAAGACCTCGCGGATCGACGAGACCGAGTTCGTGAATCTATTGCTCGCCAAGACCAGTCTGGAGACCAATGTCCCGATCAACCTGGTCATGGTCGGGCTGGACGGGCGTCCCACCGGCAAGAACCTGCGCGAGATCCTATCGGAGTGGCTGCAGTTCCGCTTCACCACGGTTACCCGCCGCACTCAGTATCGCCTGAGCCAGGTGCTGGACCGCATCCACGTTCTCGAGGGGCGCATGATCGTGCTCCTCAACGTGGACAAGGTGATCGAGATCATCCGCAATGCCGAGGATCCCAAAGCCGATCTGATCAAGGCCTTCAAGTTGAGCGAGCGCCAGGCCGAGGACATCCTGGAGATGCGCCTGCGCATGCTCGCCAAGCTCGAGCACATCAAGATCGAGCAGGAGCTGGCCGAGAAGCGCAAGGAGCAGAAGCAGCTGGAGAAGATCCTGGGCAGCCGCAAGGTGCTGGAGGATCTGGTGGTCAGCGAGATCGAGGACGACGTCAAG
>Ga0209705_10000031_pt1 | contig 63777 bp, 69 predicted proteins | sample PPLLaktember2015_5_FD_187262 | JGI IMG/M metagenome (GOLD analysis project Ga0209705, IMG submission 187262) | Freshwater sediment microbial communities from Prairie Pothole Lake near Jamestown, North Dakota, USA - PPLs Lake P8 Core (1) Depth... | ecosystem: Environmental > Aquatic > Freshwater... | reverse complement strand
CCTTCGGTGACGCCGATCCTGATGACGCGCACCGGGCGCACCTCGTCGGGGCGGTCCTCGGTCGCCTCCGTGCAAGCCGCCAGCACGAACACGAAGAGAAGAAGGATCGTCCTCATGCGCCCCGCCTCGCCGCCGCATCCCACAGGTCGAGGAGCGCGGCAGTGAGCTGCCGCTCGAGGTCGATCTTGAAGATCTGCATCTCCGGCCGGTGCATGACCGAGCGCAGCGACACCGGCACGTCGGCCTGCTGCCACAGCCCGACGATCAATGCGTAGCAGTTCGTGAGCAGCGCCGCGCCTTCGCCGCTGCGCAGCCGGGGATACAGCTGCTCGATCCGGATGCCTAACAGGGATAATCTTTTTGCTATTCCGTCTTTGAAGGCGAACGCCGCCTCCGTGCTTACGTTGGTGTCGAGCATGCCGCGGCAATTGCCGGCGAGCGGGTAGAACTCCGGGTGCGCCCGGAGATAGCGCAGCCCGGCGCGCACCACGGTCTCGCCGGTCGGGGCGGCTGCGGCGAGCGCGCGCTCGACGACGTCGAAGAGCTCGTGCGTCTGCTTCTCGTGCACCGCGAGCAGCACTTCTTCGCGCGTGCCGAAGTAGAGGTAGAGCGTGCCCTTGGCGACGCCGGCGCGGCGGCCGAGCTGCTCCATGGAGAAGGCGGGGCTGCGGGCGGAGAGGTCTTCCGCGGCGCGGACGATGGCGTCGCGCCGCGCGGTCTTGTCCTCGGGGGCGACGGCCCGCTTCTTCAACTGACTGACGGTCATTTCGATGCCGAATCTAAATGACTGCCGGTCAGTATGTCAAACTCTTCCCCATGACAGATGCAACAATCATCTGGCTGCACGGCCTCGGCGCCGACCACAGCGACTTCGAACCCATTGTTCCGGAACTGGATTTGCCGCCTTCGGTGCGCTTCGTCTTCCCCGACGCGCCGATCCGGGCGGTGACCATCAACCAGGGCATGCGCATGCGCGCCTGGTACGACATCCTGCAGTTCGGGCCCGGGCCGGAGGACGAGGCCGGGATCCGCGAGTCGCAGCGCGCCGTCGAGGGCCTGATCGAGGCGGCCGGCGTGCCGCCGGAGCGGGTGGTGCTCGCCGGGTTCTCCCAGGGCGGCGCCATCGTGCTGCACACGGCGCTGCGCTATCCCAGGCGGCTGGCGGGCGTGGTCGCGCTTTCGACTTATTTGCCGCTGCAAGGCACCCTGAAGGCAGAATGCGCTGTTGAGAATCAGAGCCTTCCCGTCTTCATGGGCCACGGACGCTTCGACGAGCTCATTCCCCCGCCGCGCGCGGCCGCCTCGCGCGACCTGCTGCTCAAGATGAGCTACCGGGTCGACTGGCACGAGTACCCGATGCCGCATTCCGTGTGCATGGAGGAGATCGCCGACGTCGCGGCCTTCCTGCGGGGCGTGCTGTGATCAGCAGGATGGCGGCGATGGAGGAGCAGCCGGTCCCCGGCTACACCATCGTGCACAAGATCGGCGAGGGCGGGCAGGCGACGGTGTACCTCGCCGAGCGCGACTACGACGGCCTGCGCGTCGCGCTCAAGGTGCTGGAGCGGCGCCTGCGCAAGGACCCGGTGTTCCTCGAGCGCTTCGTGCGCGAGTACAAGCTGGTGACGAGCCTCGAGAACGAGTACGTGGCGCGCATCTACGACCAGGGCTTCTCCGGCGACAACCCCTACATCGCCATGGAGTTCCTGCCCTCGGGCACGCTCGCCGGGCGCATCCACGAGGGGCTCACGCCGCGTGCGGCGCTGCGCCTGACGCGCCAGATCGCCCGCGCGCTCGACGCCATCCACTCGCGCGGCATCGTGCACCGCGACCTGAAGCCCGCCAACATCCTGTTCCGGCCCGACGGCCGCCCGGTGATCGTCGACTTCGGCCTGGCGAAGGACATGGGCGTGAATTCGACCCTGACCGCGGCCGGCCGCCTCGTCGCCACGCCGCGCTACATGAGCCCCGAGCAATGCCAGGGGCTGCCGGTGGACGCGCGCTCCGACATCTACAGCCTCGGCGTGATCCTCTGGGAAATGCTCACCGGCCACCGCATCTACGAGGACGCGAACCCCGCCGAGCTCATCACCATGCACGTCGCCGCGCCGGTGCCGAAGCTGCCCTCGAGCCTCTCGCACTACCAGCCGACCCTCGATCGCCTCCTCGCCAAGAAGCCCGAGGACCGCTTCCAGAGCGCGGGCGAGCTGTGCGGCGACATCACGCTGTGAATTTCGGAGAACAACAGTATCTCGACCTCCTCGCGGAGGTACTGGAAAGCGGCGCGCGCAAGACCGACCGCACCGGCACCGGCACGCTCTCGGTGTTCGGCCGGCAGCTGCGCTTCGCGCTCGCGCCCTTCCCGCTCCTCACCACCAAGAAGCTGCACTTCAAGTCCATCGCCTACGAGCTGCTGTGGTTCCTGCGCGGCGACACCAACGTGCGCTGGCTGCAGGAGCGCGGCGTGAGCATCTGGGACGAGTGGGCCGACGAGCGCGGCGAGCTCGGGCCGGTGTACGGCTACCAGTGGCGCCACTGGCGCACGCCGGATGGGAGGGAAATAGACCAGATTTCCGACGTTATTACTTCCTTGAGGAAGAAACCAGATTCGCGCCGCCACCTCGTCACCGCATGGAACCCGGCCGACGTCGACCGCATGGCGCTGCCGCCGTGCCACGCGCTGTTCCAGTTCTACGTCGCCAACGGCAGGCTGTCCTGCCAGATGTACCAGCGGAGCGCCGATCTCTTCCTCGGCGTGCCGTTCAACATCGCTTCCTACGCGCTCCTCACGCTGATGGTGGCCCAGGTCACCGGCCTCGAGCCCGGCGAATTCATCCTCACGCTCGGCGACGCGCACCTGTACCTCAACCACCTCGAGCAGGCGCGCCAGCAGATCGAGCGGCAGCCGAAGGCTTTTCCGCAGCTGAAGCTGAACCGGGAAGTGAAAGACCTCTTTGCCTTCAAGTACGAAGACTTCGTGCTGGAAGGCTACGAGCCGCACCCCGCCATCAAGGCGCCGATCGCGGTCTGAGCCGTCGCTCGCGCCCACGCAGGGTGGAAAGCAGGCCGACGGGAAGCAGGATCACGGTGCGCAGTCCTTCCACCGGCGAGAGCTGGTCGATGGAGCGGAACGCCTCGATCACGAGCTGCTGCACCACCGTGCGCTCGCTGTGCTCCTCGCCCTCGCGGATGCGCGAGAGGCGGTGCAGCACGTAGAAGCCGAGCGCGAAGGAGATGGCGAAGAGGAATTCCCAGTGCCGGAACTGCAGGAGCGTGACCTGGCGCGTCTCGCCCGGCGAGGTCCACTGGAAAGTGAACGCGAGCTCGCGCGCGGCGAACCAGTCGGCGAGCGCGCCGCCGGCGAGCGCGGCGAGGCCCGCGGCGAGCGAGCCGGCGAGGGTCACGACCCCGAGGTACGCGGTGCCCTGGCCCTGCGGCGCGAGCTTCAGGCCGAGGTTGCCGGTGGCAAGGCCGATGCCGCCGGAGGCCGCCCCCATGACGATCTGGAAGACGAAGACGAGTGCGAGGGTGAGCGCGTGCGGGGCGGGAAACGCGATGAAGGCGAGCGCGGCGAGCGAGGCGAAGTACGCCGGCAGCGCGACGCTGAGGATCGCCTTGTTGGACAGACGGTCGGAGAGGCGCCCCCACCAGGCCATGGTGAGCGCGGTGGCGACCTGCCCGGCCGCCCAGGTGAGGGTCAGGGTGCCGAGCTCCAGGCCGATCTGGCGCAGCAGGAACACGGTGATGAACGGCGCCGCGATGTTGGAGGCGAGGTTCCACGCGGCCATGAAGGCGACGACGTTGCGGAAATTGGCGTCGGCGAGCGGCACGCGCAGCAGCTCGGCGAGGGGCAGTGGCGGCCCGCTGCGCGAGGGCATCGCCGGCTCCGGGACGGCGAGCAGATAGTGCGAGCTCACGAACCCCGCCGCGCCGGCGGCGGCGAAGGCGATGGCGTAGGCCTGGAGCTTCGCCTCCGGCGGCCACGCCTGCACGAGAAAGCCGGCGGAAAGCGCCCCCGCCGAGGAGAGCACCGTCGACCAGAAGAGTCGCCGCGAGAAGAGCTTGCCGAGCCCCTCGCGCGGCACGACGTCGTGCACCCAGGAATTGAAGGCGCAGCCGCCGACCGCGCCGGCGAGCGAGATCGCGGCCTGCGCGGCGACGAGCAGCGAGAGCTGCAGCGGCTGGCCCTCCACGAACGGGATCAGCGCGAGCGAGAGGATCAGCGTGCGCGCGACCGTGACCGCAAGCAGGGTGATCTTGCGGCGCTGCCGCACGCGCTCGATCAGCGTGATCGCGGCGAGCTGCGACACCTGCGCGAGGAAGGGAATCGCCGCCAGCAGCCCGATCACCATCGGCGTCGCCCCGAGCTCCAGGGCGAAGCCGACCAGGATCACCCCGCCGTAGAGCGCCCCGGCGGTCGTAGCCCAGGCGGCATCCCTCACCAGGGCGCGCTCGCCCCGGGCAAGGTCCTCGGCGGTGACGGTCTCGTCGGGGCGTAGGCGCATGGCACCCCATACAGGCGAAAAAAAGGCCCGCCTTCAGGGGGACAAAGGACGGGCCCAGGGGAGACATCGGCCTTGCGGCCGCCGCTTGAAAATCTGTGCGCTAGAAAGTGCCCTTGCTCAGGAACATGGCGAGGTAGGCGAAGCCTGCCGCGGCGAAGCCGTACACCAGCAGGTCGGAGAAGCGGTTGCGGTAGCGCGGCGAGCTCCAGCCGCGCGAGAACCAGGCGAGGGCGGCGATCATCAGGAGCGAGCCGAGCGCAGCGGCGCCCGCCGAGGCGCTGCGGCCGAAGGCCTGCGCGACCCAGCCCTCGGGGGAGATCACCTTGTAGATCGTGCCGCCGATGCCCGTGACGACCAGGGCCACCACGACCAGGCCGATCCCGGCCTGGATAAGGGCGTAAATTTCCTGCTTGACCTTGATGACATCGTTTTGCATGACCCCCTTACTGCAAACTGCATGCCTGATAGCCTTCCCTAGGCCGAACAGCACTTTACGGGCCTGCCTTGTCGGGCCGTAGCGACGAAGGAAGTCACGAATCGGAACATGGGCTTGAGCCGACAGGCGTTTCCCTGTCGCTGCCAGGCGACACAAATGCGCCTCTCCATCCTTGATCAATCCCCGGTCCTGAGCGGGCTGGGCGCCCGCGCCGCCATCGAGGCGACCCTCGCCCTTGCGCGTCGCGCCGACGAGCTCGGCTACCACCGCTACTGGCTCGCCGAGCACCACGCCATCGCGGCGCTGGCCGACCCCTGCCCGGAAGTCCTCCTCGCCCGGCTGGGCGCCGAGACGAGGCGCATGCGGGTCGGCACGGGCGGGGTGCTCCTCCCCTACTACAGCGCCTTCCGGGTCGCCGAGACGTTCCGCATGCTCGAGGCCCTCTATCCCGGCCGCATCGACCTCGGCATCGGCCGCGCCCCGGGGGGCGACGCGCGCACCGCCCAGGCGGTCTCGGGCGGCGGCTTTCCCGACGCGGCGCGCTTCCCCGAGCAGGTCTGGCAGCTCACCGCGCACCTCGACGGCAAGCTGCCCGCCGGCCATCCGTTCGAGCGCGTGCGCGTGCAGCCGGAGGTGGAGACCGCGCCCGAGGTCTGGCTGCTCGGCTCCTCCGACTACAGCGGCGCGCTTGCCGCCGAGCTCGGCCTGCCTTTCTCCTTCGCGCACTTCATCAACCCGAGCGGCGGCGACGCCGTGGCGCGCGCCTACCGCGAAATGTTCAAGCCCGGGCGCGAGAGCGCGCCGCGCGTGACGGTATGCACCTTCGCCATCTGCGCGCCGAGCGACGAGGAGGCCGAGCGCCTCGCCGCGCCCATCGACCTCAGGCGGCTGCACATGGCGCTCAACATCGATTCGCCGGTGCCGACCGCCGAGGAAGCGGCGCGGCACCGCTACAGCGAGGAGGAGCGCCGCTACGTGATGGGCCAGCGCGCCCGCGCCATCATCGGCTCGCCGCAGACCTGCCGGCGCGAGATCGAGGCGATGGGCGAGCGCTACGGCGCCGACGAGGTGATGGTGCTCACCATCACCGGCGACTACGCCTCGCGCCTGCGCTCCTACGAGCTACTGATCGAGGCCTTCGGCTAGCACCTCGGCAAGGTGCAGCGTGCGCCGCCTGCCGAAATCCTCGATCTGTTCGCGGCAGGAGAAGCCGTTCGCGACCACCGCCCTCCCCGGGTCGGCCTCGAGGGCCGGTAGCAGCGCCAGCCCGGCGATGCGCTTCGAGGTCTCGTAGAACTCCGGCCGGTAGCCGAACGACCCCGACATGCCGCAGCAGCCGGTGTCGGGGCTCGCCACCTCGCAGCCCGCCTTGCGCAGCACGTCGAGGTCGGCGCCCATCCCCCACAGCGCCTTCTGGTGGCAGTGCCCGTGCAGGAGGACTCTCGAACCGATTTTCGGCAGGTAAAGCCGCTTCGCCATCTCGGCAAAGCTTCTGACTTGGCGTGCGAGCCGCTGCGCGCGCGCATCGTCGGGAAAGAGCTGCCTCAGCTCGTCGCGGAACACCGAGAGGCAGCCGGGCTCGAGCACGACGATCGGCACGCCGGCTTCGAGGTCCGGCGCCAGCACCTCCAGCGTGCGCTCGAGCGCGCCCTTCGCCCGGTCGAGCATGCCCCAGTCGTAGTACGGCCGGCCGCAGCACACGTGCTCCCGCGGCAGGCGCACCGCGCAGCCGCCGTCTTCGAGCACGCGCTGCGCCGCGCGCGCGGTCTGCGGCCGAAAGTGGTTGTTGAACGTATCGTCGAAGAGCACCACCGGCTTGCCGCCGCCATTGGGCTTGAACTGCGACCGGAAGGTCTTCTGGAACCTGGGCAATGAACGCTCTCCGGCCACACCCGCCAAAGATTTGTTCATCAGCAAATTCGCAACCCAGGGAAGCTTCGAAGCAAACGGCGCGAGCTCGCCAATTCGGCCCATCGTGAGGGCCTGGCGCGGACGGCGATGGGTCTCGTAGTAGTGCGACATGAATTCCGCCTTGTAGGCGGCCATGTCGGTGTGCGTGGGGCAATCGCTGCGGCAGCCCTTGCAGCCCAAGCACGTCTCGAGGGCTTCCTTCACGTCCTCGCTCGCCCAGCCCTCCGTGATCACCTCGCCGCGCAGCATCTCGGCGAGCAGCCGCGCGCGCCCGCGCGTCGAGTAGCGCTCCTCGCGCGTGCCGCGGTAGCTCGGGCACATGGTGCCGCCCTTCTCGGCGCGGCACTTGCCCATGCCGATGCAGTGCTCCGTGGCGCGTACGAAACCGCTGCCCACGTCGGTCTGAAAGGCAAATCTTGTTGGTAATGCGACGGGTTTGTAGTCCGGCCCCAACCGCAGGTTCTCGTCGGCGCGGTAGGGATCGATGAGCTTGCCCGGGTTCATGCGGTTTTCCGGGTCCCAGATCGCCTTGAACTCGCGGAACGCCTGCATGAGCTCGGGGCCGTACATCACCGGCAGGAACTCCGCCTTGGCCTGCCCGTCCCCGTGCTCGCCGGAGAGCGAGCCGCCGTACTTGACCACGAGGTGCGCCGCCGACTCGAGGAACTGCCGCCACTGCGCGACGCCCTCGCGGGTGCGCAGCTGGAAGTCGATGCGCGCGTGGATGCAGCCGTCGCCGAAGTGGCCGTAGATCGAGGTGTGGTAGCCGAAGCGCCCGACGAGCGCGGTAAACTCGCGCAGGTAGTCGCCGACGCGCAGCGGATCGACCGCCGCGTCCTCCCAGCCCACCACCGGGTCGGGCCCCTCGCCGCCCAGGTTGAGCGCCGTGGCGGAGGCGCCGGTCTCGCGGATCGACCAAATGCGTGCCATCAACGCCGGGTCTTCAACAAGGACTCCTTTGACCCCCCTGGAAAGCTCAAGGACTTCTTCCCTGGTGTCGGCACCGAACTCGATCATCATCCATGCCTTTCCCGGCGGCAGGAGCGCGATGTCGGCGAGGCGCAGGCCGCGGCTCTTCAGGCCGCCGATGATGGCCTCGTCGAGCCCCTCGCAGGCGATCGGCCGGGCGTCGAGGATCTCCGGCACGGCGTCGCCGGCGGCGAAGATGTCGGGGAAGCCCCTGACCACCAGCACGCGGTGCTGCGGGCTACTGACGAGCCGCGCTTCCGCCTGCAGCGTGAGCGCGCAGGTCCCTTCGCTGCCGACCAGCGCGCGCGCCACATGGAAGCCGTTCTCCGGCAGGAGCTGGTCGAGGTTGTAGCCCGAGACGCGGCGCTTGATCTTCGGGAAGCGGCTGCGGATGAGATCGCCGTACCTGTCGGCGAGGGCCTGGAGGCGCTGGTAGATCTCCGCCTTTCGCCCTTGCAGGGAAGAAAGGTTCTCATTCGGACCACACCAGAACCGTGCCCCGTCGTAGGTCAGCACCTCGAGCCGCTCGATGTTCTCGACGGTCTTGCCGGCCATCACCGAGTGCGGGCCGCAGGAGTTGTTGCCGATCATGCCGCCCAGCGTGCAGCGCGAATGCGTGGCGGGGTCGGGGGCGAAGGTGAGGGCGTGGCGCTCGGCGGCGTCGCGCAGCGTGTCGCAGACCGCGCCGGGCTCGACCCGCGCGAGGCGGGCCGCCGGGTCGACGTGCAGCACGCGGTGCAGGTACTTCGAGCAGTCGAGCACCAGGGCGGCGTTGACGCCCTGCCCGCACTGCGAGGTGCCGCCGCCGCGCGCGAGGATCGGCACGCCGTGCTCGCGCGCGACGGCCATCGCGGCGACGATGTCCTCGACGCTGCGCGGCAGCACGACGCCGACCGGCACCTGCCTGTAGTTCGACGCGTCGGCGGCGTACGCGGCGCGGGCGCCCTTGTCGAAGCGCACTTCGCCGGCGATCGCGCCGCGCAGCCGCGCTTCGAGTCGTTGCAAATCGACCATGTGTAGTGATTCTTGCATGGCGCCCGGAGTATTGACTTCATCAGGCGCGGCGAATACGCTGCACCGTCGTTCCCCTCCCCTTCCCTCTCACCCTCACTTTCTCCCAGGAGCATTCATGAACACTGCATGGGCAAGAAGCATTTGCCGACTGTTGGTCGTGCTGATGGCGCTCGCGCCGTACCAGGTCGCGCAGGCCGGCATGATCGGCACCGACCAGATGGTCGCTTCCGCGTCGCAGGCGGACCGCGACACGATCCTGAACTTCGTGACGCGCAGCGACGTCGCGAGCCAACTGCAGTCGCTCGGCCTCGACCCCTCGACCGCGAAAGACCGCGTCGCGGCGATGACCGACCAGGAAGTGCAGGCCATGGCGGCGCGCATCGAGAGCATGCCGGCCGGCGCGGACGCCGTCGGCATCGTGCTCCTCATCCTGGTGCTCGCCGCGATATGGTATGTATGGCGCGGAGGCTTCCGATAAGCGACTCACCGAAGGACCTGCAGTCGAACGCCCGCGGCCTCGCGGGCGTTTTCATTTTTGCCTGCGCCCTCGCCTTGTCGGGGTGCGCGGGCATCTGGCCGCAGACCGCGAAGCTCGCCCAGGGCGGCCTGCCGTCCGGCATTCCGGAGCGCGTCGAGCTCACGGAGGTCCCCTTCTACCCGCAGAGGGAGTACCAGTGCGGCCCGGCGGCGCTCGCCACCGCGCTCGTCGCCTCCGGCGTGAAGGTGACGCCCGACGAGCTGGTGCCGCAGGTTTACCTGCCGGCCCGCAAAGGCAGCCTGCAGGTGGAGATGCTCGCGGCGGCGCGCCGCCACGGCCTGGTCGCCTACCAGCTCGCGCCGCGCTTCGAGGACCTGCTGCGCGAGATCGCCGCGGGCACGCCGGTGATCGTGCTGCAGAACCTCGCGCTCGGCGAAGGCTGGCACTACGCGGTCGCGGTCGGCTACGACTATCCGGAAGGCAAGCTGGTGCTGCGCTCGGGCGAGACCGAGCGGCAGGTGCTGTCCTTCCTTGCGCACGAGACGTTCTGGAAGCGCAGCGATTACTGGGCGATGGTGGCGGTGCCCCCGTCGCGCGTGCCGGCGACGGCAGACGAGCCGCGCTGGCTCGCGGCGATCGCCGCCCTGGAGCGCGCCGGCGGCGCGGCCGCGTCGCGCCAGGCCTACGCGGCGTTCCTCGAGCGCTGGCCGGGCAACGTCGGCGCCTCTATCGGGCTCGCGAACACGCTCTACGCGGCGGGCGACCTGCGCCAGGCCGAGCAGGTCCTGCGCGATGCCGCGCAACGCGACCCGGGCTCGGCGATCGTGCTCAACAACCTCGCGCAGACCCTCTCGGACCAGGGCCGCGACGAAGAAGCGCTGCCTTTCATCGAGCGCGCCGCCGCAGCCGGCGGCCCGCATGCCGCGGCCATCGAGGACACCCGGCGCGCCATCCAGGAGCGGATCGCTAAGAAGCGGCGATAAGGGGCGGCACCGGGCAGTCGAGGGTCGCTGCCACCATGCGCACGAGCTCGCCTTCGGCGAGCGCGACCTTGCCATCGGCGGCGGCCGCCTCGACGCAGGCCTTGAGCACCCCGGGCTTCTGGAACGGCGCGAGATGGCGCAGGCGCTCGAGCGCCTCGCCGACGCGGGCCGTGCTCAAGCTCTCTTTTGCAATGATTTCTTTCCAGCCCAGCTTGAGCACGGCCGCGCCGCGCTCGAACGCCTTCTCGTCCGTCGCCGCCCAGGCTACCAGCGACAGCACGGCATGCGCGTCGCCGGCCACCTCTTCCACGCGGCGGAACTGCGTGGCGATCGGCTGCCCCGCGCCCTCGCGCAGCCGCTGGCGCAGCAGCGTGAGCAGGACGAACTCGCGCAGCGTGACGCGCCGGTCGGCCTCGACCACGGCGGCGAGGTCGGCGAGGAACGCGTCGCGCGTCTTCTGCTTCTGCTCCTTGATCGCCGGCACCGCCAGGTCGGCGAGGGTGAGCATGTGGTTGCGCGCGAGGATGCTCACGTAGACGTACAGCGCCTTCGCCTGCTCCGCGGCCGCCGCGCCGCGGCGCGCGGCGAGCGCGGCGAGCTCGTGCGCGCGCGTCTCTTCCTCCGCCTCGAGCGCGAGCGCGAACATCGCCGTCTCGGCCTCCGCGGGCTCACGCAGCGCAAGGCGCAGCCGCTCGGGCATGCCGGCGAGCAGCTTCGCCGCGTGATCGACGTGCTGCGCTCCCGGATGTCCTATCGAACTTATGAAAGAAAGGGCCTTGACGTGCTTGACCACGCTGCCGCTGCCGTCGATCACCGCCACGTGCTGGCGCTTGCCGTGGCGCCGCTCGCGGTAGTCGTCGCGCAGGAAGCGCGGGTGGGCGCGCCGGATGCGCTCGGCGATGGGCGGATGGGTGGGAAAGTCCCACCAGCGCCCCGCCGCGTGCGCGAAGAACATGTGCGAGAAGAGCTCGCAGTGCAGCGCGCTCACCGAGGTGTGGGCGCGCAGCTCGACGATCGAGTCGAGCGCGCCGGCGATGGCGTCGGGGTTGCGCGTGAACTGCACGGAGGCGGCGTCGGCGAGGAACTCGCGCTCGCGCGAGATCGCGGCCTTGATCGCGCCCGCGGCGAGGGCGCTGGGGAACCCGACCACCGCGAGGACGAAGCCGAACACCGCGCCCACCGCCTCGCCGCCGCGCTCTTCCCGCTCGAGGTCCTTGAACTGCCGTCCCACCCGGAACACGATGTTCTCCCCCGTATCGACGAACCATTCCAGGCCGGCGAGCAGGCCGACCAGGCGCACGTTGAGCGCCATGTCGCCGTTCAGGATGTGGCTGAACTCGTGGCCCATCACCCCCTGCAGCTCGTCGCGCGAGAGCTTGTCGATGGCGCCGCGGGTGACGATGATCACCGCCTCGTTGGGCGAGTAGCCGGCGACGAGCGCGTTGATGCCGCTCTCGCGCTGCAGGCAGTACACCGGCGGCACGGCGATGCCCGAGGCGATCGCCATCTCCTCGACCACGTTGAGCAGGCGCCGCTCCGTCGCCGAGCAGCGGCCCGGCTCGACGTAGCGCGCGCCGAGCAGCCACGCGACCATCGGCCCGCCTTCGCGCAGCTGCCAGATGCGCCACGCCGTCACCGAGAGGATCAGCGCCGCGACCACGGCGGCGATGGCGGCGAGGAACGCCGGGGGCGGCATGGCGGGGTGCCCCGTGTACTTTGCCCAGAAAGCGTATAGCGCGGCACCGACGGCGCAGTAGCTCGCCACCACGAACAGCACCGCGGCGAGGTAGGCGAGGACGAGCCAGCGCGAACGGCGGCGCGCGCGCTCCTGCTCCTCGAAGAAGTCCAAGCTAGCGGAAGGAGACCTTCGGCGCCTGGCGCTCCTCGGCCGACTCGGTCGCCTGCAGCAGCTCCGCGGCGGTGAAGCCGAACAGGCCGGCGAAGAGGTTGTCCGGGAAGGTCTCGCGCTGGGTGTTGAACTCCATCACCGAGTCGTTGTAGGCCTGGCGCGCGAAGGCGACCTTGTTCTCGGTGCTGGAGAGCTCTTCCTGCAGGTTCGAGACGCTCTGGTTCGCCTTCAGGTCCGGGTAGGCCTCGAACACCGCGAGCAGCCGCCCGAGCGCGCCGCCGAGCACGCCCTCGGCCTGCGCGAGCGCCCGCATCGCCGCCGGATCGCCCGGCGCCGCGGCGGCGCGGCCCTCGGCGCTCACCGCCGCGCCGCGCGCCGCGATCACCGCCTCGAGCGTGCCGCGCTCGTGCTGCATGTAGCCCTTCACCGACTCGACCAGGTTCGGGATCAGGTCGTAGCGGCGCTTGAGCTGCACGTCGATCTGCGCGAACGCGTTCTTGAAGCGGTTGCGCAGCACCACGAGCCGGTTGTAGACGGCGATCGCGAAGACGACCGCCGCCGCCAGCACGCCCAACGCGATCCAGCCCCCGATTTCCATGGCATGGCCTCCCTCTCGCCTACTATAACGTATGCTCGTGAACCCCCGCCGCCGGGCGCTCCTCGCCGGCCTCGCCGCACTGATGACAGAGAAGGCTTTCCCCCAAGGCAGGAACGCGCTGCCCAGGATCGGCCTGGGCACCTGGCAGACCTTCGACGTCGGCAACGATGCCGCCGCGCGCGCGCCGTTGCGCGAGGTGCTCGGGCTCCTGAACGGCAACGTCGTCGATTCCTCCCCGATGTACGGCAGCTCGGAGGCCGTGGTGGGCGAGCTCGTCGCCGCGCTCGGCATCCGCGAGCGGCTCTTCATGGCCACCAAGGTCTGGACGAGCGGCCGCGAAGACGGCATCCGGCAAATGGAGACCTCGTTCAAGCGGCTGCGAGTGCAGGTCATGGACCTGATGCAGGTGCACAACCTGGCAGACGTGGCCGTTCACAAGAACACCTTGGTGGAGTGGAAGCGCCAAGGCCGTATCCGCAACATCGGCATCACGCACTACACCGCCTCGGCCTATCCCGAGGTCGAGCGCGCGATGAAGGTCGCGCCCTGGGATTTCCTGCAGATCAACTACTCGCTTGCCGAGCGCGATTCCGAGAGGAAGATCCTGCCGATGGCGAAGGACATGGGCATGGGCGTCCTGATCAACCGTCCTTTCGGCGAAGGCAGTCTCTTTCGCAAGGTGAGGGGCAAGGCGCTGCCCCCATGGGCCGCCGAGCTCGGCATCGCGAGCTGGGCGCAGTATTTCCTCAAGTGGATCGTCTCGCACCCGGCGGTGACCTGCGCGATTCCCGCCACGAGCAAGCCCGAGCACATGAAGGAAAACCTGGCTGCCGCGCAGGGAGAAGTTCTCAAGGAATCTTCGCGTAGAAAAATGGCCGCTTACTTCGACTCGCTCTGATGCACCGCGCCGCCATCCGCCCCGAGATCGCCGAGCGCGTAGTGGCGCGGCGGGGGAAGCTGCACCTCTTCGACAGGCTCGACGCGAAGCGCACGGCGCTCCTCGTGATCGACATGCAGAACGCCTTCGTCGCGCCCGGCGCACCGGTCGAGGTGCCGGTGGCGCGCGGCATCGTCGCGCCGATCAACCGCCTCGCCGCCGCGCTGCGCGAGCGGGGCGTGCCGGTGATCTGGGTGATGCACGAGAACCAGAAGGGCGGCCGCGACTGGGCCGGCTTCTTCGACGCCTTCGTGGCGCCGGGCAAGCGCGAGGCGGCGGCCGCGGCGCTCGAAGCCGGCTCACGCCTTCAGGCGCTGTGGCCCGGGCTCGAGGCAGCCCCTCAGGACCTGAAAATTCCCAAGAACCGGTACAGCGCGTTCATAGGCAACAGGTCCTTCGAGAGCCTTTTAAGGCAGAAATCCATCGATACGCTGCTCATCGCCGGGACCAAGACCAACGTGTGCTGCGAATGCACCGCGCGTGACGCGATGATGCTCGACTTCAAGGTGGTGCTGCTCTCGGACTGCACCGCAGCGCTCTCGGACGACGAGCAGCGCGGCACCCTGGAGAACGTGATCCAGCAGTTCGGCGACGTGCGCACCGCCGACGAGGCGCTGGCGCTGTTGTAGAATCGCCGGCGAGGAGGAGTCCCCAATGAAGCACACCCTGATTGCCGCGGTTGCCGCGGCGGCGTTCGCCACTTCGGCGCAGGCCGCGAGCGAGCTGAAGATCGGCTTCCTGTCTACGCTGTCGGGCCCGGCGAGCGCGCTCGGGATCGAGGTCCGCGACGGCTTCAACCTGGCGCTCAAGCTGCACGGCGGCAAGCTCGGTGGCCTGCCCACCGAGATCGTGATGGGCGACGACCAGCTCAACCCCGAGGTCGGCAAGCAGCTCACCGAGCGCATGCTCAAGCGCGACCGCGTCAACCTGATGACCGGCATCATCTTCTCGAACGTGATGCTCGCGGTCTGGCCGACCATCGAGCAGTCCAAGGTCTTCTACATCGCGCCCAACTCGACGCCGACGCGCATCTCCGGCGAAGGCTGCAGCCCGTACTTCTTCTCCGCTTCCTGGCCGAACGAGGGCCACCACGAGGCGGCCGGCCACTTCGCGACCTCCAAGGGCTACAAGAACGCGTACCTGATCGCGCCGAACTACCCGGCGGGCAAGGATGCGCTCACCGGCTTCAAGCGCAGCTACAAGGGCAACATCGTCTCCGAGATGTACACGAAGGTGAACCAGCTCGACTACGCCGCGGAGCTCGCGCAGATCCGCGCCGCGAAGCCCGACACGCTGTACGCCTTCCTGCCCGGCGGCATGGGCATCAACTTCATCAAGCAGTTCGTCGCCTCGGGCCTGTCCAAGGACATCCAGCTCGTCGTGCCGGGCTTCGTCTCCGACCAGGACGTGATCCGCGCCGTCGGCGAGCCGATGCTGGGCCTGTTCGACACGTCGCAGTGGGCCTACGACCTCGACAACGACGCCAACCGCAAATTCGTCGCCGAGTTCGAGAAGGCGTACAACCGCCTGCCGACCCTCTATGCCGAGCAGGGCTACACCGCCGCGCTCATCATCGACGCCGCGGTGAAGGGCGCCAAGGGCAAGGTCGAGGACGTGAAGGCCTTCCGCGCCGCGCTGATGAGCGCGCCCGGGCGCGTCAAGACCCCGCGCGGGGACTGGAAGGCGGCGCCCAACGGCACCCCGATCCAGGACTACTACGTGCGCGTCGTCTCCAAGGACAAGAACGGCCGCATCGTCAACAAGAAGATCGGCACGGTGCTCACCAAGCACGTCGACTTCTGGGCCAAAGACTGCAAGATGAAATAGATCCGAGGATGGGAACTTGAAAAGGGTGGGCCTGACGTCCCACCCTTTTTTATTTGCATGACCGTAACGCTTTTCCTCGAGCAGACCCTGAACGGCGTGCAGTTCGGGCTGATGCTGTTCCTGCTCGCCGCGGGCCTGACGCTGGTGTTCGGCATCATGGACATGATCAACCTCGCGCACGGCTCGCTCTACATGATCGGCGCCTACCTCATGGCAAGCCTTGCGCAGGCGACCGGTTCCTTCTGGGCGGCGCTGCCGCTCGCCCTCGTCGCGACGGCCCTGGTCGGAGCGGCCCTGGAAATTGCTGTTTTAAGAAGGCTGTACGAGCGCGACCACATGACGCAGGTGCTCGCCACCTTCGCCATCATCCTCATCGCCAACGAAGTGGTGCGCATGATCTGGGGCTCGCAGCCGATCCTGCTCAATGCGCCGGCCGGGCTCACCGGGCCGGTCGAGCTCCCCGGCGGCATCCAGTACGCCTCCTACCGCCTGGCGATCATCGCAATAGGTTTACTCGTAGCAGTTCTTCTCTACGTTCTGGTGGCAAAAACCCGCGTCGGCATGCTCGTTCGCGCCGGCGCCTCGAACCGCGAGATGGCCACCGCGATGGGGGTCGACATCCGGCGCCTGTTCACGGCGGTGTTCGCGATCGGCGCGGCGCTGTGCGGGCTCGCCGGCGCCATGCTCGGGCCGATCCTCGCGGTGCAGGTCGGCATGGGCGAGAACATCCTCATCCTCGCCTTCGTGGTGATCGTCATCGGCGGCATCGGCTCGATCCGCGGCGCCTTCGTCGGCGCGCTGCTGGTGGGACTCGTCGACACCATGGGCCGCGCCCTGCTGCCGATCGTGTTCGCCACGCTGTTTTCGCCGATGGTCGCCTCCAACCTCGGCCCCTCGCTCAGCTCGATCCTGATCTACGTGCTCATGGCGGCGGTGCTGTTCTTCCGGCCGCAGGGCCTTTTCCCGGCGCGCGGGTGAAAGCCGCTCTTCCCATCCTGGGAATTGCCATCGCATTCCCCCTCGTGATGAGCGGGCTTGATCAAACCTTCTATATCGGCTTCGGGGCGCGGGTGCTGATCTACGCCATGGCGGCAGCGAGCCTCAACCTGGTGCTCGGCTACGGCGGCATGGTGAGCTTCGGCCACGCGGCGTTCTTCGGCGCCGGCGCCTACGTCACCGGCATCCTCGCCGTGGAAGGCGTGCGCAGCGCCTGGATCGCCTGGCCCGCCGCGGCGGCGGTGGCGGCGCTCGCGGCGCTCGTGATCGGCGCGCTGTCGCTGCGCACCCGCGGCGTGTACTTCATCATGATCACGCTCGCCTTCGCGCAGATGATGTACTACGTGTTCGTCTCGCTGAAGGCCTACGGCGGCGACGACGGCCTGTCGATGCCCGGCCGCTCGACGCTCGGCCTCGGCCTCGACCCGAGGAACGAGCTCACCTGGTACTACGTGGTGCTCGCCCTGCTCGCCGCGGTCCTCTATCTCCTGCATCGCGTCGTGCGCTCGCGCTTCGGCCGGGTGATCGAGGCGATCCGCGAGAACGAGACGCGCGCCGCGGCGATCGGCTACCCGGTGTACGGCTACAAGCTCGCCTGCTTCGTCCTCTCCGGGGCGATCGCCGGACTCGCCGGGGCGCTGATCGCCAACCAGTCGAGCTACGTCGGCCCGGGCCTGCTGCACTGGGTGCAGTCGGGCACGCTGATGATCATGGTGATCCTGGGCGGCGTGGGGCGCTTCTGGGGCGGCCCGATCGGCGCCGTGGTGCTGCTGACGCTCGAGGAAACCATTTCCGGCAGCGAATGGCTCGGGCCCTACGCGCTGCACTGGCAGCTGCCGGTGGGCGTGATCCTGCTCGCCATCGTGCTCTTCGCCCCGCAGGGCATCGCCGGGCTGATCGCGAGACGCCGCCATGCTTGAGATCAAAGGCCTCTACAAGCACTTCGGCGGCGTGGTCGCCGTCGACCGCGTCGACCTCTCTGTGAAGGCTGGCGAGGTGCACGCGCTCATCGGCCCGAACGGCGCCGGCAAGACCACGCTCATCGCCCAGGTCTCCGGCAGCCTCGCGGCAGACGCCGGAGAAATTCGCTTCCTGGGAGAGGATCTGACGAGAAAACCCCAACATTTCCGCGTCAAGGCCGGGCTTGCGAGGAGCTACCAGATCACGAGCATCTTCCGGCGCTTCAGCGTGCTCGACAACCTCGCGCTCGCCGTGCAGGCGAGGAGCGGCTCGAGCCTCTCCTTCTGGCGGCCGGTGGCCGGGGAGAAAGCGCTGTTCGACGAGGCTGCCGCGATCGCCGCCCAGATAAATCTCCAAGACAAGTTGAACAGCATTTCAGGAACCCTCGCACATGGCGAGCAGCGCGCCCTCGAAGTGGGCCTCGCGCTGGCGACGCAGCCGAAGCTCGTGCTGCTCGACGAGCCCATGGCGGGCATGGGCCCCGAGGAGTCGCAGCGCATGATCGAGCTCATCCAGTGCATCCGCGCCAAGGTGACCGTGCTGCTCGTCGAGCACGACATGGACGCGGTGTTCCGGCTCGCCGACCGCATCTCCGTGCTCGTCAACGGCCGCGTCATCGCGAGCGGCGCGCCGCAGGCCATCCGCGCCGACGCCGAGGTGCGGCGCGCCTACCTGGGAGACGAAGTTGCTGCGGGTTGAGAGCCTCGAGACGGCCTATGGCACCTCGCAGGTGCTTTTCGGCCTTTCCCTCGAAATTTCCGAAGGAGAAATGACGACCTTGCTCGGCCGCAACGGCATGGGCAAGACGACCACGGTGCGCTCGATCCTGGGGCTCACGCGCGCCCGCGGCGGCGCCATCACCTTCCGCGGCAAGCGCATCGAGCGCGAGGCGCCCGACCGCATCGCGCGCGCCGGCATCGCGCTCGTGCCCGAGGGCCGGCAGATCTTCCCCAACCTGAGCGTGCGCGAGCACCTCGAGGCTTTCGCCGGCAACCGCTCCGGGCGCAAGGATCCGTGGACGCCGGAGAAAGTACTGGATCTATTTGAAAATTTAAGGAGAAGGAAAGAACACATGGGAAACCAGCTCTCGGGGGGCGAGCAGCAGATGCTCGCCATCGGCCGCGCGCTGGTGACGAACCCCTACCTGCTGATCCTGGACGAGGCCACCGAGGGCCTGGCGCCGCTCGTGCGCGAGGAGATCTGGAAGTGCCTGGAGCGCCTGCGCGCCGCCGGCCAGACGATCCTGGTGATCGACAAGTACCTCGAGCGGCTGGTGCGCCTCGCCGACCGCCACACCATCATCGAGCGCGGGCGCGTCGCCTGGCAGGGCAGCTCCTCAGAGCTGGACGCCGACCGCGGCCTTTGGCATCGCTACCTTGGGGTGTGAGAACTTCTGCCACACCTTTTCGTGAAAATAGAAGGCGACGCTGTTGGCCATGGGCTCGACCAGGGCCAGGGCACTCGCGATGCCGACGCTGCCGGTCAGCAGGTAGCCGATGCCGAACGCCACGGTGAAGTGGACGACGGCAAAGGTGACGGTCTTGGCGGCCGCGCCGCCGTTGCGGATCATGCTCATGCGGGCAATATGAGGCCCGGGGCCGCGTCCCTGCCAATGAAATCCTTGCATCGCATCGATCGAAGGAACCCATGCAGGTAGGCATCTTCGACTGGGTGGAAGCCTCCGAGCGCCTCGCGCCGGGCGAGGTCTACGCCCATCGGCTGCAGATGGCCGAAGCCGCCGACAAGGCGGGCTTCCATGCCTACATGCTCGCCGAGCACCAGGGCACGCCGCTCTCGATCGACGCCTCGCCGAGCCTGCTGCTCGCCGCCATGAGCCAGCGCACGCGGCGGCTGCGCCTGGGCGCCCTCACCTTCTGCCTGCCCTGGTACGACCCCTACCGCTTCTACAACGAGGTGTGCATGCTCGACCACCTCTCCGGCGGGCGCCTCGAGCTCGGCGTGGGGCGCGGCGTGTCGCCGATCGAGGCGCAGATCTTCGGGATGCAGGACATCGAGACCTCGCGCGCCCACTACCGGAAGACACTGGATTTCTTCTTCCAGGCCTGCGCAAGCCCGGTGGTCAAGTACCGCGGCGTAGATGTCGAGCTCTACAACAAGCCGGTCCAGAAGCCCTATCCGCCGCTGTGGTTCCCGAGCTCCAACAAGGATTCGATCGAGTTCACCGGGCGCCACGGCTACCACACCGCCATCATCAGCAGCCATGCCGAGGCCAGGGCGCGCTTCGCGCAGTACCGCGAGGTCTGGGAGAAGCACAAGGGCGATCCCGGCCGGCACAACGCCCACGTGGCGCATCCCTTCCTTGCGCGCACGCAGCATCTCGTCATTTCGCAGAACGAAAAAGAAGCGATCGACTTCGGCGTTTCGGCCTATGAGACCTGGAAGGGCCACCTGCACTATCTCACCCGCAAGCACGGCCGGCCCGACGTGATCCCGCTCGACCCGTTCGCCGAGGGCTCGGTGATGCGCCTGATCGCCGGGACGCCGAAAACGGTTCTCAGCCAGCTTCAATCTGTTGTCAAAGAAACCGGCATGAACTACCTGCTGTGCGTCTTTTCCTTCGGCAGCCTGCCCCCGGCCATGGCGATGCGTTCGCTCGAGCTCTTCGCCCGCGAGGTAATGCCGATTATCATTCGGACCGAGGAGGCCTGAGATGCTCCAGGAACGCATACCCGACCTGACCAAGTACGTCGAGCCCGACCGCGTGCGCCGCGAGGTGTACACCGACGCCGACATCTTCGAGCTCGAGATGCAGCGCATCCACGAGCGCGTGTGGATCTACTGCGGGCACGAGAGCCAGGTGCCCAGGGCCGGCGACTACTACGCCGTGCAGATCGGCCGCCAGCCGATGCTGATGGTGCGCGGCGCCGACGGAAGCGTGAATGTGCTGTACAACCGCTGCCCGCACCGCGGCAACATGATGTGCGGCGACCGGCACGGCAATACCGGCGACTTCTTCCGCTGCTCCTACCACGCCTGGACCTTCCATCACGATGGGCGGCTGAAGAGCATCCCGATGATGGAGTCGGGCTATGCCGGCACGCGCTACGGCCGCGACAACCCCGACTGCAGCATGAAGCGCGCCGCGCGCGTCGAGAGCTACCGCGGCTTCGTTTTTGCAAGCTTGTCTTCCGACGGGGAAAGCCTCCTCGAATTTCTGGGCGAATCCAAGGTCGCCTTCGACGACATGTGCGACCGCGCTCCCGAGGGCGAGGTCGAGATCGTGCCCAACTGCTTCCGCGTCATCCAGCACTCGAACTGGAAGATCTTCCTCGAGAACCAGCTCGACGCGTTGCACCCCTCCGTCACCCACCAGTCCACCGGGCGAGCGGCGCACGACGTGGAGAAACTCATCGAGAAAAAAACCGGAAAGGCGCCGATCTCCTACCACATGCTTTCCGCCTTCGCCACGGTGACGATCGACAAGTGGGACAACTTCCAGACGCTCAACTATCCGCACGGCCACTGCATCCTGACGGGCTACATGGGCCTGCGGCCGCAGGACCCCGACACCCTCGCCTACGACAAGGTCATGATCAAGGCCTACGGGCAGAAGCGCTTCGAGGAGATCGTCGGCGTCAACATCCACCACGTGCTCATCTACCCGGGGCTCTCGGTGCAGTCGCCGCTGCAGCAGCTGCGCGCGGTGCGCCCGCTCGGCGTCGACCGCACCCTCACCGAGATCTGGCACTTCCGCCTGAAGGGCGCGCCCGAGCCGATCTACCGGCGCTCGCTCGCCTACTACAACCTCGTCAATTCCCCGGCCACGCTCGTCAACGCCGACGACCTGGAGAACTTCTGGAAATGCCACAAGGGCCTGTCCTCGGAGGGCGGCGACTGGGTGAGCTTCGCGCGCCACCTGGGGCACGACATCGAGAAGAACGGCGTGGTCGAGACCGCGGCCGGCTGCGGCACCTCGGAAGCGCCGATGCGCAACCAGATGAAGGCCTGGGCGCAGTACATGACCGCGGAGAAGTGAGATGGCGACGAAATCCAAGGGCAAGAAGAAGGCACCGATCAAGGCGCCGGGCAGGAAGCCCGCGCCCCGCAAGGGGCGCTTCTCCATCGAGGGCAAGCGCGCCAATGGGAAAAATGCGGGCCACGACCTGCAGCACGAGGTCGAGCAGCTCCTGTACCGCCAGGCGGAGCTCCTCGACTCGCAGCAGTGGCAGGACTGGATCGACCTCTTCGCCGAGGACGGCGTCTACTGGATGCCGCCCGAGCGCTCGCACAAGACCTGGGAAGGCATGCCGGCGATCTTCGCCGAGGACAGGAACCTGATGACGGTGCGCATGAAGCGCGTGCTGCATCCCGACGCCTGGTCGCAGCGCCCGCTCTGGGGAACCAACCACGTCGTCTCGAACGTCCAGATTCTCAAGGACGCGAAAGACGAACTGCAGGTTCGCTCGCGCTTCCACATGATGGAGCTGCGCCGCGACGACGTGCGCCATTTCGCCGGCTCCTATACGCATCATTTCAGGAAGACGAAGGACGGCTACCGCATCAAGCTGCAGCGCGTGGACATGACCAACGCGCAGGCCGCCTACGACTACGTCCTGCAGGTGTGGGTCTAGCGCCTAGTAGCGTCGCCGGGCGCCGCCGTATTCCTCGTCGAACAGCGGGAACGGCGTGACGCGCCCGACGAGCGTCTCGATCAGCATCAGCTCGAGGTCACTGTGGTTGATGAACGGCGCGGGGCGGATGCGGCGGCCGGAGGCGAGCACATAGCGCGGCGCATCGTGGTGACGCGTCACGACGCGCTCGGACACCGACGGTTCGTCGGCCGAGGCGATCACCATGTCGCCGTAGCAATTGCACACGTATCCCTGCTCGGGGTCCGCCTCGAGGTACAGTCCCGTGCCGCGAATCCCTATCGTGGCCGTGGGAACGCGCAGGCGCTTCTCGTCGCCCCGACCGAACACCGAGAGCAGCGCTCCAGTAACGAGGCGCATCACGCCGGCGGTCGCGGCTGCGACCTGCAATACGCTCCGCTCGCGCAGCAGGTAAGCGTCGGTGCCGACGACGAAGGTCACCCTGCCGCCGGCGCCCGTCTCCACCTTGTCGCCCGGCCCGATGCGCGCGCGCCGGTCAGCAGGCTGGCCGTTCAAGGTCACGGGGCCCGTGAGCTCGTAGATCGACTCGGCCGGCGGCAGCCGGTACGGCCGCCGGCCGAAGACCTGTGCCCAGGCCGGGCCCGTCCAGCCAAGCAGGCCGGCGGCGAGTGCCTTCAGCAGGAAGGCGCGCCGCGGATCCTCTGTGTTATCGAACCGCGTCGGCATGTTCACGTATCATCAGGCCGGAGTGTACAGACAATGCCGCGCATAGTGCCGCTTTACGCCATCCTCGCTGCAGCGCTCGCGCTCGCCGCCGTGCCCGCGCTCGCGCAGCCGGTGCGCTTCGGCGTCGACGCCGAGCTGGAACACGACGACAACTTCACGCGCGGCATACAGGAAGCCGATCGGCGCTCGGACACCCGCATCGGCATCGGGGCGGCCGCAGTGCACAGCGCCGTGCTCGGCCCGCGCAGCGGCGCAGTTTTCCGCGCGGGCGCGCGCTATGCCCACCAGGCGGACTTCGGCGACGCGAGCCACTTCGCGCTCTCGGGCAGCGCCGCCTACCGCATCCAGCCGGTGGTGGGATTCAGCAAGCCGTGGATCGAGCTTTCCGGCGAGCTGCAGTGGCTGCAGCACGCCGACAGCGAGTTGCGCGACGGCAGCATCGCCTCGCTGACCGCAAGCGTCGGCAGCTACGTGACGGACCGGATGCGGCTTTCGGGCGGCGCCGGCGTCGACCGGCGCTCGGGCGATGCGACCGGGCTTTACGATCTCTCGACGACGCGGCTGTTCGCGACGCTCGATTTCCGCGTGGGGGATCGCGCGACGCTCTACGGCCGCATCGCGCGCATCGCCGGCGATCACGTCTTCACCGCCATCGACCCGACTTCGCAGGGCTGGCTGATTCCCATCTCCGAGGTGATCGTCTCGGACCCGGCGCTGGCGAACGGGTTCGGCGGCGCGGCGCCCGCCGCCTACCGCCTTGAAGCAAAGACCCTCGTGTACGACCTGGGAATCAACTATCCGCTGGCTGGAGCGCACGCGCTCGATTTCTCTCTGACGCGCGCAGCCTCGGAGACCGATCGCGATGCGCGCAAGTACGACGCTACCCAGGTGCGGGTCGCGTACCTGTACCGCTTTCAGTGAATCGCTAATGGGTACGATCGCACCCATTCCGGCATTCTCCGGACGCTGAACCATGGCCGGGAGGAACGAGCAACCCGTGGTGATCGCCGGCGGCGGCCTCGGCGGGCTCGCCTGCGCGCTCGCCCTCGCGCGCAAGGGCTTCCGCTCCATCGTGCTGGAGCAGGCGCAGCAGTTCGGCGAGATCGGCGCCGGCATCCAGCTCGCCCCCAACGCCTGGCACGCCATCGACGCGCTCGGCGTCGGCGCGCTGGTGAAGAAGGAGGCGGTGTTCATCGAGCGCCTGCTGCTCATGGACGGCGCGAGCGGCGAGACGGTGATCGACGTGCCGCTCGACAAGCGCTTCGCCAAGCGCTTCGGCAATCCCTACGCGGTGACGCACCGCGCCGACATCCACGGCTCGCTCCTCGACGGCTGCAAGGCGCAGCCGCTGGTCGAGCTGCGCGCCAGCACGCGGGTCACGGGGTATGAAATTCAGGGGAATGAAGTCCTGGTGAAAACCGGGACTGGTGAGCTCATCCGCGCCGCAGCGCTCGTTGGCGCCGACGGCGTGCGCTCGGTGGTGCGCGAGAGGATCGTCGGCGACGGCGAGCCGCCGGTCTCGGGCCACATGTGCTACCGCGCGGTGCTCAAGGTCGAGGAGATGCCGAAGGACCTGCGCTGGCCGGCGGCGACGCTGTGGGCGGCGAACAACACCCACATCGTCCACTACCCGCTGCGCGGCTGGAAGCTCTTCAACCTCGTCGCCACCGTGGTGCGCGAGCACGCCGGGTCAGGACACAACGAGGAAGCGCCGCCCGAGGAAGTGCTGCCGCTCTTCGCGCACAACTGCGAGAAGCCGATGAGCATCCTGCGCGTGCCGAAGGTGTTCCGGCGCTGGATGCTGCGCTTCCGCGAGCCGGTGGAGAACTGGACGCAGGGGCCGGTCACGCTGCTGGGCGACTCCGCGCACCTCATGCTCCAGTACCTCGCGCAGGGCGCCGCCATGGCGCTCGAAGACGCGGTGTGCCTGGCCGCCTGCGCCGATCAGGTCGATGGGGATTTTCCAGAAGCTTTTCAGAACTATCAAAAAACTCGACTCGTACGAGCTTCCCGGGTGCAGGTTTCGGCGCGCCTGATGGGCATGGTGTTCCACGCGAGCGGCGTGGAGCGCATGATCCGCAACGACATCTACCAGGGCCGCCCGGCGGAGCGCTACTACGACGCGCTCGACTGGCTCTTCACGCCGCCCGGGTACGTCAGGGATTTCGCGAAACGAGCTCCGCGCCGAGCTCCGCGACCGAGCGCGCGCCGCACAGGCGCATCGAGCGCTCGAGCTCCGAGGAGAGGATCTCAAGCGCGCGCCGCGCGCCCGGCTCGCCGCCCGCCATCACGCCGAACAGCGTCGCGCGGCCGGTAAGCACCGCCTGCGCGCCGAGCGCGCGAGCCTTGACGATGTCCACGCCGCGGCGGATTCCTCCGTCCAGCAGGACTGTCATTTTTTTTCCGACGGAAGAAGCGATCGCCGGCAAGGCGTCCAGCGTCGGCGCAGCGCCGTCGAGCTGCCGCCCGCCGTGGTTCGAGACCACCACGCCGTCGCAGCCCGCGGCGGCGGCGCGCTCCGCGTCGTCGGCGCGCTCGACGCCCTTCAGGAGCAGCTTCCCCGGCCACAGGTCGCGCAGGCGCCCGAGCTCCTCCCAGTCGAAGCCCGCGTCCATCTCGCGCCCCACCGCGGTGGCGATGTCGGTGACCTTGGTGCTGGAGAACCTGTAGCCCTCGAAGTTCTCCATCTGCGGCAGGCCGTGGCGCAGGATGTCGAGGAGCCAGCCGGGCTTGCCGAGCACGTCGTGCGAGTTGCGCCAGTTCGGCCGGTAGGGCGTGACGAAGCCGTTCTTCGGGTCGCGCTCGCGCTTGCCCGAGACCGGCAAGTCGACGGTGACCAGGAGGGCTTCGTATCCCGCGCTCCAGGCGCGGGCGACGAGCTTCTCCCGGAATTCCCGATCGCGGACCACGTAGAGCTGGAACCAGAGCCGCCCGCCCACCTCGGCCGCCCGCTCGATGGAGGCCGTCGCCGGCGTCGCCAGCGTGAACGGGATGCCGCAGGCCTTCGCCGCGCGCGCGAGCATGAGATCCGCGCCCGGGCGCCCGGCGCCGATGCCGCCGGTCGGGCCGATGGCCAGCGGCAGGTTCATCGGTTTCCCGAAGAGCATTACTTTGGTATCGATTTCGGCGACATCGACGAGGACTTTCGGCAGCAACCGCACCCGCTCGAAGGCGGCGCGGTTGCCCCGCAGCGTGACCTCGTCCTCGGCGCCGCCGTCGAAGAAGTCGAAGATGGCGCGCGGCAGGCGCCGGCGCGCCAGCAGGCGCAGGTCCTCGATGTTCACGGCGTGCGAAAGGTCGGCCATATAATCGCGGGCTGACTCTACAGCAGGATCCCATGGCAAAGAAAGAACGCATCACCGGCGTGCTCGCGCCGGTCGTCACGCCGTTTCGCAAGGACTACTCCCCCGACGCCGAGCGCTTCGTGCGCCACTGCCGCTGGCTCCTGAAGAGCGGCTGCTCGGCCCTCGCGGTGTTCGGCACCAACAGCGAAGCGAACTCGATGTCCGTCTCCGAAAAAAGAAGATTGCTGGAAGCGCTGATCGCCGGCGGCGTCCCCGCGGCGAGCCTGATGCCCGGCACCGGCCACAGCGCGCTCAGCGACTCGATCGAGATGACCCGCGCCGCGGTGGAGATCGGCTGCGCCGGCGTGCTGATGCTGCCGCCCTTCTACTACAAGGGCGTGCCCGACGAGGGGCTGTACCGCAACTTCGCCGAGGTAATCGAGCGCGTCGGCGACGAGCGGCTGCAGCTCTACCTCTACCACATCCCCCCGGTGTCGCAAGTACCGATCAGTTTGCAGTTAATAGAGAAATTACTAACGAAGTACCCGCGAATCGTCGCCGGCGTGAAGGACTCCTCGGGCGACTGGTCCAACACCAAGGCCATGCTCGACGCCTTCGCGAAGGACGGCTTCGACGTGTTCGCCGGCAGCGAGGTATTCCTGCTCGACAACATGAGGAACGGCGGCAAGGGCTGCATCACCGCCACCGGCAACATCAACCCCGGGCCGATCGACCGCGTGTTTCGCAACTGGCGCTCGGCCGAGGCCGACAAGCTGCAGGCCGGCATCACCGCGACGCGCAAGATCGTGCAGAAGCAGCCGATGATCGCCGCGCTCAAGGCGGCGATCGCGCACTACGGCAACGACCCGCAGTGGAAGACGTGCAGGCCGCCTCTGATCGAATTGACGGCAAAACAGGAACAGGAATTGATTTCCGAGCTGAAGGCGAACGGCTTCGGCATGCCCGGCCTCGCGGCTTGAAGACGGTGCTCGTCACCGGCGCGGGCCGCGGCATCGGCCTCGCCGCGGCGCACCTTTTCCTGCGCGCCGGGCTGCGGGTACTCGGGCTCGACAAGGACTTCTCGAAGTGCGACCTGCCCGCGGAGGCTCGGGTCGAGTTCGATCTGCAGAACCTCGCGGAAATTCCGCAGCTCGTGAAAAAGCTCGGCGACATCGATGTCCTGGTGAACAACGCCGGCACCCTCTACTGCCATCCGCACGACGCCTTCCCCGACGCCGACGCGCTCGAGATCCTGACGGTCAACCTGCTGGCGCCGGTGGCGCTCATCCAGGCGGTGGCGCCGCAGATGCGCCGGCGCCGCGCCGGGCGCATCGTCAACGTCGGCTCGGTGGCCGCCTTCACCGGCCATCCGGACCTCTGGTACGGCGCGTCCAAGGCGGCGCTCCTCAACGTCACCAAGAGCTACGCCGCTTACCTCGGCCCCGACGGGGTGCTGGTGAACGCCGTGGCGCCCGGCCCCACCCTGAGCGCCATGTACGACCGGCTGCCGGAGTCGCGCAAGGAGGCGGTGATGCGCTCGGTGCACTCCGGGCGGCCGGCCCGCCCCGAGGAGGTGGCGCAGGCCATCGTGTGGCTCGGCACGGCCAGCCCCGAGTACGTGAACGGCACCACCCTCGACGTCAACGACGGGTCCTATCCGCGCTAGGCCGGCGGGAGTAAATTAGCTCCCCCCACTCTGGAGGAGGGAACCATGGCACTGAAAGCCACGAAAGCCGACGTCTGGGTCGTCACCCTGGAAGACCGTCCGGGCGGCGCGGCCGGCAAGCTGGAAGCGCTCGCCAAGGCGGGCGCCAACCTCGAGATGGTGCTCGCGCGGCGCACCGAGACGCCGGGACAGGGCGTGATGTTCGTGACGCCGATCAAGGGCGCGAAAGCCACCAAGGCGGCGCAGGAAGCCGGCATGGCCAAGCCCGCCAACATCTTTTCGGTGCGCATCGAGGGCGGCGACAAGCCGGGCCTCGGCTCGAAGATCGCGCGCGCGCTCGGCCAGGCCGGGATCAACTTCCGCGGCATGTCCGGCGTCGCGATCGGCAAGAAGTTCGTGAGCTACGTGGCGCTCGACAGCGCCGAGGACCAGGCGCGCGCCGTCGCGGTGCTGAAGAAAGTCAGCTGAAGACGCGGAATCGTATCGTCGGGTCGCGCCGGATCTGGTCCACCAGCGCAACCTCCCAGCTGAGGTAGGCGCGGGCGTGCTTCTCGTAGTCCGAGCCGTGCTCGTGGTCGTAGGGCTTGTACCAGACGTCGTCGAGCGTGGTCGTGGCGCGCTCCATGCCCGCTTCCGCGGGCCGGCCCGCGGCGAACCACGCCGCGTTGCCGCCCTCGAGCACCTTCACCCCCACGCCGGGCCATAGCGCCGCCGCTTCCGGGGCGGCGAGGTGCGCAAGCACGCCGTCATCCGACGTCAATAGCAAAGAAGTCGGGTGGGGTAGTTTGCGTTTCGCTTCTTCGAGGCGTGAACGTACAGCCCACCATGCCCCAGGGACGTGGCGCGCGCGGAAGCGAAGGCTGGTCGAAAGATCGAGGACGGTGGCGCCCTCGACGTCCGAGGTCGTTTCCCAGGCCCTGAAGCCGAGCACCGGCTTCTTTCGCGGCCCGCGCTCGGTCGGCCAGCCGGCGAAGCCGTCGGCACCCTCCGGCTCGAGCACGTAGACCTCTTCCCAGCCCATCTGGTTGAGCCACGAGGCGGTCATTACCGAGCGCACCCGCTCCGGGTCGACCAGCACCACGCGCGCATTGCGCACGCCGATGTATTCGTCGGTCGCCTGCACGAGCTGCCCGCCGGGCGCGTGGCGCGAGCCGGCGATGCGCTTTGCCTCGAACTCCTCGCGGCTGCGCACGTCGAGGAGATACAGCGAGCGGGTCTGATCGGATTGCCAGTCCCAGACCCGTGAGGAAGAAACAAATCTCACTTCAAACTTCTTCGCGACTCTGTCGGCCACGGCGCGGGCGCGCTTCCGGCCTTCTTCCGAAGGCGCCGGCGCGACGCGCATCGAGCCGCGCTCGACCTCGAAGCCGGCGAGCTCCCAGCCCATGGTGCCGTCCTTGAGCGCGACCACCGGGTTGGGAATGCCGGCGTTGCGCAGCGACTGGCAGCCGATGATCGAGCGCGTGCGCCCGGCGCAGTTGACCACCACCAGCGTGTCCGGGTCGGGCGCGAGGTCGTGCACGCGCCAGGCGAGCTCGGCGCCCGGCGCGTCGATGCCGCCGGGGATGTTCATGCGGTGGTATTCCTCGAACGGACGGGAATCCAGAATGACCAGCTTCTTCCCACTCCTCACATACTCATCGAGCTGCTGAGGCGGGATCCGCGGCGTCTCGTACTGGTGCTCGACGAACTCGCCGAAGGCCTTGGAGGGCACGTTGACCCCGCTGAAGAGCTCGCCGCCCGACGCTTTCCACGCCTCGCAGCCGCCTTCGAGGATCGAGACGTCGGTGTAGCCGAGCTCGCGCAGGCGCGCCTGCGCCTTGCCGGCGAGGCCCTCGTTGCCGCCATCGAGCAGCACGAGCGGTGCGCCGCGCCGCGGCACCAGGTCCTCGACCATCATCTCCAGGCGCGACAGCGGCAGCGAGCAGGCGAAGAACGGATGGCCGCGGTAGTGCACGCCCTGCTCCCGCACGTCGAGCAGCGCCACCTCTTCCTTGCCGGCCAGGATCTCCTTCAGCTTTTCAACGTACACGGTAGATCTCTTCCTCGAAGTTGCCGCGGTAGACGAGCAGCGTGCCGCGACGTTTGCCGGTTTCGGCCCGCAGCATGGCCTGCGCGTTGCCCTGCTTCCACTGCGCGCGGTAGAACTCGCGCGCCGGCTTGCCGTCGCGCTCGACCTTCTGGCGCCCCTCGGACACGGGCTTGCCGAAGCTTTTCTTCAGCGCCTCGACGAAGCGCTCGAGGTCGCCGGTGTCGAAGCGCACGTCGAAGGCCTCGACCGCATCCTTCCTGAGATAGAAGGTGATGCGCGCCTTGACCCCGCCGATGCTCGCGCGCGAGTCGTCGCAGCGCCGGTCGGCCGCCAGGCTCGACCACTCGAGCGCCTTGCAGTTCGCGCTCGGGAAGCGCTCCTTGATGCTGCTCTCGCTCCCCCCGAGCGGCACGCCGTTGGCCTCGAAGGCTGCATTTGCCGTTGCCAGGAAAGCCCAGCCCACAAGGCAGAGAAGCGCTCTCTTCATTGCACCTCCCTCAAGCCGCCTTCTTGATGCTCGGGTCCTTCACTTCGTGGCTGTCGGGACGCGCCCGCAGCCGCAGGTCGGTCAGCTCCGCGCGCTCGCGCACGGCAAGGCGGAAGGCCTGGTCGCGTCCCGAGAGGTACTGCAGCGGCCAGTGCTGCCCCATGTGCTGGTACCACGCCGAGGCCTGGAGCGTGAAGTACGGATTGGTCAGATGCGTGCGCGCGAGCGCGACCAGGTCGGCCTTGCCCGCCGCGAGCAGCGTGTTCACCTGGTCGGCGGTGGTAACCGCGCCCACCGTCATGGTGGCGATGCCGACCTCGTTGCGCACCCAGTCGGCGAACGGCGCCTGGTACATCCTGCCGTACACCGGCTTCTGGTGCGGCACGGTCTGGCCGCTCGAGCAGTCGACGAGGTCGCAGCCCGCCTCCTTCAGCATGCGCGTGAGCGCGATCAGGTCCTCGCCCGACAGCCCGCCCGGCGCCCAGTCGGTCGCCGAGATGCGCGCCGACATCGGCTTGCCCTCCGGCCAGGCCTGGCGGCAGGCGCGGAAGACTTCAAGCGGGAAACGCATCCGGTTCTCGATGCTTCCTCCATAGGAATCGGTTCTGAGATTCGTCAATGGCGATATGAAGCTGGCGAGCAGGTAGCCGTGCGCCATGTGGATCTCGAGCATGTCGAACCCGGCCTGCCCGGCGTAGCGCGTCGACCTGACGAAATCCGCGAGAACCTTGTCCATGTCCGCCCGCGTCATTTCGCGCGGCACCTGCGAGATGCCCTCGTAATAAGGCAGCGGCGAGGCGGACAGCACGGGCCAGTTGCCGCTCTCCAGCGGATGGTCCATGCGCTCCCAGCCGAGCTGCGTCGAGCCCTTGCGCCCCGAGTGGCCGAGCTGCATGCACATCTTGGCTTTGGAATGGGTCTTACAAAACTGCACTATCCGTTTGAAGGCATCTCTCTGCGCCTCGTTCCACAGGCCGGTGTCTCCCGGCGAGATGCGCGCCTCGGGCGAGGGGCAGGTCATCTCGACGTAGACCAGGCCGGCGCCGCCGATGGCGCGGCTCGACAGGTGCACGAAGTGCCAGTCGGTGGGCACGCCGTCGACCGCGGAGTACTGGTCCATCGGCGAGACGACCACCCGGTTCTCCACCACCATGTCGCGCAGCCGGAACGGCGTGAACATCGGCACCGGCGGGTTGTCCAGGTCGACCTCGAAGCCTTGCTGCTTCACCCTTTGTGCGAACCAGCGATGCACCTGCCGCACGAACGCCGGGTCGCGCAGCTCCAGGTTCTCCCAGGTGATCTGCTTGGAGCGCGACATGACGCCGAAGGCGAACTGCTCGGGCGCCATGCCCCAGTAGCGCTTCATGTGCTCGAACCAGGCGAGCGAGACGTTGGCCGCGTGCTGCGTCTTCTCCACCTCCTCGCGGCGGGCAGTATCGTACAGATGCAATGCGCCTTTCACTTCATTCACTTTTCTCAAAGATTCATAGAGAGCAATAGCATCTTCCATCGCCAGCTTCGTTCCCGAGCCGATGGAGAAGTGCGCGGTGGCCTTGGCGTCGCCCACCAGCACCGCGTTGCCCTTGACCCAGGTCTTGTTGGTGATATTGGGGAAGTTGCGCCAGAGCGAGCGGTTGGGGATGAGCGGGTGACCGTCGAGCTCCTCCGAGAAGACTTTTTCCAAAGTCAAAATCATTTCCTGCTCGCCCATCCGGTCGAAGCCGAAGTTGCGCCAGGTCGCCTCGTCGGTCTCGATCACCCAGGTCGAGCGATCCGCCTCGTACTGGTAGCAGTGCGCGAGGATGATGCCCTGCGGCGTCTCGCGGAAGAAGTACTTGAAGGCGTCGAGCGGCTTGGTGGAGCCGAGCCAGGTGAACTTGTTCGGCCGCAGATCGATGCTCGGCTGGAAATGCTCCCTGTGCTTCTCGCGGATCTTCGAGTTGATGCCGTCGGCGACCACGACGAGGTCGGAGTCGGCGAACTCCTCCAGGCCGTCCACCTCCCGCTGGAACTTCATCTGCACGCCGAGCTCGCGCGCGCGGTCCTGCAGGATGTTGAGCAGCGCCACGCGCGAGCAGCCGCAGAAGCCGTTGCCGCCCGAGCGCAGCACCTGCCCCTTGTAGGCGACGTCGACGTCGCCCCAGTAGGCGAAGCGCCGCCGGATGCGCTCGTATGTGACGAGGTCGTAGGCCTTGAAGGTGTCGAGCGTCTGGTCGGAGAACACCACGCCGAAGCCGAAGGTGTCGTCGGGACGGTTGCGCTCGTAGACCGTGATATCCCAGCGCGGCCAGGCCTTCTTCGCCAGCAACGCGAAATACAGGCCCCCGGGGCCGCCTCCGATCACGGTGACTTTCATGGGACCACCGCGGTGGCTTCTATCTCGAGCCGCGCTTCGGGCTCGACGAGGCCGCTCACCTGCACCACCGCCATCGTCGGGTAGTGCCGCCCCATCAGCTCGCGGTACGCCTCCCCGACGGCTTTCAGGGAATTCAGGTACTCCTGCTTGTCGAGCACGTACCAGGTCAGGCGCACGATGTGCTCGGGTTTGCCCATGGCTTCTTTCAACACGGCAATGATGTTTTCAAGAGCCTGGCGGAACTGGCCGGCGAAGGCGTGTTCCTTCCACTGCTGCTGCGCGTCCCAGCCGACCTGGCCGGCGATGAACACCAGCCTGCCCTGCGCGACGATGCCGTTGGAGAAGCCCCTGGCGCGGGCCCATCCCGGAGGTTGGAGAATTTGCATTTTCAGCCTCTCAGCTTGAAGCGCTGCAGCTTGCCGGTCTCGGTGCGCGGCAGCGACGGCACGAACTCGATGGCGCGCGGGTACTTGTATGGCGCGATGGCGTTCTTCACATGCTCTTGAAGTGCTCTTGCCATTTCCGGCGTCGGAAGATTTCCCTCTTTCAAGACGACGAATGCCTTCACGACCGTGCCGCGCTCGGCGTCGGGCGCGCCCACCACGCCGCATTCGGCCACCGCGGCATGCGCGAGCAGCGCGCCTTCCACCTCGGGGCCGGCGATGTTGTAGCCGGCGGAGATGATCATGTCGTCGGTGCGCGCCTGGTAGAAGAAGTAGCCGTCCTCGTCGCGCAGGTAGGCGTCGCCGGTGACGTTCCAGCCGTTCTGGACGTAGTCCTTCTGCCGGGCATCGGCGAGGTAACGGCAGCCGGTGGGGCCCTTCACCGCCAGCCGGCCGACCTTGCCCGGGGGGCAAGGCCTTCCTTCTTCATCCAGAACCACCGCTCGATAGCCCGGGATCGCGTAGCCCGTGGCGCCGCGGCGCACGCGCTCCGGGGTGTGCGAGATGAAGATGTGGATCATCTCGGTCGAGCCGATGCCGTCGATGATCTCGATGCCGGTCGCCTGCTTGAAAGCCTGGCGCGTCGGGTCGGGGAGCGCCTCGCCGGCCGAGACGCATTTCCTCAGGGTGCGCAGGTCGAAGCGGTCCGCGATCGCCGCCATGCCCCGGTACATGATGGGCGAGGTGAAGCACACCGTCGCCTTGTAGCGCTGGATCGTCTCCAGCATCGTTTCCGGGGTGAGCTTCTCGATCAGCACCGTGGAGGCGCCGAAGCGCATCGGGAAGCAGAGCATCCCGCCCAGGCCGAAGGTGAACGCGAGCGGCGGCGTGCCGCAGAAGACGTCGTCCTTGCCCGCCTGCAGGCACGAGCGCGGGAAGCAATCGCACATCGCGATCACGTCGCGGTGGAAGTGCATCGTGCCCTTGGGCTTGCCGGTGGTGCCGGAGGTGAAGGCGATCAGCGCCACGTCCTCGGCCGCGGTCGGCACGTTGGTGAAGGTGAGCGGCTGCCTGAGCGACAGGTTGTCCAGCGAGTCCGGGGCTTCGTCGTACCAGTACCGGACGTCGTTGAAGCCGGAGAACTCCTCCAGCGCCTTCTTCAGCTCCGCGTCGAGCCGCTTGTCGCAGAGCGCGTGCGTGATCTGCGCCTTCTCGATGATCTCGCCGAGCTCCTTCGCGCGCAGCAGCGGCATGGTCGCGACGCCGATCGCCCCGGCCTTCATCACCGCGAACCAGCACGCCGCCATCATCGGGTTGTTCGGGCCGCGCAGCAGCACGCGGTTGCCGGGCTTGATGCCCATCTCGCGCACCAGCACGTTGGCCAGACGGTTGGCCTGGGTGAAGAGCTGCGTGTAGGTGCACTCGCCCTCGGCCGAGCGCAGCGCGATGCGGTGGCCATGGCCGCGCGTCACCGGCTTGTCGAGGAGCTCGGTGGCGCAGTTCATGCGCGCCGGGTACTGCAGCTCCGGCAGGTCGAAGCGGAACTCGGGCCAGAGGCTGCGCGGCGGCAGGTTGTCGCGCGCGAACGTGTCCACGTGCGCGGTGTAACTCATGATTTGAGGAGGTCCTTGGCGATGATCAGTTTCTGCACTTCGGTGGCGCCCTCGTAGATGCGCAGCGCCCGCACCTCGCGGTAGAGCCGCTCCACCGGGTGGCCGCGCATCACGCCCAGGCCGCCGCAGAGCTGCACCGCGTCGTCGATCACCCGCTGCGCCGCCTCGGTGGCGAACATCTTCGCCATCGCGGCCTCGCGGGTGACGCGCTCCCCCAGATGGTCCTTCTTCCAGGCCGACCTGTAGGTCAGCAAGGCCGCGGCATCGATGGCGGTGGCCATGTCGGCAAGCTTGGCCTGCGTCATCTGGAAGTCGGCCAGCGCCTGGCCGAACATCTTGCGTGCTCTTACCCTTTCAAGAGCCTCTTCCAGTGCCCTGCGGGCGAATCCGAGAGCCGCCGCGGCCACCGTGGTGCGGAAGATGTCGAGGTTTCGCATCGCCAGCTTGAAGCCCTCGCCCGCTTTTCCCAGAAGACTCCCACTTGAACCGCGGAGGCGAATCAGCGCCATCGGGTGCGGCGCCACGATGTCGATGCGCTGCGAGGCGTCGACTTCGCTTTTCTCCACCACGAACGCGCTGATGCCCTCCTCCGCCCTGGCGAACACGACGTAGTAGTCGGCGATGCCGCCGTTCGAGATCCAGGTCTTGGTGCCGTCGAGCACCCAGCCGCTCCCCGCCTTGCGCGCCGTGGTGCTGATGGCCTGCACGTCCGAGCCGGCGTCGGGCTCGGACAGCGCGAAGGCGGCGATGGCGTCCCCGCTCGCGGTTTTCGGCAGGTATCTCGCTTTCTGCTCCTCGGTTCCGGCAAGCGCGATCGGCCCGCTGCCCAGGCCCTGCATGACGAAGGAGAAGTCCGCGAGCCCGGCGTGGTAGGCGAAGACCTCGCGCAGGACGGCGACCGACCGAACGTCGACCTGGCTTCCGACGCAATGGCCGAGGAAGCCCGCGCACCCGAGGTCGTGCACCAGGCGACGGCAGATCGCGTCCGCGTCCTCGCCGTGCGCGAAGCCGAGGCCTTCCTTGCAGAAGCTCTCGGCCTGCTTCGCCAGGGCTGCGTGCCGAGGCTCGAGGAAAGGCCAGCCGTAGTGCGCGAATCGGTCCATCAGTCGCCCTCGAACGCCGGTTTCCTTTTCGCCGCGAACGCCTCGTAGGCGCGCCGGAAATCCTTGTTCTGCATGAGGATGGCCTGCGCCTGCGCTTCCATTTCGATCGCTTCGTCGACCCCGGCGTTCCATTCCTGGTGGAGCATCTTCTTCGTCATGGCGTGCGCCGCAGTCGGGCCGCCGGCGAGCTCGCGTGCCGTTTCCATCGAAGTTTCAAGTACAGAATCACTTAGCCGGTTAAAAAACCCCCAGGCGAGTCCCTCTTCGGCGCTCATGGAGCGCCCGGTGTAGAGAAGCTCCGAAGCGCGGCCCTGGCCGATGATGCGCGGCAGCAATGCGCAGGCGCCCATGTCGCAGCCGGCGAGCCCGACGCGCACGAAGAGGAACGCCACCTTGGCGCCCGGCGCGCCGTAGCGCAGGTCGCAGGCCATCGCCAGGATCGCCCCGGCGCCCGCGCACACGCCGTCGACCGCGCCGATCACCGGCTGCGGGCAATGGCGCATCGCCTTCACCACGTCGCCGGTCATGCGCGTGAAGGCGAGCAGCTCCGGCATCGTCATCCTGGTGAGCGGGCCGATGATCTCGTGCACGTCCCCGCCGGAGCAGAAATTCCCGCCGGCGCCGGAAACCACAACGGTTTTGATGGAGCTTTCTTTTTGAAGAGCGAGAAACAAATCCCTCAATTCGGCATAGGACTCGAAGGTCAGCGGGTTCTTGCGATCCGGGCGGTTGAGCGTGATGACGCCGACCTTGCCCTCCACCCGCCATAGGAAGTGCTTCGGCAAATGCATCGGCTGCTTCATGAGCTGGCCTCCACGGCGTTTACCTTCACCCGGGCGAGGAGCCGGAGCAGCTCGTCCTGGTCGCGGCGCGAGAGCCCGGCGAGGAGCTCGACCACCCACTCCTCGTGCGCGCGCGCCATCTCGATAAAGGTGCGCTCACCGCTTTTCGTCAGGCGGATGCGGAAGGCGCGCCGGTCGGCGGGCTCGTCGAGGCGCTCGACCAGCCCTTCCTTCTCGAGCTGGTCGACGATCGCCGTGACGTTGCCGCCGGTGACCATGAGCAGCCGCGACAGCTCGTTCATCTTCAGCCCCTCGCGATGGCGCTCGAGCTGCGCCATCAGGTCGAAGCGCGGCAGGGTGGTGTCGAACTGGCTGCGCAGGCGCGAGCGCACCTGGCGCTCGATCAGCTGCGTGCAAGTGAGCAGCCGCAGCCAGATCCTCAGGGCGCGGTGGTCGCCCGCGCGGGCGATGGTTTCACGGTCTTGCACCACAATAACTCCAAGCCTCAATAGATCAAGCTTGAAGCAGTTCCGGTCCGCCTGTCAATCGTGCACCGCACAGGGCGCTCAGCGCGGGCGGTCCCGGGAAGGCACGCTGTAGAGCCAGGCGGCGAGGAGCAGCCCCATCGCGCCGAGCGCCCACTGCAGGTATGGGTCCTCGACGTAGAACACGATCGAAACGGCGAGCGTCCCGGACATGAGCACGATGGCGACCATCTTGGTGCGCCACGGAATGCTGCGGTGCCGCCGCCATTCGAGGATGGTCGGGCCGAAGGTGCGGTTGTTGAGCAGCCAGTTGTAGAAGCGCGCCGAGCCGCGCGCGAAGCAGGCGGCGGCAAGCAGCATGAAGGGGGTCGCTGGAAGCACGGGCAGGAAGATGCCGACCACGCCGATGGCGACGAAAACGAGCCCGGCGCCGAGAAAGAGGCCCCGGACGAGGCGCGATTCGTGGTGCCGCACCTCGTGCGAATAGTCGACCTTCACGCCTTTCGGAGGAAATCGAAATCGCAGCCGTGCTCGGCCTGCAGCACGTGGTCCATGTAGAGCTTGGCGTAGCCGCGCGCCGGCGCCGGGACCGGAGGCTTCCAGGCCGCTTTTCTCTTCTTGAGTTCCGCCTCCGGAACCTGCAGGTCGATGCGCCTTTCCTTCACGGACAGCCTGATACGGTCGCCGTCGCGAACGAGCGCAAGCGGGCCGCCGACCGCTGCCTCGGGCGAGACGTGCAGCACGATGGTGCCGTAGGCGGTGCCGCTCATGCGCGCGTCCGAGATGCGCACCATGTCCTTCACCCCGGCGCGCGCGAGCTTTGCCGGGATCGGCAGGTAGCCCGCCTCCGGCATCGCGTAGCCCGACTTCGGGCCGGCGTTCTGCAGCACGAGGAAATCATCGGCGCTCACGTCGAGGCCGGGATCGTCGATGCGCGCCGCGAGGTCATCGAGCGAGGTGAACACCACCGCGCGGCCCTCGCGCTCGAAGAGCTTCGGGTCGGCGGCGGAGCGCTTGAGAATCGCCCCGTTGGGCGCAAGCGAGCCGAACAGCGCGACGAGGCCGCCTTGCGCAGCCAAAGGCTCCTTGAAAGTCCTGACGACATTACGGTCGACCCATGGCGGTTGCCGCTCCAGCGCTTCGCCGAGGGTGATCCCGGCGACGGTCATGCAGTCGAGGTGCAGCAGCGGCCTCAGCTCGCGCATCACGGCGCCGACGCCGCCGGCGCCGTAGAGGTCGGACATGTAGTGCTGCCCGGTCGGCTTGAGATCGACCAGCACCGGCGTCGAATCCGACAGCTGGTTGAGCTTTTTCAATGAAACTTCTACTCCGGCCCGTCCAGCGATGGCCGTGAGGTGCACGATGGCGTTGGTGGAGCCGCCGATGGCGAGCAGCACGCGCAGCGCATTCTCGACGGATCTTTCAGTGATCACTTCGCTCGGGCGAATCGGGGACTGCGTCATCTCCGCGGCGCGCCGGCCGCTCGCCTCGGCGGCGCGCAGGCGGTCGGCGTGCACCGCCGGTATCGCGGCGGTGCCGGGCAGCGCCATGCCAAGTGCCTCGGCGATCGACGCCATCGTAGAGGCCGTGCCCATGACGGCGCACGTGCCGGCGGTGGTCGCCAGATTGCCTTCCACCTCGGCGATGCCTTTTTCATCGACCTTCCCTGCGCGATGCAACGCCCAGAAGCGCCGGCAGTCGGTGCACGCGCCCAGGCGCTCACCCTGGAAGGAGGTCGGCATCATCGGCCCGGCGAGGAGCTGCACCGCCGGCACGTCGGCGGAGGCCGCGCCCATCAGCTGCGCCGGCACGGTCTTGTCGCAGCCCCCGACCAGCACCACCGCGTCCATCGGCTGCGCGCGGATCATCTCCTCGACGTCGACCGACATCAGGTTGCGGAACATCATCGAGGTCGGGCTGAGGAACACCTCGCCGAGCGACACGGTCGGGAACTCGATCGGCAGCGCGCCGGCGGCGAGCACGCCGCGCTTCACCGCCTCGATCAGCTCCGGGAAATGGCGGTGGCAGTTGTTGAAGCCGCTCCTCGAGTCGGCGATGCCGACCACCGGGCGAGACAGCATCTCGCCCGAGTAGCCCATGCTCTTCGCGAAGGAGCGGCGCAGGTAGAGCGAGAACCCCGCGTCGCCGTAGTTCGTAAGGCCGCGCGCGAGTCCCTGACTTTTGCCGGGCTTCTTCGGCTCCCCACCTTTTGCCATCAGCCTTCCACCACCGGCTCGACGTAGATCTCGACCCGCCGGTTGGCCTGGCGGCCGCCTTCCGAGGCGTTGCTCGTCACGGGCTGCGTCTCGCCTTTGCCGGCCGTGGCCATGCGCATGCCGTTGACGCGCCGCATCTCGAGGTACTGCGCCACCGACAGCGCTCGGCGCTCCGAGAGCTTCTGGTTGTACTCGTTGGAGCCGGTGTTGTCGGTATGGCCGACCACCGTCAGCGCGGTCTTGTTGTAGCGCACGACGACATCGGCGACCTTGTCCATGGTGCTGTGGAAGGTCGGCTTGATCTCGGCGGAGTCGGTCTCGAAGGCGGTCTGGTTGGTCATCGTGATGCGCACCACGTTGCCCGGCAGCTTCTCGATGCGCGCCGCGCCGGACTGCACTTCGCCCGCGAGATTCTTCTCCAGGTCCTGCCGCTGGTTGTCCATGTAGGTGCCGGCCACGCCGCCCGCCAGCCCGCCGCCGATGGCGCCGACCAGCGCGCCCTTGGTGCGGTTCTTCTTGTACGCCACGGCGCCGAGCACCATGCCGCTCGCGGCGCCGATCAGGATGCCGCTTTCCTTGCCGGTGAACTGCCGGTCGTCCGGGCCGAAGCCCCGGTCCGAGATGCAGCCGGTGAGCGCGAGGCTCACGGCGATGCCTGCTGCGAGGTGCTTCTTCATTCTTGCCTCCATTGCGATGTTTGCCCCTGCCGCTTCTCCCTTATGGCCATTATCCCCAGACCTCGCGCGCCACTTCCATGACGCGTTCGAGCTTTCGGCGCGTGTCGTCGGGCGTGAGCGACTGGTTGCCGCCGCCGACGCTGGAAAAGCCGCATTGCGGCCCGATGCCCAGCCGGTCGAGGGGGGCGTACTTCGCCGCCGCTTCGATTTTGCTTTTCAGTGAATCCTTGTCTTCCAGCACCGGCGTCTTGGTGCTCACCAGCCCCAGCACCACCCGCTTGCCCGCCGGCACGAAGCGCAGCGGCGAGAAGTCGCCCGCGCGCGCCGTATCGTATTCCAGGCAGTACACCTGCACGTCGAGGCGGTTGAAAAGAGCGTCGGCGATCGGCTCGTAGCCGCCCTCGGCCATCCAGGCACCCTTGAGGTTGCCTCGGCAAAGGTGTATCCCCACCAGCATTTCCCGAGGACGAGCGGAAGTAGATTCATTGATCAGCCGCACATACCGCTCGGTCAGCTCGTCGGCGTCCTCGCCGCGCGCGGCGACGTCCTGGCGGGCGTGCGGGTCGCAGTTGCACGGCAGCGCGGTGTCGTCGAGCTGCAGGTAGGTGCAGCCTTCGCCGGCCAGGTCGGCGATCTCCTCGCGATACAGGTTCTTCAGGTCCTCGAAATACCGTTCGCGATCGGCATAGACGTCGCACTCGAACGCCTGCGGCCCGAGGAAATAGTGCATCACGTCCGGCGCGGCGACCGTCACCTTGGGCACGCCGCGCTTCACCACGGACTTCAGGAAACGGAAGTCGTCGGCGACGATGCGGCGCCTGCGCCTGAGCTTCGCCTTCGCGTACGGCGAGGACGCCACGCCGATGACCCGGCTTTCGTCCCGGAAGGTGAGCGTGCCGTCGCGCAGGCCGAAGCCTTCCACGGCGTCGATGAACCCCGCCGACCAGCTGCGACGCCGGAACTCTCCGTCGGTAATCGACGGCAGCCCGAGCGACTCCTGGAACGCGACGACCTCGCGGACCGCATCGTCCTGAATTTCTTTCAATTCAGAATCGGAAATCCTGGAATTCTTGTGATCGCGCACGGCCTCCAGAAGCCTTTGCGGCCGGATGAAGCTGCCGACGTGCTCGACGCGGAAGGGCGGCGTCACGCGTGCTCGGCGCGCAGCAGCTTCGCTCCCTCGACCATCGCGCGCATCTTGCCGAACGCCACTTCGCGCGGCAGGTACTTCATGCCGCAGTCGGGCGCGACGATGACGTTTTCGGGCTTCATGTACTCCAGGGCGCGCTTGAGCCGCTCGACGACCTGCAGCGGCGTCTCCACCTTCATGTCGGACAGGTCGATGCACCCGACCATGATCTTCTTCATTGATAGAGAACCAAGAATGGAACAGTCCAGGCCGGACTGCGCGGTCTCGATGGACACCTGCTGGCAGGAGCAGCCGGCGAACTCGGGAAGGAAGGAGTAGCCAGATGGCCGCTGGTGGATGATCGCGGCGTAGCCGAAGCAGATGTGCACCGCCGTGACTCCCTTCACGCCCTCCAGCGCGCGGTTGAGCGCCTTCAATCCGAACTGCCGCGCCTTTTCCGGGCGCGCCTGCATGTAGGGCTCGTCCACCTGCACGATGTCGGCCCCCGCGGCGAAGAGATCGCGGATCTCCTCGTTCACGGCGGCGGCGTAGTCGAGCGCCGCTTCTTCCTCGCTCTTGTAGAAATCGTTCTGCGCCTGCTGCGCCATGGTGAACGGGCCGGGGACGGTGATCTTGGTTTTCTTCGATGTATTCGCCTTCAGGAACAACAGGTCTTCGACCTCCACCGGGTGCTTCCTGCGGATCCTGCCGACGATGCGCGGCACGGGATTGGGATGGCCGGAGCGGTCGAGCGCCGTCCCGGGGTTGTCGATGTCCACGCCTTCCAGCGCCGTGGCGAAGCGGTTGGAGTAGCTCTCGCGCCGGGTCTCGCCGTCGGTGACGATGTCCAGGCCCGCCGCCTCCTGCGCCTGGATGGCGAGCAGCGTCGCGTCATCCTGTGCTTCCCGCAGGAAGGACTCCGGGATACGCCAAAGCTCCCGTGCGCGCACGCGCGGCGGGAAGCGCCCGGCGAGCTTCTTGCGGTCGATCAGCCATTCGGGCTGCGGGTAGCTGCCGACCAGCGTGGTGGGAAAGAGCATGGTCCTATCCGTCGACGAACTTGGGGGCGATGCGCCGCAGTCGCCCGGGATCGATGCGGCCGCTGCGCTGAATATAGCTCCACGCGAACTCGCGCGGGGGAAGCCGCATGTGCTCGGCGAAGCGCTCGTACCATTGTCCGCTGGCATCGGCCGCCGCGACAAGCTTTTCCACGATCGGCCGGCGCACCGCCTCGAAGGAAGCGAGGCTTTCCGCCACGGAGGAATGCTCGCTCAGGGCCCGGTCGAGGGCGATGGCGTCCTCCATCGCCAGGCGCGTTCCCGAGCCGATCGAGAAATGCGCCGTGCGCTGCGCGTCGCCGATCAGCACCAGGTTTTCCATCGACCACCTCCTGTTCCTGAGATTCGGGAACTGGCGCCACGCCGACTTGTTCGACACCAGGGGGGTGTCGAAGACTTTCTCCAGATAGGCGAGCGTCGCCGGCTCCCCCATCGAGGCAAAGCCGGCCCGCTGCCAGGTGGCGGCGTCGCACTCGACGACAAAGGTGCTCATCTTCGCGGAGTGCCGGTAGTGATGCGCGTTGAACGCGCCGTGCTCGTTCTCGACGAAAGTCTGGGTGAGGGTGTCGAAGACTCTCGTCGTGCCGTACCAGGCAAACCTGTTGGTCAGGTGCTCGACCGTCGTGCCGAAATCGGCGCAGCGCCGCACGAACGAGTTCACCCCGTCGGCCGCGACAACGAGGTCCTGCTCCCCAAAGTCTTCCTTCGATACCGCTCTCTCATACTCCGGCACCACGCCAACCGAGGCGGCGCGCTGGCGCAGCAGCTCCAGCAGCGACAGCCTGCCGATCGCGGCAAAGCCGATGCCGTCGATGACGACCGGCGTGCCGCGATGCACGACGGTGATGTCGGTCCAGCTTTCCATCGCCGGCGTGATGAGCTCGTAGGTCTGCGGGTCGTCGGCGCGCAGGAACTCGAGCGCACGGTCGGAGAACACCACGCCGAAGCCGAAGGTCGAGCCGGCGGCGTTCTGCTCGAGCACGCGCACCTGCCAGCCCGGATTTCTTCTTTTGACCAGGTAGGAAAAGTACAGGCCGGCTGGTCCGGCCCCGGCGACGAGGATCTTCACGCGTGCGCCGATTCTACGAGTAGAGCTCGGTCATCAGCTCGCGCAGCCAGCGGTTGCCCGGGTCGCCCTCGAAGCGCTCGTGCCAGTGCACCGCGACTTCGGCGGGCGGGATCGTCACCGGCGGGGGCAGCGACTTGAGGTTCCCCCGGCGCTCGAACACGCGCGCGACACGCGAAGGCAGGGTGAGGATGAGGTCGGTGCGCTCGAGCACCATCGGCGCGACGGTGAAGTGCGGCACGCGCAGCGCGATCCGGCGCGAAAGCCCCGCACGGTCGAGCGCCTCCTCGATCACGCGGTGACCGCCCCGGTAGGAAACCAGGGCGTGCGACGCTTCCAGGAAGAGCTTGCGCGTCAGCTTTTCCTTGATGGTCGGGTGATCGGCGCGCATGAGGCATACGTAGGGATCGCGGAACAGCGCGCGGCGGCGCACCGGCGGGCCGAGGCCCGGCAGGAAACCGACCGCCAGGTCGAGGGCGCCCGCGGCGAGCGTCTCGGCGATGTCCTCGATGTCGAGCGCCACCGCCTCGAGCCTCACGCCCGGCGCCTCGCGCTGCACGCGCTCGAGCAGCGGCGGCAGGAACTCGATCTGGCCCAGGTCGGACATGTAGAAGCGGAACGCGCGGCTCGAGCTCGCCGGGTCGAAGCCCGGGCCGTGCGCGAGCGCCGATTCGAGCAGCGCCAGCGCCTGCCGCACCGGCTCGCCCAGCTCGCGGGCGAAAGGTGTCGGATCCATGCCGGCGGGCGTGCGCACGAACAGCGGGTCGCCGAACACGCCCCGCAGCCGCGCGAGCGCGTTCGACACGGCCGGCTGGGTCAGACCGAGGCGCGCCGCGGCAGGCGTGACGCCGTGCTCGCGCAGCACCGCGTCGAAGACGCGCAGGAGGTTGAGATCGACGTCCTGAACATTCATACCCGTGATTCATATCATGAGCCACATTGATTTGACAAATATCAGGGCGGGCGCCTAATCTGCCCGGTTCTCACAGGAGGAGACATGAAAAAGACCGTCTGCTTTTTGCTCGCCGCGCTCGCCCCCGCGCTGGCGTCGGCTCAGGAAGCGAACCTGAAACTGGTCTCGGCGTTCCCCGAGACCGCGACCTACGTCAAGCACATGATGCCGTGGATCGAGAAGTTCAACGCCGGGGGCAAGGGCATCGCGCAGATCAACTTCATTGGCGGGCCGAAGGCCATCCCGACGTTCGAGGTCGGCACCTCGGTGAAGAACGGCGTCGTCGAGCTGGCCATGAACACCGGCGCCTTCTACACCAACCTGATGCCCGAGGCCGATTTCCTCAAGCTGACCCAGATCACGGTCGCGCAGCAGCGCAAGAACGGCGCCTTCGCGTACATCAACAAGGTGTGGAACCAGAAGGCGAACCTGGTCTACCTGGCGCGCATGGTGGACGAGACGCCCTTCCACCTCTACCTGACGAAGAAGATCGAGAAGCCGGACCTCGCGGGGCTGAAGATCCGCATCACGCCCGTGTACCGCGACTTCTTCCAGTCCATGGGCGCGACGCTGATCCAGACGCCTCCGGGCGAGGTCTACACGGCGCTCGAGCGCGGCGTGGTCGACGGCTACGGCTGGCCGATCCACGGCATCTTCGACCTCAACTGGCACGAGAAGACGAAGTTCCGCGTCGACCCGGGCTTCTACAACGCCGAGGTGTCGATCATCATGAACCTCGACGCCTGGAAGAAGCTCTCGCCCAAGCAGCGCGGCTACCTCGAGAAGCAGGCCCTTGCGCTCGAATCGATGAACACGGCGTGGCGCAAGCTGAATGCGGAAGACACCAAGCGCCAGGCGCAGGCCGGCATCCAGACCATCAAGTTCGACAGCGCCACCGCGAAGGCCTACCACGACAAGGCCTACGACATCGCCTGGGCGAGCGCGACGAAGCAGAGCCCCGAGCACGCGCCGCAGATGAGGAAGCTCTTCTCCAAGTGACGCTGCTGTACGACCGGGTGCTCCAGGGGCTCGCGGCCTGCGCCGCGGTGCTCCTGGGCGCCTCGGCGCTCGCCATCACCCTCGACGTGGTGGGCCGCAACGTCGGCCTGGGGACCGTGCCCTGGATCCTCGAGGTGTCGGAGTACGTGCTGCCCCTCGCCACCTTCCTGGTCGCGCCCTGGCTCCTGCGCCGCAACGAGCACGTGCGCCTCGACGTGCTGCTGCGGGCGTGGCCCTGGCTCAACCACGTCACCAACGTCATCGGCCTGGCGGTGTGCGCGGTGCTCGTCCTCTACGGCGTGCGCACCATCCTCAACTCCGCCCAGCAGGGCGCGATGGTGTTCAAGAGCGTGGTGTTCCCCGAATGGTGGCTGTACGCGCCGGTGCCGCTGTGCTTCGGGCTGCTCGCGGTCGAATTCGCGCGCCGGCTGATGGGCGCACCGGCGCAGCTCGAGGGTAGATGAGCTGGTGGGTCGCGGCATGCCTGCTCTTCGGATCGCTCACCCTGCTCTTTGCGCTGGCGCTGCCCGCGGCGTTCGCGTTCCTGGGCATCAACATCGTCGGCGCCTGGGTGTGGCTCGGCAAGGACGCGGGGCTCATCCAGCTGGTGCGAAACGGGGTCACCTCGATCTCTTCGTTCTCGCTCACGCCGATTCCGTTCTTCATCCTCATGGGCGAGGTGCTGTTCCACACCGGCGTGGCGATGAAGGCAATCGACGCCATCGACCGGCTGATCTGGCGCGTGCCGGGGCGGCTCTCGGTGGTCGCGGTCGTGGCGGGGACGATCTTCTCCGCCATCTCGGGCTCGACCATCGCGACCACCGCCCTCCTCGGCAGCCTGCTCCTGCCGCAGATGCTGGCCCGCGGCTATCACCCGAACATGGCGATGGGGCCGATCATGGCGATCGGCGGCGTCGACATGCTGATCCCGCCATCGGCCCTCACCGTGCTGCTCGGCAGCCTGGCCGGCATCTCGATCTCGCAGCTGCTGATCGCGGGCATCGTCCCGGGCTTCCTTCTCTCGTGCCTGTTCGTCGGCTGGATCGTGCTGCGCGCGACGCTCGATCCGCGCCTCGCGCCGGCCTTCGAGCGCGAATCGCTCACGCTCTGGCAGCGCGTCAGGCCGCTGCTGCTCTACGTGGCGCCGCTGGTGATGATCTTCGTGATCGTGGTTGCGGCGATGGTGGCGGGCTGGGCGACGCCCACGGAGGCGGCGGCGATCGGTGCCGTCGCCACGGTGCTCGTCGCATGGATCTACCGCGCGCTGACCTGGTCGAACCTGATGCAGGCGCTCATGGGCACGGCGGGAATCTCCGGCATCATCCTGTTCATCATCATCGGCGCGACTACCTTCGCGCAGATCCTCACCTTCTCCGGCGCGACCCACGGCCTGGTCGAGGCGATCAAGGCGGCGGAGCTCGCGCCGTGGCTGGTGCTCGCGACGATGCTCGCGATCCTGATCGTGCTGGGCTGCTTCGTCGACCAGGTGAGCATGATGCTGATCTCGCTGCCGTTCTTCATGCCGCTCGTGGCGGCTTACGGCTTCGACGTGGTCTGGTTCGGCGTGCTCTTCCTCATGTGCATGCAGCTCGGGCTGCTGACGCCGCCCTTCGGCATGCTGCTGTTCACCATGAAGAGCGTCGCGCCGAAGGAAATCGCGATGTCGCAGGTCTGGCGCGCGGCGACGCCCTACGTGGTGATGGGGATTCTCGCGCTCGCCGCGGTGATCGCCTTCCCGCCGCTCGCCACCTGGCTGCCGAAGGCGCTGTTTAAATAGCCATGGAACGCTCGTTCAAGGAAGAAGTCGCAAAGCTCAAGCTCGGCGAGGGCGAGACCTTCCACGGCGAGGGCATCCTCGCGGTGACCAAGGCCCTGCTCCAGTCCGGCGTCGCCTACGTCGGCGGCTACCAGGGCGCGCCGGTCTCGCACGTCATGGATGTGCTGAACGATGCGCGCGAGATCCTCGACGAGCTGGGCGTGCACGTCGAGGCGAACGCCAACGAGGCCGGCGCCGCGGCGATGCTGGGCGCCTCCATCAACTATCCGATGCGCGGCGCCGTCGCCTTCAAGTCCACCGTGGGCACCAACGTCGCCTCCGACGCGCTCTCCAACCTCGCCTCGGCGGGCGTCAAGGGCGGCGCGCTGATCGTGCTGGGCGAGGACTACGGCGAAGGCTCCTCGATCATCCAGGAGCGCAGCCACGCGTTCGCCATGAAGTCGCAGATCTGGCTGCTCGACCCGCGCCCCAACCTGCCGAAGATCGTCGAGATGGTCGAGCAGGGCTTCGAGCTCTCGGAGGCCTCGAGCACGCCGGTCATGCTCGAGCTGCGCATCCGCGCCTGCCACGTGCAGGGCAGCTTCCGTACCAAGGCGAACAAGGCCCCCGCCTTTTCCTCGAAGCATTTCCTCGAAGGGCCGGATTTCGACTATGGCCGCATCTGCCTGCCGCCGGCGACCTACGCGCAGGAGAAGCACAAGATCGACGTGCGCTGGCCGGCCGCGGTCGCCTTCATCAAGAACAATAAATTGAATGAATCGTTTCCGGGAGAGCTGTCCCACCTCGGCATCATCTGCCAGGGCGGCCTTTACAACGCCGTGATCCGGGCGCTGCAGACGCTCGGCCTGGCCGACGCCTTCGGCGTTTCGCGCGTGCCGATCTACTGCCTCAACGTGACCTATCCGCTGGTGCCGGAGGAGATCACGGACTTCTGCAGGAACAAGGCGAGCGTGCTCATCGTCGAGGAAGGCCAGCCCGCGTACATCGAGGACGCCGTGCTCGCCGCCCTGCGCCGAGCCGCTCATTTTCCTGACCTCAACGGCGTCAAGGTGCACGGCAAGGACATGCTGCCGCTCGCCGGCGAGTACACCGGCGAAGTGGTCCTCACCGGCATCGCGCAGTTCACGAGCCGAGCCGAGACCCTCCAGCCGATCAAGGCGCTGAAGCAGAAGGCCGCCGAGCTCCTCGGCGCGCTGCCGCAGCGCCCGCCGGGGTTCTGCGTCGGCTGCCCGGAGCGCCCGGTGTTCTCGGCGATGAAGGTGATCGAGAAGGAGGTGGGCAAGTTCCATCTTTCCGCCGATATCGGCTGCCACCTGTTCTCGACGCTGCCGCCCTTCAACATCGGCAACACCGTGCTCGGCTACGGGCTGGGGCTGGCGTCCAACTCGGCGGTGCACCCGGCGCTGGGCAGGCGCACCGTGACCATGATGGGCGACGGCGGCTTCTGGCATAACGGGCTCACCTCGGGCATCGCCAATACGGTGTTCAACAGGAACGACGGCATCCTGGTGATCATGAAGAACGGCTACAGCTCCGCCACCGGCACGCAGGAGCTGCCGTCCTCGCCGCAGCACAGCGAAGCCAAAGCCCCGGACATGAGCATGGAGCGGGCCCTGAAGGGGATCGGCGTCGGCTGGATGAAGACGGTGAACAACTACGACGTCGCTGCCGTGATGAAGACGCTGAAGGAGGCGATGACCACGAAGTACGACGGGCTGAAGGTCATCATCGCCGAGGGCGAGTGCCAGCTCGAGCGCCAGCGCAAGATTCGGCCTTTGCTTTCGAAGCAATTATCCGAAGGGAAAAGAACGGTGCGGGTGAAATACGGCGTGGACGAGGACACCTGCACCGGCGACCACTCCTGCATCCGGCTCTCGGGCTGCCCGACCCTCACCATCAAGGACAACCCCGACCCGCTGCGCCGCGACCCGGTGGCGACCGTGATCGAGGGCTGCGTCGGCTGCGGGCTGTGCGGCGAGAACGCGCACGCCGCGGTGCTTTGCCCGTCCTTTTATCGGGCGGAAATCATTCAGAACCCTACCTTGTGGGACAAGCTGTGGAACGGCAATTCACTAAAGAGATAGAGTCGCTCCGGCTCGGCGACGGAGACACCTTCTATGGCGAGGGGATCCTCGCCGTGACCAAGGCGCTGCTGCAGTCGGGCGTGTCCTATGTCGGCGGCTACCAGGGCGCGCCGGTCTCGCACCTCCTGGACGTCATGGTGCAGGCGCGCGACTACCTGGACGAGCTCGGCGTGCACGTAGAGGCCTGCACCAGCGAGGCTTCCGCCGCGGCGATGCTCGGCGCCTCGATCAACTACCCGGCGCGCGGCGCGGTGACCTGGAAGTCGATCGTCGGCACCAACGTCGCCGCCGACGCGCTCTCCTACCTGGCGAGCGCCGGCGTGATGGGCGGCACCCTGATCGTGCTGGGCGAGGACTACGGCGAAGGCGGCGTGGTGGCGCAGGAGCGAAGCCACGCCTTCGCGCTCAAGTCGCTGATGTGGCTCCTCGACCCGCGGCCGAACCTGCCGACCATCGTCGACATGGTCGAGCGCGGCTTCGAGCTCTCGGAGGCCTCCAACACGCCGGTGATGATGGAGCTGCGCATCCGCGCCTGCCACGTACGGGGTTCTTTCCCGACCAAGAAAAACCTTGCACCGGCAGTTTCGACAAGAGAAAAGCTGGATGGTCCGCCCAAGGAGTTCATCTACGACCGGCTCGCCCACCCGCCGGCGACCTTCCGGCAGGAGAAGCTCAAGAACGACGTGCGCCTGCCGGCGGCGCGCCGCTTCGTCCTCGAGAAGAAGCTGAACGAGCACTTCGATGGCGCCGAAAAGGAGCTCGGCATCATCGTGCAGGGCGGCCTCTACAACGGCCTGCACCGCGCGCTGCGCACGCTGGGGCTCGCCGACCAGTTCGGCGCGAGCCGCATCCCGATCCTCGCGCTAAACGTGGTGTATCCGCTCGTGCCCGAAGAAATAATTGAATTTTCAGAAAGCAAAAAAGCCATCCTCGTTCTCGAAGAAGGCCAGCCCGAGTTCATCGAGCAGGAGATCGCCACGTTCCTGCGCCGTGCCGACGTGCAGGCGAAGCTGCACGGCAAGGACTGCATGCACATGGCGGGCGAGTACAGCGCCGAGGCCATGGTGCGCGGCATCGCCAAGTTCCTCTCGCAGCGCGCGCCGCACCTGGACACATCGTCGGGTGCACGGTGGTTGGAATCAGTAAATACCTTCAGGGAAAAGGCAAACCGGCTGCTCGGCGCGCTGCCGGTGCGCCCGCCGACCTTCTGCATCGGCTGCCCGGAGCGCCCGGTGTTCTCGGCGATGAAGCTGGTGGCGCAGGACATCGGGCGGCCGCACGTGTCGATGGACGTCGGCTGCCATGCTTTCGCCTCCTTCGAGCCCTTCTCGCAGGGCAACACGCTGCTCGGCTACGGCATGAGCCTCGCCAGCGCCGCCGGGGTCTCGCCCATGCAGTCGAAGCGCGCCGTCGCAGTCATGGGCGACGGCGGCTTCTGGCACAACGGGCTTCTCAGCGGCGTGGCGTCGAACCTCATGAACAAGGGCGACGGCGTGCTCGTCATCATGAAGAACGGCTACGCCTCGGCCACCGGCACCCAGGAGCTGATCTCCTCGCCGCCCGAGGCGGCACGCGACGAAGCGATGGGCAAGAGCTCGGTGCACGCCGATCGCACGATCGAGAACACCCTCACCGGGCTGGGCGTGAAATGGCTGCGCACGGTGAACAACTACAACGTCGGCGAGGTGGCCCGCGCCTACAAGGAGGCCATGACGACCAAGGAGAAGGGGCTCAAGGTGATCGTCGCCGAAGGCGAATGCCAGCTGGAACGGCAGCGGCGCCTCAAGCCCGAGGTCTCCCGGAAGCTGTCGAAGGGCGAAAGGCACGTGCGGGTGAAGTACGGCGTCGACGAGGACACCTGCACCGGGGACCACTCCTGCATCCGTCTCTCGGGCTGCCCGACCCTCACCGTCAAGGACAACCCCGACCCGCTGCGCCGCGACCCCGTGGCCACCGTGGTCGACGGCTGCGTCGGCTGCGGGCTGTGCGGGGAGAACGCGCATGCCGCCGTGCTGTGCCCCTCGTTCTACCGCGCCGAGGTCATCCAGAATCCGGGCGCCTGGGATCGCCTGGTGGGGAGGTTCCTGTGAGCCTGCCGGAACGGCCCATCACGATCCTCATTGCCGCGCTGGGCGGCGAAGGCGGCGGCGTCATGGCGGACTGGGTGATGGAGGCGGCGACCGCGGCCGGCTACCCGGCGCAGGCCACTTCCATCCCGGGCGTCGCGCAGCGCACCGGCGCCACCACGTACTACCTGGAGATCTTTCCCGCCGTCAGGAGCGCGCTCGGCGGCAAGGAACCGGTCCTCTCGCTGACGCCGAGCCCGGGCAACGTCGACATCATGGTGGCTTCGGAGCTCGTCGAGGCGGGCCGCGCCATGCAGAACGGCTTCGTCAGCCCGGAGCGCACCACGCTCATCGCCTCGACGCACCGCATCTACGCCACGGTGGAAAAGATGCAGATGGGCGACGGGCGCTTCGAGAGCGACCGCGTCGTCGGCGCCGCGGCGCAGCTCGCGCGCCAGTCGGTGCTCTTCGACATGCGCAAGCTCGCGCAGGAAAGCGGCACGGTGATCAACGCGGTGCTCTTCGGCGCCATGGCCGGGAGCGGCGTGCTGCCGCTCTCGCGCGAGGCCTGCGAGCAGGCGATCCGCCACGGCGGGCGCGGCGCCGAGGCGAGCCTGCGCGGCTTCGCGGCCGGCTACGACATTGCCGCCGGCAGCCGCAAGGCGCCCGCCGAGGCAGCGCCGCCGGCGCGCGCCACGGAGCTGCAGGACATCCTGCGGCTCGGCAAGGAGCGGCTGCGCGACTACCAGGGCGAGCGATACGTCGCGCTGTACGAGGAGCGGCTGCAGCCCTTCCTCGCCGGCAACACGAAGCTCGCCGCCGAGGTGGCGAGGCTGCTCGCGGTGTGGATGAGCTTCGAGGACATCATCCGCGTCGCGGACCTCAAGACGCGAAAATCCCGTTTCGAAAGAGTTCGCAAGGAAGTCGGGGCAAAGAGCGGCGAACCCGTGGTGGTCATCGACTACCTCAAGCCCGGTGTCGAGGAGTTTGCGTCCGTTCTTCCACATTTTCTTGGGAAAAGAATCATTGCGTGGGCCGAGCGCCGCGGCAAGCTGGACGCCTACAACGTCGGCATGCACATCCGCACTTCCGGCGTCTTCGGCTACCTGCTGGTGCGCTCGCTCGCGTGGCTGCGGCCGCTGCGCCCCTACAGCCATCGCTACCAGGAGGAGCAGGCGCTGATCGAGCGGTGGCTCGGCGAGGTCGCCGAGGCGGCGAAGCGCGACACGCGGCTCGCGCTCGAGATCGCCGCCTGCGCCAACCTGATCAAGGGCTACGGCGAGACGCACCGGCGCGGCAAGGCGAACTTCCTCGCCATCGTCGACGCGCTAGTGGAGAACCCGGCCACCGCCGACCTGCACGAGCAGGCCGCCGCCATCCGCAAGGCGCGCGAGGCGGCGCTCGCCGACCCCGAGGGCAAGGCGCTCGGCTCGACCCTCGGCAAGCCCGTGGTGTGGCTCAAGCCGGTCGGGCGCACGTAGAATCGCCCTTTCGCCCGGACCCTATGGCAAGCGTTCCCCAACCGAAGACCAGTGCGGCGCGGCAGGACCTGTACCGCCGCATGGACAAGCACGCCCTCGCGCCTCTGTGGGAGGTGCTGCACAACCTCATTCCCAACGAGCCGGCGACGCCCTGCAAGCCGGCATTGTGGAAGTACCGCGACGCGCGCCCGTATCTCATGGAGGCGGGCAAGCTCATCACCGCCCGCGAGGCGATCCGCCGCGTGCTGATCCTCGAGAACCCGGGCATGCGCGGCGAGTCGTGCATCACGCAGAGCCTGTACGCCGGGCTGCAGCTCATCCTCCCGGGGGAGATCGCCCCCAGCCACCGCCATTCGCAGTCGGCGCTGCGCTTCATCGTCGAGGGAACGGGCGCCTACACCGCGGTGGACGGCGAGCGCACCACCATGCATCCCGGGGATTTCATCATCACGCCCTCCTGGACCTGGCACGACCACGGCAACCCGGGCGCGGAGCCGGTGGTGTGGCTGGACGGCCTCGACATCCGCATCGTCCAGGCCTTCGGCGCGCAGTTCCACGAGCCGTTCCCCCAGGAGGTGCAGCCGGTGGCGCGCAGCGAAGGCGCCTCCGCCGCGCGCTTCGGGGCCAACCTGCTGCCGGTCGGCGCCGAAGCGCCGTTCGGCAAGACCTCGCCGATCTTCAACTACCCGTATGCGCGCAGCCGCGAGGCGCTCGCCAAGCTCGCCCAGGACCAGGCGCCCGACGCCTGCCACGGCTGGAAGATGCAATTCATCAACCCGCTCACCGGCGGGCACGCGATGCCGACCATCGGCGCCTTCCTGCAGCTCCTGCCCAAGGGCTTCGGCGGCCAGGCGCATCGCTCGACCGACGGCACCGTGTACTCGGTCGTCGAAGGTACGGGCGCCGCGCGGATCGGCGACGAGCGCTTCGATTTCGAGCCGCGCGACACGTTCGTGGTGCCCTCGTGGGCGCCGCTCAACCTCGAGGCGGCCGCGGAGACGGTGCTCTTCTCGTTCTCCGACCGGCCCTGCCAGGAGGCACTCGGCCTGTGGCGCGAGAAGCGCGGCTGACATGAACGCGCCCGACCAGGCCTTCCTCAGCCGCGAGTACAACAACCGCGAGCTGGTGCCCGACCATCCGCAGTACTTCGCCCGGTGGACCGAGGGGTCGCTGCGCGCGCGCAACACCATGACCTGCTACCTCGACCGCCGCTACGGCGACATGCCGGGCGAGACGATCGACATCTTCCCGGCGCGCAAGGGCGACGGCACCTGCATGATGTTCATCCACGGCGGCTACTGGCGCGCGCTCGACAAGAAGGACTGCTCCTTCCTCGCGCCCGCCTGGGTAGACGCCGGCGTGTCGCTCGCGGTCGTCAACTACGACCTTTGCCCGAGGGTCGGCATGGACGAGATCGTGCGGCAGATGCTGCGCGCGAGCCGCTGGCTGTGGCTGCACGCCGAGGAATACGGCATGGACCAGGACCGGCTCTACGTCTCCGGCCATTCCGCCGGCGGACACCTGGCGGCCATGCTGATGTGCGCGCTCTGGCCGGTGTTCGACGCGCGCCTGCCGAAGGACCTGTGGAAGGGCGGCCTCGCGGTGAGCGGGCTCTACGACCTGCGGCCGCTGCAGTACGTCGATTTCCTGCAGCCCGACCTGCGCCTGGACGAGGCCCTGGCGCTCAAGCTCTCGCCCGCGTTCATGGCGCCGGCGACGCGCGCGCCGGTGATGACCTGCGTCGGCGGCGACGAGTCGAGTGAGTTCCAGCGCCAGAACGGCCTTCTCGGCGAGCGCTGGCGCGCCGCGTTCGCCGGCGACATCGACATGCCCCGCCGCAACCATTTCTCCGTGCTCGACGGCCTGGCCGAGCAGCCGAGCGCGCTGTTCCAGGGCGCGCGGCGCCTGATGAAGCTCGACAAGTGAGGCAGTACCTCGAGCCCGGGCGCTACATCGACAGCGCGCACGCCGCAGTCGTTTCCTTTTCCAGGAAACATGTTTCCGGAAAAGACGACCGGGAACGCGCCATCTCCCTGTACTACGCGGTGCGCGACGGCATACCCTACAACCCGTTTCTCGATTTCGCCGACCCGAACGTCTACAAGGCCTCGGCAGTGCTCGAAGCGAACCAGGGGTTCTGCGTCGGCAAGGCGGCGCTGCTCGCCGCCAGCGCCCGCGTGGCCGGCATTCCGGCGCGCGTCGGCTTCGCCGACGTGAAGAACCACCTCACCTCGCCACGACTCGCCGAGACGATGGGCAGCGACCTCTTCGTCTACCACGGCTACACGGAGCTGCAGCTGGAAGGGCGCTGGGTGAAGGCCACGCCCGCCTTCAACCTGTCGCTGTGCACGCGCTTCCGCGTGCGGCCGCTCGAGTTCGACGGCCGCGAGGACTCGATCTTCCACCCCTTCGACCAGGACAACCGGCGCCACATGGAGTACCTGCGCGACCGCGGCGTGCACGCCGACGTGCCGGTGGAGGAGATCCAGCGCGCCTTCCGCGAGGCGTACCCGAAGTTCTACGGCCTGGGCGCCGCGGCGACCAAGGAAACGTTCACCCCCGGTTGATGCGGGCGCTGCTCGAGGCGAGCTTCCGTGCCGCCGTGGCGGCGGCGGACCCGTTGCAGATCCTCGGCGCCCACCTGCCGCCGGCGCCGAGAGGCCGCACCTTCGTCGCCGCTGCGGGCAAGGCGGCTGCGGCGATGGCCTTGGCAGTTGAAAGATCATTTCATTCACCAGTCGAAGGAATAGCGATCACGCGCTACGGGCACGGGCTGCCGACGAAGCACATCCGCGTGGTCGAAGCCGGACATCCGGTGCCGGACGAATCCGGCGAACGCGCGGCAGCCGAGATTCTCGAGCAGGTGAAGGGTCTCGGGCCGGAAGACCTGCTGCTCGCCCTGCTCTCCGGGGGCGGCTCGAGTCTCCTGTCTTTGCCTGCTCCAGGCTTGTCGATGCCGCTGCTCAAGTCTCTTACGGGGGTGCTCCTCAAGAGTGGCGCCGACATCCGGGAGATGAATACGGTGCGCAAGCACCTTTCGGCAATTGCCGGCGGCCGCCTTGCCGCTGCGTCGCGCGCGCCGGTGGTCGCGCTCATCATCTCCGACGTGGTCGGCGACGATCCGACGCACATCGCCTCGGGCCCGTGCGCACCCGATCCGACGACGGTGGAGGATGCAAAAGCCGTGCTGAGAAAGTACGGCGTGGAGTGGGGCGATCTCCTGGAGCGGGCGTTTTCCGAGTCTCCGAAGCCAGGGGAGGCGGCATTCTCGAAAGTAAAGAATCAGGTCATCGCGACCGCTTATCGCTCGCTGGAAGCGGCCGCTGAAGTCTTTCGCAGGCAGGGTATCCGCCCGGAGATCCTGGGAGACACGATCACCGGCGAAGCGCGCGAGGTCGGCGCGGAGATGGCGCGCCTGGCGCGAAAGACCAAGGGGCCCGCGGCGCTGATCTCCGGCGGCGAATGCACGGTGACGATCGAGAACGACGGCGGTCGAGGCGGGCGCTGCAGCGAGTTCCTGCTGTCGCTCGGCATCGGGCTCGGCGGCATGCAAAACGCGTGGGGGATCGCGGCGGATACCGATGGCATCGACGGCAGCGAGGACAACGCCGGCGCCTTGTGGACCCCCGACTCGCTGGAACGGGCCGTCCGGGAGAACATCTCCCCGCAGGCCCAGCTCGCGCGCCACGACAGCTACGGGTTCTTCAGCGCGCTCGGCGACCTGGTGACGACGGGGCCGACGCGGACGAACGTCAACGACTACCGCGCGATCCTGGTCCTGTAACGGCTCAACGCCCGCCCTCCACGTCGTCCACGTCGACTTGACCGGTCATCCTGCGTCGCACGTGCGACCAGGACATGCCGACGGCGAGCAGCAGCGCGAGGCACACGATGCTGACCCATGCCATCGTTGACACGGAGTCGGCAGCGAGCAAGCCGAAGTCGACCAGCAGCCAGACGAGCGCGGCAAAGAATGCCGCGCCGAGCAGCAGCCCCAGGACGCCCAGCGACTGGAAGGTCGCGCGGAGGAAGACGACCCAGCCCGCGAGCAGCACGATGCCGATCACGGCGTGCAAGGCACCGAAGTTTCCGGCCCCGATCGCACCCCTGACCCAGTGGTAGTAGGAGATTTGCGCCGGGTTGTAGGTCGCCAGCACGAGCACCAGCGCAAACAGCGCGCGCCACACGAAGCCCAGGAACCCGATGCCGGCGGCGCGGGAGCTCACCGCAAGCCTATCCGGCCTTGCTGGCTTCTTTCTTCTCGGCTTTCTTCTTCGGCTCGGGCGCCGGGGCCTCGGCCACGGTCTCGGGCTGGTCGAGCAGCGTGACGAGCGCGAGCGGAGCGTTGTCGCCCTTGCGGAAGCCGGTCTTCAGGATGCGCAGGTAACCGCCGTTGCGCTTGGCATAGCGCGGGCCGAGCTGGTCGAAAAGCTTCTCGACCATGCCGCGGTCGCGCAGCCGGTTGAAGGCGAGGCGCCGGTTGGCGAGCGAGGGCTTCTTGCCGAGGGTGAGGATCGGCTCGACCACGCGCCGCAGCTCCTTCGCCTTGGGCAGCGTGGTGGTGATCTCCTCGTGCCGCAGCAGCGAGACGGTCATGTTGCGCAGCATCGCCAGGCGATGGCTGCTGGTGCGGTTGAGCTTGCGAAGTCCGCTGCCGTGACGCATTCGTCTATTCCCTGTGGGCTAGGTCCGGTGCTCGAGCCCGGCGGGCGGCCAGTTCTCGAGCTTCATGCCGAGCGTCAGGCCGCGCGAGGCGAGCACTTCCTTGATCTCGTTGAGCGACTTGCGGCCGAGGTTCGGGGTCTTGAGCAGCTCGGTCTCGGTGCGCTGGATGAGATCGCCGATGTAGTAGATGTTCTCGGCCTTGAGGCAGTTCGCCGAGCGCACCGTGAGCTCCAGGTCGTCGACCGGGCGCAGCAGGATCGGATCGACCGCCGGCGACTTGGGCTGCTCGGCCGGCAGCGCCGTGCCCTCGAGCTGCGCGAACACGGAAAGCTGGTCGACCAGCACGCGCGCGGCGTAGCGGATCGCCTCTTCCGGCTCGATGGCGCCGTTGGTCTCGATGTCCATGATCAGCTTGTCGAGGTCGGTGCGCTGCTCGACGCGGGCCGACTCGACCGCGTAGGAGACGCGGCGCACCGGGCTGAACGAGGCGTCGAGGATGATGCGGCCGATGCCCTTGGTCTCCTCGAGCAGGTAGCGCATGTTCCCCGGCACGTAGCCGCGGCCCGACTCCACCTTGATCTGCATCTCCAGCTTGCCGCCGGAGGCGAGGTGCGCGACGACGTGATCCGGATTGACGATCTCGACGTCGTGCGCCGGCTCGATGTCGGCCGCCGTGACCGGGCCGTCGCCCTTCTTCTTCAGCGACAGGATGGCCTCGGCGCGGTTGTGCAGGCGGAACACCACGCCCTTGAGGTTGAGCAGGATGTCGACTACGTCCTCGCGCACGCCGTCGAGCGTGGAGTACTCGTGCACCACGCCGGCGATCTGCACCTCGGTGGGGGCATAGCCGGGCATGGAGGAGAGCAGCACCCGGCGCAGGGCGTTGCCCAGGGTGTGGCCGTAGCCCCGTTCGAACGGCTCCATCGTCACGCGAGCGTGGTTCGGCGAGAGGTTTTGAACGTCGACAATACGCGGCTTCAGAAATCCCGATTGCGGCATGTAAGGGTCCTATTACTTCGCAAAAACGCTGCGCGTTTTACTTCGAATACAGCTCGATGACGAGGCTTTCGTTGATCGTCGAGGGCAGGTCGACGCGTGCAGGGATGGTCTTGAGCATGCCTTTGAGTCCCTTGCTATCGACTTCCAGCCACTCCGGCACGCCGCGGCCGCTGGCGGCCTCGGCGGCCGCCTTGATGCGCAGCTGCTCCTTGGCCTTGGGCACCACCTCGACGGTGTCGCCGGGGCGAACGTGGTACGACGGGATGTTGACGCGCCTGCCGTTCACCAGGACGCCGTTGTGGCGCACCACCTGCCGCGCCTCGGCGCGCGAGGCGCCGAAGCCCATGCGGTACGCGATGTTGTCCAGCCGGCACTCGAGGAGCTGCAGCAGCCGCTCGCCGGTGACGCCCTTGGAGCGCGACGCCTCGGCGTAGATGTTGCGGAACTGGCGCTCGAGCACGCCGTACGTGCGGCGCAGCTTCTGCTTCTCGCGCAGCTGCTTGCCGTAGTCGGACATGCGCGCGCCGCTTTTCTGGCCGTGCTGGCCGGGCGCATACGCGCGCCGCTCGACCGGGCACTTGTCGGTGAAGCACTTCTCGCCCTTCAGGTAGAGCTTCTCGCCCTCCCTGCGGCAATTACGACACTTGTCGGTGTTCCTGGCCATGCAGTCTCCTGATTAGACGCGCCGGCGCTTGGGCGGGCGGCAGCCGTTGTGCGGGATCGGCGTCACGTCCGCGATGCTGGAAATCTTCAGGCCGATGGCGTTGAGCGCGCGCACTGCCGATTCGCGCCCGGGGCCCGGCCCCTTGATGCGCACCTCGATGTTCTTCACGCCGCATTCCTGCGCGCCGCGGCCGGCGCGCTCGGCGGCGACCTGCGCCGCGAACGGCGTCGACTTGCGCGAGCCCTTGAAGCCGGCATGCCCGGAGGTGGCCCACGAGAGCGTGTTGCCCTGGCGGTCGGTGATGGTGACGATGGTGTTGTTGAAGGAGGCGTGGATGTGGGCGATGCCCTCGGACACGTTCTTCTTCACCTTCTTCCGCGCGCGCGCGGAAGCCGTCTGCTGCAACTCCTGCCGGGATGGGGTATTTCTGCTCGCCATAGGTTACGCCGCCTTGCCGGCTGGCACGTTGAGTTTGATCGCCGCCTTGCGCGGGCCCTTGCGCGTCCTCGCGTTGGTGCGGGTGCGCTGTCCGCGCACCGGCAGGCCCTTGCGGTGGCGGTGGCCGCGGTAGCAACCGAGATCCATCAGCCGCTTCACCGACATCGACACCTCGCGGCGCAGGTCGCCCTCGACCGTGAAGCGCGTGACGTTCTCGCGGATGCGATCGAGCTCGGCGTCGGTGAGGTCCTTGATCTTGCGCGTGCCCTGCACCCCAGCGGCGGCGCAGATCGCCTGCGCGCGCGAGCGCCCGATGCCGAAGATCGCGGTCAGCGCGATGTCCGCATGCTGGTGATTCGGGATGTTGATACCTGCAATTCGAGCCATAAATGAGGTGCCTTGGGCGGAACCCGCAATTATATCTGTTTAGTCAAGGTGTTATCAACCCCGATGACGCTGCGCGTCATCACCCTTGCCTCTGTTTGTGGCGCGGGTCCGAGCAAATCACCCGCACCACTCCCTTGCGCCGCACGATCTTGCACTTGCGGCAAATCTTTTTCACCGAAGCCATCACCTTCATATCTGCCTCACTTCGCTCTAAACGTAATACGACCCTTGGTGAGGTCGTACGGGGTCATCTGCACCGTCACCTTGTCCCCCGGCAGGATGCGGATGTAGTTCATGCGCATCTTTCCCGAGATGAAGGCGTGAATCGTATGTCCGTTCTCCAGCTTCACGCGGAACGTCGCGTTGGGGAGGTTCTCCACGACCTCCCCCTGCAGCTCGATGACGTCTTCCTTCGCCATCAGCGAACCGGCAGGCCTCCCTTGAAATTCGCCTTGCGCAGCAGGCTCTCGTACTGGTGCGTCATCACGTAGGCCTGCACCTGCGACATGAAGTCCATGGTCACCACGACGATGATCAGGAGCGAGGTGCCGCCGAAATAGAACGGCACGTTCCAGCGCAGGATCAGGAACTCGGGCAGCAGGCAGACCAGCGTCACGTAGGCCGCCCCGGCGAGGGTGAGGCGGGTGAGGATCTTTTCCAGGTAGCGCGCCGTCTGCTCGCCGGGCCGGATGCCGGGCACGAAGGCGCCGGACTTCTTCAGGTTGTCGGCGGTTTCCTTCGGGTTGTACTGCAGCGCGGTGTAGAAGAAGCAGAAGAAGATGATGAGCGCCGCGTAGAGCAGGACGTAGATCGGCTGCCCCGGCGTCAGCGTGCCGGCGATGTCGCGCAGCCAGATGAACCCCTCCGCGGAGCCGAACCAGCCGAGCAGCGTCGCCGGGAACAGGATCAGCGAGCTGGCAAAGATCGGCGGGATGACCCCCGACATGTTGAGCTTGAAGGGCAGGTGCGAGCTCTGGCCGCCGTAGACCCGGTTGCCGACCTGCCGCTTCGCGTAGTTCACCAGGATCTTGCGCTGGCCGCGCTCGACGAAGCAGACGAAGCCGGTCACGACCAGCACCGCCACCGCGATCAGCAGCGCCGTCAGCGGGTGCATGGCGCCGGTGCGCACCAGCTCGAGGGTCCCGGCGATCGCGCTCGGCAGCCCGGCGGCGATGCCCGCGAAGATGATGATCGAGATGCCGTTGCCCAGGCCGCGCTCGGTGATCTGCTCGCCGAGCCACATGATGAACATGGTCCCGGTGACGAGGGTGGTCACGGTGGTGATGCGGAACATGAGGCCGGGCTCGAGCACCAGCCCGGCCTGGGACTCGAGGGCGATGGAGATGCCGGTCGCCTGGAAGAGCGCGAGGAACACCGTGCCATAGCGCGTGTACTGGGTGATCTTGCGCCGCCCCGACTCGCCCTCCTTGCGCAGCGCGTCGAGCTGCGGGCTCACCGCGCTCATGAGCTGCATGATGATCGATGCGGAGATGTAGGGCATGATGCCCAGGGCGAAGATGGTGAAGCGCGACAGCGCGCCGCCCGAGAACATGTTGAACATGCCCAGGATTCCGCCCTGCTGCCCCTGGAAGAGGTCGGCGAGCACGTTGGGGTCGATTCCCGGCACCGGGATGTGCGCGCCGATGCGGAACACCACCAGCGCGCCGAGCATGAACAACAGCCTGCGCTTCAGGTCGCCGTACTTGCCCGCCTTGCCGACGTTGGGAAGCGTCGCCATTTAGGGCTTGGCCGCCGCTTCCGGCTTCGCTTCCGGCTTCTTCGGCAGTTTCTTCACCACCGGCTTCTCTTCGGCCACCTCGACCCTGCCGCCCGCGCCTTCGATGGCCGAGCGCGCGCCCTTGGATGCCTTCACGTCGCCCTTCACGGTCAGCTTCTTGGACAGCTTGCCCGAGAGGATGATCTTGGCGCCGAGCGCCTTCTTCGACACGATGCCGGCCGCCTGCAGGGCGGCGAGATCGACGTCGGGAGCCTCCAGCCGCTCCAGCTCGGAGAGCCGCACCTCCGCGATGTCGTCGCGCGTCGGCGAGTTGAAGCCGCGCTTGGGCAGGCGCCGGTGCAGCGGCATCTGCCCGCCCTCGAAGCCGATCTTGTGGAAGCCGCCGGAGCGCGCCTTCTGCCCCTTGTGGCCGCGGCCGGCGGTCTTGCCCCAGCCCGAGCCGACGCCGCGGCCGACGCGGTGGCGGTCCTTCTTCGCGCCCGGAGCGGGCTTGAGCGTATTCAGTCGCATGTCCTGCCTTTTATCCTTCCTAGTCCTCGATGCGCACCAGATAGTTGACGCGGTTGATCATGCCGCGCACCGCCGGGGAGTCGGCGAGCTCGACCACCTGGTTGATGCGGCGCAGGCCCAGCCCGCGCACGGTGTCGCGATGGCCCTGCTTGCAGCCGGCGAGGCCCTTCAGCAGCCGAACCTTGACCTTCTTCATCCGGTGATTTCCTCGACCGTCTTGCCGCGCCGCGCGGCGATCTCCGCGGGCGTGCTCATCGCGCGCAGGCCGTTCAGCGTCGCGCGCACCACGTTGTAGGGGTTGGTCGAGCCGAAGCACTTGGCGAGCACGTTGGTGACGCCCATCACCTCGAACACCGCGCGCATCGGCCCGCCGGCGATGATGCCGGTGCCTTCGTGCGCGGGCTGCATCAGCACCTTCGCCGCGCCATGGCGGCCGGTGACGACGTGATGCAGGGTGCCGTTCTTCAGCTTCACCTTGAACAGCTTGCGGCGCGCCTCCTCCATCGCCTTCTGCACCGCGACCGGCACTTCGCGCGCCTTGCCCTTGCCCATGCCGATGCCGCCGTCGCCGTCGCCGACCACGGTGAGCGCCGCGAAGCCGAGCACGCGCCCGCCCTTCACCACCTTGGTGACGCGGTTCACCGCGATCATCTTCTCGCGCAGCCCGTCGCCGCGCTCTTCCGACTGCATCCTGGGTTGGATCTTCGCCATAAGTCCTCTTTAGAACTTCAGTCCGCCGGCGCGCGCCGCTTCGGCGAGCGCCTTGACGCGCCCGTGGTAGCGGTAGCCCGCGCGGTCGAAAGCCACGCTTTCGATGCCCTTTTCCTTCGCCCTGGCGGCAATGCGCTGGCCGACGACCTCGGCCGCCTTGCGGTTGCCGCCGGACTTGAGCTGGCCGCGCACTTCCTTCTCGAGCGTCGAGGCGCTTGCCAGCACGCGGTCGCCCGAGGCCGAGGTGATCTGGGCGTAGATGTGGCCGTTGGTGCGGTGCACGGTGAGGCGCACGGCGCCGACCTGGCGGATCCTGTGCCGGGTCTGGCGGGCGCGACGCTGCCGGGCGATGGTCTTGTCTTTCATGGCGGCTATTTCTTCTTCGTTTCCTTCAACACGATAACCTCGTCGACGTAGCGCACGCCCTTGCCCTTGTACGGTTCGGGCGAGCGGTGCGCGCGCACTTCCGCGGCGACCTGGCCGACCAGCTGCTTGTCGATGCCGGTCAGCACGATCTCGGTCTGGGTCGGGGTGGCCACCTTGACGCCCTTGGGCATCTGGTGGACCACGGGATGCGAGAAGCCGAGCGAGAGGTTGAGCTTGTCGCCCTGCGCCTGGGCGCGGAAGCCGACGCCGACCAGCGCCAGGCGCTTCTCGAAGCCCTTGGTCACGCCGGTGACCATGTTGGCGACGAGCGCGCGCATGGTGCCCGACATGGCGTTGGCGTGGCGCGAGTTGCCGAGCGCCTTGCACAGCAGTGTCTCGCCGCTCCTCTCGACCGCGACGTTGGGATCGGCCGCGCGAGCGATGGTGCCAAGCGGGCCCTTGACCGAGATCTGCCCGGAGGCGACGTTGACCTCGACGCCTTTGGGCACCGGGATGGGGAATTTTGCGATGCGCGACATGGCGGTCCTAGGCGACGATGCAGAGGACTTCGCCGCCGACACCGTCGGCGCGGGCCTTGCGGTCGGTCATCACGCCGCGCGAGGTCGACAGGATCGCCACGCCCAGCCCGTTCATGACGCGCGGGATGTCGTCGCGGCCGCGGTAGACGCGCAGCCCCGGCTTGGAGACGCGCTCCAGGCGCTCGATCACCGGACGGCCGGCGTAGTACTTGAGGCCGATGCGCAGCTCCTTCATCGCGCCGTTCTCGCGCAGCGCGAAGTCCTCGATGTAGCCTTCCTGCTTCAAGACCTGGGCGATCGAGGCCTT
>Ga0209705_10000030_pt1 | contig 65132 bp, 41 predicted proteins | sample PPLLaktember2015_5_FD_187262 | JGI IMG/M metagenome (GOLD analysis project Ga0209705, IMG submission 187262) | Freshwater sediment microbial communities from Prairie Pothole Lake near Jamestown, North Dakota, USA - PPLs Lake P8 Core (1) Depth... | ecosystem: Environmental > Aquatic > Freshwater... | reverse complement strand
TGTTTTTTCGGTCAGGACGCTGTCGAATGGGTCAAAAAGCCGTGTTTGTTGTGGATTTACAATTTTATGCATAATCGCTCCAAGTATTTGCTATAGAAGAGCTTACATTATACATAGCTATATCTGACTGTCAACCCTAAAATCAATGTAAATAGCTGAATTTACAATAAGTTGTGATATTTTTAAGTGGCGAACTACTTTTGACGCAGGCGTCAACTTTATCATTATATTCTGTGATGATCTGGGGTATGGCGATATCGGTTGTTTCGGGTCGGAAAAGAACCGTACACCTAATATCGATCGGATGGCTCAGGAAGGTATGCGTTTTACGAGCTTTTATGTTACCAGCGGAGTGTGTTCTCCGTCACGATCGAGCCTGATGACCGGGTGCTATCCGATTCGGGTGGGTTTGGATGAAAATGATAAAGGGTTTTATGTTCTCTTTCCGGTCGATAAAAAAGGTCTCAATCCGAAAGAAATTACGATTGCGGAAGTGCTCAAACAACAAGGTTATGTGACAGCGTGTATCGGTAAATGGCATCTGGGCGATCAGCCGGAGTTTCTTCCGAATCGTCAGGGGTTCGATTATTACTTCGGTATTCCCTATAGTAACGATATGGGGCAAGGGGGTAATCCGCCGCTGCCGTTGATGCGTAACGAAAAAGTGATCGAGGCGCCGGTCGATCAGGATATGATAACGCATCGTTATACGGAAGAGGCGATCCGATTTATTACAGATAATAAAGATAAGCCATTTTTCGTTTATCTGCCGCATACTATGCCGCATTTACCGTGGCATACCAGCCCTGCATTCAAAGATAAATCACCACATGGGCAATACAGCGATGTGGTGGAGGAACTCGATTGGTCAACAGAGCAGATACTGACGGCACTGAAAAAACTGGGGCTTGACGATAAGACGCTGGTGGTGTTTACCTCCGACAACGGAGGGATCGGGCGGGCGGCAAGCAATGGGCCGCTTTCGGGTGGGAAGTCCACTACGATGGAAGGCGGTATGCGTGAGCCGTGTGTTATGCGTTGGCCGGGTAAAATACCGGCGGGGACGAGTTGTGATGAGATATCGACGACAATGGACCTGCTGCCAACGCTGGCGCGACTGGCCGGTGCAAAAGCACCGAGCGATCGGGTTATCGATGGTAAGGATATCTGGCCGTTGATGTCCGGTCGGCGCGGGGCTAAATCACCATATAAGATGTTTTGCTATTACTTTAAGAGTCAGTTGCACGCGGTGCGATCAGGTAAATGGAAACTGCATCTGCCGCTAAAGGCTAAACAGCATGGCTGGCAAGGTGTTCCATTCGAGTTTTCCGGCGCGTTGTACGATCTGGAAGCCGACATCGGTGAAAACCATAATGTGATTGAGCAATATCCGGATGTGGTAAGACGGCTTACGGCACTGGCGGAAAAGGCGCGGGTGAATATCGGTGATTGGCATCAGCCGGGTAAGGGTTGCCGTCCGGCTGGGATGGTTGACAATCCTAAGCCTTTAAGGCTGTCGGTGGAGTAGGGGCAGGTCGTGGGTGAGTTCAGTTTGAGGTTAGAACTGGATCGGTTCGAGTCCGAAACCGGGAAGTTTGGTGCCGCAGCCGGGACAGTCGCCGTTGAGTAAATTGTACCGGCCGATCTGATAGCCGAGACGTTCGATGAGCAATTGGCCGCATTGGTGGCAGTGGGTGTTTTCCATGCCGGAACCGGGCAGGTTGCCGACATAAACGTAGTGCAGGCCGGCGTCTTTGCCGAAATGGCAGGCGTGTTCGAGCGTTTGCTGTGGGGTGGGGGGGGTGTCTGTCTTTTCGAAACTGGGATGGAATCGGCTGATGTGCCAGGGGACATGAGGGCCAAGGTTGTCAGCAATGAAAGCGGCGATTTGCTTCAGTTCGTCGTCGGAGTCGTTGAGGCCGGGGACAACCAGGGTTGTTACCTCCAGCCAGATGTCAGTGTGATTGGCAATGTAACGGAGGGTTTCGAGAACTGGGGCAAGGCGGGCCTTGCAGACGTCACGATAAAAATCTTCACTAAATGACTTGAGGTCAACATTGATGCCGTCGAGAAAGTCTTTGGCGTAGTCGATCGCCTCAATGGTCATGTAACCGTTGCTGACAAATACGTTGGCCAGGCCCCTTTGTCTAGCTAATCTGCCGCAGTCGGCGGCCAGTTCCATAAAGATCGTCGGTTCGGTATAGGTGTAGGCTATGCTGGCACACCTGTGACTGATGGCGGCGTTGACGATCTGGTCCGGCAGGTGGGACTGGCCGAGCAATTCGTCGTGCATACGGGGATACTGGCTGATCTGCCAATTCTGACAGAACTCGCAACGGAAATTACAGCCGACAGTGGCAATGGAAAAACTACGCCGAGCGGGTTGGAAATGGAACAACGGTTTTTTCTCGATCGGGTCAACGGCAGTGGAACAGACGCGATGATAGTTGAGGGAATAAAGCTTACCGCCAGTGTTGCGACGGACCTTGCAAATGCCTAAGTTTCCTGGTTTGATCCGGCAGCGAAAGTTGCATAATCCGCATTGGACCATTTGATCTTCCAATGGCTCCCATAAAACCGCTTCGTGCGTTTGTTCGCTCATGATAACCTCTCTCAAAACAATGGTAGATTATAGTACAGCTTATGGGAACCTCTAAAAATTCATTTTTACTACGAACGGCTGCAATTTTCGTCAGCATCGTTATCGGCCAAAAATCGTCCTCAACGTAGTTACAACTACGCCTGCGGCGATTTTTGACCTCTGCCTCGCTGACGAAAATTTCGCTCGTTCTCGTGACAAAAGCAATTTTTAGAGGCTCCCTTATAATAATCCATAGGCCTGGGCCAGTATTTTTATGGGGTGGATGGTTTTTTTTGCGGTGGCCAGTTCCATCTGCATTTTGCATGTGGAGCACTCGGTCAGGCCGTAATCGGCGTCGCTTTGACGGAGTGGATCGAGCATTGGGGCGCCGGCTCGCATTGACAGGTCGAAATTTTTCTTTTGAAAGCCAAATGTTCCGGCGATACCACAACAGCTATTGGGCAGATGCTCTATCCGCAAGCCGTCGATGTGGGACAGCAGATAAGTTGTGCCGTAGTCGATTTCCAAGGCGTGGTAATGGCATGGTTTGTGATACGCTAATTTGAGGTTCAGTTTTTTGAAACCATCTTGGCGTAATCGTCCCTGACGGTGCAGGCCGGCGAGGTAGTCGGTAAGCTCGTAGGTGTTTTCACTGACCAGGCGGGTGTTTTTATCGTCGGTTATGTCGAGGTATTCCTGTTTGAGATATAAGGCGGCGGTCGGCTCAGAACATACGATCTTGTAACCGGCGGCTACGGCCAAGGCGAGGTTTCGTGCGTTGAATCGCACAGCTCGGCGGGCATAATCCAGGTCGCCGTAACTGATGGCTGGGGCGGAAACAGCTACTTGGCCGGGAATGACAACTTCGATATTGTTGTGCCTTAAGACGTCCATTACGGCACGGCCCAGTTCGTGATCGTTATACGTGGCGTAAAGGTCGAGGAAATAAGCGACCTTGTCCACGGGGCTGCGTATAGGTTCCTGTCGCTGCCAATAGCGGTGGAGTTTGTCGATATTGGATCGCCAGGCAAATTTCGGCATGGCCCGGCGGCGGTCAAGGTCGAGGGTCCATTCTATAGCACGTCTGCACCAGGCGGGCTGCGTGAACAGATTGGCTAATGGGCCCAGGGCAGCAGCGATGCGGCTGATGAGTTCGCTACGGGTGAGGATAAACTGGGCTTTGGTCAGGCCGTGCTTTTTTACATATTCGGCGCGTGCCTCTATCATGAGCTTGGGGATATTGACCAGCGACGGGCACTCAATGGCACACATTCTACAATTAACGCATAAATCGACGGTTCGCTTGAAATCGTCGCTTTGCATAATATTCTCGTCGAACAGGCCGCTGAGCCAGTGGCGCATCAGATTGGCGTGTGCTCGCGGGGCGGCGTCTTCGTCGCCGGTGGCGCGAAATATCGGACACATCGTCAGTAGCGGATCGAACGAACGACACAAACCGTTGCCGTTGCACTGTTCGGTCTCGCGGGCCAACTCGTCGCCGTGGAAAATGAGGTTTGTGGTTTTGTCGGCCCGGATGGGGGTGTGGGAAAAACGCAGATTTTTGATCATGATGTCGGGATCGTCGTTGATGATTTTGCCGGGGTTGAGAATGCCGTTCGGATCGAATGTCTGTTTGATGCGGCGGAATAATTGGTACATTTCAGAGCCGTACTGTTTTTCGACGAATGAGACCCTTACCAGTCCTTCGCCATGCTCGCCGCTTATCGTACCGCCGAGCGACCAGGCAAGTTTGAAGACCTCATCGGCCAACCGTCGCATTTTTTTTACATCGTCAGGTTTGTGAAGATCGAGATACGGGCGAGGGTGCAACTGGCCATGGCCGACGTGGCCATAATAAGCCATTGGAACGCCTAATCGCCGGGCAATGCGGTCGAGGCCATCGAGATACTCGGCCAACTGAGATGGGTCAACGGCAACATCCTCTATTACGGGGATCGGCTGAGTGGCAGTTTTGTTGCGGAACAGCAGGGGAGTGGCTGCTTTACGCGCCGTCCAGATACGGCTCTGTAAAGCAGGGTCGATAATTTCGTGGGTGTCGGCAGGCCGTGCCGACAGGGGCAGTTGCCGGAGCATTTTATGAGTTTGTCGCATTTGGCTAACCGCGGCATTTTCGTCGGTGCCGTCAAACTCGACCAGCAATGATGCCACCACGTCAGGGAGGACATCGTGATATTGTGGATAGGCATCGCGCGTCAAAGTTAATAATTGGCCGTCCATCAACTCGCAGGTGGAAGGGTTGTGCGGTAATATGAATGGTATCGCGCGGGCCATCGCGGCGAGCGAGTCAAAATTGACCTGCAACAAGACCTTGACCGGCGGCAGGTCCACCATCGCCAAGGTTGCCTGTGAAACTATGGCCAAGGTTCCTTCCGAACCGGCAATCAACTGAAGTAAATCAACACTATCATCTTTCAGTGCGTGATAGATATTGTAGCCACTGCCGTTACGGTCACAGCGGGGTTTGACGCGGGCGATTAAATCCTGACTTTTGCTTAGTAAATCATGGACGGCGCGAGCCCATTGGGTCGGCTGGTCGGTTGAGTGCGCATCAATTGAGTCGGCTGATAATTCCATGGTCTGGGCCTGAGCGGAAATAATACGTAAACGCTTTAGATGATCGCCGGTATAACCATATTTCAGAGAACGAGCGCCGGTAGCGTTGTTGCCTATCATGCCGCCTATCGTGGCGCGGTTGCCGCTGGCGGGGTCGGGACCGATCTGCCTGCCGATCGGGGCCAAGCGGCGGTTCAACTGCTCAAGCACCAGGCCAGGCTGGACAGTTACCTCATTGGCGTGGCGGTCTATTTCGATCACGTGGTTCATAAAACGGCTGAGGTCCATAACGATGCCGTCGCCCAGGCATTCGCCAGCCAGGCCGGTGCCGGCGCCTCTGGGTATGACCGGGATACCGCGGCTGGCGGCGTAAGAAACCACCTGAACGATATCTTCGTGGCAAGCAGGCAGTACGACGCAAAGCGGTGGAATCTGGTAAATGCCGGCATCGGTACTGTACATGGCCCGTGCCAGCCGATCGGCACGAACGGCTCCCTTAATAAGCGGAGTCAGATCAGCGGCAATCTGGTCGGCATTGGAAATATCAGGATTGCTCATAAGCATAATTATATAAAAAAAAACTTAATCGGCAAGTAATTTACAACCAATAACATACACATAAATAACTGGTTTTTATAACATTACAGCGAATAGGCACAATTTTCTTGCGAACTAAATGTGCAACGATATAATGAGAAATGTTGTTTTCGCCGTGGGCGACTCCGAGCTGGCAAGCTGACCGATTGTTAGGGATTATAAAAAAATCGCCCCAAACAGACACTTGGCAAGCCTATGGATAAGCGTCAATATGCTGTACTCATTTCCATTTTGGCGGTAGCGTGCGCCATTACCCTTCGCTTGATCATTCTATCTGATAAAGTTGATTTTATAGGCGACGAAGTCATTTCTCTGTTGTCCATAACAGGCAAACAGGAAGATTGTGTCAAGGTGCTTCAGGAAAAAACACCCCCCTATGCTGTCTGGGCGCCAGCGGAGGAATGGAAGGATTTTTGGCGTTTCGATGATATTTTTTGTTTCAATAAAATTCGCCGCGGTCTTGCCCACAAAGATATTCATCCGCCGTTATATTTCTGGGTGCTGCATTTGTGGTCGGCTGCCTTAGGGCTAAACATGTGGTCCGGGGTCGTACTTAATCTGCTTATAGACTTAATCATCATGTTCCTGCTCTACAGGTTTTTGTCCTATATTTTTGCCGACGCTCTGTGGGCGTCTATTGGTATTTTTATTTGGGGCGTTAGTCCATCCGTAATAGAAGCATCGTTCCTAATTCGCCAATATAGTCTGCTGGGATTATGGGCCATTTGTCTGGTTTGGCAGAGCTTAAAAATCACCGATGCAGAGCGATGCTCCACGTTTAAGGATTTCTTATTACTGGCACTATGGGCCGGCGCTGGTCTTTTGACGCACTTTCAATTCATTCTCGTTATTGCTTTTTGCGCGTTATGGTTTATTCTTACGCTGGTTAAGCATAATCGCAAGCAGATGGTTTTTGCTCTACTATCGCTCTGTGCAGGCGGTATTATACTGCTGGTATTTAATCCCGACATGTTCGATTCCATGCAAAGGCAACAACTGGGTCGTCAAGCCTTTAGTTTTTCCGACTTACCCTACCGGTTCGCCTGTGTAATCCTTGCTTTTTTGCCGGGGCGAACCCAAGAAATATTTGTCAAGTATCCTGTTACCTGTCATATTGCCGAGATCACTTTTTTGCTGTTGTTGATTTTGCTTATTTCCCTGACGGGAATATGTTTTAAGAAACGAAACATATTTATCAACGTGGTTCAAGAAACAGACATAAAAATCAAATATGTGTGTCTGGCATTTGTTTTTATTTCCGGCAGTATAATTTTAATGTATTTGTCTTTTCTAAGCGCCGAACATGCTATGGGTGGCAGATATTTGTTTATAGCCTGGCCTTTTGCCGCCGCGGTTTTAACTTTATTTTTACGCGCTTTGAGAAAATGCCAGAAGCTTATAACCTTCTTAGCATGTTTTATGTTCTTGTTTTCGTCCTTTTCATTTATCTTACTTAAGGGGTATTTTTCGCAGCAGCGTCAGGCAGCGGACCCTGTGGCCGTCTTGCAAAACATAGATCGAATCATATTGGACAATTCTAATGTAGCCGTTCTGGGTAAGTTGCTTTGGCATATTCGGCCAGATGTCGAAGTCTTTGTTGCCAGCCAAAAGGACCTTCTGGAAAACAGCAGCAGATGGACAAATGAGCTTGACGAAAAAACCCTTTACGTATCGAACATTTCATACAAAGCAACCAAACAAGGACAGAAACGTATTCTTGAAATAATCCGGCAAACCCACAGTACTATACCTGTAAAAGGCGGCATCTGGGGTTCGGCCGAAGTTTTTACTTTACGAAAAATATACTAGTTCTAAAGCAAAATACAATGTAGATGCCAGCCTCAAAAGTATTTTGAGGCATTGGTTTTGGCACTAGAACGGCAATTTTAGGTGTGAATATCGACTTTTGACGCCAACATCAATATTAAGGATTTTACCATTATGAACATTTATAGGCCGGTCTTCAGGGGCAAAACACCTCAATTTCCGCTGATTTTGGCGGTAAAAATCGCAAAAAAAAAACCACCTAACGCTTGCAATTCAAAGTAGATTTTGATATTATGGTGAGCGGAGTAAGCTATTGAATATAATAATAACGAGCAAATTAGTTTATAACCTGCCAAAGGAGGTATATCGCTGGTTTCCCGATAGAAGTTCTTGCCGGGAGGGTGTTTGTCTCGGCTGGTTTGCCATAACGTATTGTAATAAAAGTAGTTAGGCGGTAAGCCATTATTCGATCACCAAATATTTTTTAGGAGAAGATGTTATGGAAAAGTGCAGGATTATTGGTTTGGCGTTGGTATGTCTGGTTCTGACAATGTACCACGGGGTGTTAGGGCTGGAAATCGTAGGTTACCAGAAAATTAGCAGTACCGAAGGGGATTTTACCGGGATTTTGTATGATGGGGATGCTCTGGGTTTGCGTGGTATCGCTTATCTTGGCGATCTGGACGGTGACGGCACAGGCGATATCGCTGTCGGCGCGCCAAATGATGATGATGGCTGGACGGATAGTGGGGCGGTGTGGATAATGTTTTTGAATCCCGATGGGACGGTTAAAAGCCATCAAAAAATCAGTCGCAGGCAGGGGAATTTTACCGGAATCGTAAGAGCTTACAGTTACTTTGGACATTCCATTGCCTGTCTGGGCGATCTGGATGGGGACGGCGTCACTGATATAGCCGTCGGTATGGTAGCTGATCCTGATGGGTTGCATAACGCCGGTGCGGTCTGGATTTTGTTTCTCAATAGCGACGGTACGGTCAAGGCCCATCAGAAGATTAACGAGATCGAAGGTGGTTTTGCGGGAACGTTAAATAACGGCGATACATTTAGCTATTCTCTCGATTGCCTGGGTGACTTGGATGGGGATGGCGTCATTGATATTGCCGTCGGAGCTCGCTATGATGATGATGGTGGAGAAAACAGGGGTGCGGTTTGGATATTGTTTTTGAATAGCGACGGTACCGTCAAGGGGCAACAAAAGATCAGTAATACACACGGAGGTTTTACCGGTGTTTTGGACAACCGCGATGAGTTTGGTCTTTCCGTTGCCCGCCTTGGTGATCTGGATGGTGATGGCGTGTGTGATATCGCCGTCGGCGCGCCCGGCGATGATGATGGCTGGACGGATAAGGGGGCGGCGTGGATAATGTTTTTGAACATGGACGGCACAGTCAAGACCCACCAAAAAATCAGTGATACCCAAGGCAATTTCACTGGGGACTTGGATGACTATGATTTTTTGGGTGTTTCTGTAGTTTCGTTGGGAGATGTCGATAGCGACGGCGTGAACGATCTTGCTGTCGGTGCCGATGGAGATGATGATGGAGGACATAGTACAGGCGCTGTTTGGATTATGTTTTTGAATTCCGACGGTACGGTTAAGGATCATCAGAAGATTAGTGATACCGAAGGCGGTTTCACCGGAATTATAGACACTGATGATATGTTTGGCTGCGCATTGGCTTTGGTGGATGATTTGGATGGCAATGGCACGGTTGATCTTATTGTTGGCGCTCGTGGCGATGATGACGGAGGCTACGACCGGGGCGCGGTTTGGATTTTGTTCCTGAAGGGTACGACTGTGCTGGATATTGTAGTGGGGCACATTGAAGACGCCATGGCCCGAAAGGCTGAATCGCTGGAGCTTATCGATGAGGCGCTGGCCAGTGAGCAGGCGGCAAGGGAACTTCTCAATAACTTGAAAAACAGCGGCGATTCGAACGGGCTGGAGCCGGGTGATATTGTCCAGGCAAGCCAGAAGATTCATTCTGCGATGCAGCACGAGGTGTCTTCGAAAAAATCATTGCACAGAAGTATAAGCCAACTGGAGGTTTCCCTGGCGATATTAAACGGTCAGGGGCATGGGAATGGACAGCCAAATAAAAACGATGAAGATTATGCCGATGAGCTTATTAATGTGGATGTGAACGCCGATACCGTGATCGATTTTGAAGATTTTTACATATTGAGTCAACATTGGCTGGAATCTTATGGAACGAAATGACAGGACTTTTGTTAGTGCTATTTGGTTTAGGAGAATGAAGTGTTGGACTATTGGAAATATCTCGAAGAAAATGATGCGGAAATGTACGATATTCTCTGCAAGGAACATCAGCGTCAACAGGGTATGCTGGAGATGATCGCGTCTGAAAATCATACGTCGCCGGCGGTTATGGCGGCTACTGGAAGCTGTCTGACCAATAAATACGCTGAGGGATATCCTGGTAAGCGTTACTACGGCGGCTGCGAGCACGTGGATCAGTCAGAGTCACTGGCGATCGAGCGGTGCAAGCGGCTTTTCGGCTGCGAACACGCGAATGTTCAGCCTCATTCGGGTACGCAGGCCAATATGGGGGCGTATTTTGCGGTGCTGAAACCGGGTGATGTTGTTCTGGCGATGGACCTGGCTCACGGAGGGCATCTCAGTCATGGTTTTCGGGTCAACTTCAGCGGTAAGTTTTATAATTTTGTGAGCTATGGCGTCAAGGCCGATACCGAAACCATCGACTACGATCAAATGAACGCCCTAGCCAAAGAACACAAACCCAAACTGATCGTCTGTGGCGGTAGTGCCTATCCCCGGGCAATTGACTTCGAGCGTATCGCGGAAATAGCAAATACATGCGATGCCCTGGTATTGGCGGATATTGCCCATATTGCCGGGCTGGTCTGTACAGGACTGCATCCCGATCCTGTCGGGGTATGTCAGATCGTTACCAGCACCACGCATAAAACGCTACGTGGTCCGCGGTCCGGTTTTATTATGTGTAAACAGGATTATGCCAAGGCCATTGACTCAGCGGTGTTTCCCGGGATGCAGGGCGGTCCGCTGTGCCATGTAATCGCAGCCAAAGCGATTGCTTTCGGTGAGGCGTTGCAGCCGGAATTCAAGAGTTATATGGAACAGGTAGTGAACAACTGTCAAGTGCTGGCTGAGGCACTTTCGAGTAAGGGGTTTCGGCTTTGTTCGGGCGGTTCGGACAATCACCTGATTCTGGTCGATCTGCGTCCGTACGACGAAAAGCTCACCGGAGCGGCAGTGGAAACATGGCTGCACGATGCGGGAATTGTAGTCAACAAAAACCTGATTCCTTTCGATCCAAGAAAACCCATGGAAGCCAGCGGGATTCGCATTGGTACTCCGGCGCTGACAACCCGCGGTCTTAAAGAACCGCACATGAAGCAGATTGCTGAGTGGATTGACAAGGTGCTGGCCAGTGGCGGCGATGACCAAGTGGTCGCTGAGGTGCGTAAGGAAACAGCCGAGTTGTGCCGGGAATTTCCGGTTCCGGGCTAGGCAACTTATAGCTTCGAACAGATAGATACAGAAATAGACCCCCTCTGAGTCTCACTCGCTAAAATTGGCAATTCAGACTCACGGATCGGTCCGCGGGAAGGTCGATGATCCACTGGCCCGGTTCGTCGTGAGTGACTACCTTTTGATCTTTTGGGTCAGCGGCATTTACGAAACGCAAGTCAATGCCAAATCGCAGCTTCACCGACTGAGCCCGTTGGGAACGTAACGTTACATCGACCTGTCCCAGCGTTTTGTTCCAGTGCAACTGCTCGACCACTATACCTCCACGCGCCAGAACCCCTCGCAATGTGCCCCGTGTGAATTTATCCTGGGGCAGCGCAGGAAGCAGTTCCAAAAAGCCCGGCTGCGAATAAACCAGCATTTCCGTCAGAATCGCCGGCATGCTGAATGTCGAGTCGAGGTTGTAAATTCGCGGGCCGGGGTTGTGGCATGTGATAAAACTCGTATTTACGAAAGGAAGTTCGGCAAAGGTGCTCAACATGCGCCACATCAGGCGGGCGTTTTTGAGTCTGGCCGCTACAAAGCTGACGTGCATAAGCCCGTGCGCCGAATTATTGCCCAGCCCGGCTTCGAGCCGCTTCTCCATCGCCATGCGAGCGGCCTCGAAGAGTCCGGGTGTTCGATCGGGTGAAATCTCAAGCCCCGGATAAATACCGTACAGGTGAGAACTGTGCCTGTGATTGTACCTGTCGCCCAGTCCCGGATAGGCCCACTCGGCCAGGGCGCCGTCGGAGTTAATGACATAGTCCGGCAACTTTGCCAACAGCTTTTCCCAACGTGGTATGTTTTCCTTTTCGATGTCTAGCTCGCGACAAGCGGCGATCAGGTTGGTCAGCACCTGGCGGCAAATGGCAATCTCGCCGGTTGCGTTTGGCACCACGTCCGTGCTCTGTTGGGCCGGTGTCATCACAGGCGTATTTTCAGGCGAAATCGATGGATAGAAAACGACGCGCCCGTTCAATTCCGGATACTTCTTCAGAAAATCATCATAGAAATCGGCCGCGTCCTTGAGCATCGGCACCACATGCTTGCTCAAAAACTCGCGATCCTGCGTGAAGAGATAGTGATCATAAAGATAACTCGCCAGCCATCCCACGCCTCCGGTCCACGGATACGTCGGCATCAGTACGGCGCCATGGCGCCATCCCTGGCACAGGTCCGCCACTGCGCCGCGGCATCCGTACAACATCTCGGCGTTTTTGTGCCAGTCATCAAGGTTACGTTCAAGAAAAGATGTGTATGTGTCCATGGCCTCGGGCAGATTTCCCTGGGATACTGCTGAGATGGCGAGATTCAGGTTGGCGTCGAACGTATAGCGGCCGTCCCATGGCGGATTCCACTGGTTGCCCCACAGACCCATTAAGGTTGGAGCCAGCTCGCCCGTGGCCCCACAGATCAATGCATAACGGCCCACCGCGTGCATCATCTCGAAAAACTCGGGCAGGGACTTGCCCTGTGAAGCCTGGGTGATAAGAGCCTCGCTTGAAGGTATGGTCTCCGGACGGCCGCCCAGATCGAGTGTCACGCGGTGGAACATCTCGCCATGCACAGCAGCGTGCGGCGCGAGCAATTTTTCATATTCGCCAGGCAGCTTCGACAATGCTAATCGCAAAGCCGCACGGTCCGCCGCGGCAGCGTCATCGAGATATTCAAGCCGTATGAGAACCAGCGCGTTTTTTGCGCCAATGATCTCCAGCCGCTCGTTTTCCACTGCGCGAGTTTTCCCGTCTGTTACTATCACGCGGGCCAAGGCATGGTAGCCCTGCGGCTTACTTTTTCCCATGTTTCGGCCATACGTCGCATGGTAGTACATTTCCACGTCGTCATGATCGATGCTGACGGCAGCCACGTCCCCTTCCAGTTTTCCCGGGGCCTCGGCCAGTCGCAGGGTCGCATTGACCAGTGAGCCTGCCGGTGCTGTAAGTTCCATGGCGATGACGTCGTGCGTTCGCGAAACGAAAACTCGCCGGACCCAGTCACCCCGGTTGTCCGTCCAAAATACAGAGATTTCACCAGTCTCCAGGTTCGTTTCCCGCCGGTATCCGATGGGCGTACCATTGCTTTCCGTAGAGACGTGCAAATGGAACCCGGGGTGCGTTCGATCGTACCCCGGACGTCCACCCCTGAACTGTTCGCCATACAGTTCGCGATTTTTCTTTTGCACTTCCTCGACAATGTACATATCCGCGTCAAGATACCGTCCCTGCTGGGCTATTTTAGCCGCCACCTTCCATGCCTCGCGAAGATCAGGCGTCTGCGGTCTGTAATCATTGCCCACCGTCCAAAGTTTCTCGTGGTTGACGATCACAAGATCATCCAGTGGAAGCCCCATAACCATGATGCCGGTGGAACCGTTGCCGCTGATCATAGCGTCTTCCCACCGCAAGGGTGGCTGGGTGCTGATCACTCTTGTTGGTATCGTCTTGTCCTCATTTCCCGCAAGGCCGCGCGCGGCCTCCGATAGGGAACTTGTGGTCAAAAGCAATGCGACTCCGATGGCTATCATAATAAATTTTTGTCGATTCATTTGTCTGATGAGCCTCTATTTGACAGAAAAACCTGCCTAGTTAAGTTAGCCCCAGGAACCAAAGGTTGGCAGTTTACACAAGACTATCTCAGCAAATATCCTCAGAAGAATCACGAGAACCACAATTTTTGCTGTATTTTTGGGATTGCCGAGCAGGGCTTTGGCATTTACTAACAGATGGGCTGTGTATAAGATGAATATGAACGTGAAAGGAAATCGGTGCCTCGAACACAAGAGCGCCAGGACACAGGTTGAAGAAAGACATACGAGGCATACAATCGCAAAGGTCTTGAATGGTCCAGGCTCGGCCAGGCATAACCCTGTCAGGCCCGCGAGGATCACAAATATGTAGCCGCCGGCAACTAAATAAACCCAAGGCCAAGGTCTGGAGAGGCCGTAGCCCCAAATTTCAGGCGTGTGACCGGCAAGCAATCTGACAATGGGAAAGGAATTAGGTGTCCAAAGATTATAGAATTGGCTTTTCATGGTCCGGATGGTCTGGTGGAAGGTTCTTTTTCCGACGGCGCCTATGAGTCCCGATACCAACTCCTCACGCTTGTCAAAATCGTATGTGAACTTTTCGCCTATGACGACCTGGCGAAAATTGCTTACCGGCGCATCGCTAAGTACGATTACGCGTACGCGTTTGGGGGAAGAAAGCATCCAAGAAAGCGTCAGCGAATACACAAAAACCGGCAAGAAAAACAAGAAACAACAAATCAACGCTTTTCTTATTTTGTGCTTTGTTTTCAGGAAGAACAAAGCAACTACAAGTCCGGCAAATAATATAACCGCAAATTCCTTGGCCAGCAGAGCGAATCCACCAACGAAGAAACTCAGGAATAAGAATTTATTCTTTTGTTTATCTTCGGCAAAAAGAAAAAACAAATAGGTGGAAAGCAAGCCCAGAAATCCAAACAGTACCTCTGACCACAAACCGTGGGAATAAGCCACATGTTCGGGATAGAAAGCATAAATCAGGCCGGCAATCAGACCGGTGCGATTGTCAAAGAGTCTGGTTCCCAACAGATATGCCAGAGGCGCAGTGCAAGCGCCGATAAGAGCAGTCAGTATCCGTCCTGCTATTGGCTGATCAAAAACCGCCGCCGGAATCGCCAGCAAATAACCCCATAATGGAGGCCGTAAGACGGTGGAGGAAAAGTCTCCGTCTGCCAGCAGTTTAGGAACAGACCAGTAATACTCTTCATCACCGGCTAAAGGCAGATTCACCACAAAGGGTAAAAATACAATCCGGATCAGAATCGCTACGAAAAAAATGATTTTAATATGTGATATGGAGTATTGCGAACAGGCAGACAGCGAACCAGGCGGTTGAGTGCCGGTTAATTCTGATTCAACTGACGATGGTCGGTCGTAGCGAAAAAACGACCGGAGTATTATGAAAAAAGGCAGTGCCAGGCAAGAAAAAAACCAAACTTCAAAGACCGTCCGATAAAACAATTTGTCTGCCAGTACTAAATAATGTTCAACCGGTTTTTTGTGCTGGTATTTGATCAGGTTGTTCAGAATGTCCGGCGATCTACCCTCATACATGGCCGTGACTAACTGATGTCCCAAAGCTGTATAAAGCAGAGACACCACTAGTAGAAACAACAGAAATATCAGATAAACACTCTTGTTCCTGATAAGATTTATCATCCCTCGTCAACCCTGACCGGGCAGATACCCGGAAGCCAACCAAATTTGCGATTCAAAAAAACAGGGCGGCCCTTACTATAGGCCACCCTGTTTAGATATTCAGTCAGAACTCATTATTCGGCCGGTTTTGTTCCTGCCGATTAGTTGCACAGGTAACTATCGTTGATATCAGGTCTGCTCCCTAACGCACTCAAGAAGGTTATGTCCGCACCATGACCCGCCCTACCCCAAAAACCTATCATCGTGTTTGTAAATAGTGCTTGATCCCCCCAAAATGTATAAATATTGTCATTGCCAACACCCACAAGAGGTGTGGTAGATTTGGTCACGTGGGTGCCATAAAAGAGCACATTCTGGCATCTGGTCTGGTGGTTGTTGGAATTGCCATGACGCGCATTGGGGGTGGCTTGTCCCGCAAGCGGCGTGTCGTCCCAAGTGCCACTGAAAGCATCACGGCCAACATCAGCATTGTCACCTGTTTGCGGTGCGACATGGGCGGGAACATTTACCCCAAACATTGCGGTGTCAAAGCACCAGTTCTTATCAGCCATAAGCGCCAGAGAGCCTGGAGCTGAGGAGTCACAATGCCTGTCCCATGGCTCATTATATGAATAACTCAAATTCCCCCCGCCCTGGAAGTCGCCCAACTGGGTCCACTCGGTAACGGCCGCATTGACTGCTTGTGCATCCGTCAACTTCATCGGCGTGTCGTTTGGTGCGCTGGGGCACACAAACGCCTTGGGATCAACGTCTGTTTTTTTGACCAGCAGATAGAGGCACAGACCTATAGTTGGATATTTCTCACGTTCTGTCGCAGAGTCGAGAACGCCACTGGCCCAGCGTGGTTTAAGGATGGGGTTAACAGCCAGATCATTATACATGCCAAATCCAACGCCGCGACCTGCGGTGTTAAGGAGATCACTTGACCAAGCCTTTGGGCTTTGCTCTTTATAATCATTCTCGTACATCATGACAGACTTGCCGAGGCCGCTCAGTTGGCTGCCACACATAATCTGCTTGGCCAGCTCCTTTGCTTTTCCCAGAGCCGGCATGAGAATGGAAACCAGCAGAGCAATAATGCCGATAACCACCAACAACTCAACTAATGTAAAACCTTTCCTACGTTTCATGATTGGTCCTCCTTAAATAAGACCTATTACTAACAGGCCCGAGCCAAACCGAGACAGCTAAAGTAACATACTTTATTATAGCAGTTCGCCTCCAACGCAGAGACGTTCGCCCGGGCCAAAACTCGTCGGGTTTAGGATTCAATTTTGGTTCTGGTCTTACCGGAAAGCCACAAGAAAAACTAACACTGCTGAACCAGCAGCAAACAGCTTTCCGGCAAAAGGCTCCTGTTGCCTTACGGAAAACAAGAACCTGGAGCCATCATTTCAGGCAGGCACAATCAGGTATGACACAATAATAGCAAAAATAACAACTCAGCAATAATCGTCTATAGTTATTATAGCAAAAACAGCGGCAAAAAATATATAAAAGCCAAATAAACTTTTCTCACGGACGCACAAACGTCCACAGCCTACCGTATTATCTGAATTTATTGTAACACGTGTACAAAGCTTGTCAATAGAAAATATCACAAAATTATCACAAAAATATAGAAATTATAAAATTAGATTCGAGAGACCGGCCCATCTATCCTATAACTGCCTATAAATAAGGCAGTTACAGCTATTTAGGCTTTTTGGGGGGCATCGGATCAGATTTGGACGGAAAAACTCTTTTGTAGAATAAGTCTTTATGTTATCATAAGTTAGAATGAAGCAAGATGATCAATTGACATTCGACCGCGTCTCTGATGAGGTGGAACCCCGGTTGAACCATCGGGTAGTTAAGGGTGGTTTTTGGGTTTTTGCCCTGCGAATAAGCCAACAGCTTCTGGCAGCGGGAAGACTGGTGATTTTGGGCCAGCTTCTCGCGCCAGGTGATTTTGGTCTTCTGGGCATTGCCTTGTTGATCATGGCAGTGCTGGAGAATTTCACGCAAACCGGTTTTTCGGCTGCTCTGGTTCAAAAGAAAGGGGACATCAAATCCTATCTGAACACGGCCTGGACGACAGGGCTGATCCGTGCGGTCATTTTGTTCGGGATTTTGTATTTTATCGCTCCCTGCGTGGTAAGGTTTTTCGATCAGCCTGACAAGCCGATTGATATATCGCAGGCGGTGGATATTATTCGCATAATGGGAATTTCGTTTTTGATAGGGGCCTTTTCCAATATCACTATTGTTTACTTTTCCAAGGAACTGGAATTTCACAAGCAGTTTGTTATGCAAATGAGTGGGACTGTGGTTGATATTCTGGTGGCTGTTCCTATCGCGTTGATATACAAAAGCGTTTGGGCGTTGGTGCTGGGCAGTCTGGCGGGAAATTTTGTCAGGATAATTCTAAGTTATATAATACATCCATACCGGCCGAGACTGGAGCTGGATAAAGAGAAGGTGAAAGAGCTTTGGGGGTTCGGCAAATGGATTTTTGGTTCAAGTCTTTTGGGTTTTCTTATCAATCAAGGCGATGACATTGTGGTAGGAAAGGTACTAGGGGTGGTCATGCTCGGTTATTATCAAATGGCATTCAAGATATCGAATATGCCAACAACGGAAATAACAGCGGTAATCTCAGGGATTACGTTTCCGGCGTATTCGAAATTACAGGATGATTTGCCCCGTCTGCGTCGGGGGTATTTAAAGGTCATACAATTAGCTGCGTTTTTGTCTTTTCCGATTGCGGGTTTGATTTTTGTTTTGGCCGATGATTTTACCAGGATATTCATGGGTCAAAAGTGGATGCCTATGGTTGCGACTCTGCAGGTACTGACAGTTTGGGGGTTGATTCGCTCACTGGCAACGGTGGTCAGCTCTCCTTTTGCCGCTTTGGGACAACCAAAAATTACCACAAAAATACTGTTACTCAAGTTTGTGCTGCTGGCCATATTGATCTATCCGTTGACGGTGCGGTGGGGCATTTTGGGCGCTGCCTTTGCGGTCGTTTTGAATCCTCTGGTCGTATTCCCGTTGATGGTATATATAGCTTTGAAGCTTATCCGTGTTCGTTTTTTGGATATGGCCAGGCTTATCATTTTGCCTATGTTGGGAATGCTGGTTATGGCGAATGTAGTTGTCCTTTTCAAAGGCTTTATATCTGCTCACAGCGACACTGTATATTTGTCCTGGCTAAATATAATATATTTTCTATTGTCGGTTATAATCGGCGTTTTGACATATATGGGGGCAATGTTTCTTTGTGATCTGAAATTCGATTATGGAATCAGGAAGATATTGAAAGAACAATTCGCATTGATCAAAAGCTGAACAAAGCGAATCAAAACAAGGACTTGCCTTTTGAAAAAGCAATAAAGAAGGACAAATCGGTCCGTTTGAGTTAGTAAAATGGCGTCATCCGGCCAATAAACGTGAAAGACGTATCAGCCATGTGTATAAACAAAAAAGTGCTTATCATTGGCATAGATGGTGGCACGTGGACGATTCTCGCCCCGGCGATGGAGCAGGGATATATGCCGCATCTGAAAGAACTGGTCGCGGGTGGAGCATCGGGGATATTGACCTCTACCATCCCGGCGATCACGCCGGCGGCGTGGGGCAGCTTTCAGACGGGCATGAATCCCGGCGAAAACGGGGTTTACAACTTCTACCGCTGGGACAAGAAACAACGAAAAGGCATTGTCGCAAGCTCAAAGAGTCTGCATGGTACGATTTGGGATATGGCAAGTGGGGCAGGTAAACGTGTGGGCGTTTTGAACGTTCCCATGACCTATCCTCCCAAACAAATCAATGGTTACATGGTTACCGGGATGCTCACGCCATCAGTGGAAGCCGAATTTACTTATCCGGGTACGCTCAAGGGGCAATTGCTAAAAGCTGTGGGCGACTACGATATTCTTAATTTGGAAAATGCACGCAAAGGCGCCCCGCATAAGCAATTTCGGGAATACGTACAGTGGATGACCTCCATCATTGACAGCATAACAAGAGCCGCTGAGTTCATTATCAACAAGGAACCTTTGGATATATTTATGGTGCACTTTCAGGCGTCTGATGTGATTCAACACAGTTTGTGGTGCTATATGGACCGGGAGCATCCATTATACGACCCGGAAAAGCAGCATTTCATTTTCGAGAATTTTTATCGTCAACTGGATCGAAAAATCGACCGGATACGGCAGGCGTTCGCCGCAAAAAACGAAGGCGATTACCTGACTTTTGTCATCTCCGATCACGGGTTCCAGGGGCACTACAAGAAGTTCAATCTGGGCCGATGGTTGGGCCAGGAAGGATTTGTCAGACATAAAATGGGGTACGCCGGCACCAAACCATCTTTGCCGATTCGCTGGGCAAAACAATCAGGTATCGGTAAATTGTTGAGAAGCGTTCTTTCTCTCGAGACAGTCGCCAAAATGGAGGGTGCGGTAAAACTCAAAGAAGAGCATGCCGATTCGGAAAATTCAAAGGTCCATTTGCAGTTGTGCTGCGCCGAAGCATTTATATTTTTACTGGAGGAAAACGATACCCAGCGACTGGCAACCGCGCAGGAACTGACAGAAAAAATTCAAGCTGTAAAAGACCCGGAAAACGGCAGGCCTGTCGCGGCGGCAATCCATCGGAAGGAGGATATTTACCATGGCAGATCGCTTGATCTTATGCCGGATCTTGTGGTTGTGCCGTCGGAGGGCTATTCGTTTTACAGTCAGATCGGATCAGCCGGCGAGTTGCTTTGTAAGGTAAATACCAAAGATGATCTACATATAGGTATGCATCACCCGGATGGTATTTTAGTCGTGTCCGGCAAGGTCATAAAACAACAGAACAAAATCAAAGGCAGGATTGTTGATGTTGCCCCGAGCATACTTTATTGTCTGGGATTGCCGATCCGGCAGGATAGTGACGGGAAAGTGCTGGAAAATTTATTCCTTCAACAGTTTCTCGACCAAAACCCCATTACAACAACCTCTCCGGCCGATCCAGATGTTGACCAAAAGGACGCAGATAAGGTTTACTCTTCTCAAGATGAACGTGAAATCGAGGAAAGGCTGAAGAACTTGGGATATCTATGATAGAATTCTACATCGGCGAAGGAACGGTAAATGGCTGAAGTAACGATAGTTATACCGCTATATAATAAAAGATCTCTTGTCGAGCGAGCTATTCGCTCCATCCAGGAGCAAACCTTCGAAGATTGGCGCCTGATCGTAGTGGATGACGGCTCAACCGATGACGGAGGCGATATTGTTCGGGGCATTGCAGATGGACGTATTGAACTGATCCGACAGTCAAATCAAGGGCCGGGGGCGGCGAGGAATGCCGGTATCGCCCGGGCAGAGAGTGAATTTATTGCTTTTCTCGACGCCGATGACCAGTGGTATCCCTGGTATCTGGCTAATGCGCTCGATGCAATTAAAAAAAACGATGTAGCTATGGTCATTTCTATGTTCCATGAATGGCCACATGGAACAGATTCCACCAAAAGACTTTCCGATCAGAACATTTCCCTGGGTAAATACGTAATCAAAGGCGATGAAGATCCAGTTCGGTGCAGAGCGATACTGTCGGTGATGGCGGCATGGAACAGCCTGCTATACACCCAGACGGTACGGAAGCACGGTTGCTTCTACGAGCGGAATAAGTGCTTAATGGGAGAAGATAAAACCTTATTAATGCGAATCGCTCTGAATGAACCGTTTATGCTGATCGGTCCGGCCGCCGTTCGTTATCACACGGAAGACTCTCAGCTTGCTTCATTCGCCTGGGCAATGCCTTTACCGCCTTATCTGGAACGTCCCGAAGTGGTTTTGCGCTGCTGTCCCACGGAAAAGCGACAACTAATACTTGATACGCTGGATGTTTTCGCGTTATACAAAGCCCAGCAGTATGTAGAGTTCGGCAAGAGATTTCAGGCATTCAAATTGCTTATGCGTTATCCCGGGGCCAAGGCATACCGAACCAAATACCGTGATTGTCTCTTCCAGACAATCCCCGGATACGCCGGTTGGAAGCTATTCAAAAAAATCATAAGCAAGACAGTTCAGCGATTCTGTGGATATTCTGTAGAAAAAAATAAAAAGAACATGTAACCCCGGACCAAGACCGATAAGCCGATCATGGTCAGATGAGTTGCAGAGCCGTACCGCGGAGCAGACAAGCACAAATAACATGTTCGGGAACGAAAACACAACGGTTGCGATCATAACATGTGGTCCTAAAAAGACTTAGCGTAAATATCATAAAAATATAGCCAATTTTGTAAAAAAATGTTGCAATTGCAGCCGAACTGATATACAATGGATATTCTAGTGGATTTTACAACTTTTATGTGTTGGTGTGCACGTTTTTTTTTACCCTACAAAGTAGGCAGGAGGTGAAGTGTGAAGGCACTAAATGGTCGTGGAAAGGTCGGTTCAGGCATAATTATTCTGGTTTTGGCATTGGTTATCTTGCAGGCCAATGTGGTGCAGGCAGCCGGTGACCTGCAGATTACACCGGTGGAGGACTTTGAGCCTTCAGGCGAGGTTGGCGGTCCATTTACACCGTCGTACAAGGAGTACGAGTTAACCAATACAGGAACAGGGAATTTCTATTGTGTTATCATCAAGACCACAGATTGGCTGACACTGGATCCGACGTGGGTGGAACTGACTCCCGGTGTTCCCGTGACGGTAACGGTGAGTTTGAATGCAATGGCTGACGTGCTGGAAGGAGGGGTACACAACGATACGGTAACATTTCACAATGTCGCAACGGGGGAAGAGGAGACACGAGGAGTGACTCTGACGATAAGTGCTCCGCCTGGGGAACTGGAGATAACGCCGGAAGGAGATTTCGAGCCCAGCGGTGAGCCGGGTGGGCCGTTCAGTCCTTCGTCGAAAGATTATCAATTAGAAAATGTCGGTGGACAAGGGCTTTTTTGGGGCATTGACCCTGTGGCTGCCTGGCTGGATTTGAGTGGGACGTCGGGACACCTAGATCCGGATGAATTCACGACGGTAACGGTAAGCCTGAATGCACAGGCCGAGGCGCTGGGGGAAGGGGTATATACAGACACACTGACGTTTAGAGATTTGAGCAATGCTGTAATCTATACCCGTGATGTGACTTTGTCGATTGTTCATATCGGCGGTATCTGGGTGGCTCCGGAGGGTTTCGACGTTGAGGTAACTGAGGGTCTGTCGCTGGCCGAGACGCTGACTATCGGAAACGATGGAACGGAAGATATAAACTTTACGATCCAGACCCGCGTAGTCAATGGCTCGGAACAATCCGGACAAACGGTCGGTGGTGCGTTAGTAAAGCAAGAGGACACATCTTTTGCCGGGAACAAAGGTCGTGATTTCACGATGGCGGGTTCCTCGGATTACAAGCCAGGCGAGTTGATTGTACGTTTTGGGGCCAAGGTAAATGGGAAACAGCGCAGCATATCAGAAAAGACCCAGATATTGAGTTCTTTGGGGATTAGCGAAATAAAACGCGAGTACGAACTTGTACCGGGCTTGACCGTTATAAAACTTCCGGCGGGCATGATGGTTGAAGAAGCGTTGGTGGAATTTAACAATACGGAAGGGATTTTGTATGCGCAGCCCAACTATAGGGTATATGCCGATGCGACGTTGCCCAACGATACGCGCTTTAATGATCTTTGGGGCATGCACAATACCGGTCAGACAGGTGGGACGGTGGATGCGGATATTGACGCGCCGGAGGCGTGGGATATAGGCACGGGCAGCAGTGAAATCATCGTGGCGGTCATCGACTCGGGAGTTGACTATACACATATTGACCTGGCAGCGAATATGTGGGTTAATCAGGCGGAACTTGACGGAACACCGGGGCAGGATGATGACGGCAACGGCTACGTGGACGATATCTATGGTTACGATTTCTGCAACTATGACGGCGATCCGATGGATGACCATTATCATGGTACGCACTGCGCTGGAACAATTGGAGGTGTGGGCAACAACGGCGAAGGAGTGGCTGGCGTGTGCTGGACCGTGAAGATAATGGCGCTGAAATTTCTTGACTCAGGTGGTGGTGGTTGGTCTGATGATGCGATTAAATGCGTAGAGTACAGCGTTCTCATGGGCGCTAATTTATCGAGCAATTCCTGGGGCGGCGGAAGTTATAACCAGGGACTCAAGGATGCTATAGAGGCGGCAGGGCAGGCGGGAATGCTGTTCGTGGCGTCCGCCGGCAACAGCAACGACAATAATGATATTTATCCACATTATCCATCGAGTTATGACTGCGAGAGCCTTATTGCAGTATTGGCTACAGATGATAACGACAACAAGGCGGGCTTTTCGTGCTATGGCCTGAATTCGGTTGATCTGGGTGCGCCGGGCGTAGATATTCTGAGTTGTAAGCCTGGGAACGCATACCAATATCTGGACGGCACATCCATGGCAACGCCGCACGTGGCGGGGGCGTGCGCGTTAGTGTGGTCGATGAATACGATGTTGAGCAATGCGGAGGTCAAAGACCTTCTGCTGCAAACAGTAGATAAGATATCATCATTAAATGGAAAGTGCGTTTCTGAAGGTCGGCTCAACCTGTACAACGCTATTCTCGAGACAAGTGTTCCATGGCTGCAGATCGATCCGGAAGAGGGTATGGTTAGCCCCGACGGCTCAATGCCTATTGGGGTGACGTTCAACCCGGAGGATATGGCGGTGGGGACCTATGAGGCTGAGATTATTGTTAACTCAGATGATCCGGCCAGGCCTGCATTGATTTTACCGGTGACGATGACAGTGGTTCTGGATGATCTGCAGATAGTACCTGACGAAGATTTTGAGTCGAGCGGATTGAAACAAGGTCCTTTCACGCCGGCGTGCAAGAGCTATACGTTGACGAATATCGGCACGGAGGCGGTAAGCTGGGCGACACACGCAACGGAAACCTGGCTGAATATTAATCCCAACGACGGGGTACTGAATCCAACCGAATCAATCGTGGTGAATGTGTGCATCACGCCTGAGGCGGACCTGCTTGATCCGGGAACTTACGCGGAGAGCGTAGCTTTCGTAAACACAGAAAACGACAGCGTCAGGGAACGTTTAGTTACTCTGACGGTAAATCCGCCGGACTGCTTCACGGAATCATTTTCCGCGGCGGACAACGATTTGGATTACTATAAGTTAACTTTTCGACCGGATGGATCGGTTGCTTATTATGCTGCATGCCTGGAAACCGCCACAGGATTTCCAATAGATCCAAGTGGAGGAACGTACGTTTCGTTAGGTGATGATGATTTTGCCGAGGTGGTTCTCAGCGATGGCGTCCAGGTGTGGCTGTACGGGCAAAGCTATGATCGCTTCTACATCGGCAGCAACGGCTATATTACCTTTGGTCAGGGCGATACGGAATATAACGATACACTGGGAAATCACTTTGATTTGCCGCGTATATCGGGTTTGTTTGTCGATCTTACACCGGCGAATAGTGAAAGTATCTCCTGGAAACAGCTTGATGATAGGGTGGTCGTAACATTTGAAGATGTACCGCTGTGGGGTGATAAAACAGCCACGAACAGTTTCCAGGTGGAAATGTTTCTGATTGACGAGACCATACGTATTACTTATCTGAACCTGACGGCCACAGACGGCATTGCAGGGCTGTCGGAAGGTTACGGTCTGCCGGTGAATTTCCCGGAAAGCGATCTGAACGGTTACATTGCGTGTTGCGAGTGTGGTGACTTAAATGGGGACAGTATGGTGAATTTGCTGGACTCCGCAACGTTGAGTTCATACTGGATGAATATCAATTGCCAGAGTCCCGACTGGTGTGGCAGATGCGATGTGGATCGCAGCACAACCGTTGACATTGCCGACCTGCTGGTCGTAGCGGGAAATTGGCTGACGGGTGAGTGCACGTACAGTTGGGGAGAACCGACTCTGCTGACAGAATTGAATGATCCGAGTGGTTACGACGCGAGGCAGCCGTTTTTGTCGAGTGACAGGTTAACAATGTACTTCAGACGGTTCTCAGAGGAAGGTGGTTATTTGTATGAGGCTTATCGGGACAACCCTTACGGGCCGTTTACGTCCGAAAGAGAACTTTCACTCGAGAAAGCACTGTGGCCATGGGTTTCAGCCGACGGGCTTCGAATGTACTACACCAAAGCAGAAGTTGAAGGCACAGATAATCGTATTCATATGGCGGTACGGTCGGATGTTTCTGACCCGTGGACAATTGAACGAATTCTGACCGAGATTCATGCCGATGGTTACCGGGATCAGGGACCTTACTTGACATCAGATGAGTTGACTATTTTCTGGTCAAGCCCCAGGCCCGGCGGGCCAGGAAGCTTCAATATATGGACGGCAACACGCACAGATACTGGTGAAGAGTTTTCTAACGTCACCCCTGTAAATGAACTCAATCTGAATGACTGGAATAGTTCACCTCGTGTTTTTCCAGACGGGCTGACTATTTATTTCTACACTGGCGGAGAACTTCATAAAGCGATACGTCCGGTATTGAGTGAACCCTTTGGAAATATAACTCCCGTATTGATTGATAGCGATATTATTGGAGATGTCTATGTTACGCCGGATGAAATGGAATTATATTTCGATGACTATGTTCAGGGCATCTGGTTTACACATGCAGAGCGAGAGTACATGGGTGGCAGTTGTTTGCCTAAATAAACTGTTTGCGAAAAGGCCGGCAGTTATATATCGGCTAAAGAATATTCGAGCCTGCCGGGCAAGAAAAAGGAAATCAATTTGTCCATAACTAAGTAATTGTGTTCGGGAGAGAGAGCCGGCATGGCTGAAAAACTCAAAAATGCCAAAGCCGAACCAAACGCACTTGAGACGGATAAATTCTATGCGTACGAAGGTAAACTGGCTACGACGCCTATAATTAGTTTTATTAGCGAGCATGGCCATAAATGCCGGGGCAGGTTATTGGATATAGGGTGCGGAAAAAAACCTTACCGCAGGTATTTCAGCCAGGTGGACGAGTATATCGGCGTAGATATTAAAGGCGAAGTCGATATTATTGCGAACGCGAAATCCTTGCCGGTAGAAAATACTCAGAAGCACTGTGATTATGGCAAACAACTACATCTTCGCTTGGATCGACAGAATGATTTCGTGGAAAAACGACACTTTAGGTTATAATATCATGGCACGTAAAAAGAGTTAGCGTGGATATTGACTTTTGACGCCAACATCAGGGCTAAGTAATATTAGAATAAATCTTGTACAGTATTTTTGCATACGGCTTAATTATGACGATTTACCCCAATTTTGCAAAAGTTCAGTAGTGACGTACAAATACAGAATTATCGCGCAAATGTCGGCGTACAAATACAGTTCGGTCCACTTTCAATAACTATTCGCACCCTTTATATATAATTGGACCATTACCGCTGAGGCGTTCATATTCTGATAGTATGTCCTCTTCGAGAGTAGAAGCCGTTTTGGATTTGTCGATTTTGTGGTCATCGTTATTGTCTTTAAGCGGCAGGCGTAGTGCGACTATCCGCCTGTTGAGTATTTTCAGCCAATCCAGCGGATCGCCCAACTGCTGTGCGTACCGGCAGTTGAAGCATACACCCAGATAGGGACTGTTAATTTGGTCGATCAGATCGCGAACCTCCAGCGGCGAAAGCAGCAGACCACCGCCAGGATTCTCCATCGCCAATGTAACCGTCTGGCTCTGGGCTGCTGTTGTCAACTGTTCCAGCGATTCGAACAGGTAATTGAATCGCTGTTCGTACGAACCGCCCGGTTCACAGCCCAATTTCTCCGTTATGTGCGCACTGATAACCACTACCGCCCGCGTACCGCTACTATTCTCACCGACCCATCGCAAAAGCCCTTCAAAATCGGCCGTTGCCTCGTGCCTCAATTGCTCATCAACCGCCGCCAGGTCGAAAAGGTCGAACCGGCCGCTGCTCACCGAGCAAATCGCAATTTCCCTGTCTTTTGCCACGGCCTGGGCATTCGTCAATTGTTCCGCACTTTCGACCACAATCTCTATGCCTTCGAACCGCTCCCCGCCCTCGAACAGCCGCTCCAGGGCCTCCAGAGAATCCACCTCGCCCCCTAAACCACTGATATTAACACATTTAATCATTATGTTGCCTTGGCGATTGACCTGAATTCATTCAGATACTATAATTGGCTCCGGTATCATGATCGCTCAAAAGTAATCCTTTTGCAAGCATAGAAGTACAAACAATGGCGAAAATTAAGGTCTTATCCCAACATCTGGTCAACAAGATAGCTGCCGGCGAAGTCGTCGAACGCCCTGCCAGCGTCATCAAGGAGATGATGGAAAACAGTATCGACGCCGGCGCCACCCGGATATCTGTCGAGGTCGAAGACGGCGGCAAAAAACTGATCCGCATCAGCGACAACGGTTGCGGTATAAGCTCGGACGATTTGGCCCTGGCTTTTGCCCCGCATGCCACCAGCAAAATAGCTGGTGATGACAATCTTTTCGCCATCGCCACTTTTGGTTTTCGCGGCGAGGCCCTGGCAAGCATCGCTTCGGTCAGTCACGTTGAAATCGTCAGCCGCCCGCCGGATGCCGTCGAAGGAGCAAAGATGCTCATCTCCGCCGGCCAGCCCCAGCCGATCGTCCCCGCCCCGACAGCCGTCGGTACCACCATAACCGTCAGCAAACTGTTTTTCAACGTCCCTGCCCGCCGAAAGTTTCTACGAACCGCCAACACCGAAATGGGCCACATTACCGAACAGTTTACCCGTATCGCTCTGGCCCACACCAAGGTCCAACTATCGTTGACCCATAATGGTCGGAATTTGTACGACCTGCCTGCCGACCAAACACTGACCAAACGTATCGGCGAGTTGTTCAGCCCCGAACTGACCGACGGACTTTTTCCCGTTCAGCGTAAGGATCGAAACGTTGAGATAACCGGCCTGATCGGACACCCACAACAATCGCGAGCCGGCACCAAATGGCAATATGTCTTTCTTAACGGTCGCCATATCCGCGACCGTTTCATCACTCACGCCATCCGCGAAGCCTACCGCGGCGTCCTTGAGATCAATCGTCAACCGATCGTCTTTTTATTTTTGCAGGTGCCGTTCGAGACCGTCGATGTCAACGTTCACCCAGCCAAAACCGAAGTTCGCTTTGCAGACTCTAATCTTATTCATTCCCAGGTCCTGGCCGCCATTCGTGACCGCCTGCTCAGCAGCGACCTGACCGTACCCGTACGCACTGGCTATGGCTCTATTCCCTCCGGCAGTTCAAACGGTGGGTCGGCCAGCGACTCCATGTTACCCGAGGATCGACAAGATCGTCAGCAACACATCCGTCAGGCGATGGCCGATTTCTTCAAGACAGCTTCAAAAACATCCACAAAACCAATTTACACACCGGCCGAATCGGCATTTCGCACTTCCGGACAGGCCCATACGCTGCCAGTCGGCACACAACAGCCATCCACATCCGCACAGCGACCCGACGGACCATCGGAAACCGCCCCGTCCGTTTCGCCGCCTCCGTTATATAGCCAAGTGCCTGCTGCCGCCGAGACTGCCGATGACGCCAGGACTCAGCCCGGCGATGGTCTTGATACGGCTCCGGTCATGCAGATTCATAATTCTTATCTGGTAACCCAGAGCAACGACGGCTTGATTATCATTGACCAGCACGCTCTGCACGAACGAATCATCTATGAAAAACTCTCACATCAGTTGGCCCAGGGCCCTTTGACCAGCCAGCGCAGCCTCATCCCCGAAATCGTGGACGTAACCGCCCGACAGATGGCAATGATCGAAGAGCAAACCGACATTCTCGCCGACCTTGGCATTACCCTTGAGCAATTCGGACCACACAGCATAGCCATCCAGAGCTTTCCAATGCTGTTCGATAAGGCCTCGCCAGGCCCTTTCGTTACTGACCTGCTCGATCTGCTCGTCGAGCAGTGGGGCCTGCTCAACCGTGAAGAATTAATACATCACGTCTTGGACATGATGGCATGTAAAGCTGCCGTCAAGGCCGGCGATTCACTGACTGACAGCGAAATCAGGGCCTTACTCCGGCAGCGACACCTTATCCAACGCACTGCTACCTGTCCCCACGGCCGCCCCACCACCATCAGCCTGACATTGACCGAGTTGGAAAAACAATTCAAAAGAACGTGAGGAACCCCATAAAAACACATTTTTCCCCTTTACAACCCCACCCTAATCGCCCATAATACCCCTATGAAGAAATCGCCCATATACCGAAGCTCGAATGCGATGAGCTAAACCTGGTCGTTCGCACCGTCCGCAAATATCATCGGTAGATTCCAGAGGAAGCGAATTCATCTGAACATCGGAGGCTTCGCCCAAACATTTAGAAGGATGTGGCATGGCCACTTTTTATGTTCCATAAGGTTGGCAAAGGGCCGCTCCCGTTGGTCGTTCGCTGGAATGGTAAAATCACGAAATTAAAGAAGTTTTAACGTAGGAGAATGACATGACTACAAAAAAACGAATGAGAACTGTATTTGTATTGGCTTTGGCCGCTATGGCGATGGCGATCCTCGCGATTCCTGCTGCTGCTATGGAAATTCCGGCACAGTTACCCGACCCGGATGGTAAACCTGCTGATATGTCAAAACCGGTGCAGGTTTATATTCTGCTGGGTCAGTCAAATATGGTTGGGGCCGGAAAGGTCGGCCCGGAAAATAAAGAAGGCACTCTTGAACATGCTGTTAAGAAAGAAGGAAAGTATCCTTACCTTATCGATGAGTCCGGCAACTGGACCGAACGCAAGGATGTGCGATACGCGCGTGTTATGGGAAGCGGCACAGGAAACCCGCGTTATTTCAACAACGAATGGATAACTGTTAAGGATGACAAGGTCGGCCCGGAATTGGGCATTGGTCACGTTATAGGCCATGTCACCGATGCGCCTGTGCTGATCCTTAAAAGCTGTATCGGCAACCGCAGTCTGGGTTGGGATCTCCTGCCCCCGGGCAGTGAGCGGTATGAAGCTGAAGTTGCTGACAAGCAAGGCAACAAAGTCACCAAGGTGTTTGCTGGATACAAGGACTCGCCGGATTCGTGGGTCAAGGGCACTGAGCCGACACCAATCGGTTGGTATGCCGGTATGCAGTACGACGGCGACGTCGCCAACGCGAAGAAAGTTCTGGCCGAACTCGACAAGTATTACCCCGGCGCAAAAAATTACGAAGTCGCGGGCTTCTTTTTCTGGCAAGGCGACAAGGACCGCTACAATCCCGTACATGCCAGCCGCTACGAGCAGAATCTGGTCCAGCTCATCAAGCAACTGCGAAAGGACTTCAATGCCCCGAATGCGAAGTTTGTCTGCGCAACCCTTGGCCAAACCAAGAAGGGCGACGGGAGCAATGACGGGAAGATACTCGATGCCCAGCTCACGGTTGACGGCAACACCGGCAAATATCCTGAGTTCAAAGGCAATGTGGCTACGGTCTATTCAAACCCTTTGTCCCATGGCGGCGCCTCGAACGGCCACTACAACGGCAATGCAGAGACCTACATGGATATCGGTCAGGCTATGGGCTGGGCTATGGCCGAGCTGCTGACAAAACCTGATAAGCAGGCTTCCAGCAAAGAACAGACTGAATTACAGGACGAATTCCTGAAACTAAAATTCGGCATGTTCATCCATTTCAATATGGCAACATATAAGGGTGTCCAATGGGTCGCGGGATACCATAGCCCTGCCGAATTCAATCCCGGGGTTGATACTATCGATACGGACGCCTGGGCGGACGCGGCAGTATCCGCCGGCATGAAGTATGGAGTACTCACGGCAAAACATGTCGCTGGCTTCTGCTTGTGGGACAGCAAATATACAACTTATGATGTTATGCACCCTGATTGTCCGTACCAGAAGGACCTCGTAGCACAGTTTATTAAATCATTCAAAAGCAGGGGATTAAAAGCAGGACTTTACTATTGCTGGCGTAACCCGGGATTTGGTGATCCCAAGGAATACAAGGTTCTGCCGCCCGAATGTGATCCTGAGACCCATACTCTCAAAGAACAAAATGAATTCATAAAAGCACAAATCGCAGAACTGCTGACAAAGTATCCAGACGTGTTTTATATATGGAATGATGCTCTCGACCCTGATGTAATGCCTGCCGATGAAGCAATGGATTACATAAAAAGCATACGCCCGGACATCATTGCCAGTGCAAATTGGTGGGACTGGGGTAAGAAAGGAACACCGTATCTGGACCTTGCTGTAACTGAAACGAAGCACTTTCCAGAGGCCAATAAGGTGCCGGGCGAAACATGCTGGTGCCTGGAACAAAGCTGGTTCTGGAACACGGGGTATCACCCCAAAAAAGCCCAGGATATCGTACCCCAAATAATTATAGCAAATAGTAGAAATGCGAATTTTCTGCTTAACGTCGCCCCTGATAAAAATGGTAATATGGAAGACTCTAGTATTAAGACATTAGCGGAAATCGGAAAACTCAATGAGAATATGGATAATAAAAAAACAACCCCCTCTGAAAAGTCGGCTGACGTCATCAGTGGATTTGAGTGGAAATCCGATGTGCCGAAAGATTGTCCTTTTGAGCGATCCGAAACGCTGACCGGAATATTCTTCACCGGTCGCCATAGCGATTATCACTGCGGTGACACATTCTACCCATCCTGGGCAAGTGATGGCAATTTGTATTCGCCCTGGACTGACGGGAGGACCGACGGAATAGTATGTAGTTCCGGAGGAGAAAATGCCAGTACAGGCCACGCAGTGATGATCGGAGATGATCCACTCAAGTTAATCGTCAAGAATACATCTCCTCCCAAAAAGGCTGGCCCAAAGCCTTACGAAGGACGATATCCATGTGGTTCATTGGTTCATAACGGGATATGGTATTATGGCACTTACTGTCTTGGCCCGGCCGGAAGTTATGATCACAAGGAATTCGTATGGAATTGGCCGAACCTGGGACCGATACCGGGATTCCAGATTTCCCGCGACCTGGGCAAGACCTGGACCGATTCGCCGCTTTCGCCGGACAACCCGCTGTTTCCAGAGCCGGATAAGTATCTTGGTCCGGTGAAGATGGGTGCGCCCCACTTCGTGGACTTTGGCCAGAACATGAAGCACTCACCCGATGGCAAAGCATACTTGCTCGGCATGGGCGCAATGGCGGACGATCCAAAACCGCGACCCTGCGTCAAACCAGGTCCTCCAGGCAAAGCGTTTGAGATTAATCCGGGATGTGATGACGATTTTGCGCACGCCAATCTGAGTTGGATCACTGCCGATCAGGTCTATCTCGCAAGAGTGACGCCTTCCCCGGAAACAATCAACAAGCTCGATGCCTATGAGTTCTTTGCGGGACACGATAAGCAGGGCAAGCCTCTCTGGACAGGTGATTTCCAGAAGATCGAACCGCTGATCGAGTGGAACAATCACATGGGATGCGTTACAGCCACATACGTTCCCGGTCTCAAAAAATACCTGATGTGCGTTACCGATGGTTGGCCGACCGTGGCGAAGATGACTTCCTACATCCTGGAGGCTGACAATATCACGGGGCCTTGGCGGATGGTCGTCCACATGAAGGATTTCGGCGAGCAGGCGTACTTTTTGAATTTCCCGAGCAAGTTCATAAGCGAAGATGGCAAAACCCTGTGGTTGTGTTACTCCACGAACTTCAGTAGCGGTTGGAATAACGTGGAGTTGAAGGTCAATCCACCCGGTGGGCGTTATGGTTTGTGTCTGCACGAAGTCAAATTGCTGAAGCCTGCAGCACTGTTGCCGGACAGACCCTGAGTTAGACCGGACATCATGCATGAAACACAACGGGCAACGATTAAAACAAACAAAAGGAGAGAACAATGAATAAGAAAACAACACGAGTAATCGTAGGCGCAGCAGTCGCCCTGTCATGGATGGCGAATGCGGTGATGGCCCAGCAGGCGGATGCGGGCAAGCCGCAAGAGACGTTGAAGGGACCGATCAAGGTCTTCATCCTCGCCGGGCAGTCGAACATGGAAGGCCATGGCGGGGTTATGACGCTCGACAGACTGGGTGAACATCCGACGCATGGGCATCTACTCAAGAAGATCAAGAAAGATGACGGCTCTTTCGTGGTGCGCGATGATGTGTTTGTCTCTTATAAAAAGGAAGACGAACACATCAAGCGGCCCCTGTCCGTGGGCATGGGTGCCTGGGGTAAGGATTGGTTTGGTCCGGAGCTGATGTTCGGCATCGAGATGGGGGATTTCTTCAAAGAGCCGGTCCTGCTGATCAAGACCTGCTGGGGTGGCCACAGCCTGTACGGGAATTTCCGTCCGCCGAGCGCCGGCAAGGCGGCCTATGAGACTGGGTACAAGCCGGAGGAGATTGGGGCATCGTATCGCAAGATGGTGAAAGAGGTGCATGAGTGCCTAGCCAATCTCGATACGGATTTCCCGCAGATCAAGGGGCTCACGCCCGAACTCTGCGGCTTCGTCTGGTTCCAGGGATGGAACGACATGTGTCAGCCCGGCGATACGACTAGGCAGCAGGTGTACGATGAATACTGCCCGAATTTCGTTCATCTGGTTCAGGACTTGCGCGCCGAGTTCAAGGTGCCCAACCTGCCGGTAGTCATTGGAGAACTAGGCGTTGGCGGCGAAAAAGCGGACAAAAACATGATGGATTTCAGAGCCGCACAGGCGAAAATCGCGACATGCCCGGAACTGAAAGGCACCGTGGGGTACGTACGTACTGCGCCATTTTGGTATCCCGAGTTGGATGAATTGCCGGCAAAAATGAATGCGGAGGAAAACCGTGTAAGGAAGGCAGTTGCGCTTAAGCTCAAGGAGCAGTTGAAAGACACGCCGGAAAGCGCGGATCCCAAGAAGATGGAACAGATCATACGAGAAGCCGGTGACAAAGCATTGATAGATGACGCGGCATACCAAAACGCCAAAAAGGAGTCAGACAGGCACATCTGCAACTGGTACTGCCACTATCAGGGAAGTGCCAGGGTGTACTGCATGGTTGGCTTCAGCCTGGCCGAGGCCATGAAGCCGTTGTTGAAATAGCGGATGGGATATTGGAGTATGAGAACACCACAACGAATCGGATCTGCCTTGATGGCTTCGGCCGTACTGCTCATAACGGGCGCAGGCTTAGCGGGTTGTGCGACCTGCGTTAGCCAGAAGATGCCGTGGGAAGATCCGTACTATGCAAAGGATATTTCTGCAACCCAGGCTGATTCGCGAGCCGAAGAACGGGCAAAAGGCGGATGGACAGAGTTCATAAGGCACCACGAAGACCGCAAGAAGTGGGTGACCGAAAAGAAAGTGGATATTCTTATGATAGGTGATTCCATCGTATTCGGGTGGAGCCGCGAGGGACACGAGGTGTGGAACGAACATTATGGCAACCGCCACGCTGTCAACATCGGCTCCAGTGGTGACAGAACCTCACATATGCTGTGGCATATTCAGGACGGCGGACTGGATGGGATGAAAGACCGGAATCCTAAAGTTGTGGTCATCATGATCGGAACCAATAATCGCGGCGAGCCGGCGAACGAAGGGCGGGATACGGCACAGGGCGTGTTGGCAATACTCAAAGAAGTCCATCATAGATTGCCCGATTCAAAGATTCTGCTCCTGGCCATCTTTCCGCGCGACTGGAAGCCGACGGACGCAGGCAGAATCCGCAACGATCAGGTCAACAGCATTCTGAAGACGTACGCTGACAACAAAACCATCTATTGGCTGGATCTTAAAGAAACGTTTCTTGGCAAAGACGGCATGTTGCGAAAGGATCTTATGCCCGACGCACTTCATCCCAACGTCCAGGGCTACCGTGAGTGGGCAAAGGCAATGGAGCCTATGCTGACCGGGTTGCTCGGAAAATAATCAGTTAATTTCAGTCATCCGTTAGAACCTACATCATGAAGACATCGATCAACACCATCGGCCTGCTGGCCGCACTCGCGGTGGGCCTCACCAGCCCGCTTTTCTCACAAATCCCCGATCTCACCAAAGACACGCGGTCGGTGGACCGCAAGCTTACCTACAATCTGGGTGCCAGAAGCGCTGAACCCGTGGCGTCCCACTGGACCAAGCCCTACAACATCGTCTGGACCGAGCCCGGCACCAACGGGCTCTCTTCCATGCCGGCCGGCGGCGGCAATATCGGGCTCAATGTCTGGGCGCAGAAGGACGCGGTCGTCTTCTACATCGGCTCGCCGGACAGTTTTGACGACAACGAGGTACTGACCAAACTGGCCCGTATCCGAGTGACCGTGGCGCCCAATCCGTTTGCCGCGTCGCTCCGGCAAGAACTGGATTTGGAATCGAACACGGTGCTTGTGAGCGGGCGCACCGCGGATGGCACGGCGGTCAGCCTGAGTATCCGGGCCGATGCCCATCAGCCGGTTGTGCACGTCGAGGGAACCGCGACGAAGCCGGTTCATGTGAACGCCATCCTCGAACTGGACGACAACTGGAAGATGACCGCCTGCGCTTCCGACAACGGCGTCCTCTGGTGCCGCCGCGTGCCCGCGCCGTCGGCTTACCGCAACCAAATCATCGCGGGCCAGAAACTGCAAACGATCGCCGACAAGATTCCCGATACGCTGGGCAATCTGACCTGCGGCGGGTTGCTGCTCGGCGCGGGGTTCGCGCCCGGCGAGATCGGAACGGGCACCAACGAAGGGCGGCGGTGCGCCACCGCGTCGCTCAAGGCCGTGGCGCCCGTCGCGGCATTCGCGGTGCGCGTCGCGCTTCGTGTCGCGCAGGACGCGACGCCTGACACCTGGACGAACGAAGTGCGCAAGCTTGCGCAGAAGACGGCGGCATCGCGGGCCGCCGACCGGGAGACGTCCGCCACCTGGTGGCGCGGGTTCTGGGACCGCAGTCGCATCGTGATCAATCCGGGCTCCACAAAGACGAACGACCCCGCGTGGGAAGCCGGCCGCAACTACCAGCTCTTTCGCGCCATGCTGGGGGCGAACTCCCGCGGAAAATACCCGACCTTCTTCAACGGCGGGTTCTTTCTATGTCACGCGAACCCTGACGCACGGGGCTGGGCCGAATGCCGTTTCATGGGCCAGAACCAGCGCCATCTCTACTGGCCGTTGCTCAAGTCGGGCGATGCCGACGTGCTGAAGGTGGGCACGGACTTCTTTGTCCGCAGCGCCGAACTCCAGAAGGCCCGCATCAAGCTCTTCCTGGGCGTGGACGGGATTGTCTACACCGAGGGTCTCAACACCATGGGACTCGCACCCGTGCCCGGCGATCGCATGATGGGTTGGTACCCGTTCTACCATACTGCCGGCCTCGAGTTTGTCCTGATGATGATCGAAGCCCACCGCTACTTTGGCGCCGACCTGAAGCCCTGCCTGCCCGCCATCGAGGGAGCCGCGCGATTTTACGACAACTTTTACCGGCAGGAGAACAAGAAGCGGACTGGAAGCGAGTTGAATGAGAATGGGCAACTGGTCATCACGCCTGTCAACACCTGCGAAAGCGCGGCGGACAGAGTCAACGGCACCGATTCGTTGTCGGGGCTCATCGCCATCAGCAAGGCGGTCCTCGCGCTGCCGGAGGGGACGATTCCGCCGAAAACGCGCGCCTATTTTGAGGACTTCCGCAAGATTTTACCGCCGATCGCCACTTACAAAGCAAACAATCGTACCCTCATTTCCCAGCAGCAGACTCCAAGCGGCGGCCTGATTGGGAATGGCGAGATGCCGCAACTCTACCCGGTGTTTCCGTTCGGGCTCTACGGCGTGGGCAAGCCTGATCTCGAAATAGCGCGGAACACGTGGGCCGCGGAGCGGACCGGCAGCGGAGGGAATGCCTTCTGCTGGTGGCAGGGCAACATCTGGGTTGCCAGACTCGGACTGACCGAGGAGGCCCGGCGCTATGCGCTCACCAAGTTGCGTTTCCCGCTCGACTACGCCTGCCCCAAGGGCGGGTGGTACAGGGGCGACAAACCGGCGCGCACGCGCTTCCCCACGTTTTATGACGGAGGCGGCGGCGGCGGATCGGGTCCGTGTGAAATACCCGACATGGACCACGGCGGCAGCGCCATGACCGGCCTGCAGGACATGCTGCTGCAAATTGACGGCAAGCGGATCCTGCTCCTGCCGGCCTGGCCGCCGGATTGGGACGTGGATTTCAAACTGCACGCGCCCGAGCAAACCACCGTGGAAGGCAAAGTGCGCGGCGGCAAACTGACGAGTTTGTCCGTTACCCCCCTGCACCGACGAGCGGACGTCGAGGTGCAGGCGATCATGAAGGAGTAAATGACGATGGGCAGCTTGCTTTTTGCAGACGCAGTTGTCGCGGTTGACGGGGCAGAGAACAAGAGTTCGATCGCTGGCGCTGTGAAATCGCGAACATTCAATGTTCTTAACTACGGCGCCGTGGCGGATGGTCGTCCACATGAAGGATTTCGGCGAGCAGGCGTACTTTTTGAATTTCCCGAGCAAGTTCATAAGCGAAGATGGTAAAACCCTGTGGTTGTGTTACTCCACAAACTTCAGTAGCGGTTGGAATAACGTGGAGTTGAAGGTCAATCCACCCGGCGGGCGTTATGGTTTGTGTCTGCACGAAGTCCGACTGCTGGGACCAGGTGATGATTCACAATCCTTTTGACGCTGGCGACATGTTTGAACTGTAAGTGAGAAAATTGAAATTTTTATTTAAGGAAAGAAAACAAAATCATGAGTAGAAAAAATCTATTGACTATTGTGTATATACTCACAGCAATGGTAATCGGACTACTGTCCAACGCATCGGCGGCACGGAAACAGAAAGCTGAGCCGGTAGTTCCGCTCACCGCTACCGGAGAGAAGCTCCTGGCGGAATACACCAAAATGCTTACAGGTTTGCGGGCTGATATTGAAAAGGCGTTGCCCAAGATTGACGAGCAGAAGAAAGCCGCCTACCTGAAGGCCCGTGAAGCCGAAAAGGCTGCGGAGGCGCATGCCAACGCCACACAGGAGGCCCTGAATAAGAACAGGGGACACGTGGGTCTGTTAAACCATAGGAAGAACTGGATCGGCAGAGCCACCAAGGAGGTAGCAGAGGCGAAAGAGAAGCTCAAACAGGCTGAGGCGATGACCGGCGACACGGAGGCCAAGGCCAAGGCCGTGAAGGAGGCCCAGAAAGCACTTGCCAAGATTCAGGAAAATTATGACATGGCGGCCAGCGAACTCAAGAAATCGCAGGCAGCGGTGGACAATACGAAACTCGAAGAGCCGAAATTGGTCAAGGAACTGGAGGCGGCCAAGGAATCGCTGGCCCTGACGCAGACTAATACGCTCAAGGCGATCAAAGAACTCAACCTGGAGACTTTCCTGGCGAGCGACAAGCTGGATGGCAAACTGGCGAAATACGTCGTCCTCCTGGAGGCCACACCGCGGGGTCTGGCGGAATTTGCCCAAGAGGGCCAAAAGCAGGAGGAGCTGATCAAGAAGCTACTGGTCGATGCCGATCTGATGACGCAGATGGTTGTGGCGGACGGCGCCAAGGACGGTCAGTACGGCCGGGCCATGCAGATTTACACCGACATCCAGAAGGCCAGCGATAAGGCCAAGGATGGTGTATTGCAACGACTGGCGATGGCTATTAGTCTGGAACATGCCGTACCGGTTGGTCAGAGAAATGCCACCGGCCTGACCGATGCACCGGCAACCGTGGACCCGGTGAAGCGTTATCTGCATTTCGAGAAGGCATACCTGAATGATGAACTGGATCCCAGTTTCAAGGGTCTGAGCGTATGGGACTACCGGATGGTCGTCGATGGCGAAGAGCCGGATAAGATTCTCACTTGGGGTCGGCAGATGCTCAGTAACTATCGGCCTGATCATATTGCCACCAAGGACTACCGCTGGCGTTATGTGGAGGCGGTCAGGACAGAGGTAAAGTACGGGTCGCAGGACAACAAATACGACAAGCCCGAACTGCAATTTTTCCAGAATATCCTGATGAACGGCGGGGTCTGCGGACGGCGAGCCTTCTTCGGACGCTTCATTCTGCGTGCCTTCGGAATTCCTACCACGGCTCGTCCGCAGAGCGGTCATGCCGCCTTGGTGCACTGGACACCCGATGGCTGGGTGGTCTGCCTTGGCGCCGGCTGGGGAAAAGGCTGGACCAAGACACGTTATACGAAAGACCTGGACTTCCTGGCAACTACGCAGGCACGGGAAAATGAAAAGCAATACCTGCAGGTCAAGCGAGCACAGTGGATTGGCGACGTCTTGGGAGAGACACGGGTCTTCGGCTTCCTTTCCGGCGATCCCGACTTCTGGTATGCCGTGGCGCTTTACCGTCAGCGGGCAATTATTGAAGAGGCCAAGGCCGTGACGCTGGCCGCAGTCGGCGAGGACATTGGCGAGGCGAACGAAACCAAGGAGAAGGTTGACATTGCGAAGGTGACCATAACCGAAACGGATAAGAAGATTCTCGTCGGCCCGGACGGGGTGATCACCATTCCCGCGGCAGCCTGCAGTAAGCCCACCAAGAACACGGGGAAGATCATTTTCATGAAGAGCAACCTTGGTGGAATGCAATTGCATTACAGCCGTAACGGCAAGCCCGAGAAGTTTGAATACACATTCGACGCACCGAAGGCCGGGAAATACACCCTTACCGCACGGGTGGTAACGCCCAGTTGGAAGCAGCATCTCATGATTACGGCCAACGGCGACGAAAAGCCAATTGACATCGCATTGCCCTTCACTGTGGGCATGTGGGATAAGACTCAACCAGTCGAGATCACGCTAGCCAAGGGAAAGAATGTGCTGACGTTTTCCCGCGAGCCTGAGGAGGGCCTCAAAGGAGTGACCATTAAGGACTTCACACTGACGCCTGTTCATCCGTTATAACCAGGCAACATACAAATCAAGATAAATACCGCCCACTCCGGACAGCGTTTTCTTTGTAACAACGGGTAGGCTCATACCTGCCTTACAGCGAAACATCGTTATAAAAAGAAGACCACAGTTTTTACGATTCTGTGGTCTTCTTCTATGTTACGCTTCTAATCTATGTTACGCTTCTAAGTAGATTAATAACGGCTTCGGCCACCGCCGCCACCGTAACCGCCGCCGCCACCAGATGGACGAGGCTTGGCTTCGTTCACCTTGAGAGCTCGGCCACCAGAGTCTTTTCCGTCCAGTGCACCGATCGCAGCTTGAGCTTCAGCATCGCTGCCCATCTCGACGAAAGCAAAACCTTTGCTTCGACCGCTGTCGCGATCCATGATGATTTGAGCACTTTCGACCGTGCCGTGCTCACCAAACATCGTTTCCAGGTCTGATTGAGACGTTTCGTAACTCATGTTTCCAACATACACTTTTTTACCCATAACAAAATCTCCTGTTATTTTCGGGTACATGACCAACATTCAACTTTCCAGGTCACAGAGAAAGCGGCTGAAAACTCAGCCTCATAAAAAATGGAAGGTTGAAGGAGAAATTTCGGTGGGAAGCAGAAATGAAACTGTCTCAAACCGGACTTACACGTTCAGCGAACCAATCTCTATATCAGAAGCACTGTAGCAGTATATTGGGGTTCTGTCAAGGGTTAAATTATTTTTTTCTTGTTTTTCTGGAAATATCAATGATTTAACGCAAAAAACGACGATGTTGCTTCGCCACTGAGCAGCTAAAAACTAAACCTTAAAGGAGTTGTAGCGGATAATTAACCTTCGATAGCCATGAAAATCTCATATTAATTTTGCCATTTTCTCGGATCGCCACATTCCATGATAACATCCAGACGAGCCTTTCTTTCACGCTCACACCGAATCCGTAACGCTTGTTCGGCCGGTCCGCCTTGGCGGTGAAGGATATCGGAAATTCGCATTGCGTGTTTTTTATTTATCGTTTTTTGCCCCAACTCCCTGTTTTTTGCCCCAACTCCCTGTTTTTTGATAATTCGGCTTCCGCTGGAGATCGTCATAATCGCCGCCCGGTTGCAATTCCAAGGCTAAAATGAAGAACGGTCCGAACGGTTTGTGTTTGTCTTTGACCGTTTTGTAATATTTCGCCGCCTCTTCGGGAGTGTCGAACTGGGCCAGCATCACGCAATTATCCGTACCACGTTCAAATTCCACAATGCAGTGTTTTTTTGTGGCTTCACCGGAGTCAGGTTGCGATTGATCCTGGACGCAGTGGTGAAAGGTCGCCACTTCCTCCTCCATGTGAAATCGAGCCAACGTCTCACCTTTACCCTGTTTAAATTTTATAACTCTATACATTGTTTCTTCCTTTCCCACATCGGCGCAGAGGACCGCCCGCTTTCTTGCCAATACCGCCGGTTTTTCGCATTGGCGTTGCACGGTTTTCGATTCGCCCATTGGTCACAGATCTGGCAAAAACCGAAATTCTCCAAAGAAATTCTTTATACGAACTTCCAGACTTATCTGATTATATCAGATTCACCACCCTAATGCAATCCCAAAATTCAGCACAAAACTTTTCATATTATCCCAATGGGTGATATTCACTGCTATTAATTCGTCCCACAAGATCGTATTCACGCCGTTCGGTTATTATTGCCGAGACGATGATACCAGATTCTGTATTCATCTGCGGCTCGGCGACCAAATAGCATTCGCTGTCGATCTCAGGCGCCTGGCCGATGTGCCGAGCAACAAACCATTGCCGGTTTGCATCCAGTTCCTTCGGGCAGAGGTCTTGTTCCGGCAGTTCGCCGGTTATCAGGCACGGCAAACGACTGCCGATCAGTGCCTCGCCATGTCCGAAAGCGATCTCCTGCTGCGCCTGCATCAATTGCTCGAACCGCTGTTGTTTGGTTTCTTCGGCGATTTGACCTTTGATGCAGGCCGCCGATGTGCCCTCTTCTGCGGAATACATAAAACAACCCACCACTTCAAAACGATACTCACGCACAAACTCAAGCAATTCCTCGAATTCCTGATCCGTTTCCGTCGGAAAACCCACCAACATGGTGGTGCGAATAGTCAGATTGTCAATTGTCCGACGCAGTTTTTCGATCAACTGCTCGGTGCCTTCCCGATCGATCCTGCGATTCATCAGTTTGAGTATGCGATCGTTTATGTGCTGCAGCGGCAAATCGATATACGGCGCCACCTTCTCGCACTCGGCAAAGGCCGCTATTTGCGCCTCGGACAGCGTCGCCGGATGCGCATAAAGCACACGCAGCCAGCGAAGCTCTTCAATATTGTTCATTTCCCGCAGCAGCCCTGCCAGTCCCGGCTCGTAACCCAAATCGATCCCGTAACTGCTGGTTTCCTGTGCGATCAGGTTCAGTTCCACCGCCCCGTCGCCGACCAGTTCCCGGGCTTCTTCGATGACCGCTTCCGGCGGTTTGCTTCGGAATGGGCCGCGTATAACGGGGATCGTACAAAAAGTGCATTTGCGATCACAACCTTCACTGATCCGCAGATACGCCCAGCACGGCTCGGTTATTCTTAGCCTGGCCCGATCGTTAAGAACTTGACCGTCAAAAGGTCCGGTCTGGATAATTGCTCGACTGCTGGAGCCACTTTCAATTTTGCCGGATGTCTTACGCGAATCGCCGACCACCCGGCGAACGATCTGAGCAATCTTATCCCGCTGGGCCAGTCCCACCACCGCATCGATATCGGGAAACTGTTCGATCAATTTCTCACCCCGGTATTGCGCCAAACAACCTGCAGCTATAACACAGCCAATCTGACCGGCTCGTTTCCGTTCAAGACAATATTCGATATTTTCCCGAGCTTCTTCACGGGCCTCGGCAATAAATCCGCAAGTATTAATAATAACCGCATCAGCCGGATCGTCCGAACCAACCAGTACCAAACCCGCCTCCGCCAGCACAGCGAGCATTTTTTCGCTGTCCACCAGGTTCTTGGCACAGCCCAATGTGATAAAACCGACTTGCAAATGAGATGATGGATGGTTTGATTTCACGGCGATTCCACCGGGGCAGATTGTTGCAGGTAACTGGTTCGGTTTCGGTCGATAGTCGATTTCTCAACTGCCGACATCTTCTTCGATATATTCGTATTCTTCCTCTTTTACCTCATCCGCTTCGTCCGTTTCCTCCAGCCCATCTTCCGGTTCTTCGCCTTCGATATCTTCCATATCCGGCTCGGTTTCTTCTTCCTGCAGGTCACGGTAACCAGCGGCGGCATCACGTGCCATTTGCTTACAGATAGTTTCATACTCCGCCAGCGTTATCAAAACTTCCCGCGCCTGCGAACCTTTATATTCACCCACGATACCCGCCGCCGCCATCTGATCGATCAGTCGCGAAGCCCGCGAGTAACCAACCGTCAAACGCCGTTGCAGCAGTGAGACGCTGCCACGTTTGGTCTCCAGGACCATGCGTACCGCCTCATCGAACAGTTCATCTTTTTCCTGTCCGCCCGCATCGAAGCGATCGATCTGCACCAATTCCGGGTGATAATTAGGCTGAGCCACCTCTTTGAGATATTTGACGACACGATTGATCTCCTCATCGTCGATGAAGGTCCCCTGGGCACGCACCAGATCACTGGTGCCAGGTTGCAGGAACAACATATCACCGCGTCCCATCAGCGCTTCGGCGCCGTTTTGATCCAGTACGATTCGGCTGTCCATTCGCGCCGCTACGCGAAAACTGATCCGACAAGGCATATTACTCTTGATCAGGCCGGTTACCACCGTAGCCTGCGGTCGTTGCGTTGACAACACCAGATGAATGCCCACCGCTCGACTCTTTTGTGCCAGGCGCACGATATACGCCTCCACTTCCTTGGCCGAGGTCATCATTAGGTCCGCCAATTCGTCAACTATAACTACCAGGTACGGCAGGCGCTTCGGTATCTTTATTTTTTCTTCTTCGGTGCCAGGATCGAAACGTTCGTATAATTGTTCTTTGGTAAGTCTATTATAGTCAGTGATATGTCGCACTTTCGCCTCCGCCAGCAGCGCGTATCGTTCATCCATCTTTTCGGTCAGCCATTCGAGAATCTGCTCGGCCCGTTTCATTTCCGTCACAATAGGGCACATCAGATGGGCCAGGTCGGCAAACGTCGCCATTTCCACCATCTTCGGATCAATCAGGATAAGCTTAACCATATTCGGCCGTTGCGTCAGCAGGATACTGGTAATGATACTGTTGACGCAGACGCTTTTACCAGAACCGGTCGTACCGGCGATCAAAAGGTGAGGCATACTGGTAAGATCGACCACCAAAGCATTGCCCGAAGCGTCCTTACCCAGAAACAGCGGTATCTGCATCTTTGTCGCCCTGTCGCCGGACAATCGCAGCAGTTCCCTGATACGTACCGTTTCCGCCTCACTGTTAGGCACTTCTATTCCGATGGTGTGCTTGCCGGGTATCGGCGCAACCACTCGCACTGCAGGAGCACCAAGCGAACGACCCAGGTCATTGGAAAGGTTCGATATCTGCGAAACTTTAATTCCAGGAGCCAGCTTCAACTCGAACATGGTAATAACCGGTCCTGTCTCCATTTCCACCACATGGGCATCCAGGTTGAATTCGGCAAGTGTCTGTTCCAGCATCCGTGCACGTTCCTTGACCACCTTTTCCTGCAGAGACGTAAAACCTTGTACCGAATCCTCCAGCAAATCCAGCGGTGGAAAACTGTAATCAGAATAATCTTCCAGGTTGGCTCCGGCCGGACAACTGGACGGCTGCGCCACTGGCCCGATCATTCGCGCCAGCACCGTAGATACCGTTTGCCGTGAAGATGTGTTTTTCGTTTCACTGTCTTCTTCAGGTTCAGACTCGATCTCTGTCAATTCACGGTGTAATATGGATTCTTCTTCCAGGTCTTCGTCGTCGAGATTAATTTTCCCTTTGTTCAGAGTCGTTGCGATTGTCACCGCTTTTTTCACCGTCGCCAAACCGGTTCTCTTCGTCTGGAACGTGATATTCACCGCCTTGACGCCGATCCCCGCCAACACGACACTTGAACGTAACAGCAGTTTCAACAGCATTAGTACCACGTTGTCCGCTGCCAGTAACAATCCCACCATTGTGGCTGAAACAAGTACCAGTATTGTTCCGGTCACGGCCGTACGGGCCAAAAGAAAATGTCCCAGTGCGATCCCAACCACTCCGCCGTTACCGTGACTAAGCGAATTCTCGCCGCCATGACTGATCAGATACGACCCGGCTGCCAGGGCTACACTTGTCAGTAACACACCGATAATCCGCAATGTCATCTGCTCGAGTTTCCGCCCCGTACTGTAAAGTATCAGCCAAACTGCCAGCCCAACCAGCCCGGGAATGGTGGCTGGGCCAAGATAGTAATTACTAAAATAAGCCAGATAGGCGCCCATCGGCCCGCAGAGATTCTTAAACGACCCCGTAGATAGCACATCGGGATTGGGCCAATCGTAAATGCTGAAACTATACAAACTCACTGAGAAAAAAACGCACACACCAAGCCCAAAGCTTGACCAGACAATACGGTTTACATTGACACGATCCTGCATAAAAAACCAGCTTCCCTCATTCCGCCTCAATTCCAACTCACCCACCCATCTACCCATACCACCATTCATTTATCGGGCAAATCATAATTAACCCTGTAAATAATTAACCTTAATTCGACCGACCAATTTCTGCCCGCCATAAATGCTTGTATAATAGCAACTTACCCTCCATCGCCCAACAGCCCCCATGCCCGCCAAAAGTTGAGGACCCGGCTTGTCAATCACTCATAAACGCCGCTAACCGCCGTCTTTGACGCTGACGCCATCTTTCACCAGCTTTTCCGCCAGTTTGACAATAGCCGTTGCTGCCGTTGTTTTTCGTACCTGGCCAAGGCCCTGCCACTTGCCGTCACGTCGCAGAATCTGAACCTCGGTTCGATCTGCCCCAAACGCCTTCGGGCTGTTTAACACAATAGCATCCAGGTTCTTCAGGACCATTTTCATCTGGGCGTTTCGTCGGCCAGATCGGTCCTGCATCGCAAAACCTATTAAGACCTGATGCTTCTTGCTTTGCCCTAACTTCGCCAGAATATCAACGGTACGTTTAAGCACAAGGGTAAAAGACTGGTCTGTCTTTTCGATCTTCTGCTTTTTCGGCTGCCGTGGCTTGTAATCGCCTACCGCCGCGGTCATAATCACACAATCGCAGCGGCCAAAGTGATCACGTACCGCACGGGCCATCTGATCACTGGTAACAACATCGATGCACCGCAAACCACTCGGAGCAGCCAAACTCACCGGTCCGCTTACCAGTGTTACCTCGTGTCCACGCCGCAATGCCGCCGCTGCGCATGCGTAACCCATCTTCCCGGTCGAGCCGTTACTGATGAACCGTACCGGGTCGATATATTCACGCGTAGGACCGGCTGTTATCAAAAAATGCATAATATAAAAACCCGGCAGGGGCTACCCTGCCTGACTTACTAATCACCTACTCATTCGATTCCGTTAGCAATTCGACAATCCGCTTAAAAATCTCTTGCGGTTCACTCATTCGCCCGACACCTTCGGTTCCACAAGCCAGCCTGCCCTTCTCCGGACCGACAAAATGAACCCCCATTTGCAAAAGGCTCTTTACATTACGCTGCGTAACAAGATTTTGCCACATCCGATTATTCATGGCCGGGGCCAACAAAATCCCACTCCCGGCGCTGCACAGCAAAGTGCTTACCAGATCGTCACATATCCCACCGGCCATCTTGCCAATGATATTGGCCGTAGCCGGCGCTACGACAATCAGATCTGCTTGTTCGGCCAGGCTTATGTGCCGGGCGTCATACACTGCCTCGGCATCAAAAAGGTCGCTATATACCTTTCGCCCGGAAAGCGTACTGAAAGTGACAGGACCGACAAAATGCTTCGCGTGCGCGGTCATCACCACCGTTACCCCGGCACCCCACTGCACCAACTGCGAACACAACATCGCCGACTTGTACGCGGCGATACCACCGGTAACCGCCAGCAGCACTTCATAATTGTACAGCTTATCCGCCACGCTGCCTCCATAGCCGCCTTTATAGGTTCCCTTTAGTCTTCTTCTAATACTTCTTCGAGTACTTCGCTTTTAAATCCTCCGAAATTGGACGGATGCAATAGACTGTGACTCTTTTCGTAATCGATAACGATCTTTTCTTCGGCTATCTCCTGTACGGCTATTTCGATCAGAGTCTTGCCATGCGCGTCCACCAGCGGCCGCGACCCCTCCACCAACTCTTTCAGACGACGCTGTATTAGGGCCGTAAGTTTGAATTTTCCACCTAGTTTTTTTACCAGCTCGTCGCCCTTTAACAAAGGTATCATACATTCTACTCCTATAGCCGGCATGGGCCGGAACCATATAAGATTAACACCTATACAACCTCTATTTAATTAGTTCGATCATTGCTTTTATCGCTTCACCCAAATCTTCATTGATAAGGGTATGCTTAAAGTTCTTGATGTTTCGGGCCTGTTCGATTTCCCATTGAGCCTTGGACAAACGTTTTTTTATTGTTCCCGCGTCATCTCGCCCGCGACGCTGCAACCTCCGGTGCAACTCCTCGTCGCTCGGAGGCAAAACCAGAATTCCCACCGCCTCCGGAAAACTGTCAAATATCTGCGCCGCACCCTGTACGTCTATCTCCAGCAGTACAGTTTGACCCGCATTCAGTTTTTCTATTACCGGCTGTCTCGGCGTACCGTAGTAGTGGTCGAATACACGGGCATACTCCATGAATTCTTCTGCGCCTATTTTGTCCTTAAACTCCTTTTCGCTCAAATAATAATAATCTTTACCGTCAATCTCGTTTTTACCTTGTGGTCGCGTTGTAGCCGAAACGCTTAATTGCGCATTCGTTTGACGTATTGCCTCTCGAACCAAAGTACTCTTGCCGGAACCACTTGGCCCACTGACCACAAAAAGCTGTCCGTCTCTTTTTCGGCCCGCCCGCTCGCAATGTTCTTTGCCGCAATGATCCATGTCATCCCTTTGCAGGACGGGCCTTCATTGTAGTGAGCCACAATGACGGTTTTTATCGACTACTCTACGTTTTGCACCTGCTCTTTGAGTCGATCGATCGCCACTTTGATTCCCACCACATGATGGCTGATCCCGGCGTCGTTGGACTTGCTGCCTATGGTATTTGCCTCACGCAGCATCTCCTGCGTCAAAAACTCCAACCGCCGACCCGCCTGTTCGTCCGATTCGCATATCTCATCAAACTGATCCAAATGCGATTGAAGACGCGAGATTTCCTCGTTGATGTCACTTCGCTCAGCGAATATGGCTACTTCCTTAATCAGCGATTCTTCGTCAAGCTTCAAATTGACACCAGACAACAACTCGTTCACTCGCCTCTCGACACGATCGCGATACCGATTCACTGCCTTGCCCGACAGCTTGGACAGGGCTTCAAGATTTTGTTTTATCTCCTGACAGTTCTTTTTAATATCTACCAGGATGCTCTTGCCTTCTTCGATCCGCATTTGCCGTAGCTTCTCCAACCCCTGGCAAGTCAGTTCTTTGATAATATCAAGAAAAAATTCATGTTCTTCATCGCTGTACTCGCGAAGTTGACACGCGCCAGGCAGTTGCAGAATCCCAGCCAAATCTATATGAACAGCTTCCTGCCCACGGAGCGTACGAATCTGTTCCAGATGTCTCATATAATCTTGTACTACACCATGATTAACTTCAAACGTGCCGGCGGCGCTAACACTACGTAGATGAAGAATATATGTGATCGATCCTCGGCACAGATGTTCGCGAATAATTAGTTGAACCCTTGGCTCGGCAAAAGAAAGAACATCAGGAAGTTTGATCGAAGTTTTTAAAAATCGGTTATTCAACGCCTTAATTTCCACCTGGAAACTTATCCCTTTAGCTTCGCGTTGCGCCTCGCCGAACCCGGTCATGCTGTGCAGCATAATTCAACCTCTTATAGCCTGATCGACCATATACAACAAAAGTATTTCGTACCCTGCTTAATCTCGAAGAATGTTTTGACGCCGGGATCAATGCTCCCAAAATACCTCTGACGCCGACATCCTTTCTGCGACTTCGTGACTTTCACCCTTAGCTTACTCGTCTTGTATCGGCGGTTCTGTACCCGCCGTCTCGCCCACCCCGCCTTCGGGACTGACGTCATCTGGTGGTGTTGGAGTAGTGGTTCCCGTCTTAGCCGGCGCCGTCGGCTGCTGCTCCGGCAAAACGCCTGAAGGCTCCGGCGCCGTTGACGATCCCATCGCACCAATCGAAGTCTCGTCCGATGGATTAACAGGCTTGTAATTCATCGTCAAGATCATAGCCAGCAACAAATACGAACCTACCATTACGATAGTGATCCACGTAAAGACATCGCCGGTCTTACTCCCAAAAGCACTTTGTCCGCCCGCACCGCCAAAGGCCGCCGACAAACCACCCCCTTTGCCCTTTTGCAGTAAAACGACTACTATCAACAAAATACTGGCGATAACAAAAACCACCGCCAACGCCTGCCAATACCACTTGATGTCAGCCAATAACATAAAGTCCATCTTTTACTCCTGATCTTTCTGAATACCACCTTGGATGATCCCCATGAAATCATCCACTTTAAGACTCGCTCCACCCACTAATGCGCCGTCAACATCCGGCTGCCTCATCAGTTCCGCTGCATTGCCCGGCTTAACACTTCCACCATATTGGATCCGTGTAGCCATTGCGATGTTTTCGTCAAATATATCCGTTAGTATCTTCCGGGCAAATGAATGTGCTTCCTGGGCCTGACTCGGCGTAGCCGTCCTGCCCGTACCGATTGCCCAGACCGGCTCATAAGCAATGGTTATCTGCCCCATTTCTTCTTTACCGACACCTGCCAAGCCTTCACACAGGTGACGTTCGATCACCGCTTCGGTTTGGTTATTGTCTCGTTCTTCCAGCAGCTCGCCGATACACAGGATAACTTCCAGACCGCCGGCCAAACACGCCAGCAGTTTCTTGTTAATGAGCTGATCGCTTTCGCCAATAACGTGCCGCCGTTCAGAATGACCCACAAGAACATATCGGCAGCCTACATCTTTGAGCATCTCAACGCTGACCTCACCAGTATAGGCGCCGTTGGCCTCGTAATACGCGTTTTGAGCACCGAAATCGATGTTTTTGCTGGTGAGTGATTCGGCTACGGCTGTCAAATAGACAAAAGGAGGGAAGACGGCTACGTCAACCATTTTGGAGTTTTTATTATTGGTCAACCGTTCGCTCAGTGCTGAGGCCAAAGATTTGGCCTGGGAACCGTTCAGGTTCATTTTCCAATTGCCCGCTATGAATTTTTTGCGCATCCTTACGGCTTCCTGCAAACTATAAGTCTATGTATTGTAATGTTTTAAGCCTTCATTGCACTAAAATACAGATAATACGTAATCCACCAGTATATCAGTCAAATAACCCATTTGCAACTGCTAATTATGCTCTTTATAGAAGATATCTGAAAAGATATTACGGGCGGTCGGGAGAATTGATGTAACTCCTTATTTTTCGCAGCGGGAAATTGTTGTACTGGATGCCCGATCAAGTCGGGCATGACAACTACAGTGCTTGTTTTTTGTGGCGGAGAATTGATGTAACTCCTTATTTTTCGTAGCGTGAAATTGTTGTAACTCCTTATTTTACATTGTTGGAATTGATGTAAGTGCTTATTTTTATGTAACGATTATAACGATTAGGCAAGATGGGTAAGAAAAAACCGCGAAATTCGGCGAAATTTGGATGAATTCTGATGAAAAGTGATGTGGTTTGTACCCACTTTGCACTATGTTTGTACCATGTTTGTACTATGTTTGTGCTATGTTTTGATGAGTTTTGATGAGTTTTGATGTTAAAATAGGTAAGATTCACCACCAAGTAACAAAGAAGCGAAGAACACGAATTTTCGAAAATAAAAAACGAGAAGGACACGAAGATTTTAGAAGACACAAAAAGAGGGAGGGGGTTTTATTGGGTAAATGGGCAGGGTAGGGGGGATGGGTAGAGTAGGTGTGATAGGTAAAGTTAGATGTCAGATTTGAGATTTCAGAAGTCAGAAGATAGAGGGTGGAGTTGGGAGGGGAAGTTGGGGGCAGGGGTTGGGGAAGGAAAGAGGGCGGACCAGTTGGGGAGGGGGTGGCGCGAACTTGGAGGGGGCGGAGTTGGAAATGTGGTGAGTGGGGAAGATGAGAAAAAAATAGGAGATTGGTTGGATTTGAGAGATAATTCGCTTGACGGTGGTGTATGGGGTTTGGTATTATAGAGTATATGTATATGGCAAAGTTGGTTGTCCGAATGAGGGAAATTTTACATTTGCGGAGCGAAGATCAGGAGGTGGTTTCCATGTGGACAGGGAAATCGAGATTGGTAGTTGGGCTGGTGGTTGTTTGTTTTTGGGCGAGTACAATACAGGCAGGTGAACAGGGGGAGATCTACGGCTGGGGGAGTCAGAAACTCCCGAACGATCCACTGGCGGATGTTTCCAAAATCGCCGCCGGAGGGGGACACAGTCTGGCGTTGAAGTCGGACGGCTCGATTATCGGATGGGGTTTGGATGCTTGGTTTGCCCAGGCGACGCCACCTGTGGGCAATGACTTTGTTGCCATCGCCGCCGGAGGGTCACACAGTCTTGCGTTGAAGTCGGACGGCTCGATCGTCGAATGGGGGTATGATGGTTATGGTCTGGGGAGTCCGCCTGAGGGCACTGTCTTCATTGCCATTGCGGCAGGATATTTTCACAGTCTGGCGCTCAGGTCGGACGGCTCGATCGTCGGATGGGGTAACGATTATTATGGTCAGGCGAGTCCGCCTGGGGGCAAGGGCTTTATCGCCATCGCCGCCGGAGGGGGACACAGTCTGGCGCTCAAGTCGGACGGTTCGATCGTCGGATGGGGGAGGAATGATGATGGTCAGGCGACGCCACCAGCGGGCAATGACTTTGTTGCCATCGCCGCCGGAGAGGTACACAGCCTTGCGCTTAAGTCGGATGGTTCGATTGTCGGATGGGGCAGCGATTATTATGGTCTGTCGAGTCCGCCTGTTGGCAATGACTTTGTTGCCATTACCGCTGGAGAGGAACACAGCCTTGCGTTGAAGTCTGACGGTTCGATCGTCGGATGGGGGTGGGATGGTTATGGTCAGGCGAGTCCGCCGTCGGGCAATGATTTTGTTGCCATCGCTGCCGGAGGGTATCACAGTCTTGCGATGAAGTCTGACGGCTCGGTTGTCGGATGGGGGTGGAATGAGTTTGGTCAGGCGATGGGTTCTGGTGACAATGACTATGTTGCCATTGCCGCCGGAGAGGAACACAGTCTTGGTCTGAAGTCTGATGGCTCAATCGTAGGATGGGGAAGCAACTATGTGGACGGTTATATCTATTGTGGTCAGGCGACGCCGCCGTCGGGCAATGATTTCGTTGCCATTGCTGCGGGATATTATCACAGTCTTGCGTTGAAGTCTGACGGTTCGATCGTAGGATGGGGAGGAATGGGGAGGGATAATTATATTTTTGCGACGGAGTCTGTGGGCGATGGTTTCGTTGCCATTGCCGCCGGAGGGTATCACAGTCTTGCGTTGAAGTCGGACGGTTCGATTGTGGAATGGGGGAATGATTATTGGGGTCAGGCGACACCGCCGATGGGCAATGACTTTATCGCCATCGCCGCTGGATATCAACATAGTCTTGCGATGAAGTCTGATGGTTCGATTGTTGGATGGGGGTGGGATGAATTTGGTCAGGCGACGGCGCCCTTGGGCAAAGGCTTCGTTGCCATCGCCGCCGGAGGGGATCACAGTCTTGCGCTCAAGTCTGACGGTTCGATTGTAGGATGGGGGAATGATGAGTATGGTCAGGCGAGTCCGCCGGTGGGCAATGACTTTATCGCTATTACCGCCGGAGGGTCACACAGTCTTGCGTTGAAGTCGGACGGCTCGATTGTGGGATGGGGGTGGGATGATAATGGTCAGGCAACGGTACCGACGGGCACTGATTTTATCGCCATCGCCGCCGGAGGGACACACAGTCTTGCGATTAAATATGTTTTTCCGGTGGATATAAATAATGACCACCGGGTTGATCTGTCGGATTTTGGGATAGTCAGTGCTGGGTGGATGGAAAGCAAGTGTGATGAGTACAATGATTTCTGTAGTGGGGCGGACATCGACCATACGGGTGATGTTGGGCTGGGCGATCTGCTTATACTGGCCGAGAATTGGCTGGAAGGTGTGCCTTTTCCTACACCGGCATTTGGTCCTTATCCGACAGACGGAATGTCAGGTGTAAATCCAAACACGGAGCTAAGCTGGTCTGCGGGGGTAGGCGCTGTATCGCACAATATATATTTTGGCACGAGTAGTCCGGGTGTGTTCCAACGCAATCAGACAGGCGCCATGTTTGATCCGGGGCCGTTGGATTTCCAGACCACATACTATTGGCGGACCGATGAAGTTCAAGCTGATAGCAGCGTTGTAAAGGGTGATGTCTGGAGGTTTACGACTGGTTATCTTGTTGGGCATTGGGAGTTGGATGAGTTGAGTGGTATGGTTGCCGCCGATAGTGTTGGTGATAATGACGGGACGCTTAACGGTGATCCGACGTGGTGGCCGAGTGGTGGGAAGATTGGCGGTGCGCTGGAATTTGATGGGGTTGGTGATTATGTGGAAGTCGAAGGTTATAAAAGTATCAGCGGGTCGAATCCTCGGACTGTAAGCGCGTGGGTTAAGGTCGAATCAACTGGATCAACATTCTCGATTGTGCGTTGGGGCACACTGGAAATCAACGGCGGGCTGTGGTCTAATGTGATCAATGCCGACGGCAAACTGCGAGTCGCTGTGTGGGGCGGCAGTGTTGTCGGTGATACGGATATAGATGATGGTACATGGCATCATGTAGCGATTGTGTTGCCGGACAAAGCGAATGTAAAAGTTGAAGATATACGGCTTTATGTAGATGGCGAGCGGGAATATACCACCATCAGCAGCGGCAGTCAGACAATTAATACCGCTGTCGGGATGGATGTTTTGATTTCTTTAGATGGGTCTGTTGGTATGCTGGATGATGTTCGGATATACAACTATGCGATGAGCACGGGAGAAATTCGAACGCTGGCAGGTTTTCCTCCTGAGTTGGTGGCACATTGGGAGTTGGATGAGTCGAGTGGTACGGTTGCCAGCGATAGTGTGGGGGGTAATGATGGGACGCTTATGGGTGATCCGACGTGGTGGCCGAGTGGCGGCATGCTAGGTGGTACGCTGGAATTTGACGGGGACGGTGATTATGTGGAAGTCGAAGGTTACAAAGGTATCAGCGGGTCGAATCCTCGAAGCGTAACCGCATGGGTCAGGGCTGAATCAAATGGATCGATACTGTCGATTGTGTGTTGGGGTACGACGGAAATCAGCGGCGGGCTGTGGTCTAATGTGGTCAACGCCGACGGCAATCTTCGAGTTGCTGTGTGGGGCGGCAGTGTTGTCGGTGATACGGATATAGATGATGATACATGGCATCATGTAGCGATTGTGCTGCCGGATAAATGGAATGTGAAAGTCGAAGATATACGGCTTTATGTAGATGGCGAGCCAGAAAGTATCACCATCGACCATGGCAGCCAGACAATCGACACCGCCGTCGGAATGGATGTCTTCATTGCTCACGAAAGTTCCGATGGTTTTCTGGATGATGTTCGGATTTATAATTATGCGTTAAGCGAAGAGGAGATTGGTTTGTCGATGGGTGTGTTGTCGGCGTTTGGTCCTGATCCGGCAGATGGAATGTCAGGTGTAAATCCAGACACAGAGCTAAGCTGGTCTGCAGGAGGATGCGCTGTATCGCACAATATATATTTTGGCACGAATAGTCCGGGTGAATTCCAATGCAATCAGGTAAGTTCCACGTTTGACCCTGGGCCGTTGGATTGCGGGACTACGTACTATTGGCGGATCGATGAGGTTCAAGGTGACAGCAGCGTTATAGAGGGCGATGTGTGGAGGTTTACGACAGTTCCTCCCGGCTCGGCGTTTGGTCCTGATCCGGTAGATGGGGCAGCAGATGTGAATACAAGAATGGAGCTAAGCTGGTCCGCGGGAGACTGTGCGGTATCGCACAATATATACTTTGGCACGACGAGTCCGGGTGTGTTCCAGGGCAATCAGACAGGCGCCACGTTTGACCCGGGGGCGTTGGAATTAGAGACGATGTATTATTGGCGGATCGATGAGGTTCAAGCTGACAGCAGCGTCGTAGAGGGTGATGTCTGGAGGTTTACGACTCGATCTGATATGCTTGTTGGGTGGTGGGAGCTTGACGAAAGCGAAGGTGGTACGGCATACGATAGTGCAAATGGTCACAATGGTACGCTTAACGGGGATCCGGTGTGGTGGCCGAGTGATGGGAAGATTGGTGGGGCGCTGGAATTTGATGGGGTCGGTGATTATGTGGAAGTCGCAGGTTACAAGGGTATCAGCGGATCGAATCCTCGGACTGTAAGCGCGTGGGTTAAGGTCGAATCAACTGGATCGACATTCTCGATTGTGCGTTGGGGTACGACGGCAATCAGCGGCGGGCTGTGGTCTAATGTGGTCAATGCCGACGGCAAACTGCGAGCCGCTGTGATTGGCGGCAGCGTTGTCGGTGATACGGATATAGATGATGGTACATGGCATCACGTAGCGATTGTGTTGCCGGATAAAGAGGATGTGAAAGTTGAAGATATACTGCTCTATGTAGATGGCGGGCAAGAAGATGTCATAATCAGCCTTGGCACACAGACAATCGATACCGCTGTCGGGATGGATGTTTTGATTTCTTTAGATGGGTCCGTTGGTATGCTGGATGATGTTCGGATTTATAATTATGCGCTTAGTGAGGAGGAGATTGGTGCGTTGGCGGGTGTGTTGTGACAGTGAGTGATGGAAGACACAAGTGTGGAAGATAGACCCCTGCCTTCGCAGGGGTGACAGTTGTTCGCGGGGGTGACACGTAAAAGTCCGCGTGGGCTAAGAGTCCACCCCTACAAGACTACCGGAGAAAAGTCCGCGTGGGCTAAGAGCACCACCCTACAAGACTGGTATCGTTTTCGATGGAGACATTGGCTGGGTTGGCTGGGCGGACGAGAGAGATACTGGGAATTGTGGAGGTGGTGACGGTAGGAATATTTACGATTGAGTATCTGTTGAGCACATCTTCACGCTGGTGGGAATGCCCAGCACAACGATAGTGTCACCCACAGCCGTGAACACATCACATGCCGTGCCATCTCCTCCGGCAAAAAGCAACAGTAGGATTGATAATCAAGCCGAGTCTCTTCAACGTATGTTAATCCTGACGGTCTGACTTGCGATGCTTTTTCAGATACGCTCTCCATGTGATGGCCCATTTCTCCGGATCGTCTAATGTGCTGTGGTCGATCTTGTGCACTACGCTGTTGTAAGGCGCGTTTTTTACTTTCTCCGGGTTGTCATACGCTTCTTGCACAACCTTTCGCAGTCCTGCCAGGTATTCGTCCAGTTCATCCTTGGAGTAGGATTCCGTAGGTTCAATAGTAAAAGGCTGGGGCACCACAAACGGATGATGGCTGGACCACAGATGAAAACCAAAATCAGCCATTCTGCGGGTCACATCTTCGGTAGTTACGCCGGTATCCTCCGTCAGTTGTTCCCAGCTATATCTGACTTGTTCGATACGGTGTTTGCCTGCGCTATACGGAGACGCGGCGCCTCTGATTTTCCTGATATTTTCCAGCAAATAATTATTGTTCAATACCGCGATTTGTGCTGTTTCTTTCAATCCCGCGGCGCCCAGGCTCATGATCCAGGCATAGGCCCTTATGATTGCGGGGAAGACGCCATAGAATCCACGCGTCTTGCCGATAGTCTGCGGCAGGTCATAGTCCAGGAAGTATTCTTTGCCGTCGAAGCCCACGATCGGCACGGGCAGGAAGTCAATAAGATTATCGACAACGCCCACAGCGCCCGAAGCGGGGCCGCCGCACCCATGCGGAGCCGAGAACGTTTTATGCAGATTGAAAAAGCACATATCAAAGCCCGCCTCACGCGCTCGCGTTATGCCTAATATCCCATTGGTATTGGCCTGATCGTAGCCACACAAACCGCCGGCCTTGTGAATGATATCTGTAAACTCACGGATTTGCGGATTAAAAATGCCGGTATCTTCCGGGTTCGTAATAAACAACGCCGCCGTGCGATTCGAGACGGCCGCCTTGAGGGCCTCGACTTTCACAAGTCCGTTTTTGGCGGGATACAGCGTAATGACTTTGTAGCCCTTGACCGCTGCCGCTGCCGCATCGGACGGATGCGAGAAGATGGTGGTGATGATCTCGTCTCTCTGGTCGGCCTCACCGCGTGAGCGATGATACGCCTCGACGATGTATGCCATTATAAGAATCGCCGCCGAGCCGGAACTCGGTTGCAGACTGAAGCGACTCATACCGGATATTTCCTGCAGAAAGCTATCGAGCCTATACATAATCTCCATCGCCCCTTGTGTCGTGCTTGGATCTTGCCAGGGGTGCAGCTCGGTGACCTTGGCAGATGCCGACAGCATCTTGTTGATCTTGGGATTGTACTTGACCGTGCATGTGCCCTGACCGATATCGATATTCAGATCGGCGCCGAGACACTGCTGCGACAGACGCAGGTAGTGCTTGAGCACCCGCATCTGGGAAATTTCCGGCAGGGCCGGCGGTTGCTTACGAATCATGTTGTCGGGCAGGGCCGATAGCCCATCCCCTACAGTCGCGACAACCTCCGGCTCAGCCTCCGGCACGAGAACGCCTCGTTCGCCGGGGGTGTGCAGCTCGAAAATAATCGGCTCATCCCACTTGGCCTGATGGAAATTTTCTCTCAATTTATATCTTGCTGTAGGTTCCACTATGGTCTCCTTTTGGTGAACAGATCACAGACATTCGCACAGAACCCTAACCAACTGGTCGATGTCCTGCTGGGTATGGGTCTCGGTAACGCAATACAGGGCTGATTGCCCTAATTCAGCGAAATCACCGCTCAGGTCCTTGCCGCCGAAAATCCCGCGGTCCAGCAGCATTTTGTTGATCTGGGCCACCGATTTACCGGTATCGTTGAAATCGACGACAAATTCCTTAAAATGGGCCGCCGCAAAGCGGGGAGCCTTCACTCCCTTGACGGCGGATAGTTTCTTCATAGCGTACTGAGCTTTTTGCAGGACATGTTGCCCAAGGTCTCGCATTCCCTTTGACCCCATCAGTGAAAGATACACCGCTGCGGTGATGCCCCACAAAGCGGCGGCGGTTCCCACGAATTCCTTACCTTTTTCACGGACCCCAAATGAGGTCCGGTCGTAGGCAACATCGCCAAAGCCATATTCGCCTTCGACGCAGGTCTTCGTAATGCCAAAGAGACGCGAAGGAAACTCCATCACGAATTTCTCCTCATCGCGAGTGCCGATGAAGCCCGCCAGAGCGCCGCCATAGTTCATGTGAATACCAAGAGGCTGAATATCACCACAGACAATGTCCGCGCCGTAGCGGCTCGGCGGAATCATGACCCCGAGCGAAATAGGATCGACTCCGACAATGCTCAGCGTACCGTTTGCGTGTGCCATCCTGGAAATAACCTGGCCCTGATCTTCGATAAATCCCAGGAAAGACGGATTCTCAAAATAAACGCCTGCAACCTCCGGCGACAACTTGGCCTTGAGATCATCCAGGTCCATACGCCCGGTGTCGGGACAATGTCGCACCAGCGTGACCTTGACGTTCGGCAGGCAATAGTTTTTCACAGCCCAAAGACGGTCCGGCCCGATCGTATCGATCACCAGAACTTCGCCCCGCCCGGTGATGCGTTCGGCCATACGCAGAGACGTGCTGGCAGCCTGACACCAGTCGAATGTGGGAACATTCACCACATCCACTTCCAGCAGTTCAGCCATCAGGCTTTCGTATTCGAACAACGTCTGAAAGCGACCATGATCCTCGTAAGGCTCACCTGCGTATGCCGTCAAAAACTCCGAACGTTGATTGATCTCATCGCACACAGCAGGCACGTAATGCCCCCAGCAGCCGCCGCCCAGAAAACTTATCATCTCATTACAGGCCCGATTCTTGGCGAGAATACCCTCGACATGCCGCTTCAGCTCGCATTCCGACCCCAGGGCATTCGGCAGATTCAACTCCCTGCCCAAACGCAGCGGCTCGGGAATATCTTCGTATAGCTCTTCAATACTCTTGATCCCAATCTCCTTCATCATCCGGGCCTTAACTGCCGGAACCGAATTGGGAATATAAGGATGCACAAAATCACTCTGTTTCTTCATGGATACCTCCGAAATTATATTGCCTGGACCTATCCTGATTCCATTGGCAAGAGCTAACCGTTGGAACCCTTGGAGCCTGATTATTTCAACTCCCCTGACCAACACAACCACCAAAAAAACAGCAACTTAGAACTAATATACCAATTCTCACTCCACCGTCAAGTATCCTTTCAACCTGCAAACCGGGATAACCAGGGATCGGCAAGCTCAAAGAGAATCATAAGAACAAGAGCCGGAATAAAATTAGCTGTTTTCATCTCTTTCAGTTTCAGCAGATTCACCCCTATCATAATGATCAGCAAGCCGCCAACAGCACAAATCGCATCAATCATGCCCTGTCCTACGTATGCAGCCATGGCACCAGACAGAACAGTCAGCCCACCCTGAACAATCAGAATTGAAAAGGCCGAAAAGGCTACGCCCCAACCCATAACAGCCGCAAGAAATATCGAAATAGAGCCATCCAGCACAGATTTCAGCAGCAGGAGCTGATAGTCCTTATCGACACCGGCCTTGAAAGACCCGACAATTGCCATCGCCCCGACACAAAACAGAACCGTAGCATCCAGAAACCCCATCGCAAATTGCCCCTCACCCATTGAGCCGGGCAGCTTATTTTGAATCCACCCGCCAAAACCCAAAATTCTCTCCTCAATCTGCATCAAGGTCCCAAGAACGCCCCCCAGAACAAGAGAAAACACCATATAAAGCCCACTACACGGCTTTTGCGACATAGAAATACCCAGAACCAGTATAAATACCCCTAACGCGTTGAAAATGGTTTTTTCATATTTCTCATGAATCTTCCCCCTAAGAGCCACTCCGACAAGGGAGCCAATCAGCACAGCCAATGCGTTTATTACAGTTGCAATCATATAGCCATAATATCACTTATCACGGCGTTGCATGGCACCTCCGATGTTAAAACTTCTTTAACGATGACTTTGCCACCTCTGCAATCCGCCGCCGCCGCTCGCCGGCAGTGTATATAAATGCTACAGCATCAGACCGGTCTGGTCAAGAGCAAAATCTCCTCGTGTCTCATGCTTTCTTCCGCCATTCACCCATCCATTTTCAGCCATAAAACTCGTTGATACATTGAGTTACGTATTCTATCTGCTCATCGGTCAACTCTGGCACGACCGGCAGCGCCAACACCTCCTTGCAGGCCTGCTCAGCTACCGGGCAGTCACCTTCCTTACCACCGAGATACGCGAAACACTCCTGCAAATGCAGCGGTGATGGATAAAATATCGCAGTCCCTATCTCCTTATCTGCCAAGAACTTGCGCAACTGATCGCGGCTCGGCGCTCGGATAACATATTGGTGATAAACATGACTGTTCCCTTCAGCGACCCTCGGCTTACCAACTTCCGCACCCAGCAGTTGGTCATACCGCTTAGCGTGTGCTTGCCGCCGTCGCTGCCACCCATCGAGATATTTCAGTTTTACACCCACCACCACCGCCTGCAGAGCATCCAGCCGAAAATTACCCCCAATCATACTATGATGATACTGGCTCGCTCCACCATGCACACGCAGCGAGCGGCAAAGATCGGCAAGTTTTTCATCCTCGCACAATATCATGCCGCCGTCACCGAAACATGAAAGGTTTTTCGTTGGATAAAAGCTCACAGACGCACAATCACCTAATTGCCCCGGCCGATGGCCGTTCTGGTCGCTGCCGATTGCCTGGCAGGCGTCTTCAATCACTTTTAACTCGTACTTTTTGGCCAGGGCCATGATTTCGGCCATGGGAGCCATTTGGCCGTAAAGATGTACAGGCATTATAGCCTTGGTCCGGTCGGTTATCGCTTCTTCCAGCTTGTTGAGGTCGATATTGAACGTATCCCTGTCTATATCAACAAAAACCGGCTTTGCGCCCACCCTGGCAATCGAACCGGCTGAGGCGTAAAAAGTAAAGGTCGGCACAATAACTTCATCGTCTGGGCCGATGCCCAAAGCCATGAGACTGCACAGCAGGGCATCTGTTCCGCTACTGACGCCCACCGCGTGTGCACATTGGCTGTAGTCGGCCAGGGCCTGTTCCAATTGCTCCACGGTTTCGCCTAAGACGCACTGCTGGCTTTCCATCAGTTCTAACACCGCTGGGACGATTTGTGCTTTTATCGACTGATACTGCTGTTTGAGATCGAGTAACGGGACCTTCATAGCCTATTTCCTCACTTTCGGTTTTCCTGTTTTTTAGTGGTATTTCTTGTCAGACAAAATCATTCCTATCTGTCTTGGCAGTTTGTCTATCTTAACAGTAAGAACCGATTTGCCAATTCAAAAAATGTAACAGTTCCGAACCGCCTGGCCAAGCTATGAGTAATATAATGTGAAATGTCGGTAATATCCGATATTATACCAATGGGTATGATAATTACTAGCAGAGCCATTTGTGACGCAAGCGTCAAAAGGATTGTAAAACGTTGATTGTGATACTGCACTTTCCGGGGAAATTATGTGGTTTGCGGCCCCATAACAGCGATTGAAGTCAAACAGTATTTTATAAAAAGGTGTAAGCGTTCAAAGAAAATTTAAATTGTTTACGTCACAGTCGGATTCATTTGCGCCCCGAAAGTCTAAACAGGTAGTCATATGCACAAATTCGTCTCAAAAGTATTTTTGAAAACAGTTCTGGTAATTTTCGTAATGTCTATAATCTGTTGGGGAGATTTTCGGGGCACACAGGCTCTTGACCAGAGCGGCCCGGAACTTGTTCGGGGATTCGTTTCGCCGCCGGATTCGGCAAAGCCAAGGGTCTTCTGGTGGTGGCTCAATAGCCTGGTGGACCGGGAGGCAATCACCCGCGATCTGGAGGAGTTTCGAGCCAAGGGAATCGGTGGTGTGCTCATAGTTGACGCGGGCGGGAATCCGGGTAAGGAGCCAATGCCCTCAGGTCCTGTTTTTATGGGAACCGAATGGAGGAACCTTTTCAAACATGCTCTTACCGAAGCGGCCAGGCTCAATTTAGAAGTCAGCGTTAATCTGGCCAGTGGATGGTGTACGGGCGGTTCCTGGATTACACCTGAATACGGGATGAAAGAGCATGCCTATTGCGTTACCAAGGTCACCGGTCCGCAACACTTTTCGGGGACTCTGGCGATCCCTGCCGGCACCGCGTATCGTGATGTCGCGGTACAGGCTTATCCGCAAGGCAACAGCATCGGCAATACCGCAGCGCTCATCGATCTGACCGCCCAGATGCAATCAGATGGGCATCTCGAATGGGATGTTCCCAACGGTAAATGGGTTATACTGCGGTTCGGCTATAAGAGCAGCCTGGTAGAGACGGCTTATTCCAGCGACAACGCCAAAGGACTTCATGTAGATGGCTGGAGTAAGTCAGCTTTGGATTTCCATTACAAATCCATGGCTTCAGTGCTTATCAACGATGCAGGGTCTCTGGCCGGTAAAACACTTAAATATTTGCATAATGACTCGTGGGAGAATGGATATCCGACATGGAGCGACGAGTTTGTAAATGATTTCCAGAAATATCGTGGCTATAGTATAAAGCCCTATCTTCGCGTGTTAGCTGACAGTTCAGCCGACGATGAGATTGCAAAGCGGTTTCGTTTTGATTTCCTCAAGACCTTTGCTGATGCCATGGCTGACAATCATTACGGACGGTTAACGGAGTTGGCTCACGCAGACGGCCTTCGTACTCACAATGAAGCCGCTGGTCCCAGTTGGCCAAAGAATGCTCCGATGGATGGATTGAAAAATCTGGGCCGATGCGATATTCCCATGGGTGAATTCTGGATGCCTTATGATGCGTATATAGCCAATGAGACAGGTTACGAGCAAAACTGGGTTGGTAAGCAAACCGGATCAGCGGCGCATATCTATGGAAAAAGGTGGGCCGCGGCAGAAGCGTTTACATCGCTGATAGGCCATTGGATAGAGGATCCGCATTCGATGAAACAGGCCGCGGACATTGCTTTTTGCGAAGGAATCAACCGTTTCTTTTTCCATGAATCAACCTGCAACCGAAAGCAGGATGGGGTGCCGGGATATGAGTATTTTGCGGGTACTCATTTCAATGCCAATCTAACCTGGTGGCGACATGTCAAACCCTGGCTGACATGGATTTCACGCTGTCAGTACATGCTTTCGCAAGGGCTTTTTGTCGGCGATGTCTGTTACTATTTAGGCGAGAAGATTCCTGAAGCAACCCAAAACCCGAACAGGATTAAACATGTCTATCCTAATCTGGGTCTCGGGTATGATTATGATTACTGCAATGCTGATGTCATTCTCAATCGCATGTCGGTAAAGAACGGACGTATTGTTCTTCCCGATGGTATGAGCTACCGTCTGCTGGTACTGCCCGACGGGGATGCGATGGACGTAGAACTTATTGAGAAAATCAAGAAACTGGTTGCCGCGGGAGCGACGGTGGTTGGTCCTAAACCGGTGAAAGCCCCGGGACTGAAGAATTATCCCCAATGCGATTCAACAGTACAAAAGCTTGCCAGCGAAATCTGGGGCGATTGCGACGGCATAAAGGTTGTGGAAAATAAATACGGTCATGGCCGGATATTTTGGGGGAAAACAGAGCGTGATATCCTGGCCTGCGATGGGATTAAGCCTGATTTCCGATTTTCAGGCAAGTCGAACACATATATAGACTTTATTCACCGGAGTACGTGTGAGGCAGAAATCTATTATGTCGCCAACCGCAATGATCGATGGGAAAGAGATGTCATCTGCACGTTCCGGGTGAGCGGCAAGGTTCCGGAGATATGGGATCCGGTCACAGGCATTATGCGGCCGGGAGCGAAGTACACTCAAGCCGAAAATACGACGGCGCTACCGCTGGAATTCGCCCCCTTCGGTTCGATGTTCATCGTGTTCAGAGACCCGGGAATCGAAGCGACGGCAAGTGGGAATTTCTCGATTTATTCATCCGTCGGTCAGGAACTGGATGGTGCCTGGACGGTAAAGTTCGATCCGGAATGGGGTGGCCCGGAATCAATTACATTCGATAAACTCCAAAGTTGGACTACCCGTAGCGAAGAAGGTATCAAATATTATTCGGGCACCGCAACGTATATCAAAAAGTTTGATGTGGCTGAGCGTTTCTGGAAACCGGGAGCCAGGCTGTTCCTGGACATGGGCGAAGTAAAAAATATCTGTGAGGTACGTCTCAATGGAAGAATCCTGGGGACGCTCTGGACTGTGCCCTTCCGCATTGAATTGACCGACGCCGTAAAGCAGACCAATAACATTTTGGAAATCGACGTGACCAATCTGTGGGCCAACCGGCTGGTTGGCGATTGGAAACTACCCAAGGCGGAGCGGTTCACTAAAACGAATGTGTGGCATCTTTACAGGGATGAGAAGGTAGCGGGAAAACCTTTGATTTCCGGACTGCTAGGACCGGTGGAGCTGCAGACACTCACCTATGAGCCGGCCATGTGATTGCGCTGAAGTTGATGTTACTTTCATTTTCGTTACCCTTTATCATCGGCCATTTCGTGCAAAAAAATATGGTTCCTCATAAGAATCTGTACAGAACACGAGGCTAAGAACTGCTGTATCCTATTGACCTGCAAGGAGATACGTCATTTGTCGCGACATTCGGAAGCAACCCTTGGATTTATCGCATTGGTGTCAAT